>Ga0209539_1001107_pt1 | contig 14815 bp, 8 predicted proteins | sample BarGraNGADG00312_2_FD_184499 | JGI IMG/M metagenome (GOLD analysis project Ga0209539, IMG submission 184499) | Arctic peat soil microbial communities from Barrow, Alaska - Barrow Graham LP Ref core NGADG0011-312 (SPAdes) (version 2) | ecosystem: Environmental > Terrestrial > Soil > Wetlands >... | reverse complement strand
TCGAGCCTTCTTTTATCCCGTGGTAGTCGAAGTACATCGAGCGCTCGACGACGACGGGCTTTGTCGATGTGACCTGGGTTGAGAACTCCGCGGTCTCCATGCCCGGGATGGAGTCAACCGGGACAGTGTACCTGGAAGCCGGCGCGACGGCGAAATTAAGCTCCTGAGTCTTGCCCCCGTCCTTGAGGAAAGTCATCTTCACCTGGGCGGTCTCGCTGCCAGGGTTCTGCACGAGCACGTATGTGTCGAAACCGTACGCGGTGCAGCCTTCGGCCAGGAACCAGGAGTTCGACGTCGACGCGGCCCCTGTGCTGCAGTGCCCGCCGGGATAGGTGTTCTTGTACCGGAAGTACATCGAGCGCTCGGCGACCACCTGACCTTCGAGCGTCTCGACCAGTGTCGAGGCCTCCTCGTTGAGCAGCGTGTCGTTCATCTTGACGGTCTTGCGGCTGTGCGCGTCGAGCGCAACCTCGAGAGGGATGCGACGGCTGTCGCGCAGCATGTAGGTGATGCGAGCTCGCGCCGGCGTGTCGCCCGGGTTCGCGAGCAGGATGTACGTGTCGAAGGTCTCGGGCGCTCCCTCGGCTATGACCCTTTTCCCGCAGGCGAAGTGGTCCGCGTAATAGCCGGACAGGCTGTCGACGCTCACGCCGGCGTTGCTGCCGGTAGAGTGGATGAACAGGCCTTCGCCGACGTACATCCCGGCGTGCCCGACGTAGTCGGACTTGCCCGGGTCCTTGAGGAAGAAGATCGGGTCCCCGGGAAGCAGCTCTTCGCGGGAGAGGGACCGGTAGCGCGGGTCTTTCGCCTGGTCGTCGGCCACCCTGTTCATCGGCAGGCCGACAATGGTCTCGAGCACGTAGTAGGTCAGGCCCGAGCAGTCGTAGCCGCCTTCGGCGTCAGACTCCCCGCCCCAAACGTACGGGTAACCTATCTTCGAGAACGCGGCGTCGAGCGCCTGCTTGCGGTGCGGCGTGACCGGGGGCCGCTGGCACTTGAGCCTGTCGAAAGTCGACTTCACGTAATCGACGCGCCAGCCGTCCACGTCGTCCGCGTGCTGCATGCTGTACGCCATCTCGCCTCGGGGGTAAGGCCTGGTGGGCCAGGTCTGCGTGTTCGAGTAAACGAGGTGCAGGTCGTGCGCGACTATGGACGCCCCCAGGTACGCGGGCCCGTCGGGCCAGAAGCCGCGCGCGGCGTCGACCTGGGCGGAGAGCCCCAGCCCCTGGTCGAGCCCGGCGAGCGCGGCCGCGGTCGTCTGCGCGTCGTACGGCCTGAACGTGCCGTCGGGGTAGGGCGTGATGTAGCCGTACCTCACGGCGATGCTCGCGTACCGGAAGTTTGGGTCGGCGGCCGGGATGTCTTTGAACACCATAGCTGTGTCGGCCTGCTCGTCAGCGTTCTTGAAGAGCTTGACCATCGCGCACGCGTACTCGAGCCTGCCGATGGGGTCGCCGGCGTGGAAGGCGCCGTCGGCTCCGCCGTTCATGTAGCCCTTGTTGGTCACGTAGTCGATCGCCTGCTGTATCTCCGCGGGCTGGTTGCCTATGTCGGGGTAAGACTTCGCGGCGGCCTGCTGCGCAAACGCGAACGGGAACGCCAGGAGCGCCGCGACAAACACTGCCAAGAGGAGCCTGTGCGCTGGCGTTCTTTTGCGGTGGCGGTTCATGATCATTTGGTGCAGCCCTCCGCGAAGTACCAGGTCAGCGCCGGGGCGGTCACGCCGGTGATGTCGTGCCCGCCGGTCCAGCTTCCGCCGTAGTTGAAGTACATCGGGCGCTCTGCGATGATCTGCTGCCCGTTGGTGCACTCGATCCTCGTCGAGAAGTCGTGGGCCGGATCGTTCCCGGTGCCCAGGACCCCGTGCGGGTTGACTGTGACGCGCGAGCCGGCCGGCACAGACCTCTCCTCGACAGCCGAAGTCCCGTCGCCTTTGAGGTAGGTGAGCTTCACGGCCGCCGGCAGCGACCCGGGATTCTGGATGCAGAAGTAAGGGTCGAACCCGGGCCGGCAGGTGCCCTCGGCGAAATAGTAGCTCGCCGACGGGGACACCAGGCCCATCACGTCGTGCCCGCCCGTCCAGGCCCCGTTGTAGTTGAAGTACATCGGGCGCTCCGCGATGATCTCGAGCCCGTTGGTGCACTCGAGCTTCGTGGAAAAATCGTGCGCCGGATCGTTCCCCGTCCCGAGCTTCTCCCTCGGCAGGATGGTGCTCCGCGCGTGCGCCGGGACGGAGACCTCGTCAACCACGCTCTTGCCATCACCCTTCATGTAGGTGATCTTCACCCGCGCGGCGGCCGAGGTCGGGTTCTGCACGCACAGGTACGGGTCGAACCCGGGTCGGCAGGTCCCCTCGGCAAAATAGTAAGTCGACGACGTCGACGTCGTCCCGAGCACGTCATGGCCTCCGGTCCAGATACCCCTGTAGTTGAAGTACATTGGCCGCTCGGCGATGATACCCTGCCCGTTGGTACTCTCCACCATGGTCGAGAAGTCGTGGGCGGCGTCGTTGTAGGTCCCGAGGGTCTCCACCGGCGAGACCGTGCAGCGCGAGCCGGCGGCGACTGTCACGTTCTCGGTGGCGGTCGTGCCGTCGCCCTTCATGTAAGTGAGCTTCACCTTCGCCGCGACAGTGCCGGGGTTCTGCAGGCAGAAGTACGTGTCGAACCCGGGCCGGCAAGTGCCTTCCGCGAAGTAGTACTTGGTCGCCGGCGCCGCGGCCCCGACGACGTCGTGGCCGCCCGTCCAGGCCCAGTGGTAATCGAAATACATCGCGCGCTCGGCGACGACCGGCACCCCGTTGGTGCTCTTCACCGTCGCGGAGAGCTCGGTGCACGGCTCGTCTTTGTTGACGTCGATCGTGTACCTGGCGCCGGGCGGGACGGTGGCGGTGCGCAGGTCCTTCTTGCCTGTGTCGTCCATGTAGGTCACCTGGACCTGCGCGGCCCTCTCCTCGTCAGGGTTCGCGACAAGAATGTACTCGTTGAACGCGCCGGGACCCGTGAGGTAGTCGTTGATGCCTGTTGCCACGCCCTCCGCGATCTTCTGCCTGAAGTTCGGGTCCTGGAGGAGCCTGGCGTCGCTCGGGTTCGTGAGGAACGCGCCCTCGATGAGCGCTGAGGTCATGTTCGTGTGCTTGAGAACGTAGAAGCCTGCTTCCTTGACCCCCCGGTCATCGAGCTTGATCCGCTTCACGACCTCCTTGTGGATGCAGGTGGCGAGGCGCCGCCCGTCCTGCGAGTCGTAATAGCAGTAAGTCTCGGTGCCCTCGGACGTCGTGGTGTATGCGTTGTTGTGGATGGCGACGAAGATGTCCGCGTGCGCGTTGTTGGCAATGTCGCAGCGCTGCTGCAGCGACAGCGTCTGGTCGCCGGTGCGGGTCATCACGACCCTGAAACCCATGGCCTCGATGAGCGGCTTCGCGCGCAAGGCGATGTCCAGGTTCACGATCTTCTCCTGGACTCCGTTGTAGTTTGCGCCCGTGTCATCGCCGCCGTGGCCGGGGTCGAGGCAGACGAGCGCAAGCCCGCGTCCCGGCTGTGGGGCCGGGGCCGCCAGGACGGCCGGGCATGCGACAGCCACGATCAAGGCTGCCAGCGCGGCGATTCTTATTGCTCTCATCCCCATTCGACTCCTATGTCCTCCCAAACAAAAAACCAGGAACGACCGGAGTTAGACTCCGGCTCCCTGGCAAAAGGGCAGTATTCGGTTCGGCTACGGATTATAACACAATTGTACTTCTCTAATCGGCCCGAAGTGACCTTGCCTTGAAGGCCTAGTAGCCGCGGATGCCGATGGAGTCGGTGCCGCCGCTGCGGTTGTTGAAGTACATGGCCCGCTCGACGATGATCGGCCCGTCGGCTGTCACCCGCGTGCTTGCCTCGACCTTGCCCACCACGTCTCCCATCGAGACCGTGAACCGGCTCCGCGGCGCGACGTCGTATTGCTTTGTCACGTTGGTGCCGTTCGATTCCATGAACACCACGGTGACCTTCCGCGCCCCGTCGCCAGGGTTCTGGATCAAGATCCAGGTCTCGAAGCCCTGGTCGGTGTAACCCTCTGGCAAGAACCACGTGCTGTCAGGGGTCGGGGTCCCTATGCTGTCGTGCCCGTCGCTGCGGTTGTTCCAGTACATTGCTCTCTCGACCAGCACCGGGCTCTCGGAGCGCACCTTGACGGAGACCTCGCTCGCCGGCAGGTAGTTGTCCACCAGTATCGTGAACCTGCTCTTGGGCGGAAGCAGCCACTGCTTGATCGTGTTGCTCCCGTTGCGCTCCATGAACGTCACTGTGACGTTGTTGCTGGTGCTCTGCGGGTTCTGGATGAGCACCCAGTCCTCGAAGCCCTGGTCGGTGTAGCCCTCGGCGAGGTACCAGGTGTTCGACGGCGAGCACGCCCCGATCGAGCACGTGCCCGCGGTCATGTTGTTGAGATACTGCGCCCGCTCGACGACCACCGGCGCGGAGCTGTCTATCTGTGTCGAGACCGACTGCGCGGGGATGATGTCGTCGACGTGGATGGTGAACCTCGAGTGAGGCCCGACCGAGTATTGCTTCGTCACGTTGCCCGCGCCAGGAGTCATGAAAGTCGCTGTGATGGCGGCCCCGGAGTCGCCGGGGTTCTGGATGAGGACGTACTCGTCGAAGCTGTCCGCGGTGTAGCCTTCTGCGAGGTACCAGGTCCTCGAGGGCTGCGAGACCCCGATCGAGTCGTGCCCGGCCTTCCTGCCGCTGAAGTACATGGCCCTCTCGACCCCGATGGGGACGTCCGCGCTCACGAACGTGCTGACCTCGGCGTCGGGGAGGAGCGCGTCGACACCGATCGTGAACCTGCTGTTGGCCGCGACCGAGTAGGAGTGGTCCTCGGTCCTGCCCCCCGGCATCATGAACCGAACGGTGACGTTGGCCGCGCGCGCGTTCGGGTTCTGGATGAGGACGTACTCCTCGAAGTCGCCGCCGGTCGCGTTGCGCCCGGTGAAGCCCTCGGCGAGATACCAGGTCCTGGACAGGTCCGGTATGGAGTTGTTGACGAGGACGGGAGTCGAGGCCGGCCGCACCTCGTAGGCGCCGCTGTTTGACTTCGCGTCGACCTTCGCTGTGTAGGTCCCGTCAGCCACCGCCGCGCCGCCGTCGGCCTTGCCGTCCCATGTAAAGCTGTGTGTTCCCGTCGTGAGGTTCGCGTCGGGGTAGGTCTTCACGAGCTGCGAGCCGCTCCAGATGGACAGCGTGACCCGGCTGCCGACGGGCAGGTTGTACGAGATCGTCGCCGTGTCGTTGACCCCGTCAGCGTTCGGGCTTATCGCGTGCGCCCCCGCGGACATCCCCGATATGTCCAGCATCCCGCGGGCGGCGACAGTCGCCGGTAGCAGCGACCGGTTCGTAATGGCCGGCGCGCCGGGGCCGCTGAAATACATCGTGGGCACGCGCGCCGCCGGGTCGGCGTTCGCCCAGTCCGCCTTCGCGAAGACGGGGACCCGCAGTGGATAAGTCGTTTGCTGGTAGAAGAGCGAGCTCGTGGTGCTGTCCAGCGTCAGGCCCGCGGCCGCGTCGATGAGGCCGAGCGCGACGGCTCCGCGCGGGTAGTACCCGAGGCTCTGCTGGTAGCCGCTCGTGCCGCCAGTGCTTCCCGCACCCGCGGAGTTGCCCAGCGGCCTCTGCCCGGCGCCGGCACCGACGGGCGCCTCCCAGGGCACAGCCGCCGCCGAGGGGCCGCCCGCCCCTTTGCCGCCGGGGTAGACCAGCACGTCGTAGTACGTGCCGTTCATGTTCTGAGAGAAATACTTCTCGAGGCTCCAGTACCTGGTCGAAAGGGCGAGCGGGTTGCTTCCGTGCAGCCTGACCCCGAGCTGAGCCGCGATCTGGTCGCGCCATACGTTCTGGGAGACCCACTCGTTGTAGGTGTCGTAGGTCGAGTGGGTGCACCCGTAGGTCTTGAGCGTCCTCTCGGTAGAGTTGATCAGGTCGGTCTGCATCTTTTTGGTGTTGGCGCTCGTGAGCCCGACCGAGCGGGTCGCGCCCAGCAGGTACAAGAGGCCGTTCTCGCCGTGCATGCTGTAGGCGTCCTGGTCGACCGCGGCCATGTCCTGGTCGCTGCACACCGCGAAGTGGTCGGTCAGCCACATGTCGTACTCGAGAGTCTGGTTGATCAGCTCGACCTGGCCACGGCACTTCGCCGCAGTCGCGGGGTCCGAGACGATTGCCGCCATCTCCCGCGCGGCCTGGTAAGCGCTCATGCACTTGGTCCCCAGGTACAGCTGGTCCTTCGCGCGCTGGATGGCGAGCGAGCTCTGGTCGAACGTGTTCTGCGTGTACAGGTCAGGCAGCCCGTTGTTGTTCTCGTCGCATCTGACCATGAAGTCGACTAGCTTCCTGACCGTCGGGAACTGTTGCTGCATGAAGGCCGTGTCGCCTGTCGTCTTCCAGTACTTGTAGAGCATCAACACGAAATCGGCGTTCTCCTCCACCGCCATGTTGGAGGTGTAGGCCTGCCCGGTCGCCTGGTCGCCGATGCCCATGTCGTGCGACAGGAAAGTGCCCTGCGCACAGGAGTTGGGGTAGAGGACCCATTCGCTCATCACCTGCTTCAGCAGATCAGGCCAGAAGTAATAGTAGAACCAGGCCTGGTTGTACTCGACGTCCAGCGTGCCGTGAAACCTGCACGAGGATCCTTCCCAGACGCTGAACCAGTCGCGCCCGTTGTCGGAGTGCGCCCACCAGGTGTTCGACAGGAAGCTCTGGAAGCCCGAGACCATCAGGTTCTTCACCGAGTCCCTGTAAGAAGCGTCCAGCGCCAGGTACTGGTCCGAGGCGAGGGTCGAGTCGAAAAAGTCTTCTTTGGATTCGATCGCGTCGCCCGCCAGGCGGTCGTTAACGGCGTAGTCGACGACGTCGCGGACGCTCGCGAACTGGGTGCGGTACCTGAACCTGAAAGTGGAGTCCTGGTACCCGCTGTTGGAGACGGTGAGCATCCTGTCGGCGATGTAGCCGCCCAGAACGAAGTGCTTGATCGCCTGCGCGCCGGCGCCAAGGTCGGCGATCGACCACATGGCTCCCGTGTAGCCGCGCGGGTAGAAGCTATACGTCGGGTTCTTGTAGTCGCTGTAGGTCTTCGGGTAGCCGGGCGGTGAGTAGAATGTCCAGAGCCTGTCGCTCGTGAAATCGGCGAAGTCGCTCTCGACGGCGCCCTTGAACTGCAGGCCGCCGGACTCCCCCGCCGGGACGGCGAGCGATTCGGTGGCATGCCTGGCGCTGTAGAGGTTGATCGACTCGTCGAAGTAGTTGTAGTTGGTCGAGCTCTCCAGGCCCGTCTGAGTACCCGTCGAGACCGGCGTAACGGCGCTCGTCGCGAAGTCGGTCTTGTGCGGCATCGAGACCATGAAGGACGGCGATGCCGGAGCACGGCCCCGGTTGGTCACGGTGACGTCCATGTAGATGAAGGGCGCGCCGCTCAGCTTGTCCTGGCCGGGGTAGAAAGGCGCCCTGAACTTGACCGTGACGTCGAACGGAACGGCCCCCGACGAGCAGGTGAAGGTCTGTGACGTCATCGTCTGCGACTGCCCGACGTTCTCCCAGACCGGGTACCTGTCAGTGAACGGCAGGGCGCGGATGTTCGTGCCGTCGTTGAGGGCGAGGACCAGGTCGCTCACGTCCCCGGTGCCGTCACCGAGAGTCGTGAACCTGGCCGCGAGCCTCTGGGGCAGCAGGTCCAGGCTGGCCCGGGCTCCCAGGCGGCCCAGGATGGCCTCGAAGACGTCCTGGTTGGCCGATGCCGCCAGGCGCACCGGCGGCGTCATGTTGAGCCGGCTCGCGTAAGCGTTGACCTCGACCGCGCTCGTTGCCCCCTGGTACAGCCGGATGGTGGAGATCGTCGCGTAGGCCCTGCAGCCGGCCTCGTTCGAGCGCATGCAGACTTTGAGCACGCCGGCCGTGTCCGTCGTCCCGAGGTAGGTCCGCTGCACGGCTTTGTTCTTCCCCGCCAGGGCATACAGGTCCATCCTGTAGAGGACCATTGAGCCCTGGACGTACACGTTGAAGAGGCGCGCGCCGGCAGAAGTGTAATCGTGTTCCACGAAAGAGAGTTCCACTGAGTATGTCGACACCGGCGTGAGGTTGCCTATCGCGTAGGTGAAGTACCTTCCCTGGCGCTCGCGCTGGAACTTGTACTCCTGCCTGGTGACGGTGTCCGTGCCCGCGATCCGCGTGGTGTTGAACATGGATGGGAAAGTCACGTCCGAGCTGCCGTTCTGCTGCAGCTCCACGATGGGCTGGCCGCTGCCCGCGGCGGACGCCGCCTGCGCGGTCGCGATCGTCAGACCGATGACGGCAAGCACCGCCAGGGCGCCGAGTAGAGCCGCTTTCATCCACTTTGATTCCATAACATGAAACACCATAGACTATATGACGCTCGGAGCCAACCAGAGGTGCCACCCGGGCCGGAGCCGGCTTGCCTTTGTGTTATCATCCGAGCATCCACCGGCGAAAGGCTTGCAATGAACATTCTGTTCGTCGTCAAAGAGTTCCCGCACAGCCAGGTGATCGGCGGGCCGATCATCATCTACAACCGCATCAAGTACCTGTCGCAGGACCACACCGTGTCCTGTATCGCGTTCGCTCCTCACCCCACGACGCCCGAGCAGATCGAGTCTCTCGGCAGGTATTGCCACGAGCTGCGGCTCGTGCCGAGCCCGGCGGACAGGGGCGTCCTGCGGCGCGCGAGGGACTTCTTCTCAGGCCCCGTGCCCCCCTATTTCATGTACAACTACTCCGAGCGCATGTACGCGGAGCTGGGCGAGATGGCCCGCGCCTTCGACTACGACGTCGCGATCTCCGAGTACTCGATGGTCGCGCAGTACCTTTACAGGAACCACGACCTCGACGGCATGAAGCGGGTGATGTCCGTGCACGAGTGCTACTACCTCGCTCGCAAGAAGGTCCTCGAATTCCAGGGCTGTAACCGGGAGGGCGCTCGAGCACTGCTCCAGATGAAGGGCCTCAAAGATTTCGAGTTCGACATGTACGCCGACGCGGACAAAGTGCTGACCCTGACCCCCGAGGGAAAAGACGAGCTGCTTGCGATCAGGCCGGTCCTGGACATCGCGGTCGTCCCGCACGGGGTGGACGTCGAGGGGTTCGCGCCGTCCGGGGACGCCGCCGACCACCCGCCGACCGTCATGTTCCTCGGCAACTTCCCGCACGACCCGAACAGGGACGCGGCGGTCTTCTTCATTGAAGAAGCATGGCCCCTGGTGAAAAAGCAGGTCCCCGGGGCGCGCTTCCTGGTCGTCGGCCGGGGGCCTACTCCGGACATGCTCGAGCTCGCCCGGCGCGACCCGTCCATCGAGATAACCGGGGAAGTCCCGGACGTGAAGCCCTACTTCCGGCAGGCGGACGTGTTCGTCTGCCCGGTGAGGATGGGCGGAGGCTTCAGGGGCAAGGTGCTGGAGGCGATGGCCTGCGGCGTCCCGGTCGTCTCGACGAGCCTCGGCGCTGAGGGCCTGCCGGCCGCGGACGGCGAGAACATCCTGATCGCCGAGACGCCGGCCGAGATCGCGGCTTCGACGGTCAAGCTTCTCGAGGACTCTTCTCTGCACGAGAGGATTGCCGGGAATGCGAGGGACCTCATGGTCGAGAATTTCTCGTGGCAGAAGGGCGTTCAGATCCTGGAGCAGGTGCTGGATGACGTGGTCGGCGTGAGCGCTAGGGCGTCCTCACCGGGTTGAGGAACATTGCGATGCAGAGGATGGCCTTGCCATCACCCTTCTTCGAGTGGTAGGCCACCAGGTCCGACGGCAGCAGGTAACAATCCGCTGTGTCTCCCTTGAGCACAGGCGCGGTCCCCTTGTAGAGAGCCAGCAACTCGAGGTTCGCCGGGTCCTTGTTCCCCACCGGCTCCAGCTGCAGGTAAGTGGCCGTGCCCCCGCCCGGCACTGTCACGACCTCAAAACCAACGATGGTCGCAGTCACCGCGACTGGCTTGCCCGCATACTGCTGAAAGTCCTTCAGGATCAGCCTGGGGTCGACCCGCGTAGCGACGGCTGCTACCCGGTCCACGGAAGAAGCGGGGAACAGCGCTGGGTTCGCGTTGATGAAGACGGCGGCCGGATCCGCGATGTCGGTCGCGAAACCGTGGTAGTACCCCTTCTTGGAAAGCGACATGAACATGTCCTGGTACCCGCCGACGAGAGGCCCGTACTTGCACGTGTAACAAAGCCCCGTGGCCGTCTCCACGCCGTAGTCGATCTGGTCGGATTTCTTGACCCAGAGGTTCGCGACCCGCTCTTTATATAGCTTTCCGCAGCGCGAGCACTTGAACACGACGCCGCTCTTGACCGGGACCAGGCTGCTCCGGTCGATCTGTCGCGAGACGTAGTAGCTCGTGAGCCCCGCGCCGAGGCCGAGCACGATTATGAGAAGTACGATCAGGACCGTGACCTCGCGGCGCCCGCCGCGCCTGACGATCAGGTGGGGCGCCTCCCGGTCGGCGACGTGCTTTTCGGGCTCATCGAGAAAACTGTGCCCGCACATGGGACAGAAGATGTTGTCTCTCTGGTTGCGCGAGCCGCAGCTCGGGCATGCCTTCATCAGTATTCCTTTCGTGGCACTACAACGTTTGACGAAGCGGGATGGTACCTTGTTCTCCTGACAGGGGCGCCCTTTCCAAGATAGTCCCGGCGTCACCGGGGGTCAAACGCACCGTATCACGGGGAAGCAGGGCCGGTCTTGACGCCCATCCTTGACATCGCCACTCCGGCTCTCCTATATTCTTAGCGATGCTAAGTATATGGTGGGAGGCTAAATGCCAATTGACGACCGCACGAGCCTGATCGCAGAGTTCCTCCTGTATTTCGGCACCATGATCCGCGGGATGAACGCCATCCTCGGCAAGGAGCTGGAAGCCTACGGGGTGACGTGGCCACAGTTCCACCTGCTCAAGGTCGTGAAGTACTCCGCGCGGGTCACCGTGACCGAGCTCTCGACCTCGCTCCTCGTGGCGCCGCCCACCGCGAGCCGCATGATCGACGGGCTCTGCTCCAAGGGCTTGCTGGTCAAGGAGAAAGACGCCATGGACCACCGGGTGGCGGTGGTAAAGCTGACCCCACAGAGCGGCGTCCTGCTAGAGAGGCTGCTCGAGCTCCAGAACGACGTCATGACGGCGGTCTTCGCCGAGGAAGAGACGCCCGAGCTGGAGCGGAACGTGAAGAGTCTTGGAAGGGTGGCGAGCAAGCTCTATGCCACCGCTGAAAAAAAGCGAGAAAAGGCGTGACTGATGAATAGTCCAGTAGTCCAGGTACAGGAGCTCGTCAAGACGTTCGGCAACCTCGTGGCCGTCGACGAGGTGTCGTTCGACGTCGCAAGGGGCGAGGTCTTCGGATTTCTGGGTCCCAACGGCGCGGGCAAGACCACGACGATAAGCATGCTGTGCACCCTGCTCAAACCGACCGCCGGCACGGCGCTTGTGAACGGGTTCGACATCATCTCGCGGAAGAACGAGGTCCGCGAGTCCATCGGGCTCGTGTTCCAGGACCCGAGCCTTGACGACCGGCTGACCGCCCGCGAGAACCTCGAGTTCCACTCGGTGGTCTACCACGTACCCCGCAGCGTAAGGGAGGAGCGCATCAGCGAGGTCCTCGACATGGTGAGCCTCACCGACCGCGCGGACGACCGGGTCGAGACGTTCTCGGGCGGCATGAAGAGGCGGCTCGAGATCGCCCGCGGCCTGCTTCACTACCCGAAGGTCCTGTTCCTTGACGAGCCCACCATCGGGCTGGACCCGCAGACGCGCAACTACATCTGGGAGTACATCGAAGGCCTCAAGAAGCGCGAGGGCATCACGATATTCCTGACGACCCACTACATGGAAGAGGCCGAGCACTGCGACCGGATAGCGGTCATCGACCTGGGCAAGATCATCGCGCTCGACACCCCGGAGGTCCTCAAGGACAACGTCGGCGGCGACGTCATCAAGCTCAAGACCGAGAACGACGACGAGGCCCGCGAGGAGCTCATCCGCCGGTACCCGGAGCTCGCGATGCTACCCGACCCTGAGTGCAAGCCCTGCTTCAAGATGGAAAAAGGCGAGGAGTTCATCCCCGATCTCATAAGAGATTTCGGCACAAAGATAATATCCGTCAGCATCCACAGACCGACCCTGGACGACGTGTTCCTCCAGCTCACGGGCAAGGAGATCAGAGAGGAAGGCGCGGACGGGCTCTCCTCCCTGCGCACGTCGATGATGCGGCCCCGGCCCAAGAGGTAGTCGAGATGGAGAACAAAATGGAAGCCAGCCGGCGAGAAGACGAAGTCGAGCAAGTGATCGAAGAGTCCGCCGAGGAATACCTCCGGAGGACGAACCTCACGCGCGCGTTCACGGGCACATACATAGTCTGGCTGCGCGACATCAAGCGGTTCTGGAGGGACACCCCGCGACGGGTGGGCGCGTTCGTCCAGCCGCTCATCTACCTGTTCCTGCTGGGGACGGGCCTGCAGGCCGCGTTCAAGGTCTTCGGTGGAGGCAGCAACACGAGGTACATCCAGTTCATGTTCCCCGGGATACTCGGGATGACCGTGCTGTTCACGTCGGTCTTCTCCGCGATATCAATCCTGTGGGACAGGGAGTTCGGCTTCCTGAAAGAGGTCCTCGTCTCGCCGGTGCCGCGGTCGAGCGTGGCCTTCGGCAAGATCATGGGCGGAGCGAGCCAGGCCATGATCCAGGGCGCGATCCTTCTGATACTCATGTTCTTCCCGTTCATGTACGGGTTCAGCGCCAGCACGTTCTTCAAGGCCGTCGCGCTCATACCGCTGACCTTGCTGCTCGCCATCGGCATGACGTCCATCGGCGTCGCGATCGCATCGAACATGAAGTCCATGGAAGGCTTCCCGATGGTCATGAACTTCCTGCTCCTGCCGCTGTTCTTCCTGTCCGGCGCGATGTTCCCGCTCCAGGGCCTGCCGGGCTGGATGACGTTCCTGACGAGGATAAACCCGCTCGCATACGGGGTGGACATGCTCAGAGGGGTGACCCTGCGGGGAGTGAACGTGACCGGCCAGGCCGTGACCATCCTCAGCAAGATACCGCCGCAGATCGCCGCCAAGCTGCCGCCGGAGGTGAAGGCCGCCCTGACGACGGCGTCCCCCCAGATGAAGCTTCAGACCCAGAGGTACCCGCTCTGGCTCGACATAACGGTCGTCGCGGGCTTCAGCATAGTGATGCTGTTCATCGCGATCTGGCAGTTCAGCAGGCAGACCAGATAAAGGCGGCTGATCTCAAGCGGGACCCTGCGCGGGGTGGCCCGCGCTGTCCAGAGCGGCGGTCCTGTCTTCCACGAAGATGAAGTAGTCCGTGACCTGGCCCGAGGAGCCCAACCGTGGGACGAACGTCGCGGTGAAGCGCCTCTTGTACCCCTCATCCGTGATCCATCCCTCACACATCCCTCCGTGTCCCTGGCAGGCTGCTTCCATCCTGTCGGCCATCGCCATCCAGGCCTCCCCGCCGAGCCCCTCGCGGGCGGGCCGGCCCTGCAGGCTCTCCGGGGTGCCCCCGAAGTAACCGGCGAAGTTCTCGTTCGAGTAGAGACAGCGGTGCCCGGTGTCCAGCCGGGCGATCATGGCGGGGACGTTGTCGACGACCAGCTGCAACTGGTCGAGCTTGTCGCCGAGCTCCTTCTGGACGTCCTTGAGGGCCAACCCCGAGACGACTTTCGCGAACACGTCCGGCAGCATCGCCGCCATCTTCGAGTCCTTCACGACGTAGCCCGCCGCCCCGGCCTCGAAGGCCCTCACCGCCGTGCGCTCGTCGCCGTGGCCGGTGACCAATATCACTGGCGGGTGGGACCTCGAAGACGCGATCTCCTCGAGGAGCGAGAGGCCGTCGCCGTCGGGGAACTGGTAATCGAGCGTGACAACGTCGAAGCCGCCGCCTTCTATGAGCAGTCTGCCGGAGAAAAGGTTGGAAGTCGTCTCGACCGCGACGTCGAAGCGATTCTCGAGCAATCTCTTGATAAGCCGCGCAACGCTGGGCTCGTCCTCGACAACGAGGACTTTGAGCGGCTCTGTGGAAACCATTTGACCACCCTGGCACGGCCGGATCGTGAGCCGGGCTGGTCGACTAATTCGCCGCCCCGGCAGCGATACCTGCCTGTGCTGTGGCGGGTGATGTCTCGATTCCGGCGCGGGGCGCCGCGAAGTGGTAGAAGACGACCGGGATGCTCACGATCACCATCGCGCCCATCATTGTCAGGCCCGTGTCGTTGAAGAACAGGGCGACAAGGCTGCCCAGCAGGACCGAGAAGAACGCCGCGGTCCAGACCGGTTCGTCCTGCCACTGCGCGCGCCACATGGAGCCCGGCCGCTTCATCCACAGCGCCACGGCGACAACCACGACGATCATCACGATCGCGAGAAACAGCACGCTCTTGATCTGGCCGAAGAGGATGAGGAGCTTATTTGCGACAAGGGGCAGGAACTTGTCCGAGCCCCTGGCCACGGCGCGTCCGGCGTGGGTGTGCACGAAAGCGCTGTCGAGGGCGACCATCGCGATCGTCGCAACCGCGGTCCCGGCGACTATGGCCGGAATGCGCCATCCCCTGAAGCCCCCCCGAGAGGTCCCGAAAAAGAACATGAGGGCGATCGCCGCGGTGGTGAGGAACGCCCCGAAGTTGGCGCCGAGAAAGCCGAAGCCCAGGCAGAGGGCAAGGACAGCGAACGCTGCCGCGGCCAGGGCGCGGGCCCAGCCGCGCTCCCGTATCGCCGGGCCGCCGATGCCGACGATCCCCCACACGCCATAGGTGATCATGAACCCGGCGACGACGTTGCTCTGG
>Ga0209539_1001106_pt1 | contig 14829 bp, 10 predicted proteins | sample BarGraNGADG00312_2_FD_184499 | JGI IMG/M metagenome (GOLD analysis project Ga0209539, IMG submission 184499) | Arctic peat soil microbial communities from Barrow, Alaska - Barrow Graham LP Ref core NGADG0011-312 (SPAdes) (version 2) | ecosystem: Environmental > Terrestrial > Soil > Wetlands >... | reverse complement strand
ACCGTCGCCAAGCGGGTACGACGGGAGCGATCCGAACGACGGCGGCGGTCGGCATCGGAGTCGCGGTCGCCCCGGCCACGGCGCTGCCGGGAGCATCGGCGCCGACCGCGTTGGTGACCGCGTCTGCGACGTCGGGCCCGAACTGGGCGGTACGCACGATCTCCGCGAGCACTGCGCCCCGAAGCCGTGCCGGTGGCGCGGTCGCGTCGCCGAGTGCCAGGCCCGTCGTCGCCTCCCGGAGGGTCGCGACCTCGTCGCGGCACTCCGCGCAGCTCGGGAAGTGCGCCTCGAACCGCTCGCGCTCGGTCTCGTCGAGTGCGTCCAGCACGTACGCGCCGGTCAGCGCGTGCAGGTTCAGCTCGTTCATGTGCCTACCCCCATCGCGTCCCGCAGGCGGATCAGTCCGTCCCGGATCCGCGTCTTCGCCGTGCCGAGCGGCACGTCGAGGACGGCGCTGACCTGGTCATGCGTATAGCCCTGGTAGAAGGCGAGTTCGATCGCCTCGCGCTGCAGACCGGTGAGCGTGGTCAGGGCCCGGCGCACGAGCGCGGCGTCCCAGGCCCGTTCCAGCTCCGCGACGACGACGTCGTGCTCTGGCTCGGGTTCCGCAGCGACGCGCACGGTGCGGTCGACCTGCGACTGCTCGCGCCGGACCAGGTCGACGCTGCGGCGGTGCGTGATGGTGAGGATCCACGTCATCGCGCTGCCTCGGCTCCGGTCGAAGCGTGGTGCGAAGCGCCACACGTCCACCAGTACGTCCTGGCTGACGTCCTCGGCGAGGCCGGGGTTGCGGAGCACCCGCAACGCAAGCCCGTAGACCGGGCCCGCGATCAGGGGGTATAGCGCCTCGAAGGCCACGTTGCTGCCGCGGGCCACCTCGGCGAGCAGCGTCTCGGGGGTCACCGTCGTGCTCGCCGGCGCAGCGGCCGCGGCATCACCGTGGCTCGTGCCACCGGCAGGCTCGTGGCCACGCACTATCCGCAGCGAGGGCTCCTCGCGCACGTCACCACCTCCTCGGCTTCCATTTTGACTGGTCCGCCACCGTGCGTCGCGACCTAGTTCGTCGCCATCGCGCCGAGGGTCTGGCTCAGCACCGCGCCGGTCGGTGCGGACGTCGGCGTCGCGCCGGGGTCGGCGGTCTTGCCGCAGCCGGCGAGCAGCGCGACGCCGACGACGGAGATCAACGGGAGGGTGGCCAGCCGGCGGGCAGTCGGCCGGATGCGCATCATGGGCTCCTTGGGTCGATCGGATCGGTATCGGGTCCGTTGTTCGTGGTTCGCAGCACCAGGACGTGTGGATTGGTCCGGCTACCCGAACGTGAATGCGTACGCCTCGACGCCGCCGGACGGCTCGAGCTGGGCGACGTCATCCGTGGCGACGCCGTCGTAGAGGGTGTAGAGCGTGGGGGCCCCGCCGACGTCGATGACCCGGCGATAGCCCGGGTCTCCCGCGAGGGTGACGGTCACGGTGCCCTCGCCGCCGAGGACCAGGAACACCTGCGACGCGTAGAAGTGGTACGCCAGGCGGGCATCCTGACCCGCGCGGGCGAACTCTCCCTGCACGTCCCACGTACCGCCGAGCGAGAACGAGTCGCGCGGCGGCGCCGCGTTCAGCTGGAACTGGGCGGGCCGGCCGACGGTCACCCCGGAGTTGTCGATCAACTGCAGCCGGTCCGAGCCGAGGTACGTCTCCGGGGACTGCCCGAGCGTTCCGGCGGCGTCGGTCGGGTTCGTGGTCGCCTGGTCGCTCGGCGCGGGCGCGGCGAGCAGCTCGCGGATCAGGGCCTCGGTCGCCGCGTACGAGCCCTCGCCGTAGTGGACCTGGCGCACGGTGCCGGTCTGGTCGATCAGGTAGTGCGAGGGCCAGAACTGTTGCTGGTACGCCTGCCAGGTGGCGAGGTTGTTGTCGAGCGCGATCGGGTAGGTGACGCCGAGCCGGGCGGCGTTGTCGGCGACATTGCTCGGGACGTGCTCGAACGCGAACTCCGGCGAGTGGACCCCGATGACGACCAGGCCATCCTTGGCGTAGTCGGCGTTCCAGCGCTCCAGGTACGGCAGGGTGCGTTGGCAGTTGATGCACGAGTAGGTCCAGAAGTCGACGAGCACGACCTTGCCGCGAAGCGACCGGAGCGTCAGCGGGTCGCTGTTGAGCCAACCGGTGAGTCCGGTGAGCTCCGTTGCCGGACCGCAGTTGTGCAGCACGGAGGGGTCCTGCGCGCATGCGTCGAAGCTGAGCACGCGCCCGGCTGCGGCGCCGCCGGCGCCCGGGCCGCGGCGGGCGAGAGAGTCGAGCTGCTGGCGCACGGCGCCGTTGCTCTGGATCCGGTCCGACGCCGCGGTCAGCCAGCCCGGCACGACCCGCTGCAACGGCTCGGCGAGGTTCAACGCGATCACCAGCGCCGTCGCGATCATCACGCCGCCCGCGATGCCTCGCATCAGCACGGTGCGTTCGCGCACGAACCGGATCCGGGCGGTGATCCGCTGCCCGGCGAGGGCGAAAGCGAGCAGTGGGACCGCGATGCCGATGCAGTACGCGGCGGTCAGCAGAACGAGGCCTGGGCCGATGCGCGCGGTCGCGGCGAGGACGGTGATCGAGGCGAGGATCGGCCCGGCGCACGGCACGAAGACCAGGCCGAGCCCGAGCCCCAGCACGAACCCGTTCCCGTCCCGGTTGAGCCGCGGGATCCGGGTGTAGACGAACGGCGCCTCGAGCAGGTGCCCGATGCGCGGCCACAACAGCCCGAGGCCGACGACGCTGAGCACCACGATCCCGGTCCAGCGCAGCACGTCTTGCGGCAGGTGGAGCAGGCTCAGCAGCGCACCTCCGAGCAGCGTGAAGACGCCGAACGACGTCACGAGCCCGCCGACGACCACGAACGGCCGACGCCGGGAGGCCGCGCCGTCCTGGATGGTGCTGGTCAGCACCACCGGCAGGACCGGCAGGACGCAGGGCGAGATCGCCGTGATCAGGCCCGAGACCAGTCCGACGAAGAAGAGGGTTGCCATGACCGGTGTTCGGCCCGGCGGCGCGGACGGATTGGCCGCGAGCCAAAGGATGCGGTTGCGGACGGTCCGCGCCGGTACGATGCGCAGACAGGCTTCGACCCGGCAATCACCGGTGAGCCTCCGGAAGAACGGCGTCGGCCGCGTGGCCGCGCTCAGTAGAACCGGACGGGGCGGCCCGTCATCGCCGACAACGAGTGGTCGTCCCGCTCGCGCCCTACCCGGGTGCAGGTGGCGGCAAGCGGGGTGGTACCGCGGTGGGCTCCGGCCCTTCGTCCTCGCAGCACCTGACGGACGACGACACGACCTGGAGCCACCTGATGGCGTACCCGCTGCACCGCGACGGATCCGACGGCACCGTCGGCGTGCCCGCTTCCCCGAGCTTCCCCGCGATGGAGCAGGACGTGCTCGCCTACTGGCAGCACGACGGCACCTTCCAGGCCTCGATCGACCAGCGCCCCGCGGGCGAGTTCGGCGCGAACGAGTTCGTCTTCTACGACGGCCCGCCGTTCGCCAACGGCCTGCCGCACTACGGCCACCTGCTCACCGGCTACGTCAAGGACGTCGTGCCGCGGTTCGAGACGATGCGCGGCCGCCGGGTCGAACGCCGGTTCGGCTGGGACACCCACGGTCTGCCTGCTGAGCTCGAGGCGATGAGCCAGCTCGGCATCAAGACCAAGGCGCAGATCGACGAGATGGGCATCGCCGAGTTCAACGCGAAGTGCCGCGAGTCGGTGCTGCGCTACACCCACGAGTGGCAGGAGTACGTCACCCGCCAGGCGCGCTGGGTGGACTTCGAGCACGACTACAAGACGCTCGAGCCGTGGTACATGGAGAGCGTCATCTGGGCGTTCAAGCAGCTGTACGACAAGGGTCTGGTCTACGAGGGCTACCGGGTGCTCCCGTACTGCTGGAACGACCAGACGCCGCTGTCCAGCCACGAGCTGCGGATGGACGACGACATCTACCAGAACCGGCAGGACCCGGCGATCACCGTCGGGTGCCGGCTGGAGACGGGCGAGCTCGCGCTCATCTGGACGACGACGCCGTGGACCCTTCCGTCGAACATGGGCATCGCCGTGCACCCCGACGTCGACTACGTCGTCGTCGAGAGCGACGTGACCGGGGTACCGGAGCGATACCTGATCGCGGCGGCACGGCTGTCCGCGTACAGCCGCGAGCTCGGCGAGGACGCAGCCGATCACATCGTCGAGCGCCTCACCGGGGCCGACCTGATCGGCCGCCGCTACACGCCCCCGTTCACGTACTACCTCGGCGCCGAGAACGCCCACCGGGTGGTCGCCGCTGACTTCGTCACGACGGAGGACGGCACCGGACTTGTCCACCTGTCGCCCGGCTTCGGTGAGGACGACAAGACGGTGCTGGACGCGGCCGGTGTCGAGACCGTGGTTCCGGTCGGTCCGGACGGGCGGTTCACCCACCCGTGCGTGGGGCTCGAGGGCATGCACGTCTTCGACGCCAACGCGCCGATCATCGACGCGCTCAGGGCCGTGACGCGGGGTGCGCCCGAGGGGCCGATCGCCGCTTCCGTCAGCCCCGGCACGGTGCTGCTGCGCCGCGAGACGTACGAGCACTCCTACCCGCACTGCTGGCGGTGCCGGGAGCCTCTCATCTACATGGCGGTCTCCAGCTGGTTCGTCCAGGTGACGGCCTTCCGGGACCGGATGGTGGAGCTCAACCACGAGATCACCTGGGTGCCGGAGCACATCAAGGACGGCCAGTTCGGCAAGTGGCTCGAGGGCGCCCGCGACTGGTCCATCTCGCGCAACCGGTACTGGGGCACCCCGATCCCGGTCTGGCAGAGCGACGACCCGGCGTTCCCGAGGATCGACGTGTACGGCTCCTTCGAGGAGCTCGAGCGCGACTTCGGGGTGCCGGTGACCGACCTGCACCGGCCGTTCATCGACGAGCTGGTCCGGCCGAACCCGGACGACCCGAGCGGCCGGTCGATGATGCGCCGGATCCCCGACATCCTGGACGTCTGGTTCGACTCCGGCTCGATGCCGTACGCCCAGGTGCACTACCCGTTCGAGAACCGCGACTGGTTCGAGCACCACTACCCGGGCGACTTCATCGTCGAGTACGTCGGGCAGACGCGCGGCTGGTTCTACACGCTGCATGTCCTGGCCACTGGAGTCTTCGACAAGCCGTCCTTCCGCACCTGCGTGAGCCACGGCGTCGTGCTCGGCTCGGACGGTCGGAAGATGTCCAAGAGGCTGCGGAACTATCCGGACGTCAACGAGGTCTTCGACCGGGACGGGTCCGACGCGATGCGGTGGTTCCTGATGGCCTCCCCGATCCTTCGCGGCGGCAACCTCGTCGTCACGGAGGAGGGCATCCGGGAGAGCGTCCGCCAGGTGCTCCTGCCGCTTTGGAACACCTGGTACTTCTTCGCGCTCTACGCGGGTGCCGCGAAGGGTGGGGCGGGCCTGGTCGCCGCTCCGCTCACCGCCGACGCCGTCGCGAACCTCCCGGTAATGGACCGCTATCTGCTGGCCCGGACCCGCTCGCTCGTTGCGACCGTGACGGAGCAGCTCGACGGGTACGACGTCCCCGGCGCGTGCGAGTCGGTGCGTGAGCACCTGGACGTGCTGACCAACTGGTACGTGCGCACGTCCCGGGACCGGTTCTGGTCCGAGGACGAGGCGGCGTTCTCGACCCTGGCGACCGCGCTCGAGGTGCTCACCCGGGTGATGGCACCGCTCGCACCGCTTCTCACCGAGGAGATCTGGCGCGGGCTGACCGGCGGGCGCAGCGTGCACCTGACCGACTGGCCGCTGCTCGTCGACGCCGACGGCGCTGCCACGCCCGAGGGTCTGGTGCTCGCCGCGGATGATGAACTGGTCGCGGCGATGGACGCGGTGCGGCAGGTTGTCTCCGTCACCCTCGGCCTGCGCAAGGTGAACGGCCTGCGGGTGCGCCAGCCGCTGATCGAGCTGCGGATCGCCCTCGAGGACCCGGCGGCGGCCGCGCCGTACACCGCGCTCATCGCGGCTGAGGTCAACGTCAAGAACGTCCGGGTGGTCGGGCTCCAGGACGCCGCCGCGAGCGAGTGGGGCGTGTCCAGCCAGCTCACCGTGAACGCCCGGGCTGCCGGGCCACGCCTCGGCCGAGGGGTCCAGGACGTGATCCGGGCCTCGAAGTCCGGCGACTGGGAGCAGCGCCCGGACGGGGTCGTGGTCGCGGGTGGCGTCGAGCTCGTCGAGGGTGAGTACGAGCTCGCGACGGTGGTCTCGGACCGCGCCGGCGACGAGGTCGCGGCGGGGGTCCTACCCGGTGGCGGCTTCGTCGTGCTCGACATCGCGCTCACCGACGAGCTACGCGCCGAGGGCTATGCCCGCGACGTCGTGCGCGCCGTCCAGGACGAGCGCAAGGCGGCCGGTCTGCACGTCGCGGACCGGATCCACCTGACCCTCGCCGTGCCGGCCGAGTGGCGTCCCGCGGTGCAGGCTCACGAGGAGCTGATCGCGAGAGAGACACTGGCATTCACCGTGACGCTCATCGATGCACCGGGCGAGCTCGCGGTGCTGGTGGCTAAGGCGGCGGAGTCGTCGTGATCCGGGAGTCCAGATCGATCGAGCCGGGCGGACTGAGTGCCGAGGAGGCCGCGAAGGAGGTCTACGCGCACATCCTGTCCCGCGCGCCCGAGCACGACTTCGAGCCGACCCTGGACCGGGTCCGGGAGGCCTGCGCCCTGCTCGGCGACCCCGAGACGACCTTCCGGGTCATCCACGTCACCGGCACGAACGGCAAGACGTCGACGTCGCGGATGATCGAGCGCCTGGTCCGCGCGCACGGGCTGCGTACCGGTCGGTTCACCAGCCCGCACCTCACCAGCGTGCGCGAGCGGATCGCGATCGACGGCGAGTCGATCAGTGCGGCGCACTTCGTCGAGGTCTGGCAAGAGGTCGCGCCGACCATCCACATCGTCGACACCCGCTCGCGCCAGCGCGGTGGCCCGTCGATGAGCTTCTTCGAGGTCCTTACCGTGATGGCCTTCGCGGCGTTCGCGGACGCGCCCGTCGAGGTGGCCGTCGTCGAGGTCGGGATGGGCGGCAGCTGGGACGCGACGAACGTCGCGACCGGCGAGGTGGCCGTGATCACCCCGATCTCGCGCGACCACGAGCGCTGGCTCGGGTACGAGCTCAGCGGCATCGCGAGCGAGAAGGCCGGGATCATCAAGCCCGGTGCCACCGCCGTCATCGCCGCCCAGCGCGAGGAGGTCGAGGGGGTCCTGCTGGACGCCGCCGAGGCGAACCACGCGCAGCTGCGCCGCGAGGGCATCGACCTCGAGGTGATCAGCCGACGGGTCGCGGTCGGCGGTCAGATGATCTCGCTCGGCACCACGATGGGCCTCTACCCGGACCTGTACCTGCCCCTGCACGGCGAGTACCAGGCGCACAACGCGCTGCTCGCCCTCGCGGCGGTCGAGGCCCTGCTCAGCGACGGCGACGCGCTCGACCCGGAGATCGTCGGCGCCGCGTTCGCCGCGGTCGACTCACCCGGCCGGCTCGAGGTGGTGCGCACCTCGCCCACCATCCTGGTCGACGCCGCGCACAACCCCGCGGGGGTCGAGGCGCTCGTCGGGGCGATCGAGGAGGCCTTCGACTTCACCCGACTGGTCGGCGTCGTCGGAATCCTCGAGGACAAGGACGCGGAGAGCCTGCTGTCCGCGCTCGAGCCCTTGTTGGCCGAGATCGTGATCACCCGGTCCAGCTCGATGCGGGCCCTCGAGGTCGCGGATCTCGCCGAGATCGCCTTCGAGGTGTTCGGCGAGGACCGGGTGCACGCGGTGGAGCGGCTCGACGACGCGATCGACCTGGCCGTGCAGCGTGCCGAGGGCGAGCAGCCGTACGGCTCTGGCGTGCTGGTCACCGGATCCGTCACGATGGCCGCGGAGGCGCGGATCCTGCTCGGCCGGGGCTGACCGGTGCCCGGGCCGCTGCTCCGACCGCGTTGGGTTCGGGGGAGACGAGTGGGAGAGGGGTGCGGATGAAGAAGCTCATCAACGATCCCGGCGACGTCGTCCGCGAGGCCGCCGAGGGTTTCGCCCTGGCCCACCCCGACCTGGTGCGACTGCACACCGACCCGCTCTTCCTGACCCGGGCGCGGCCGGCGCGGGCCGGCAAGGTCGCGCTCGTCAGTGGCGGCGGCAGCGGGCACGAGCCCCTGCACGTCGGTTTCGTCGGGCCGGGCATGCTCGACGCCGCGGTCCCGGGCACCATCTTCACCTCGCCGACGCCGGACCAGGTGTTCGCCGCAGTGCAAGCGGCCGAGGTCGGTGGCGGGGTGCTCCTGATCGTGAAGAACTACACCGGGGACGTGCTCAACTTCGAGATCGCCGCCGAGCTGGCGGAGCTGGCGGGCCTGGAGACGCGCACGGTCCTGGAGACGCGCACGGTCCTGGAGACGCGCACGGTCCTGGTGAACGACGACGTCGCGGTGGAGGACTCGCTCTACACGGCGGGACGCCGCGGGGTCGCCGGGACGGTGTTGGTCGAGAAGCTGGCCGGAGCCGCGGCCGAGCGCGGCGACGACCTCGATGCGGTCGAGGCGATCGCCCGGCGGGTCATCGCGAACGTTCGCAGCATGGGGGTGGCGCTCGAGGCCGGCACGGTGCCGCACGTCGGGTCGCCCGGCTTCGACCTGGCCGAGGACGAGATCGAGCTCGGCGTCGGCATCCACGGGGAACCCGGGCGGCGCCGGATCCCGCTCGCGAGCGCGGACGCGATCACCGACCTGCTGCTCGACCCGGTCTGCGCGGACCTCGGCCTGGCCCGCGGTGAGCGAGTGCTGCTGATGGTCAACGGGATGGGTGGCACTCCGCAGTCCGAGCTGGCGATCGTCTACCGGCGCGCGGCGCGACAGCTCGAAGACCGGGGCATCGTCGTGGCGCGCTCGCTGCTCGGCGACTACGTGACCTCCCTGGAGATGCGCGGCGCGTCCGTGACGGTCGCGCGACTGGATGACGAGCTGCTCGAGCTCTGGGACGCGCCGGTGATGACCGCGGCGCTCCGCTGGGGGGTGTGACCGTGGTTCTCGACGTGGACTGGGCGATCGCGTGGGTGCGGTTGACCGCCGTCGAGGTCGCGGCCCGCCGGGACGAGCTCGTCGAGCTGGATCGCCAGATCGGTGACGGCGACCACGGCGAGAACCTGGACCGCGGCTTCCGGGCCGTGGTGGCGCGGCTGGACGCGCTCGAGGAGCCGCCGACGACGGTCGGCGAGGTGCTCAGGCTCGTCGCCACGACCGTGATGTCGACCGTGGGCGGTGCTGCCGGTGCGCTCTACGGCACGGCGTACCTGTCCGCGTCCCGCGTCACCGCGGTCCCGGTGCTCGACTCGAGCGGAACGGTCGGGTTGCTCGAGGCCGCCCTCGACGGCGTCGTGAGGCGCGGGAAGGCCCGGGTGGGGGAGAAGACGATGGTCGATGCGTGGTCGCCCGCCGTCGAGGCCGCGCGGAGAGCCGCGGGCCGGGCCGGGCTGCGACCGGCCGAGCTGCTCGTGGTGGCCGCCGAGGCGGCCGAGGCGGGAGCCGTCGCCACCGATCCGCTGATGGCCACGAAGGGGCGCGCCAGCTACCTCGGCGAGCGGTCCCGGGGCCACCGCGACCCCGGGGCGGTCTCGAGCGCCCTGATCGTCCGGGCGGCGGCGTCGGCGGCAGGTGTCGGATGAGCGATACCGGGCCAGGCCGCGCACCCGACGTCGCCCTGGTCCTCGTCACGCACTCCGCGACGCTCGCGCGTGGCTGCGCCGAGGTCGCCGAGCAGATGGCGCCCGACGTGCGGATCCTCGCCGTTGGTGGCAACCCGGACGGCGGTATCGGCACAGACACCGAGGCGGTCCGCGCGGCGCTGGTCCAGGTCATCGCCGAGGGCCTGGGAGCGGTGGTGCTCACGGACCTCGGCTCCGCCGTGATGGCGGCCGAGCTCGCGGTCGAGCTGCTGGCGCCCGAGGCCGCGGCGAGGGTCCGGGTCGTGGACGGCCCGTTCGTCGAGGGGGCCGTGGCCGCCGCGGTCGCCGCGCAGATCGGCGCGGCGCTCGACGAGGTGGCCGAGGTAGCCCGTGGCCTGGCCGCGGTTGCTCCGCCGCCCGACGGCCCGGCCAACCCGCCGCCCGACGGCCCGGCCGTCCACAGCGCTGCGGTGACGCTCCGCAACCCGCTGGGCCTGCACGCTCGGCCGGCCGCCGTGCTCGCCCGGATGGTCGCCGGCTTCGACGCTGAGGTGCGGGTCAACGGCGTCAACGCGGCGAGCATGCTCGAGCTGATGAAGCTCGGCGCGAGCGGGGGGCGCGAGCTGACCGTCACGGCAACCGGACCGGCGGCCGAGCAGGCGGTGGGCGCCGTCGTCGCGGCGATCTCAGCGGGGTTCGGCGAGGCGTAGCGGCGCGCGCCTGCTCGCGCGGCGCCGGTAACCTGAGCAGCGATGAGCGCCGCAGACCCCGGAGCAGGGCAGTCGACTGCCGCCGCGCGCGGACCGCGGTCGGCCCGGCGACAGTTCGCCGCGACCATGCTGACCCTGGAGGCCTTCGTGGCGTTCTTCGGCACGCTGGTCGCCTACGGGCTGCGCCTGGCGCCCACCGGGACGATCTGGGTTGTCGGCGGCGCGGCCACGCTGAGCTGCCTGCTGCTCGCCGGGACGCTGCGCCGGCCGGGTGCCTACCTGGCCGGCAGTGTGCTCCAGGTCCTCGTGCTGGTCGGCGCGGTGGTCGCGGCGACGAAGGATGCCGCCGGCGTCATGTTCCTGGTGACCTGGGCCGTCTTTGTCGCGCTCTGGATCGCCGCGCTCCGGCTCGGGGCGCGGATCGACCGTGAGCGGCGCGAGCGCGTCGAGGTCGAGCCCTCAGAACCCGGCTCGGGCGGGCGCGACGCCGGATAGGGTTCCGCCATGACTGATGCACGGCAGCTCGAACGCACCCTGGTCCTGATCAAGCCCGACGGCGTGAACCGCGGCTTGGTCGGAGAGGTGCTGCGCCGGATCGAGGGCAAGGGCTACCGCTTCGCCGCGATCGAGTTCCGCACCGCGACGCCCGAGCTGCTCGCGGAGCAGTACGCCGAGCACCAGGGCAAGTCGTTCTACCAGCCGCTGCTCGAGTTCATGCTCTCCGGCCCGGTGGTTGCCGCAGTCGCGACCGGCGAACGCGTGATCGACGGCTTCCGCTCTCTCGCCGGGGCGACCGACCCGACGGCGGCCGCGCCCGGGACCATCCGCGGTGACCTGGCGCGCGACTGGGGTGGCGGCGTGATCCAGAACATCGTGCACGGTTCGGACTCGCCGGGGTCCGCCGCGCGCGAGATCGCCCTGTGGTTCCCATCGCTCTGAGCCTCGTCTCCACGGGATTCTGCTCGACCTCTCGTAGGCTGCCCCTGTGCACCTCAAGACGCTGAGCCTTCGGGGCTTCAAGTCGTTCGCCTCGGCGACGACCCTCCACCTCGAACCGGGCGTCACCTGCGTCGTCGGCCCGAACGGCTCCGGCAAGTCGAATGTCGTCGACGCGCTCGCCTGGGTAATGGGTGAGCAGGGTGCCAAGAGCCTGCGCGGCGGCAAGATGGAGGACGTCATCTTCGCCGGCACCGCCGGCCGCGCGCCGCTCGGCCGCGCCGAGGTCAGCCTGACGATCGACAACGCCGACGGCGCCCTGCCGATCGACTACTCCGAGGTGACGATCTCGCGGACGCTGTTCCGCAACGGCGGTTCCGAGTACGCGATCAATGGTTCGCCGTGCCGGCTGCTCGACATCCAGGAGCTGCTCTCGGACACCGGCATGGGCCGCGAGATGCACGTCATCGTCGGCCAGGGCCAGCTCGATGCCGTGCTGCGCGCGACCCCCGAGGAGCGACGCGGGTTCATCGAGGAAGCCGCGGGCGTCCTCAAGCACCGCAAGCGCAAGGAGAAGGCGCTCCGCAAGCTCGATGCAATGCAGGCCAACCTGACCCGGGTCGGTGACCTGACGGCGGAGATCCGCCGCCAGCTCGGACCGCTCGGTCGGCAGGCCGCGGTGGCGCGCAAGGCCCAGGTCATCCAGGCGGACCTGCGGGACGCGAAGGCCCGCCTGCTGGCCGACGACCTCGCCCAGCTCACCGCGACCCTGCAGCAGGAGATCGCGGACGAGACGGCGCTCAACTCGCGTCGCACCGAGGTCGAGGGGTCGCTGGCCGACGTGCGCGCCCGCCTCGCCGGCCTCGAGTCCCAGGCCGCGCAGGCGGTGCCCCAGCTGTCCGAGGCGAGCGAGGTCTGGTACCGCTTGTCCTCGCTGCGCGAACGGTTGCGCGGCACCGCCTCCCTCGCGAGCGAGCGGAGTCGGCTGCTCGGCACCGCCGCGGGCGTCGAGGACGACCGTGACCTGGGTGACCTGGACGCTCAGGCCGAGCGGGTCCGGGCCGCGCAGGCCGAGCTCGAGGCCGAGGTGGAGCTCGCCCGGACCGCGCTCGAGGCCGCGGTCACCGACCGGCAGGCCGCCGAGGACAGCGTCGGCGAGGCGGAACGTGCCCTCGGCACGCTGCAGCGCGCGGCCGCGGACCGGCGCGAGGGCCTCGCTCAGCTGGCCGGCGAGGTCGCGGCGCGACGCAGCCGGCTTGAGGCGACCGAGGCGGAGATCGGGCGGCTCCGCGAGGTGCTGCTCGAGGCCGAGAAACGCGGACAGAGCGCCACGGAGCAGTTCTCCATGCTCGAGACGCAGGTCACCGGCGCGGAACAAGGCGAAGAGAGCCTCGATGCCGAGCACGAGGCGGCCGCGGCTGCCCTCGAGCGGGCGGTCGAGCGGATGCGCGAGCTGCGCGAGCAGGAGCAGGTCGCCGACCGCGAACGCTCGACCTGGGCCGCCCGGGTCGATGCCCTGGAGATGAGCCTGACCCGCAAGGACGGTGCGGGTGCGCTGCTCGCGGCGGAGGGTCTGCGCGGCACGCTCGGCTCGGTCGCCGCGTTGCTCGGCGTGACCCACGGCTACGAGGACGCCATCGCGGCGGCGCTCGGCCCGGCCGCGGACGCCGTGGCCGTGGAGTCCGTCGACGCCGCCGTGGACGCACTGCGCTGGCTGCGCACCGACGACGCCGGTCGGGCCCGCCTGGTGATCGGCACCGGCGCTCCGGTCGCCGCGGACGATCACGTCAGCCTCCCGGACGGTGCCCGCTGGGCCCGCTCGCTGGTGACCGCGCCGAAGTCGGTGGATGCCGCGGTGACGGCACTGCTGGCTGGGGTCGTCGTCGTCGAGAACCTCGCCCACGCTCGCGCGCTCGTCGCCGAGCGCCCCGAGCTCACCGTCGTCACGCGGTCCGGGGACCTGCTCTCCGCGACCGCCGCTTCCGGCGGCTCCGCGGACGCGCCGAGCGTCCTGCAGCTCCAGGCCACCCTGGACGAAGCGCGCTCGCAGCACACCGACGCCGTCGCGCGCGGGGAACGGATCCGGTTCGAGCTGGCCACCGCGCAGGACGCGGAGGCGCGGGCTCGCGAGGACTACGAACGGACCCTGGACCGGTTGCACGAGTCCGACGCCGCGATGGCCGCGGTGGCGGAGCAGCTCGGCCAGTTCGGTTCGGCGGCACGGGCCGCGCGAGCGGAGGCGGATCGGGTCCAAAGGTCGCTGGACGGCGCCGTCGAGCAGCTCGAGGCCGGCCAGGTGGAGCTCGCCGCGCTGAGCGAACGCCTCACCGCGGCGCAGGCCGAACCGGCCGAGATCGCCGAGTCACTCACCACCCAGACCGAGGACCGGGGCCGGTTGGCGGACCTCGCCGCGGCCGCCCGCGGCCGCGAGACGGAGGCTCGGCTCACCCTGCGCACCGGTGAGGAGCGCGCCCGCGCGCTGGCGAACCGGGCGGACTCGCTCGAGCGGGCCGCGCAGGCCGAACGTGATGCGCGCGAGCGAGCCCAGGTGCGCGAACGTCAGCGGATCCGACAGGCCACGGTCGCCGCCGCGGTGCACTCGGGGGCGCAGCGCGCGCTACTCGCCCTGGACGGATCGCTGCAGCGGGCGACCGAGGAGCGCGAGGCGGCGGAGGCGGCCCGGACCGAGCGGGACGCGGCTCTCGCGGCCCTGCGGGGTCAGGCGGATGGTCTCGGCCGCGAGCTCGCCGAGCTGACCGACGTCGCGCACCGCGACGAGGTCGCCCGGGCCCAGCAGGCGCTGCGGGTCGAGCAGCTCCAAGACCGCGCGATCGAGGACCTCGGCACCGATCCCGAGGTGCTGCTCGCGGAGTACGGACCGCACCAGCTCGTTCCGGTCCTCGCCCTCGAAGCCGCGGACGGCGGCGCCGCGGCCGAGCCGCAGTTCGTGCCCTACCTCCGGGCGGACCAGGAGAAGCGACTCCGGATCGCTGAGCGTGGGTTGTCCCTGCTCGGGCGGGTCAACCCCTTGGCACTCGAGGAGTTCTCGGCGCTCGAGGAGCGCCACCAGTTCCTGACCGAGCAGCTCGCCGACCTCAAGAAGAGCCGCGCCGACCTGCTCGAGATCATCCGTGAGATCGACACGCGGGTCGAGCAGGTCTTCGCCGACGCCTTCCGGGACACCGCGGAGCAGTTCGAGGGTGTCTTCGCCCGGCTGTTCCCGGGCGGCGAGGGCCGACTCATGCTGACCGAGCCCGACGACATGCTCGCGACCGGCATCGAGGTGGAGGCGAGGCCCGCCGGAAAGAAGGTCAAGCGGCTGTCACTGCTCTCGGGTGGCGAGCGCTCGCTCACGGCGATCGCGCTCCTGATCGCCATCTTCAAGGCGCGGCCGAGCCCGTTCTACGTCCTCGACGAGGTCGAGGCATCGCTCGATGACGTCAACCTGGGCCGCCTGCTGGAGATCTTCACCGAGCTCCAGCACGG
>Ga0209539_1001105_pt1 | contig 14831 bp, 30 predicted proteins | sample BarGraNGADG00312_2_FD_184499 | JGI IMG/M metagenome (GOLD analysis project Ga0209539, IMG submission 184499) | Arctic peat soil microbial communities from Barrow, Alaska - Barrow Graham LP Ref core NGADG0011-312 (SPAdes) (version 2) | ecosystem: Environmental > Terrestrial > Soil > Wetlands >... | reverse complement strand
CTCGACTACAACATCACCTCTCGCGACGACGTCGTCAAGCGTCTTTGGCCGGCCTCATGAGCCTCAAGTTCAGCGAGAAGGCGCACCGGTATTTCCTGGACGGTCGCCCCGTCCCCGGCGTCACGATGCTCATCGGCAAAGGACTCCCCAAGCCCGCCATCCCCTACTGGGCCGCGAAGACAGTCGCCGAGTGGGTCGCCGACAACCCTGACGGTGTCGAGGCGTTCCGGGCCACCGGTCGCGGGCCGATGGTCGCCGCCCTCAAGGAGATCCCCTGGCAGAAGCGCGCCGAAGCCGCCGTGCGCGGCACCGACGTCCACGCCCTCGCCGAGCGGATCATCCACGGCGAGCAGGTCGACGTCCCTGAGCACCTCGTCGGGCACGTCGAGGGCTACGCCCGGTTCGTCGACACCTTCGGGCTAGAGCCGATCGTCACCGAAGTCTCCTGCGCGAACCGCGCCCACTGGTACGCCGGCAGACCCGACGCGATTGTCCGCATGGGCGGCGAGGTGTGGTTGCTCGACTGGAAGACCTCGAACGGCGTCTATGGCGAGACCGCCCTACAGACCGCCGCCTACGCCCGCGCCGACTTCTACGCACCGACACCGGACGACGAGACCCCGATGCCGCACATCGACCGTATCGGGGTCGTGCACATCACCGCTGACGGATCACAGCTCTACGACCTGGGCGACGTCGACGCCGCCTTCAAGGTCTTCACGCACGTCGCGTGGGTGGCATCAAAGACCGACTGGATCAAGGGCCTCATCGGTGACCCGATGACCGAGCCAGAGAGCGAGACAGCAGCATGAGCGAGCTGACGCAATACCGACCGACCGCCGATGTCGTGGAGTACCGCGACGATCCGACCGGGGGCAGGCTCGTCGCCTGGGCTGAGGCAGCCGTCGCCGCCCACTCCCTCGCGACCTCGCTCGCGTCCACGACGTTCGTCCCGAAGCACTTCCAGGGGAAGCCCGGCGACGCCACCGCGGCGATCATCCTCGGCGACGAGTTGGGCCTCTCGCCTCTCTCGGCGCTGCGATCCATCCACGTCATCAGCGGCACGCCCGGCCTCTACGCCCGCACGATGGCTGCACTCGTCCTGTCCCACGGTCACGAGATCTGGACCGAGGAGGAGACCGAGCAGAAGGTCACTGTCGCCGGTCGCAGGCGTGGCAGCGAACACGTCGAGCGCGTCACCTGGACCATCGCCCGCGCAACCAAGGCCGGGTACACGTCCAACGCCAAGTACCGAACCGATCCCATCGCGATGCTCTACGCCCGGGCCTCGGGTGACGTCGCCCGCCGCATCGCCCCCGATGTCCTGGCCGGCGTGCCCTACTCGATCGAGGAGATCGAGCTCGCAGAGGTTGCCACGGTGACCGTGAGCCGGGAGCCTGCCGAGACGAAGCGCGTGGCCCGTGCGCCAAAGCCTGAGCCGGTCGAGCCCGCGTTCGACGAACCCGCAGTCGACGTGGCGGCCCCGTCCGAGGTCGTCGCGCCCGCCGAGGTCGAGCCGGATGGCATCACGCCCGCGCAGCTCAAGAAGATGGCGGCGGGGATGCGCGACGCAGGGATCACGGAACGCGGTCACGCCCTCGCCTACGTCGCGCAGGCCATCGGGCGCGAGGTGGAGTCCCGCAACGACCTGACGAAGGCTGAGGCGTCCCGCGTGATCGATGCCCTCGAATCCGACACCGACGCCCCGTCCGACGCTGACTGGGATCTCATGGGTCAGCCGGTGACCTCGTGACCGCCGCAATCGAACGCTGGCGCTGCCTGGTGTCGGGCTGCAACCCCGTGCTGGACGCTGCATCGGCTGAGGCGCATCAGACGGCCACGGGTCACCGTGTCGCACGCTGGCCGGTTCGCAGCGCAGAGGGACGCAGGCGCGCCCGGGATCGGAACCGCTCCGGGTACTACGACAAGTACAACGTCGGCGCGAAGTCTTACGAGCAGCGCGTCGATGGCGGGTACATCGACACGGACGTGACGGGATGACCGCCGGCCAGATCGCCACGGCCGCAACCTGCACCGCCGTCGTCGTCGCGCTCACCGTTGCGGCGTGGGCTGAGGCTGGCCCTGTTGCCGCACTCCTGCTCACGGGCGGCCTGGTCCTCCTCGCTGCCGGCATCTGGGCCGGGGAAGACAGGGGTGCGAGATGAGCGTCTACGTGGACAGCGCCAACATCCGCGCCGACGTGCCGAACGGCAATCGTGTCGTCCGAGGCGTGTGGTGCCACATGACCGCCGACACCAGGGATGAACTCGACGCGATGGCCGACCGCATCGGGCTGAGACGGTCGTGGATTCAGCACCCTGGCCGGTGGGACGAGCATTACGACCTGACCCTGAGCCGGCGGCGCCTGGCCGTCGCTGGCGGCGCAGTCGAGGTGGTCGGGCTGGAACATACCCGCACCTTCCTACTGCCCCGCCGCCGTGACGCCATGCGTGAGGCGTACCCGGGCGGTGCCTCATGATCCGCGCCCTCACGGTGGCCATCGCCATCCTGGCCGCCCTCGCCGTGTCCATCGTCGTCTGGCCGTCGCCCGGGTTCGGTGGGCGGGGCGTCGTCGTCGTGGCTGTCACCATCGGCGTCCTCATAGTCGGCGCACGAATCGAGAGGGGACGACCATGAGCGTCGTCTATGAGCGTTGGCGCTGCCTTGTCAGGGGCTGCAACCCCGTCCTGGATGCGACGTCGGCGCAGGCACATCGGGTGGCCACGGGTCACCGTGTCGCGCGCTGGCCGGTTCGCAGCGCGGAGGGACGCAAGCGCGCCCACGAGCGGAACCGCTCCGGGTACTACGACAAGTACAACGTCGGCGCGAAGTCCTACATGGATCGCGTCGCTGACGGGTACATCGACACGGACGTGACGGGATGACCGCCGGCCAGATCGCCACGGCCGCAACCTGCACCGCCGTCGTCGTCGCGCTCACCGTTGCGGCGTGGGCTGAGGCTGGCCCTGTTGCCGCACTCCTGCTCACGGGCGGCCTGGTCCTGCTCGCTGCCGGCATCTGGGCCGGGGAAGACAGGGGTGCGAAGTGAGCGGGCAGGGGATGTACGACCTCACCGGATGGCAGGCGGTCCCGTGCGTCATCGCAGACGTGCTCCGGCACTCCGAGATGACCCGGCCGTTCTCGTCCCTCACCGACCCGGACGGAGACTTCGGAGAGCCCGTCATCTACACCGAGTGGGGCATCACGCTGCGTGACGAGACCGACGTCGCCGTCCTCCGCGAGTACCGCTGGCCGGCCAACCCTGCACGGAACTGCGCGCACTACATCCCCAAGGTGCTCGCATGATCCGCGCCCTTCGTGTCGCCGTCCTCATCCTGGCCGTCCTCGCCGTGTCCCTGATCGTCTGGCCGTCGCCCGGGTTCGGCGGGCGTGGCGTGGTCGCCGTGGCGGTTGGTTGGCACCTCGAACGGGTGCGCTCATGACCGCCCTGACGCCGGGGACACGGGTCCGCATGGATGCACGGCTCGCGCGCTCCCTGGGCGTCTCGAAGCGCGTCGGCCGCGTCATAGACATCCCCGTGTCAATGCTCAACGGGCACGACTTCCTCGCCGCGTTCATGGACGTATACGGGCCGATCACCTTCTGCCTCGACCTCGAAGACGTGGACGTGCTGCCATGACCACCCCGACCGCCCTCGCCGCGAGACTGCTGGCCGCGCACCCGATGGTGGGCGACTACTTCACTGCCGATGCCGGATGGGTGAACTACGCATGCCTATGCGGGGTCGTGTTCACCGATGCCGAGGAGCACACCGATCACCTCGCTGCTGCTCTCGCGTCCGCTGGTCTGCTCACCACTGAGCCACCCGCCGAAAGCGTGCTCCTGTGAGCGCTCCGACCGAGCCGACCCTGTTCGACCGCCCCGTACCCGCCGACCCCGTAGCCGACGCGCAAGCCGTCCGAGACGCCGCCGGGGACGCCATCGACTACATCGCCGCCAAGTACCGCGAGGACGTCAACCGGGCCGTAACCGCCGGGCTAGACGACGTCGCCGACCTCTACTCCTCGATCGTCTACGAACTCCGCCGGGCAGCCGTGAAAGCCCGCACCGGGCGAGACCCCGGCGACCGTGGCGGATACGACGCCGACCCAGTCGAGGCCGCCTCGTGACTCCCGTCAGCCTCCACACGTCCACCCACGTCACCGTCCGTGAGAGCGGCAGCTACCACGCCGACTGGCGCAACAAGGCAGCCTGCCTGGATGAGGACCCGGAGCTCTTCTTCCCGATCGGGTACACCGGGCCGGCCGTCGCACAGACCGCCAACGCCAAGGCCGTCTGCCGGCGCTGCACCGTCACCGCCGAATGTCTCACGTGGGCGCTCGACACCCGGCAGGGGTACGGCATCTGGGGCGGCCTCGACGACCGGGAGCGGGTCTCCCTGCTGCGCCGCGAGTACCGCGCCCGGGCCAAGCGCGGCGCATCTCCGGACGGTGCCGCATGAGCGCCCTCACCCTCGCCGGCGCCCTGTGCGCCCAGGTCGACCCGACCCTCTGGTTCCCCGAGAAGGGCGAGTCAAACACGGCCGCCAAGAAGATATGCCACCGCTGCGACATCGAAGCCGCCTGCCTCACCATCGCGCTCGCTGACCCCGAGCTCGAGGGCGTCTGGGGTGGCACCTCGCACCGGGAACGCCAAACGATGCGCGCTCTGGCGACCCACAGGGTGCGGCCTATCAAACACGGCACCCCGTCCGGCTACCGGACACACACGCGGCGCGGCGAGGACATCTGTGAGCTGTGCAGGGACGCCAGGGCTGCCGCCCGCCAACACCGGAGCGTTGGCCAGGTCAGGGGTGCGACGTGACGACCACGGCGCGCGCATACGGCACCGACCACTCCATCCGCGACTGGCGGGTCCGCCTCGACGCGCGAATCACCCGCTGCCCCGGCTGCGACCAGTGGCGCTGGGACGACATTTGCGCCGCGTGCAACGTCGCGGACGACGAACTGCCGGCGGGGAGCGCAGCCGCATGACCGCGCCCTACTACGCCGACGAGTCCGTGACGCTCTGGCTGGGGGACTTCCGTGACGTACTCCCGACGCTCAACGTCAAAGCTGACCTGATCCTGACCGACCCACCCTACGGCGAGACGTCGCTCGACTGGGATGTGTGGCCGAAGGGCTGGCCGTCGATCGCTGCCGAGTTCACGCGGTCGATGTGGTGCTTCGGGTCGATGCGCATGTTCCTCGACCACCGCGACGAGTTCGCAGGCTGGTGGCTCTCGCAAGACGTGATCTGGGAGAAGCACAACGGCTCGGGGTTCATGACTGACCGCTTCCGCCGCGTGCACGAGAACGCGCTCCACTGGTATCGCGGGCCGTGGTCTGAGATCCACCACGACACACCGACGACACCGACCGCGCGCAAGCGGCAGATGCGACGCAAGCAGCGCCCGCCGCACATGGGCGAGATCGCAGACACGACCTACACGGCGATCGACGGCGGCCCGCAGTTGATGACTTCCGTCATGTTCGCAAAGTCGATGCAGAACTACGCGATCAACGAGACCGAGAAGCCGGTCGGTCTGCTCGAGCCGTTGATCGCCTACGCCTGCCCGCCCGGCGGGACCGTCCTGGACATCTTCGCTGGGTCCGGCTCGACCGCCGCTGCTGCCCGCGCGATCGGACGCCGCGCCGTGCTCATCGAGAAGCGCGAGAGCCAGTGCGAGAAGGCCGCAGATCGGCTACGGCAGGGTTTCCTCGACCTCACCGGTGGTGCCGCATGAGACTCGTCATCCTCGAATCGCCCTACGCGGGCGACATCGACACCAACGTGATCTACGCCCGCCGTGCCATGGCCGACAGCCTGCACCAAGGCGAGGCGCCTATCGCCTCACATCTGCTCTACACCCAACCCGGAGTGCTCCGCGACCACGACCCAGCCGAGCGGGCGCTAGGCATCGAAGCCGGGCTGGCGTGGGGCCAGGTTGCCGAGGCGACTGCTATCTACGCCGACCTCGGAGTCACGCCCGGTATGCAGCAGGGCATCGACCGGGCGATCAACGAAGGGCGCCCTGTCGAGGTCCGGTATATCGGGGGTGTCGCATGACCGCCCGGACGTTCACCATCACCATGCCCATGTTCCGGCTACACAACTCCAACGACCGACACGTCCACTGGGCCGACCGCGCCAGGAAACGCGCCGAGATGCGGGCACGCGCACGAATCGCCGCACAAGGACTACCACCCATTTTCGGCCGCGCCAAACTGACCATCCTGTTTACATTCCCGGACGCCAGAAACCGCGACCTAGACAACTACTGCTGCAAAGGCGCAATCGACGGGGCCGTGGACGCGAAGATCATTACTGACGACCGCGCGAAAGTGCTCAGACCCGTCACCAGAGACCTAGCCGAGGGCCATTCACCCAAGGGGTATGCGGTGCTCACATTCGTATTCTCGGAGGTTGATGACTGATGCCTTGGTTTAAAGTCGACGACACGCTCGCTTTCCACGCCAAGACTCTCGCCGCTGGCAACGCGGCGATGGGCTTGTGGGTCCGCGCCGGAGCGTGGTCAATGCAGATGCTCTCCGACGGCCTCGTCCCCGCCCAGGTCGCGCGTCAGCTCGGTACCAAACGGGAGGCTGATCGTCTCGTCTTCGCCAACCTGTGGGTCGAGACAGAAGACGGCTACCGATTCCACGAGTGGGACCAGCGCCAGCCCTCACGGATCGCTCTCCACGCTGCCCGGGAGGCCAACGCTGAGAAGTTGCGGAAGTGGCGAGAGAAGAACCAGAAGGGTGAAACCGATGTGTAACCCCGTTGTAACCCGGTTACAAGTCCGTTCGCAACCCCGTTGTAACCCGTTTGTAACGGGGCCCCCATCCCAACCCATCCCAGTAAGTACTTCTAACTCACCAAGTCCATCATCGTCACCTACGTATCGCGAGGGCGGCCGACGATGATGACATCCCAGCTCGATCAGGCCACAGCACGTGCCCTCGCTGCGCTCGTCACGCTCATACGCCCGGACTGGGACGCGACCGGGATCATGGCCGCACTCGGCAAGGTTCGAGACCGTGGCAGCGCAGTCGACGTCGCCATCGCCGCTCTGCGCGTTGCGGACGACCCGAAGAACCGCACACCCGCCGTGATCGTCCTCGCCGGTGACCACTGGGCCGCACCGGCACAGATGCGCGCAGCGTCGACCGTGCCTCGCGCCGGCGCCATCCGCTGCACCATCCCCGGCCACGAGCATGAGATCGCCGCGAACTGTCGGTCATGTCGGGCTGAGCAGATCGCTGCCGCTGACGGGACCTCGACCCCGACGACTCGTGAGCCGGTCGTGTCTGCGGAGCGGGTACGGGAGATCCTCGACGCCGTGTTCGACGAACCGCGGCCTGTGGATCACAAGAAGCTCGCTGGGGGTGATGCGCGGTGAACGTCCTGGCCGTGTCTGCCCTGGTCGTGGTCCTGCCGGTGGTGTCGGTTCTGGTGGCGGACACGATCGAGGATGTTCGGTTCCGGGGCCGGTTCGATTGCGGGTGCAAGTGGCCGGCGGAGGAGGACGACGACTGTCCGGGAGTGGTGACCTGCCCGCACGGGACGTGGAAGTTCCGGGTGTGGCGTGACTGGCGGGGCAGGCAGCGGGACGCATGGGATGAAACCGAACCGAGCGAGGGAGAGACCGATGAGCACTGACCTGCGCGCTGGGATCGAGGCGCTATGTGCCGATCCGTTCCGCGGGTACGGCGTGAATGTCGTCCGCGTGTCTGACCTTCGCGCCCTCCTCGCCGCTCACCCGATGCAGGACGAGGTGACCTTCGAGACGAGCCTCCTGGACCCGGTGTGGCTCACGACGTCGTCGGGCAGGTGTACCACGCGCCCGGTCCCGGCCCCGGTGCAGGTCACGACCGCCGAGGTCAACCTGCTCAACGGGGTCTTCGGGGTGCCGGGGGTCGCCACGTTCATCCCACACGCCTCCGTGTTGGTCACCACTGAGGGTGCGGTCACGATCACGGCCATCCCCGCGCCAAGTCAGGTGACGCCGTGAGCGACGCTCTGCACGTCACCCCGGTCGGCGACCTCATCGACCATGACACCGATGGCGACGACTGCCCCTGCGGGCCACGGACTAACCCCGTGCAATGCGAGGACGGGTCGATGGGCTGGGTCGTCGTACACCACAGCCTCGACGGACGCGAGACCAGGGAGACGACGTGACGACGACCGGATGCGACGAGTGCGACCGGAACGGCCCCTACCTGCCCATAGAGGGCTGGTGGCACGACATCCACTGTGCGCGGCACAACAACGGCCGCGCCCTCACCGAACTTGCCCGGGCGCTACCTGGCGCCGCCTGGTTGGGCGCACACCTGCTACCCCTCGTAGTCGCCTACGTCCTGGCCCTGCTAGTCGCCATCGCAATTTGGGGGAGATGACGTGAGCGCTCGGAAGCACCTCGCCATTCACGACGACGCCCTCGCAGACCTCGACGCAGCAGTTGGCGAGCTCATCAACCGTGACCACCTCTACGCCCGCCTCCGCGACCTCATCCCCCAACAGACCACCATCCTCGAATCCAAGATCGGGTCACACACCCGCTACTCAGCCGCACCCATCCCCTGGAACACCCCAGCCGCGATGCTCTACCTCGACATCCACGCTGCAGCCCGCGAACACGAAACCAACCTGACCCTGCTCCTCTGGGAGAAAGCCACTTACCGAGGCCCAGCCGACGCCCTCACCACCCAAGCCATCACCCGCCTACCCACTCTCATCCGCGCCGCCCACGACGCCGACCACAGCCACCGGACCATCGTCACTGAAGCCACCCACGACCTCACCACGTGGCCCGTCCTCATCCGCCGCATCCTCGACGAATCCCGCACCGGCGAAAACCCCTGGACCAAAGCGCCAGGCAACCTCCACTGCCCGGACGGACACACTCTCTACCTCGCCCCCGGCTGGCAGTACGACGTCGAACACGCCGACGCGATCTGCCGACACTGCAACACCCCTGACGGGCAACACCCCCGATGGAACGCATCAGCCTGGCTCGGCAAACTTCAAGCCCAAACCGACACCCAAACTGACGCCACCGCCGAGAAGCTTCGCGACCCCGACAGGGCCGTCACAGCCACCCAAGCCGCCACCATCTGGGGCCTCTCCACCGACCAGGTGTACGTCTGGGAACACCGTGGGCGCATCACACCCACCGGAACCGACTCCGATGGTCGGAAGACCTACCTCAACGCCCACATCACCCAACTCCTCGTTGGGCGTGTCGCAGAATGACAACCGTGTAAGTTCCGTGTAAGGTTGTCGATCGGAGAGCCATGCCCAGGCACAACAAGCGGTGGGAACCCCCACACCCCGCCACCGAGGAACGTCCACCTCGAATCCCGGCACCTCCAACACCGCGACCAGCCCACACTTGGCAGGACATCGCCCACGAACTCGTCCCCGAGCATCTCTGCACCTGGGACGGCTGCGACAGCATCCGCTACCGCGACTTCCCCATCTGCCTACTCCACGTCCTCTACATCGAAGACTTCCTCGCAGCGAACAGCAGCCAAGACGCAGCACTCGCTCGCGCCGATCGCAACGCCAAGCGACGCAATGAAGCTGAACACCAAGCACGCCGCACGGCCCATCTCAACGCCAGCCGCGGCGCGGCACCCGGATGGATCTACTACGTACTCACCGACGGCAAGGTCAAGATCGGGTACTCCGCAGACATCACCAGACGCCTACGTGCCTACCCGCCCGGGTCCAAGATCCTCGCCGTCCACCCCGGAACCCCCGACCTCGAGAAACTGATGCACCAGCGCTTCGGCGCCTATCGCGTCGCCGGCCGAGAGTGGTTCCGCCCCGACCAAGAGATCCTCGACTACTGCGACCAAGTTGTCGCCGAGCACGGCGACCCTGCACTGTTCGCCCCTAAGGTTCGCGACCCACACGACGCCAACCGTGTGGTCGCAGGCAAGCACATGAACCGCCGCTGGTAGCACTCGCTCCCCGGCCATCACACACTCCCGTCGCGCTCAGTCCAGGTGCTAGCCCCTCCTGGACTAGCGACGTGGAACCCACAGGGGGACATGTCGCATGGCCCCGATAGGCGTCGGGCAACGTAGCGACCTCCTCCTGTGGCCTAGTTCCCGACCGTCCTCCGGGACTGGTCGGGCATTCGTCCCGTCTCGATCTGGCGGTCAGCGTCAGCGACTCGGGCAACATCAACGGTGTCGCACCTAGTGGCGACGCTCGACGGCAGTTCCGTCGAGAATCCGGGACATAGCGCGTGAGCAGGCCGCTACCCCGCAACGGGTACAGGCTGGTCGGCGGGTAAGGCCGCATGGGATAGTCAGCCCGGCCCGCTCACGGCACACCCAACACTCCTCGCCCGGCGCACGAGACACCGGACCCACCACTAGAGACCCGGGCTAAGCACATGCACGGGCGAGGACCAAACGCACCGAGGGAGATGGGCATCATGGGCGGGAAACCCTCGAAGGGCACCAAGGCTGACAAGCGACTCAGCGGGAACAAGGTCGGCAAGGGCAAGTAGGTGCGATGGCAGGCAACCCGCGCAACGCCAACGGCTACCGCAGACGCCAACTCAGACGCCGCATCCTCGCCGCCGAGAACGTGTGCGCGATCTGTCACGAGCCGGTCGACAAGACGCTCAGTCTGATGGCTGGGCAACACAGCCCGCGATGCTTCACCCCCGACTGCACAGGCTGCGTACCCGACCCGCGCAGAGCAGAGATCGACGAGATCATCCCAGTCAGTCTTGGGGGGTCTGCCATTGCGCGAGGGAACACACAACTCGCGCACCGACAAGCGAGTGCAACCGACGCAAGTCGAACAGGGTGCTCGCACCACCGACCGAGGTCGTGACCTCTCGCGAGTGGTGACCAGGGGGAGGTACCCCTTCGGTCGAGGTCGGGGCACTCTCGCGGCATAGAGCCTTCTCACACACAGAGCTTGATCCGCAGGGGGCGCGATGCCAAGGCGTCCCGATTTGCCATGCGCAGGCTGCGGTGCGCTGCTGTGGCGGGGCAGTAAGTCCCTGCCTGACGGCGAGGCTAAATGCCGACCTTGCAGGCGATTGGTGCACGGAACCGCGAAGTCGTACAAGAAGCGCGGCTGCCGTTGCGTCGAGTGCAAGGCTGCTGCCGCGAAAGAGTGCCGCGAGTACGCAGCGAGGTACAAGGAGCGCACGGGCAAGTCGTCGTTCGCGCGGTATCGCCCCATCGACTCATATCGGTGGATCGCCCCGGCCGTCCGAGTCGGTGTTTACGAGCGTGACGAGTGGACCTGCCAACTCTGCGCCGAGCCGGTCGACCCAAACCTCGACCTGAACGACCGGATGGCCGCGACGCTCGATCACATCGTGTGCCGGTCATGGGTTCTCGTCCGCGACGACTCGCCTGAGAATCTGCGCCTCGCGCACCGGGCGTGCAACTCGAGACGGAGAGATGGCTATGGACGAGAGGCCGCTTGAGACCGTCTTTGACGCGACTCGCAGCAACGATCGCGTCCGCTCGCTAGTCGCGCTCCGCGACACCTTGGCTGGCGCGATCGACACCTGCGATTCACTACGTGACCTGGCGACCCTCGCTCGGCAACTCGCCGAAGTCCTGGCGCAGATCGACGAGCTCACTCCGGAGCAGGCGAAGGCGGGCGACCCGATTGACGAGATCGCAGCTCGCCGTGCTGCTCGGGGAGCAGGCCCCGCCAAGGATCAGGGTCGGCCCAAGTCGGGCACACGCTAACTCCTGGGAAGATGTCGCCGACCTCTCGGCGTCGTTCGGCCTGGTGCTCGATCCGTGGCAAGAGATGGTCCTCGAGGCCGCGCTCGGCGAGCGGTCTGACGGGCGTTGGTCCGCTCCGCAGGTTGCGGTCAGTGCCCCGCGCCAGAACGGCAAGTCGCAACTCATCGTCGCTCGCGCCCTTGCCGGCGCGCTCCTGTTCAACGAGAAGCTGATCGTCATCTCGGCGCACCAGCAGGACACCGCGCGCGAGACGTTCACCAAGTTCATGGACCAGATCGAGTCCTCGTCGGCGCTGTCGTCGAGGATCAAGCCCGGCGGCATCATGCGGGCGATCAACCGCGAGTCGATCACGTTCAAGAACGGCGCCTTGATCAAGTTCAAGGCGCGCTCCAATGCCTCCGGCCGCGGATTCTCGAGCGACTGCCTGCTGCTGGATGAGGCGCAGATTCTCAACGCGGCGGCATGGCAGACGATCCTGCCCACGATGTCGGCCCGTATCAATCCGCAGGTCTGGCTGCTCGGCACGCCGCCCGCCCCGACCGATGACGCCGAGGTGTTCACGCGGATCAGGACGACCGCCCTCGAGGGCAAGTCCTCGCGCCTGGCCTATCTCGAGTGGTCAGCAGACCCGACCGACGACCCGGCCGAGGAGTACACCCGGCTGAGCGGTAACCCGGCCTGGTACACGCGGATCAACCACGACATCGTGGCGGCCGAGTTCGACTCGATGACGCGCGATCAGTTCGCGCTCGAGCGGCTCGGCATCTGGCCGTCTGACGCGATCCTTGCGTCCGAGATCGACTGGGCCAAGTGGGACGCGCTCGGTCATACAGCGGCCCCGCTGGACGGTCGGATCGCCTACGCGGTGCGGTTCTCCGCGGACGGCTCGCGCGTGGCCCTGGCGGCGGCTCTGCGCCCTGCCGTGGGTGTCCCGCACGTCGAGCTGATCAAGGTCGAGGACATGGCGGCCGGCACGGGCTGGCTCGTCACATGGCTGTCGGATCGCTGGCGCGGTTGCTCGCGGATCACGGTCGACGGCAAGGCGGGCGCGGGTGCGCTTGTGAACGCGCTGCATGTTGCGAAGATCCCGGCGCGGATCATCTGCACGCCGAGTGTTGACGAGGTGATCGCCGCTCACGCGATGGCCGCCGAGGCGATTCGCTCGGCGTCCCTGACGCACTCCTCGCAGAAGCAACTCGACGACGCGGTTCGCGGCGCCGGCAGACGGACGATCGGCACGGCGGGCGGATGGGGCTGGAAGCCCTTGTCTCCCGATGTGGACGTGATCCCGCTCGAGGCGGTGACCCTGGCGCTGCACGCGGTGACGACAGGCAAGAGCGGCGCGGGCCGCACGGGTAGCGACAGCAGACGGGCGGTGATCCTGTGATTGATCGACTCGCCCTTCCGGGTCTCTCCGACGACGAGGACCGGACCCTCAATCACCTGCTGCACGAGCTTGACGAGAAGCAGCCGCGCAACCTCCTGCGGGCGTCGTACTACGACGGCAAGCGGGCGCTTCGCCAGATCGGGAGCATCATCCCGCCGATATATTACCGCCTGGGCATCGTCCTCGGCTGGTCTGCGAAGGCTGTCGACATCCTCGCGCGCCGCTGCAACCTCGATGCGTTCGTGTGGCCCGATGGCAACCTTGACTCGATCGGCTACCGCGAGACGTGGGATGCGAACAGCCTCGGGACCGAGGTCTCGTCCGGGCTGATCTCGTCCCTGATCCACGGCACGTCGTTCTTGGTGAACACCCTCGGCGACGAGTCGGCCGGCGAGCCTGCCGGGCTGATCCACGTCAAGGACGCGATGAGCGCGACCGGCGACTGGAACCCCCGCTCGCGCCACCTCAGCAACCTCCTGTCGATCACCGGCCGCGACGAGGGCGAGCCGACGTCGCTCGCGCTGTACCTCGACGGGCTGACGATCACAGCCGAGAAGGACTCAAGCGGCTGGTCCGTCGACCGCTCCGAGCACCCGTGGGGCGTCCCTGCCGAGCCGCTCGTCTACAAGCCGCGGGTCGGGCGCCCGTTCGGGTCCTCGCGCATCTCGCGGCCCGTCATGTCGCTGCACGACCAAGCACTCCGAACGGTCATCCGCATGGAAGGCCACGCCGACGTCTACTCGTTCCCCGAGATGTGGCTCCTGGGCGCAGACGAGTCGATCTTCAAGAACGCGGACGGCTCACAGAAGGCGAACTGGCAGGTCATGCTCGGGCGGATCAAGGCGATCCCGGACGACGAGGAATTGGCGAACCCCCGTGCGGACGTGAAGCAGATCGCTGCATCGTCTCCGCAGCCGCACATTGACCAGCTCAAGCAGCAGGCGCAGTTGTTCTCCGGTGAGACGTCGATCCCCCTGTCGTCGCTCGGCGTCTCCGACATGAGCAACCCGACGTCGGCTGATTCCTACATCGCGTCCCGTGAGGACCTGATCGCCGAGGCCGAGGGTGCGACGGACGACTGGGGTCCGCCTCTGCGTCGGGCGCTGACCCGCGCGCTGGCGATGGCGAACGGCGAGTCGACGGTCCCGGCTGAGTGGGCGTCGATCGACACGAAGTGGCGCTCGCCCGTGTACCTGTCCCGTGCGGCTCAGGCTGACGCGGGATCGAAGCAGATCGCGGCGATCCCGTGGCTTGCCGAGACTGAGATCGGCCTCGAGTTGCTGGGGCTCGACGAGCAGCAGATCAGGCGGGCGCTGGCCGACCGGCGACGCATGGGTGGTTCGGCTGCGTTGCGGGCGATCACTGACGCTGCCGCTGCTGGGCGTCCGGTGGTGACCAGTGCCAACGCTAACGGCAGCGCATCGGCGTGACCTCGCCGAGCTGACCGGGCTCGCACAGAACGACCTGACGCTGATCTGGCGAGAGTTCAACACGGCGACCGGCGCCCGTGACGGCCTGATCGAACTCCTGCCCCGGCTCGTGTCGATCTACGGCAGCGCAGCGTCCACGTTGGGCGCCGACTGGTACGACGAGATGCGCGCCGCAGCGAAGGTCAAGGGCAGGTTCCGTGCCATCCCCGCCGAACTGCCCGACATCGGCCGCACGGACGCCCTGGCGCGATGGGGCGTGACGCCGCTGTTCCAGGC
>Ga0209539_1001103_pt1 | contig 14837 bp, 17 predicted proteins | sample BarGraNGADG00312_2_FD_184499 | JGI IMG/M metagenome (GOLD analysis project Ga0209539, IMG submission 184499) | Arctic peat soil microbial communities from Barrow, Alaska - Barrow Graham LP Ref core NGADG0011-312 (SPAdes) (version 2) | ecosystem: Environmental > Terrestrial > Soil > Wetlands >... | reverse complement strand
CAGGAGTTTGTCGAACTGGTCTTGCACGCAATCCTCGTCGACCTGGTCCAAGACGCAGTGGAGCATGGCTTTGACCGCCGGTCAGGACGCCTTCGGGCAGACGCTCATCAGGTTCGCGGCGTAGTGGGTGCGGCACCGCTGCCAGCTCGCCCCGGGCAGGTTCGCCCCGATCGCCTCGACCAGCCCGGCGTGGACTCCGCCGAGGCGACCTGGACGCCCAGGATCTTGCGGTACCCGTCGGAGTTCACGGCGGTGGCGACCATGACGGCGACCTCGGCGACCCGTCGGCCTTCACGCACCTTCATCGTCAGTGCGTCCGCGGCCGCGAACGTGTACGGGCTGGCGTCCAGCGGTCGGGTGCGGAAGTCGTCGACCTGGGCGTCGAGGTCTTTGGCCATCACGGACACCTGTGACTTCGACAGGCCCGTGATCCCCAACGACTGGACGAGTTTGTCCATCCGGCGGGTGCTGACCCCCAGCAGGTAGCAGGTCGCCACCACCGACGTCAGGGCCGCCTCGGCTCGCCGGCGCCGCTGAAGGAGCCAGTCGGGGAAGTAGGTGCCCGAGCGGAGCTTGGGGATGGCCACGTCCAGGGTCCCGGTCCGGGTGTCCAGGTCGCGGTGGCGGTAGCCGTTGCGTTGGGTGAGGCGGGCGTCGCTGACCTGGCCCCACCCCGCGCCACACACCGCGTCGGCATCGGCGGAGAGCAGGGTGTTGATGAACGTCGCCAGCATCTGACGCACCAGGTTCCAAGGAGCCTGGACCAGGTGCTCGTGCAGAAACTCAGCAGGGTCAATACTTGAAAGGAGCGGTCATCGCAGTCGGTCCTCTTCGAGTTGGCTTTGGTAGGTCTCTCGAAGGATCACGCGGTGACCGCGCCTACGTCCACGACATCGACGACGACACGACCACCGAGCTACCGGTACACCACTCTGCTGGACGCAACCTCCCAGGGGCGAGCGCGGTTGGCGCCGGGCCTGGATGAGATCACTTGTCGCGGGAGCACTGTGAGGGGTCACGCCCGCAGGCGGACAGGCTCCTGATCAAGCCAAGACGAGTGGGCCAGGTCGGTGCCGGCAGCTCAAGGGACAGGTCCAACGAAAGGCACGCCCGTAGGCGGCCAGTATTCTCGAGAGTCGCCTCTCACTGCCGGCACCCAGCCGGTCCGATCAGCCCAGACAGGGCACCTCACACACTCACAGTGTTCTCGTTGGTGCCGCGTTCCCAGGGTGAGTGGGGGTGGGCGAAGTAGACGGGCATCGCGGTGGCCAGCGTGAGGGCGGCGCGCTTGGCCATCTCCGAGCCCTGGTCCCAGGTCAACGACAGACGCATCGGTTCGGGCAGGACTTCGAACGTGGCCACGGCGCCTCGGCTGACCGGGTGTGGGTGAACCGGCAGCCGCTGATCACCGGGCACGAGCACCTCAGCGTCACGCAGCGGGCACGGCTGGAGGCCACCCTCGCCGCCGTAGACCCGACCAACGAGAGCGGCGTCGCACACGCCGTCAAGGAACGCCTCCGACTCCAGCTGACCCAGACCGAGCCGATCATGATCCGTCAGCGCCAGCGCGACTTCGCCGACGCCACCTCGCGAGCCGACACGGACGAGACCACCCGCCTCGCCAAGGACGATCGAGACCTGGTGCCCGGCCATCCTCACCGCCCTCACGGAGGACGTGACCAACGCCAGATCCGGAGGCTTCAACGGGGTCATCAAGCAGGCCAAGCGCGTCGGAGTTGGCTTCACCAACATGGAGAACCAGGGAAGGCGCATCATGGTCCACATCGCCCTCACCCGAAGCCAGCGACCAACGGCATGACATCAACACCCGTCCCGAGCAAGACCCGAGAGCCGCCGAACCGGGCTCGGTGTGGGCACGGGCGCGCAGTCATCGCACCCGTGGCCGAGGCCAGGCGCCGCTCCATCGTGGCCGGTGACCTCGTTACAACAACGTGGCCAACTCGTCGCCGATGTCGAGCTCACCGAAACGCCGCATCGTCGCTCTCAACTCCCAACTCCCATCACCGGCGCGAGCCGCTGGCCCGTCGGCGCCCCCGGCGGAACGAAGCTCAACTCCGACCTCAGCCGGGTAGTGGGGAACGCGCCGCCGCACCAACCCGGCCGCAGGCCCCTGCCCGAGCGCCTTACGAGCATGGTTGGGCTTCAGCACGGTTGGCATGCCGTACGAACACTCTTGACGGGCCAGCCGACTCCGGTTGCAATCCTGTCAGTACAGGACTACATTGACGGACGTTGCCTCACCTGACGAGTCGGCAACCGCGTCACCGCACCTGTCAGCGGCGCTTGGGTGAACTGGGTCGAAGATGGATTTCCGCGTTGGTCAGAACGCCAGCGTGGCTTCTTCGGCTTCTTCTGCCGCAAGCATCGGCAGGTGGTCGGCGGGCGTGAACAGGAAGCGATGACGTCTCTTCGGCGACTCGCGCAGGGCATGATCTCAAGGAGGAGAAGTGGTCCCACTGAACATGTCGCTTCGCGGGCGGACCGCAGTGGTGACCGGGGGTGCGCGCGGAATTGGGCTGGCTGTTGTAGAGGTGCTGACTGAACTCGGTGCGCATATTGTGATTTGCGATGTTCAAGATGAAGCCGGAGTTGCGGCGGCCACCAGGGCTTCTGAAAAGGGCCCCGCAGTTGAGTATCTATACCTAGATGTGGGCGATCCAGCGATGGTCGCAAAGGTAATGGCTGGCATCGCTGCGAGCAACGATGGGATAGACGTCCTCGTGACTTCGGCCGGAGTGGCCCTGCACGGGCCTTCGCTCGAGGTGGACCCTGCCGCATGGCAGCGCGTCATCGACATCAACACCAGCGGCTCATTTTGGTGCGCTCGGGAAGCGGCAAGGTACATGGGCAAGGGCCATGGTTCCATCGTATTCATTGGCTCGATAAGTGGCGAAATTGCCAATGTCCCCCAGGCGCAGACCGCTTACAACGTGTCCAAAGGAGCTGTGCATGTCATGGCCAAGTGCCTGGCAGTCGAGTTCGCACAGAAGAACATTCGCGTCAACGCCGTTGCCCCGGGGTTCGTTCTCACCGACTTGACTAAGGAAGGAGTTCCGCAGGAGTGGATGGACAAGTGGGAGTCCATGACACCTCTGGGCAGGCTCGCTAAGCCCGAGGAGGTTGCGGCAGTCGTCGCATTTGTCGCCTCAGACGCGGCGTCTTACGTGACAGGGGCGGTGATACCCGTCGACGGCGGGTATCTCGCCTGGTAGGGGAATCCCGGTCAACATCATGCAAAATCATGAAGACGACGTGCGCGACAGTCTGCGTGATGCCGCTCGCGCCCGCGGCGTCCAACAGCAGTCCCGCGACGGCAGCCAACACATCGTCGTCCAGGTCGATGGCGTCAGCAAGTCCTACGGGGGCGCCCTGGTTCTGAACCGCATCGACATTGAACTTTGGGCAGGGCAGGTTATTGCTCTTGCTGGGGAGAACGGTGCTGGCAAATCAACGCTCCTGAAGATCATTGCTGGCCAGGTGAAGGCAGACGCCGGCAGGGTCATCCTCAGCGACGGCACGCAGTTAGAGGCGAGCCCGAGGTTGGCTCACCTCAAGGGAATCTCAATTGTCCCTCAAGAACTCGCACCTGTGTTAGAGCGACCCATCTACGAGAATCTCTTTCTGGGCCACGAGCTGCGAACGAGGTTTGGACTGCTGGACCGCGGCGCAATGATCGCTAGGGCTAGGGAACTGCTCAGCGAGTTCGACATCGACGTGGATCCTAAATTGCTCGTGCTGAACCTCAGTCTGCCGCTGCAGCAGGTCGTCGAAATTCTTAAGCATGCGTCCTTCGGCTGCAAGGTGCTGCTGCTCGACGAGCCGACGTCAGCCCTTGCAGCGTTTGAGGTGGACCGTCTCTATCGCATTATTGACAAGTTGAAGGCGCAGGGGGTGGCGATCGCCTACAGCACTCACAAGATGGCTGAGATTCGAGCCGTTGCGGATCACGTGGTCGTTCTTCGCGACGGACGTCTCGTCGAGGACAGCCCTATCGCAGATATCTCCGACGATGAGATCATCAATGGCTTAATCGGACGCGAACTTGGGCAATTGTTCCCGGAGAAGAGATATGAGAACGTTGGCAATGTCGTCCTGAAAGTCGAACAACTCAAGGCGACAGCCAATAGCGCTGGGGCAACCTTCATAGCTCGCCGGGGCGAGATTGTGGCCCTTGCGGGGCTTGCCGGAGCTGGACGAACCGAAATCCTCGAGGCGATCTTCGGAATCAGACCTAGTCATGGCGGGAATGTCGTCATCGAGGGCCGAGCGCAAAAGCGCGCCAAGCCGTGCGAATCGATCGATGCCCAGATGGCACTGGTGCCTGAGGACCGAAAGGTCGGGGGCATAATTCTCGGAATGAGCATCTTTGACAACTGTATATTGCCAAACATTGGGAAGTTCACTCGGGCGGGATTCGTGCGCCGCGCGAAGGCACGTACAGGCATCTCGTCGGCGATGAAGCGTGTCAAGCTGCAGCAGAAGCGAGACAACCAGACCGTGGAGAGGCTCTCTGGTGGGAACCAGCAGAAAGTGGCACTGGGCAAATGGCTCACGGGCCCCGTGAAGATTCTTCTCCTTGATGAACCCACCCGAGGCGTTGACGTCGGAGCGCGAAGTGAAATCTACAAGGTGATTATCGATCTGGCGGCGAATGGGATGTGTGTCGTGATGGCCTCCTCCGACATGCTCGAGGTCTTGGGTCTTGCGCACCGCGTGATTGTAGTGAAAGATGGCGAGGTCGCCGGAGAACTGAGCAAGGACGAGATCGATAAGCCCGACGCGCAAAGACGAATCTTCCAGATGGCAACACACCAATCCACTAGCGGGAACCTGTAAACGGAGTCTGCCAATGTCGCATACAGTCGAAGACACGGCCATGGTAGCCAGTCAGACCACCTTACCGGTTGCCAAAATGGCGTTGAAGTCCAGACTTGCGGATCTTGTCATACGGAATGCAATGGTTCTGGTGATTCTGATCTGCGTCATTTACTTCACGAGCATTAACTACAGATTTGCGACGGTCGGCAATCTCCAGACGATACTGATCTCGGCGGCGCCATTTGCCTTGATCGCGTTCGGTCAAACTTTGGTCATTCTGAGTGGCGGGATCGATCTGTCGGTCGGGTCAACGATGGCTCTGACGGCGATGCTGTGCGCGCTGACGGCCAAGGACCTACACGGTGGCATAGCTCTCTTACTGGTCGTCGCGGTTGTAGCGGGTGCGGCCGTCGGGATAGTGAACGGCTTTCTGGTGTCCACGCTTCGAGTTACTGCGTTCGTGGCCACGCTGGCAACGATGACTGCGGTACGTGGACTCGCGTATGCGGTGGGCAACGGTGCGCCGATCACTGGACTTCCATCGGACTATGGAAAGCTTGCCAACGCGACTGTCCTCGGCCTGCAGTTGCCGGTATGGATCGCGATCGTGGGCTTCTTTGTTCTGGTGTTTGTCATGCGGAAGACCGCCTACGGAACGCGCTTGTATGCAGTAGGTGGCAACCCCATCGCCTCGGCGATTGCAGGCGTGAAGGTCAATCGGGTTCTCTTCAGCGTCTATCTGATCGGGGGTGCATTGGCGGGCCTGGCCGGTCTGATGCTCTCCACTCGGGTTACCAGCGGTGCACCCACGTTGGCTTCTGGGTACGAACTGAATGCGATCGCAGCTGTGGTCATTGGAGGCGCAAGCCTTCTTGGAGGGCGCGGAACGATCTGGGGCACTGCCATCGGTCTGTTACTGATTCAAACGCTCAACAACGGTTTGGACATCATGCTGGTGCCGTCCTACTTCCAGGACGTCATCAAGGGTGCCCTCATTGCCGCGGCCGTGGCAGTGGATGTTTTCGTCTCACGCAGGTCAAGAGAGTAGGTGAAGTCCGCAGGCGGCATCAGTCGGGATCAATTCTGCAACCAATAGTTACGTCAAGGAAGGGAATCATTGATGATCTTCATTGGAAGACATAGGATTTTCGGTCTCGTTCTCGGCGGCCTCCTCGCAGTTGTGTTGGTCGGATGCGCTGCACAAGCACCCGCGGGCGGTGGGGCGACGGACACGAGCGGAAACAAGCATTACCGCATTGGTGTGACGGTCTACGGCCAGGGCAACTTCATCACTCAGGGCCAGGAGGGGATGATGGCCTACGCCAAGGCCAACAACATTGATCTGCTATGGAACGCTGCCAATAATGATGTGAACACGCAGGCGAGCCAGATGGAGCAGCTGATTGCTGCCGGTGTCGACGCGATCATCATTGTCCCAGTCCAATACGATTCGCTCTCGACACAGATCCAGAATGCCAAGGACAAGGGCATTCCAGTGATCGCGGTCAACACCACTGTGAAGAACACCGATCTGCTGACGTCATCGGTTCAACCAGATGACGTAGCGGCCGGAGAGGGCACCGCCGAAATTATGGCGAAGTACCTCAACGGGACGGGCAATGTCGTTATTCTGCAGTGCGTCCTGGGGAGCTCCTACGAGCTCGCGCGGACGAAGGGCATGGAAACGGTGTTGGCCAAGTACCCGAACATCAAGGTTCTAACCAAGGGAGAAGCCGCTAACAACGGTCGAGCCGAAGGCGCGACGCGGATGAAGAACTGGCTTACGGCGTTCCCACAGATCGACGGCGTAGTGTCGTGCGGCGACGACCCGGGTCTGGGTGCTTTGCAGGCGATTAAGGAGGCGGGAAAGAAGATCCCGATCACTGCTGTCGACGGTGTGCAGGATGGGATGCTGGCGATCAAGTCAGGCGATTTCGTAGGAACGATGCTGCAGCACGGTCGGATGGAGCTCGGCACAGGTGTCGCGGTCGCTAAGCTTATCCTGGACAAGAAGCCCTATGAGAAGTTGTACACGTACAAGATGAAGCCCATCACCAAGGACAACGTGGATCAGTACATGGAGCACGTGGTGACCAAGAAGGACGACTTCTTGAAGATCCTGCCTGGGCTGATTGACCAGAACTTGAAGAGTGGTGACATCTCGAACGAGAACCTGTAGCAATGCATCCGTAGTCGGGAGTGTGGTGCTTTGGAAGGTTCGAGATCCACACGCCGCATTCCCGACTCGGGCGCCCGGCACCAACGACCTGGGTTCCGATATCATCGACGTCCGATCACTCGCTGAAGTGCGCTTCGGGTCCGCCAATGTCTCTGCGTCGGCTTGTCTGGTCAGGACTGCATGAGGCGGAAGCGCTCGATACCCATTAGTTCGTGGCCCGACCGGACGTCGCCAGTTCCGTATGCCCCGTCCCTACGCCTAGACCTAGGCGCCAGGTCATTCTCGTTGACACCACCCATGGAATGGATGAGCATCTAATGAACGCCGCGGCTACACGACGCCGAGTGGTTGTCACTGCGCCTGGCACCATCGAGATCCAAACCGAGGCTGTCCCCGACCTTGAGCCTGGCGAAGCGCTCGTTAAGCTCCGCGTCTCAGGTGTTTGTGGCTCAGATAGGGCCGGAGCGGCCGGGGAGCACGCCTTCTTCCGGCCACCTTACTACCCGGGTCACGAGGTGGTGGGCCAGGTGGTAGAGATCGGGACTTCCGTCGACGAAGTTGCTGTTGGGGACCTAGTAACGGCCGAGCCAACCCTCGTGTGCGGTCACTGCAAGGCGTGCACGACCGGGCGGGAAAATCTATGCGACAACCTGGAGTTCTTTGGCTGCGGTTACCGCGAGGGTGGGATGGCGGACATGTTTACCATTCCGGCCGGCCGATTGCACATCGTCCCGCCAAACTTCACCGACCACCAGGCGGCGCTCATCGAGCCGCTTGCCACGCCGGTGCACGCGGTGCGCCTGGCCGGAAACCTCGCCGGAAAGACAATAGCCATTCTCGGCGCCGGGACGATCGGTCTTCTAGTCTTGGTCGTGGCGCGGCAGAAGGGCGCGCGAAGGATCGTGGTTACTGACACCCTCGCTAGGAAGCGTGATCTCGCTCTCCGGCTCGGTGCCGATGCCGTTGTCGATGCCGTTCGCAATGACCTCGCTGAGGCCGTCCGGGCCGAGCTGGGAGAGAGCGCCGATGTCGTCTTCGACTGCGTGTCTAACCAGGCCACCGTTCAGGCCGGAATCGAGATGGTCCTGAAGGGAGGCACAGTGGTCCTCGTCGGTGGCGCCCGCAAATCTATCACTATCGACCTCCCGGTCGTGCAGGAGTACCAGGTCCGCCTCCAAGGCGCGATCACTTATCGCGCCGAGGACTTTCAAGACGCAATCGGTCTCATCGCAAGTGGCGCGGTGGATCCTACAGATTTCATCACGGCTACGTTTCCACTCTCCCGCGCGGCCGAGGCGTTCGCCGCGATGAGGTCCGGCGCGGAGGTCAAAATCCTGGTCACGGGCGAGGACGATGGCAATGGCGTAATGCTGCAGAAGCAGGGCAGTCAGAGATGACCCACACCTCACCGGTGGTTCTGGTAACGAGCCGCTCGTTCTCCTCGGGGGACGTCGACGCACTCGGGGAGCTCGAGGCCGCCGGCGCCAGCGTTGTCACCAGTTCGCCGGACCACGACTTGAAGGTTCTCCAGCCGACGCTTAGCACGGCCGTCGCGTGGATCGCAGGAACTGGTCCGGTCACCGCCGCCCACTTCGACGGTGCGCCACGGTTACGCCTCGTCGCACGCTACGGCGTCGGAGTCGATGCCGTCGACCGCGTCGCAGCGGCAAGACACGATGTCGTGCTAACAAACACGCCCGGGGCCAACAGTGGCGCGGTCGCCGACCACGCGGTCGCGTTGGTTCTTGCGGCACTCAGGGGCGTCACCTTAGGTGACCGCCGAGTCCGGGCTGCTGATTGGAGGGTGGACAGAACCCATGAGCTAGGTAGCCTTACTATTGGTATTGTCGGCGTAGGACGCATCGGGCGCGCTGTGGCAGCCAGGCTCGCAGGCTTCGGGAGTAAAATCCTTGGCCACGATCCTTGGGTGCCCGACTCCGAGATGAGGGCGGTCGGCATTGAGCCGGTACGCTTGGAGGAGATCGCGGCCCGCAGCGACGTCGTCTCGCTGCACGCTCCCGGCGAGCACACTCTAATTGACACCGCGTGGCTCGCCCATGCCAAGCCGGGCTTGATCCTGGTGAACACCGCGCGCGCCAACCTTGTGGACGAAGGGGCGCTGGTACAGGCGCTGACGGACGGGACCTTGCGGGTTTACGCCGCGGACACACTCTCCTCCGAGTCAGGTAGGGCGACCAGCCCGCTGCTGTCCGAGGCGTTGGTCGATCGGACGATCTTCACGCCGCACTCTGCGGCACAGACCGTTGAAGCCGTGGACCGCATGAGCGTCGGCGCCGTCGCTGCAGTGCTCGCCGTCCTGCGCGGTGTCGCGCCTCCGAACATCGTCATTCCGGACTCTATCGAGAAGATGAATTGAATGAACCAGACATCAATCCTTTCTGCCCTGCGCGCTAAGGGGATCATTGCCGTGCTGCGGGCCCCGTCTGCTGGCCATGCCATACGTGCCGTCGATGCCCTTGTTGCGGGTGGGATCACCGGTATCGAAATCACGTACAGTACGCCCGAGGCGGCCGAAGCCATACGCGAGATCGACCAGCGTCATGGTGAGAAGGTCTACCTAGGCGCGGGAACGATCCTCACCGCAACTCAAGCGAAGGAAGCCGTCGACGCCGGTGCGCGTTTCCTGGTAAGCCCGGGCACGGACCCGTCCTTGGCCGAGGTTATGGTCGGCACGGGGGTGGGGGTCATCCTCGGCGCGTTGACGCCCAGCGAGGTAATGACCGCCGTGCGGCTCGGCGCACACGCCGTCAAGATTTTCCCGGCGTCGCTGGGTGGTCCGAAATACCTGAAGTCTCTGCGCGGGCCATTCCCGGACGTTCCCTTGATGCCGACGGGCGGTGTCAATGCCGGCAACATCGCTGAGTGGTTGGGCGCAGGTGCGATCGCCGTCGGCGCGGGGGGCGAGCTGTGTTCAGCGTCGGCGATGGCCGCGGACCGTTGGGACGAGATCCAGAACACGGCACGGCAGTTCGCCGATGCTTTCAGGTGCGCGACGAAGAGCGGCCGGTCATGACGGTGTTCGCCCGAGATGGCACGTACATGGGCTTCATTGGTGTCACCACCGGGGGCTCCTCGATCATGAAAGTGTTCCCCAAGTGGGCCGAGGTGCTCGGGCTCCCGACACGTAAGTTGATCGGGCTCGATATCGACATGGGGGCGCCACGCGAGGTGTATCGCGACGTGGTCAGTTCGATCAAGGACGACCGTGACTACTGGGGCGCCCTCGTCACCACCCATAAAATTGCAGTATTCGACACAGCCAGCGACCTCTTCGACGACCTGGACGACCTCGCCCGGACCTTCGGGGAAATCTCGTCGATCGCTAAGCGGGGCAACCGACTCACGGGAGCGGCGAAGGACCCGGTAACGGTGCGGTTGGCGCTGGAAGACTTCCTCCCGTCGGACCACTTCGCCACGACGGGCGCAGCCGCGCTCATCCTCGGTTCTGGCGGCTCGGGATGCGCGCTGAGCTACCAGCTGGGCTTACGTGACGACCAACCCTCGCGCGTCATCTGCACCGCGCGGTCGCATCACAAACTCGACCACCAGCGCGAGCTGCACGAACGGGCCGGCATCGACGCCGACCTCATGCAGTACGTCATCACGCCCAGCCCGGAAGACGTCGACGATCTCCTTGGCGCATTACCTCCAAGCAGCCTCGTGGTCAACGCGACCGGGCTAGGCAAGGATCGTCCAGGCTCACCCATCAGCGATGCTGGCCGGTTCCCCGACAACGGGGTGGTGTGGGAGTTCAACTACCGTGGTTCGCTAGAGTTTCTGCATCAGTCCCGCCTCCAGCAGCTCGACCGGGGGCTGGTCGTTGAGGACGGCTGGCGGTACTTCGTCCACGGATGGACCCAAGTTATCGCCGATGTGTTTGACATCCCGATGCCGCGTGAGACCGTCGCCGAGTTGGCGCGGGTCGCCGCCGGCGTGCGCTGATGTCTATGGTCCGCACCGTACTGGGTGATATCGACGCGTCCGATCTCGGTCGCACCGATTACCACGAGCACCTCTTTCAGGTCACGCCGCTGCTTCCGGGCGATGAATTGGACGACGAGATCCGCAGTGGAAACGAGGCGACGTCGCTTCGGGGCAGCGGTTTCGAGGCGATGGTCGACGCCACCCCTACGGGTCTGGGGCGCAACCCGGCCGCCGTGGCCCGGATCAGCGCCGCTCGAGGTGTGCACGTAGTCGTGACGACCGGGGCTCATCGCGAAGCTCACTATGTTAGCGGGCACTGGCTGCTCGATCTCACCGCCGAGCAACTAGGAGAGCGTTTCAGCGCTGACATTGTGGCGGGGATGCCGGAAGTGGACACGACGGACCCAGGCGCGCCGGCTCTGACACCCCATGGCGAACCGGTCCGAGCCGGGATGTTGAAGGCCGGGATCGGCTACTGGAGCATTTCGCCGTTCGAGCGACGCGTCCTGGCGGGTGTCGCATGGGCGCACGCCCGGACCGGTGCCCCTGTCATGGTGCACCTCGAGCACGGCAGTGCGGCGTTTGAGCTGCTCGAGGTCCTCGCCGCGGACGGGGTTCGCCCGGAGGTGGTCGTCCTGTCTCACATCGACCGGAACCCTGACCCGGTGCTGCACGCCGAACTGGCAGCCACCGGTGCCTATCTGGGGTACGACGGCTTCGCGCGTACACGAAGTTGGCCCGACTCCGCGGTGCTCGACTGTTTCCTTCGGGCAGCAGAGCTCGGCGCGGCCTCGCGTCTTCTGCTCGGAGGCGATGTCGCCCGCCGGACCCGATACGTGGCCTACGGTGGCATGCCGGGCTTGGCCTACTTGGGCGAACGCGTCGTGCCGCGCCTAGTCCGGAGCGGGAATGCGGAACTCGCCCAAGCCGCGCTGGTCACCAACCCGGCCAGACTTCTCGGTTGGATCGACGACGCGACGAGTACTGAGTTCCCTAACCCTTAAGTCCTCAACAGAATCAAGATCGAACCGAAAGGATCAGCATGTACCGGGAGAAGCTCGAGCTGGACGGTCGCGTGGCTGTCGACACCAGCGGAGCCCGCGGCATCGCACGCGCCATCGCTGGAGCCCTTCTCCGCGAGCCGCGCAGCGGAGTAGGCATAGGCAGGAGCTAATTGTGTCGACACATGCGAGCACACCGGCCGCCCCAGTAAAGTTGACGATGGCGCCCGAGGACGGTGCGCTGCGAGGCAGCAACGGTCGCTACGAAAAGTTCCTGCCGGACCTCCGTGGCCTCTACCGCGACACTGACGCCTTCGAATTGCTTTTGGCTGGCGACGACGGTAAGCCGGAGTACTGGGTGGAGAGCAGCCAAACCGAAGGTGGCCCCGGTGGTCTCATTACGGGAATCAGCGTCCTTGAACCCGGCAAGGTGGGGGACGAGTACTTCATGACCCGCGGCCATCTGCATGTCAAAGCAGATCGTGCGGAGTTGTACGTGGGCATGGCCGGCCACGGTGTCATGCTGCTGGACACCCTCGACGGCGACAGCAAGGCCATCGAGGTTCGGCCCGGCGAAGCTGTGTATGTTCCCGGGCTCTGGGTCCACCGCAGCGTCAACATCGGGTCTGATCGCTTCGTCACGATGTTCTGCTACGCGTCCGACTCCGGCCAGAACTACCAGATCATCGAGCGAGCCGGCGGAATGAAGCAACTAGTTGTCGAGGAAGACGACGCGTGGACGACCCGCCCAAACCCCGACCATGGAGGTTACCGTGCTTGAGTCGTCGACATTCTTGATCAGGCAGCTACCCCGCTTCGTCGACATCAGTTGCGTGCAGGCATTCCACACACGAGACGACATCGACCAGCTGGCCCGAGACGCTCGCCATATGAACTTCGTCAGCGCGCACGTGCTGCCCAACTGGGTTCCGTACCTGCGCAAACGGCTCGAGGGCTCCCAGACCCTTGTGGGCTCGCCCGTTGGCTTCCCAGCCGGGGGTGTTTCCACGGCCACTAAGGTCTTCGAGGCGAGGCAGTTACTGGACGCCGGTGCCCAAGAGCTGGATGTGGTGGTAAACATCGGGCGACTTCGCTCCGGAGACGTCAGTTATGTGACTGCAGAACTCGCCGAGGTTGCCGCGGTGGTCGACGGGGCAGTGCCGCTCCGAGCGATTCTGGAGGTCGGGCATCTCAGCGAGAAGGAGATACGGCTTGGTTGCGACTGCACGGTGGAAGCTGGGATCGGCTGGGTGAAGACAGCAACCGGCTGGACCGGCTTGCCCAGCACGGTCGAGCACATCCGCATCATCGCCAACCAGTTGGCTGGTCGCGCCCAGATGAAAGCGGCCGGCGGTATCCGCGACCTTGAGACGGTCCAGGCTATGGCGGATCTCGGTGTCACCCGCTTCGGGATCAACGCGGTGGTGGCGAAGCAGCTGGCGCGGCGGGCCGCGGAGGTCGACAGTGAGTGAGCTCGTACTGGCCCTTGACCTCGGCACGGGAGGCTGTAAATCCTCCGTGTGGAGCAGTGAGGGCCAATGCCTCGCCGAGTCGGTCGTCGACTATGCCACGATGCACCCCAGGCCGGGGTGGAATGAGCAACGGCCGCAGGACTGGTGGGACGCCGTCGTCGGATCGATCCGCACACTGCTCGCGAAGTCACCGGAGTGGAGGCTTCGGATCGTCGGTATTGCCGTGTCCGGCCAAAGCCTCGGTGCCGTCATGCTCGACAAACACAACCAGCTCCTCGGTGATACCACCCCCATCTGGTCCGACACCAGGGCCGGCGTCGAAGCGTCCGAGTACTTCGCCCGCGTCGACGAGGAGTCGTGGTATCTGACAACAGGGAACGGCTTCACCCCGCTCCTGTACCCCATCTTCAAGGCGATGTGGGTCCGGACCCATCGGTCCGATGACTGGACTTCGGCGCGGCGCATGGTCGGTTCCAAGGACTACATCAACTTGCGACTCACCGGGGTCTTGGTGACCGACCACTCCTACGCATCAGGGAGCGGCTGCTACAGCCTGCGAGAACGCCGCTATGACGAGGACTTGCTCTCCGCCGCCGGCCTGGACGTCTCGCTGCTTCCCCCGATCGTGGAATCTACCGAACAAGTGGGAACCTTAACTGCGGAGGCGGCCGAGCAGCTCCAGCTGCCCCGTGAGACACCAGTATTCGCCGGAGGAGTAGACAACGCATGCATGGCTCTTGGCTCACGTGGAGTCACCTCGGGCCGCATGTACGCATCCCTCGGGTCCTCCAGCTGGATCACAGTCACCTCTACCGACCCGGTCCTGGATCCGCGCTCGCGCCCCTTCGTGTTCGCACACGTCGTTCCCGGCCTCCACGTGAGCGCGTTGTCGACATTCAGTAGCGGCACGACCATGGCGTGGCTGCGCGAGTTGCTGGCGCCCGAGATGACCATGCAGGATTTTGTCACCGAAGCCTGCACCGCCCCCTTGGGAGCCGACGGTCTGCTGTTCCTACCCATGCTCAGCGGCGGAACGCCCCTGGAGGGCGGTGCTGAGGCCCGAGGCGTGCTGCACGGCTTGGACCTGTCGCACCACCGATCCCATATCGCCCGTGCGGCAATGGAAGGGATCGCGGCGTCGCTGCGGCGCGGGCTCGACATCATCGGCGGATACGCGGCGGACTCCGAGGTTCTCATTTCCGGTGGCGGCAGCCAGCATCCCGGATGGAACCAGATCTACGCGGACATCTTCGACGCTCCTCTGCTGCGGACCACAGTGGACCAGCAGGCCGCCGCGCTCGGGGCGGCAGCCACCGCTCTAGTAGGCGCAGGCGTGTGGTCAACCTTCACCGAAGCCGAGCGCCCGCACATGACCAAGGAGCGCTTCCAGCCGAACCAGAC
>Ga0209539_1001102_pt1 | contig 14839 bp, 12 predicted proteins | sample BarGraNGADG00312_2_FD_184499 | JGI IMG/M metagenome (GOLD analysis project Ga0209539, IMG submission 184499) | Arctic peat soil microbial communities from Barrow, Alaska - Barrow Graham LP Ref core NGADG0011-312 (SPAdes) (version 2) | ecosystem: Environmental > Terrestrial > Soil > Wetlands >... | reverse complement strand
GGTGCGCCGATTGACCCCCACCATCCGGCACGCCTCGGAGTTGCTGACCCCCCTGGTGATCAACCGAGCGAACTCCTGACGTTGCGCCATCAACGGCTCCGGCCCTGGCCTTCCGACTCGACTTCGTACAGATCCCATCACGACCTCCAACACCTCTCGGTGTTGCGACGTTCACTGGAATCCACCCATCACGCACGCCGTTCTCCGCTCACTGGTTCTGGACCTCTAGACAGCCCAAAACCTAAGCGGGAACGGCGTGTTGCTCATCAGCGGCCCAAAAAACCACCCACGGATGCGTCAGGAGAGCCACCTTCTGATCCCCTAAAGCGGGGGCGAAGGCTGCCCCTGGCTCAACCATGAACCGTATCCAGCAGAGCTCTGTATGCCGCCCGAACACCATCGTGTGCGGGCCGACTGGGTGGGTCCAGGAGAAGGGGCTCGGGTCTTTCCCAGCGGGGTTTCGACTTCGCGTCTGTTTGAGCTGCGAGCGACCAGGCCGCCTGTTTGGCGGCGCCCAGTGCGACGTTCTCGGCGGGGTCCGGCAAGTTGACCGGCAACCCGAAGATCTCTGGGGCGATGGCCCGCACAGCCCGTGACTGCGCGGCTCCGCCGATAAGTAGCACGCGCTGCGGACGGATTCCTTGCGCCGTCAGAGCGTCCAACCCGTCAGCCAGACCACAAAGCATTCCCTCGACGAGGGCCCTCGCGACATTTTCTGGGCTCATATTTCCTCGCGTGAGGCCACCGAGCGTGCCGGTCGCTTCGGGCAGGGATGGTGTCCGCTCCCCGTCCAGATACGGGATCAGGACCAGACCCGCTGAACCAGGCGAGGCTTTGAGGGCCAATGCGTCAAGCCCGGCGAGATCAGTACCGAGCATCCGTGCTCCGGCGCTCAGCACACGGGCCGCGTTCAGGGTGCACACCAGCGGCAGAAAGCATCCGGTGGCGTCGGCGAACCCGGCGACGAAACCGCTCGGATCCGATATCGGCTTGTCGTGAATGGCAAATACTGTGCCACTTGTGCCCAGCGAGACCACCACGTCGCCGGGACTCAGGTCCATCCCCAGGGCGGCTCCCATATTGTCGCCCGTTCCGGCGCCCACCAGCAGACCCGACGCGGTGTGGCCCGCAGGGACAGAGGGTTCCAGGACTCGCGGAATGCCGACATCGCGGCCGAATGCCCGCATTAGCAGATCGAGTCGGTAGTCCCCGGTTGCCGGTGACCAGTACCCGGTCCCCGACGCGTCCCCCCGGTCGGTGACCAGATCAGCGCGCGCGAGGGACCCTTCTTCCAGGATGCGTTTCGTCAGCCAGTCATGGGGCAACAGCACGTCGTGCACTCGCTGCGCCATCTCCGGTTCGTTCTCGGCTAGCCAGCGAAGCTTCGTGATGGTCAGGCTCGCAACCGGAACCGTGCCGACGGCTTGCGCCCACGCCCCAGGACTGCCGAGTTCATCGATCAGATCGCGGGCGGCGTCCGCCGACCTGGTGTCGTTCCACAGCAGCGCAGGGCGGACCACAGCGCCATCCTCGTCCAGGACCACCATGCCGTGCTGCTGACCGCACACGGAAATGGCCTCGACACCGTCCAGAAGTCCGCCCGATGTCGCCTCCTTGTAAGCGTCCCACCACACGTCGGGATGGACCTCGGTGCCCTCGGGATGACTGGCCCGGCCCTGCCGGACGATCGCACCAGTGGCCGCATCACAGACAAGCACCTTCGTGGACTGGGTGGACGAGTCCACCCCTGCGACCAGGGTGCGAACCGGGTCGTTCATAACAACCTCCGAGAGCAGTGGAACAGCTGAGCACCAGACGACGCGACCATTTCCGTCAGCGGATGGTGTAGCCACCGTCGACAAGGAGGTCAGCACCGTTGACCATGTCGGCGCTGTCCGAGACCAGGAACAGGACCGTCGCGGCGATCTCCTCGGGAAGGGCAAATCGACCCGTCGGGATCAAAGCCTTGTGTGCTTCGCCCTTGGGCCCCGCCCAGGCCTTGCGACCCAGGTCCGTCATGACGACGGTTGGGGACACCGTGTTCACGTTGACACCCCGCCCGGCCCACTCGGACGCCAACACTTTGGACAAACCCACGACGGCGAATTTCGACGCACAGTAGGCCACGTGCTGGTCCAGTGCGACGGTGGCCGCCTGCGACGCCATGTTGACGATCTTGCCCTTGCCTTGGGCGAGCATGTGGCGTCCGACCGCCTGACAGACCACGAACGTGCCCTTGAGGTTGACCTTGATGGTGGTATCGAACGCCTCCACGCTCAGCTCCTCTGCAGGAGCCAGGAACGCGACGCCGGCGCTGTTGACAAGGATGTCGATGCGACCAAAGGTCTTGACGACGGCATCTACCACCGCGGCCACGGAATCGGGATCGGAGACGTCGCAGGCGTATCCGGCGCTGTCGGCCCCGAGGTCGAGCGCTTTCTTGTGGGCCGCGTCGCCGTCGAGGTCAACCACCGCCACTCGGGCACCCTTCAGAGCGAAGGTGTCAGCCACGGCGGCGCCGATGCCCGACGCACCTCCGGTCACCATCGCCACCTTGCCTTCGAGGCCAAAGGTCAGATCAAGGTCTGTCGCGGGGATTGCCATGTTCTGTTCTCCTTGTTGTTGGTGCGGTCGAGCACGAAAGGACTTGGGTCTGAGCCTCACGCTGGATCAGGCAGGACGGTCCTGTACCTCCTGGGCCTGAACCGGAGGTGCTGAGGCGATGCCAGCCTCATACTCGGTGAGAATCTTGACTTTGGCCGCCGAGCCTGAGAGCTGGTCGAAGTGGTAGCCGAGCCACTCCCGCGCCAGGCGGCGCGCCAGTTCGACGCCCACGACTCGTTGCCCGAAGCACAGGACCTGGGCATCATTGCTCAGTACGGACCGCTCGACGGAGAAGCTGTCATGCGCGGTTACCGCGCGGATCCCGGGGACCTTGTTGGCGCTGATGGCGACCCCCAACCCGGTCCCGCAGACCAGGAGCGCCCTGTCTGCCTGACCAGCAGCCACCATTCGCGCAGCCGCGACCGCGACGTGCGGATAGGGCGTGGTCTCATCGGCATTGACGCCGACGTCGATCACCTGGCCGACTCGTTCGTCATGTTCCAGGTCAGCCTTGAGGATGTTCTTGTAGTCCATCCCCGCATCGTCGGAGCCGACGACGATGCGCCACTTCGAAGCCATCACGCGTGCCTTTCCATCGTGTACCGCAGAACCCGAGATGTCAGCGAACCGAGGGGAGGACGCCGCCCACGGCACGTGCGCACATGGCGAACGAGGTAGCTCCGGCATCCGCAGTGCCGACACTGCGATCGGCAAGGGGTCGTGCTCGGCCGACACGGGGGCGAAGCGGCGCCGTCGCCTGCGCAGCATCCTCGCTGACCTGCGCAGCCTTCATCCAGGCAACCGACAGGTCCTCCCCCAGCACGACCCGCTCAGCGAGCGTGTCGACGAACGGGGCGAACGCGTCGACCATCGTCTTGTCACCGACTTTCGCCTTCCCCAGACCCTGGAGTGCCGCAAGCCCAGCACGTATGGCGTCCGCGACGGCTGCCGCTGAGGTCGCCTCACCGTCGTCCCCCAGGCTTTCGCCGATTGCGGTGAGCGTGGCACCCCACAGGACACCGGAGGTTCCGCCGGCCTGGGTGGCCCACGCTTCTCCTGCAGCGGCCAGGACCGAGCGCGCGCCTGCATGGTTGTCGGCGGCGGCCCGGGCTGCGAGAGCTGCCGCCGAGACCCCCTTGACCATCCCGCGCCCGTGGTCGCCATCGCCGGCCACCGCATCGATGCGGCCGAGCTCGGCCTCGGCCTCGGTGATGACTCCTCCCATCGCCTCCAGCGCTGAGACGACTGTTAGGCCACATTCGCGCGAGGCAGGCGAGCTTGGGCGGGCGAGTATCGCACTCTTTGCCTCGGGCTCGGCGTCCTGCCGCAGTGCCGCGGTGTTCGACGGTATGGCCCGACCCTTGCGGTACGCGGGCGTATCCGCCGCAGCGCGCCAGAACCGCTCAAGCTCTTCATCGAGGAAGACCAGGGTAAGGGAGCAGCCAGCCATGTCGAGGCTGGTCACGAGCTCTCCGACCTCGGGCTCGACCACCTCCAGACCTTGCTCTGCCAGCAGCCTGGCGACGGTGCGCCATACGACGAAGAGCTCTTCGTACTTGGTCGACCCGAGACCGTTTAGAATGGCCGTGACCCGATCATCTGAGTCCACGGGCTTCTCGGCCAAGACGCTAGAGACCAGTCGGGCCGCAAGATCAGCAGCCCGCGGAAGAGTGTCCTGCGCGATACCCGGCTCACCGTGGATACCGAGCCCAACCCCCATCTGCCCAGCGGGAACTGTGAACAGTGGGGCATCCGCCCCCGGCATCGTGCATCCAGCGAAGGCAACTCCCAGGGTACGGGTGCGGTCGTTGGCATGACGTGCGACTCGCTCCACGTCGTCGAGGTCGTAGCCCTCCTCTGCTGCGGCCCCTGCCACCTTGAACACGACGAAGTCGCCCGCGATGCCGCGACGCTTGGTTGTCTCGGCCACGGGCGCGCTGGCGATGTCGTCCGTGACGAAGACGATCCGTGTGTCGACGCCGTCCCTGACAAGCCGCTCCTGGGCGAGGGTGAAGTTCATGACATCGCCTGCGTAGTTGCCCGTGCTGAACAGGAGCCCCCCGCCGCCGGATGCCGCCATTCCTACCGAGTAGGCGTCCTGGGTGGATGGCGAGGTGAAGATGTTGCCGACCACGGCACCGTCGGCGAAACCGTGACCCACCACACCGCAGAACGCTGGGTAGTGGCCGGAGCCGCCACCCACGACGACAGCCACCTTGCCGGCTCGTGTCTCCACGGCCCGGACGACTCCGCCCGGGACACCCGAGACGGTGTCCTGGTGCACATCGAGGAAGCCGGCGAGCATGTCCTCGGTAAAGGTGTGCGGATCGTCATAGAGGCGTGTCATTTTCGTGTTCCCTTCACATCTGGTGCGGCCCAGGGCCGGTCTCGCAGGATTGATGAGGCGGGCGTCTGCCACGACGCCGAATACGTTGTCAGAGCTGGGGGTTGACCACGGCCTTGACCGAGCGAGGGTCTCGCTGGGCTGCGAGCAGTGCATCCTCGGAACGCACGAGTGGATAATGGCCAGTGACAAGTGCGTCGACATTCACCCGCCCGGAAGCAGCCAGGGCAATCGCGGTCGGCCAGGTGTTAGCATAACGGAAAGTGCCCGTGACCTCGATCTCACGGCTCTGGATCACTCCCAGCGGCAGGGGCAGCTCATCCCCTCCCATGCCGATGAGGACCGCGCGCCCAGACCTGGCCACAGATCGCAGTGCCTCAGTGGTCGCTCCGGCGTGGCCAGAGCACTCCAGCAGCACGTTGGGCTCGAACCCGCTTGCCCCCACCGATGTCTCCGCGACATTGATCGTCGAGGTCGCGCCGAGGCTGCGCGCCAGTTCAAGCCGGTAAGGGTTCAGATCTGCAACGACGACCTCGGTCGCACCGAAGGCCAGGGCACACTGCGCCGCCACCAGGCCCACGGGGCCCGCGCCGGTGACCAGGACCCGACTGCCTGCGCTGACGTGACCCTTCCTGTTGGCCCAGACGCCGACGGAGAGCGGTTCGAGCAGCGCTGCGGCGTCGTCTGTCATCGTCTCAGGCACCGGGTGGGCAAACGCCTCATGCACCGCGACGAACTCTGCGAGGGAGCCGTCGATGGGAGGTGTGGCAAAGAACCTCATGTTCGGGCAAAGATTGTACCGACCGCCGAGGCACTCGGAACAGGTCAGGTCAGGCACACCCGGCTCGACCGAGACTCGCTCACCCACTCGTGACTTCGCAACTCCTTCTCCCACCTCCACGATGACCCCAGCGGACTCGTGGCCCAGGATCATCGGACTGTCGACGACGAAGTCGCCTATCCTGCCGTGCTGGTAGTAGTGAACGTCCGATCCGCAGACGCCGACGGCGAAGACCTGGACAAGGACCTCGTTGAACCGCGGATGGGGCACGGGTCTGGTTTCTATGGCCAGGTCCTTGATACCTCTAAGGACTGCTGCTTGCATCGTGGCCATGGTCGTCTCCTTGAGGGTTGTCCAGATATTGGAGTCGGGCTGAGGGGTGGGGCCGCGCCCGGAGGGTGGGTGGGCGCGGCCCTGCGGTCGTCAGTCCTGCTCAGTTGCCGAGGGTCTCGTTGGCGATATTGCCGGTCTTGAGGTTGGCGTCGACGAGCTTCGGGAGCGTGGCCAGGAACGCCGCTTTCGCGGTGATGACGTGCTCCATGATGGTGTCGACGTTGGCCGAAGTGACCTCGGGCATCAGGTAGACGGGGTTCTTGTCGACCTGTTCGCCCCGCGCAATCTTCGCGGCGACGGCAAGGCCGGTACTCAGCTCCACGGTCCCGTTCTGAAGGTTCGTCCCGATGAAGTCGCCGCTCTTGACGGCCCGGAGTCCATCCTCGATGCCGTCTATGCCGACGATGGGAAGCTTCACGCCCGCTTCACGCGTCGCCTGCAGGGCACCCAGACCCATGTCGTCGTTCTCGCCGACGATGCCGTTGATCTTGGTTCCGAAGCCGGAGATCCAGTTCTTCATCTTGTTGACAGCCTCGTCACGCTTCCAGTTGGCCGTGTCCTTCGCGAGGATCTTCATGTTGGGGTACTTGGCCAGGACGTTGTTGATCCCTTTGGTCCTGCCGATTTCAGCGGACTGGCCAAGCGGGCCTTGGAGGACTACGATGTTGCCCTTGCCGCCCAGCTTGTCGGCCATCATCTGCATCTCCTGCTCGCCCGCCTTGACATCGTCAGGCAGGACGCTTCCGGCGAGGTCGGGGTTGTTCAGGGCGGCATTCACGGCCAGGATCGGGATCTTCTTGGCCTTGGCCGACGCGACCTGTGGCGCCAGGGAGTCCGCCAGAACCGGGACAACGATGATCGCGTTGACGCCGGCGCTGATGAACTGGTCAATCTGGGTTGCCTGCGTGTTCACGTCCAGGTTGGCCGCGTTCCACAGGATCTGGATGTTGTTGGCCTTGGCGTAGGCGTCCATGCCGGCCTTTCCAGCGCTGATGAACGACGACATGTCATAGACACTGACGCCGATGCGAATCGGGCCGCCACTGGAAGGGGTTGCCCCATCGGCGGGCTTGCTCGCGTCTCCGGCGCCACAGGCGGCAGTGGAAAGCAAGGCGACGCCGGCGAGGGTCATCGTGAGGGCACGCAGGGAACGATTGAACATCGAGATCTCCATTCGAATGGTTAGAATTGCTGTGGTGTGAAGAGTGGGTGGGAGGGATGGGAGGGGAACTGATGAGCTCTAGACGCGGCGTCTGACGGACCAGACATCGACCGCGACGGCCGCGATGATGAGAGCGCCCTTGATCACCTTCTGCCAGTAGGCAGGGACGAGCAGTATGTCCAGCCCGTTGTTGAGGGTCTGGATCAGCATCAGGCCCAGAGCGGTTCCCCAGATGCTGCCCCGACCACCGAGCAGGCTGGCTCCGCCGATGACGACGGCAGCGATGGAGTCAAGCTCGTATCCCTGTCCGAGGTTGGGCGGACCCGAGATCACCCGAGAAGCCAGCATGACGCCGGACAAGCCGGCGAGCAGACCGCTGATGGCATAGACGCTGAACAGGATTCGCTGATTCTTGACCCCTGCGATCAAAGCGGCCACGGGATTGCCGCCGACCGCGTAGATCCGCATCCCGTACGATGTCCGTCGCATCACCAACCCCAGGATGATGACGCCAGCGATCATCACCAGGACGGGGATCTGCACGCCAAGGATCTGCGTGTTGGCGATCTTTCCGAAGTCCGCGGGCAGTCCGTTGATAGGCGCTCCATGCCCGACGACGTAGGCGAGGCCAGATGCCATCGCCAGCATGCCCAGCGTGGCGATGAAGGGTGGGACGTTGACCTTGGCCACGAGAAACCCGTTGACTGCTCCAGCCGCGAGGCCCACGAGCAGAGCCACCAGCACTGAGAGCCACAGTCGCTCGGGATGGTCCTTGACGGTCACAGCGGCCGTCATCGCGCTCAGCGCGATGACGCTTCCGACGGACAGGTCGATGCCGCCGGTGAGGATGACCAGTGTCTGGCCAAGCGCGATCAGGGCGAACGGGGCAGCCGCGACCCCGATGCTCTGCAGGTTGTCCAATGTCCCAAAGCGTGCACTGCGGTAGCTGAAGTACATGATAATCAACAACATCACGACGACCATCGCATGCCGGATGAGCTGATCGCGGAACCAGCTCACAGTGAAGCGTTTCGTCAATGACTCCTCTGCGACAGTCCCCGACGTGTTTAGCTCTGGCCTTGTTTCCTGCGCTGTCATCGCTCGCCCTGCTTGACGGTCGAAGTGATGAAGGTGGTGACTCTGGTGGAGTCGGATTCTGGGCGAGGGTTCAGGCCGGACGCGAGGCGGAAGATGGTGTCCTGGACATCCGGAGCCGACAAGGCCGCGCGATCAAGCTCCCCGACCACGGCGCCCTCGTTCATGACAAAGGTTCGATGGGCGAGGCTGAGGATCTCCGGCATGTCGGAGGAAGCCATGACCACAGCCATTCCCGACGCCGCGAGGTCGGTGATGATGCGGTAGATCTCGCTGCGCGCGCCGACGTCCACGCCACGGGTCGGCTCATCAAGCAACAGGACGTCAACGTGGCCGGTCAGCCAGCGGGCAAGAACAACTTTCTGCTGGTTCCCGCCCGAGAGCGTCCCGACCTCCTGGGTCAGGCCGCGACTGCGTAACCTCACGGAGCTCATGGCTGTCTTGACGGCCCGACCTCGGTTTCGCTGCTGCAGCCATCCGGCGAACGTGAAGCTGGACAGCCGCGGTAGCGAGCCGTTGTCCAGGACGTCCATGGTCAGAACGACGCCCGCACCCTTGCGGTCCTCAGGAACAAGCGCCATACCTCGCCTGATCGACTCGGCCGGTGTGTTTCGCCTGACCTCGTGGCCCGCAACGGACACGGAGCCGGCGGTGCTCTTTCGCACACCGAAGATCGCTTCGAGCAGCTCGGTTCGGCCTGCGCCGACAAGTCCGGCAAGACCCAGGATCTCCCCCCGACGAACCGACAGGTCGATGGGCCGGCCGTAGCCACTGACCTGAAGCCCGCGCACCTCAAGGGCCACGTCCTCACCCGGCTGGTGCGCCACGGGAAAGAGTTCCTCGAGGTCCCTGCCGATCATCGCGTGCACGATCTGGTCGTCGCTGACGGCCTTAAGGGGCTGGTTCATCACCAACCCACCGTCGCGAAGGACGACGACCTGGTCGGCGATCGGGCGAATCTCCCCCATCTTGTGGGTGGTGTACAGCATGGCGACACCTCGGTCGCGAAGCTTGTTCATCACCTCATACAGCCGCTCGATCTCGCGATCAGCGATGGCAGAGGTGGGCTCGTCCAGGAGGAGAACCTTCGCACCGCTGCTCGTGCACTTGGCAATCTCAACCAGCTGGCGCAGACCGACTGAGAGTGTGCGCATCGGTGCCTGCGGGTCGATGTCGACATCGAAGACATCGAGCATCTCACGGGCCTTGCGGGCCATGGCACGCCGCTCGAGCAGACCTGCCCTGTTGACGAGCTCGCGCCCGATGAACAGGTTCTCGTAGACCATCATCTCCATGATGGGTGCGAGCTCCTGTGGCACGATCGCGACGCCTTGGCTGTGTGCCGCATACGCGTCACCATGGGCGAGAAGCTGGCCCTCGACAATGACCTGACCACGATCGGGCTTGAGCTGGCCGGACGCGATCATCATCATCGTCGACTTCCCGGCGCCATTCTCACCCACCAGCGCCGTGACAGTGCCCGCCTCCAGGCAGAGGGAGACGCCTTTGAGGGCGGGAACACCGCCGAAGGACTTAGCCAGGTCCTGACACTCCAGCGCAACATTCGCCACGACTGTCTCCAGACCCGGGCCTATCACCCGGCTCAACATGCGGCCCCACTGTGGGTTTTCCCGCCTGCCTCGGCGGGAGCCGAGGCAGGCGAGTCCACCCCAGGAGGAGGGACAACAAGACGACACCCATGACGGTGCTCTCGCGCGGGCACCAGTGTCAGGGACGGGGTGCGCTGCCCGCTGAGCGTGACGTCAGGATCGCTGTGTTCAGTCGTGTGAGGTTTACACGATTGAAGACGCTACGTCAAGGGCTCGTTACCTATGTGTTTCGGCACGCTGCTGAGAAGTGTTGGTCCACGGGCCGTCGAGCTTGACACGGTGAACCGAACGTGGGCTATGGTTAGGTTGCACATGGTTGATGTGCGAACAGTGTGCACGCGGGGACCACCCACGCCCCAGCCGTTCGCGACAGCGGTGTCAACGAGTGCCCCAACAGGGTGCGGTCGGATCTGACGAAGGGTGGCTTCCGTGGTCAGCAAGCTCACCATTGCGGCAGGCCTGTCCCTGACGGTCGACTGCTCGACCACGGCAGCCAAGGCCGTGGTGTTCGACCCGGACGGGAACACCGTTGCTCAGGCGCGTAGACCGCTGAGACTCGACAGGCCGCGCGCCGGCTGGCACGAACAGGATGCACGCCAGTGGTGGACGGCCACGAGTGAGGCCTTGACGGACGTCATCGCGCAGCTGGCAGATCCTTCCCGCGTCGCGGGCCTTTGCCTGACCCACCAGCGCGAGTCATTCGTCTGTCTGGGAGAGGACAACGAGCCCCTACGGCCAGCGATCCTCTGGTTGGACAGCCGAGCCGATGTCGAGATCGCACGCTACGGCTCAGCGACAGTGCAAGCGCTCTCGGGAAAGCCCGCAGACATCACGCCTGCGATCTACAAGCTGGCCTGGCTGCGGAAGCATGAGCCGGCAGTTCTGAGTGAGGCGAGCCGGATAGGCGACGTCGGCGCATACCTGACGTGGCAGCTCACGGGCAGATGGGCCACCAGCTCCGCCTCTGCCGACACGCTTGGACTGTTCGACCTGAGGGCACATCGTTGGTCAGGTGACCTGCTCGACATCGCGGGTGTCCGGCTCAACCAGCTGCCGACGCTCGTGGCGCCTGGCGACATCGTGGGCAACATCAAGGTTGACCTGGCCAGGTCGCTGGGACTCTCGCGCCCCATTCCCGTCATCGCCGGTATCGGCGACGGTCAGGCAGCTGGTCTTGGCGCGGATGTGACAGGTCCGGGTTTGGCCTACCTGAACATGGGGACCGCACTGGTGATGGGCGTGCAGTCGCGGGTCTACCGATGGGACCCTGCTTTCCGCACGATGGCCAGTGCAGTCGCCGATCAGTACACGCTGGAGACAGTCCTGTCGTCAGGGACCTACCTCACCAACTGGTATCGCGAACAGTTCGGCGATCCAGACCTCGATGGAGCTCCAGACCCGGTTCTGGAATCGGCCGCCGCCGCAATTCGACCAGGGGCCGAGGGCCTGCTGACCGTCCCCTACTGGAACTCCGCGCAGACGCCGTACTGGGATCCCGACGCCAAAGGCATCATCGTGGGCTGGCACGGAAAGCACACTCGTGCCCACGTGTATCGCTCCATCTTGGAAGGAGTCGCGCTGGAGCTCCGACTTCACCTCCAGGGGCTGGAGGCGGCCACCGGCGAGCAGGTGACGACCGTGCGCGCCATGGGCGGCGGAACGCGCAGCCGGCTGTGGACCCAGATCATCGCCGATGTGACCGGACGGCCGCTTCAGATCTGTGCCGAGGAGGAGATCAGCGCCCTGGGGGCGGGTGTACTGGTGCAGGCGGCGATCCGCAATGACCAAGCAGAGACGCTGCATGACGTCGCCGCGAGAAGTGCCCGATACAGCCGAACGGTCATTCCCGATCCACGCACAGCGCTGGCGTATGACGCCTATTTTGCCGTCTACCAACGACTCTACGGCCAGCTTCGGGACGTGTTTCCCGAGCTCAACGCCGCACGGCAGCTCAGTGAGTCACTCACACTCTGATCTCACCTGCATAGACCACCCACAGTCATCATCCGCCTCAGCCCGCTCGCTCTAGCTCAGGTCAGGCTCAACGAAAGGATCCCCATGAGAGCCGCCATCTTCTACGGTCCCGGCGATTTGCGAATAGAGGAAATCCGCGAGGAGGCGCCTGGACCCGGCGAGGTCGTTGTTGACGTCAAGGCCGCCGCGACCTGCGGAACTGACCTGAAGTCATATCGTCGGGGGCATCCCAAGCTCTTCCCAGTCCTGCCCGCTCGCTTCGGCCACGAGTTCGCCGGAGTTGTCTCTGCTGTCGGTTCGGGAGTGACCACGTTCAGCCTCGGGATGCGGGTGGTTGCCGCCAACACCGCGCCCTGTGGTCATTGCTGGGCTTGCACACTCGGTCGCGAAAGCCTCTGCGAGAACCTGGAGTTCCTCAATGGTGCCTTCGCCGAGCAGGTGGTCATCCCCGCCTCAATCGTCGCCCGTAACACCTACGAGCTTCCCGATAGTCTTTCCTTCGAAGCGGCCGCACCCCTCGAACCTCTCGCCACGGTGGTCCACGGAATGGCAGAGAGCGGCATCGCCTTGGGCGACACCGTCGTCGTCCACGGGGCTGGCCCCATCGGACTGATGTTTGTCCAGCTCGCGACGCTGCGCGGTGCAACAGTGATCTCGGTCGACCGGTCCGTCTGGCGCCTGGACGAGGCGAAAGCTGCTGGCGCCACCCAGATCGTCAACCTCACGGGGGCGGACACCGCTGACGAGCGCATCGCAGCCATCAAAGCCGCCACACCCCATGGCCGCGGCGCCGACGTGGGAATCGAGGCGGCGGGCCTCCCCGAGGTCTGGGAGCAGACCGTCGCCACTCTTCGCCCCGGCGGAACCGCAGTCCTTTTTGGTGGGCCCCCCAAGGGATCAACCTTTGCGGTCGACACCGCGGCGATGCACTACAACGAGTACACCCTCAAGGGAATATTTCATCACACGCCGCGCCATGTCGAGACGGCTATCAGGCTCTTGGGCAATGGCAGCATCGATGGTAACTCCCTCGTTACCGAGAGCCGCCCGCTTGACCGCCTTATCGACAGTCTTGAGGACATGGCTGCGGGCCGGGGCAGCAAATATATCCTCATCCCCTGAGCATTTCACGCTGAAGCCAGGGTGCCTCCTTCATCCTCATTGCCGGCGTCACCCACGGACATAGTACTAATCACTGCGAGAAGGCCCGAGAAAGGACCCAGATGATTCTAGAAGATATTCGCGCACACGTGGCAGACACATGCCGAGCACTACGGCGTAACGGACTGGTTGTCGGGACGGCCGGCAACGTCTCGGTACGCGTTGGTGATTTCGTGGTCATCTCTCCTAGTGGCGTCGACTATGACCTCATCACCCCAGATCTCGTTGGCGTGCACAGGTTCGACGGAACCCCCGTTGATGCGCCTCTCAAACCTTCCAGCGAGTTTCCGCTCCACCTTGAGGTCTACGCGCGAACAGAGGCTTCAGCGATCGTGCACACCCATGCGAGCGCGTCCACGACCTTGTCAACCGTGGTGGATGAGATCCCCGCTTCCCACTACTACACCGCTCTGTTCGGTGGCATGGTCCGCGTCGCGCCCTACGCCACCTTCGGCACGACCCGACTGGCTCAGAACGTAGCAGCTGCGCTGGAGGGGCGGACCGCGGCGCTCATGGGCAACCACGGGGCCATTACCATTGGCGACACGCTCGACAAGGCGTACGCGAGGGTCGAGTACCTGGAGTATGTCTGCGACGTCCAGATCAGGGCGTTGAGCACTGGGCTCCCGATCCGCACTCTGGCCGCAGAAGAGGTCACGCAGGTCATCGGGCTGCTCAGCTCCTACGGACAGGCCGTGAAACCCTCAGTCGCATAACGTGACGAGAGGACCCAGAGGGTGGCGTATGGCAACGTGAGGCCAGATCTTTGAGCCATTGTCCCTGCGCAGCCGCAAGAAGGGAGACGAGCGAGTGACGGTCCCCGGTCAGAAAGACCAAAGCAGAATTGACAAACAGCGGCAGCGACAACGTGACATCGCCGAGATGGTCATAGCCGAAGGTACGGTCAGGTTCGAAGATATTGTCGACCACTTTGGCGTCAGTGCCATGACGATTCGGCGCGATCTGGAGACCCTGGACGCCCAAAGCGTCCTTCGCAGGACGAGGGGCCATGCCACAGCACTGGCGTCGAGTCTTTTCGAGGCAAACACATTCTTTCGGCAAACCCAGAGTATCGAAAGCAAGCATGCGTTGGCCCATGCGGCGCTCGAGCTTATTCGACCGGGCACTACGGTGATGCTCGATGACTCCACCACCGGCATCTATCTTGCGCGCCTTCTCCCTCAACGAGCACCACTGACGGTTGTCACCAATTTTCTGAGCGTGGCCAACGAGCTGCTGAAGGAGCCTGGTATCACGCTGAACATCCTTGGGGGTCAGTACTATCCCTGGTGCGACGCCTTGCTGGGGGGAACTACCGTGGACGCCATCCGGCGAGTACGGGTCGACACGCTGATCATGTCCACTTCGGCCATCATCGACTACACCTGTTTCCACCACGCTCAGGAGACCCACCTGATCAAGCGCGCTATGTTCGACTCCGCGGCGAAGCGAATCCTCTACGTTGACCACACAAAGTTCCAGAGACGCGCGCTCCTCGGACTTGCCCCCCTCACCGATTTCGATGTCGTCATCGTCGACTCCCTGACCCCCCCGGAACACATTGACTATCTCCGCGATCACGGCACGCGAGTCGTTGTCTCGTCCGCCAGGTGGGGCAGGCTAAGTGTCAGCCCCACACCAATGGAGCACTAACCTCGATCTTTCACCGGTCGGCTGTGTTCGGCTGTGGTGGCGGTGGTGTGGTCATCGGGGTGTGATTCTTGCGGTCGGGTGTGACAAGGGGCCCGAGTGTCGTCTCGGGTCGGGCGCCGGTT
>Ga0209539_1001097_pt1 | contig 14868 bp, 11 predicted proteins | sample BarGraNGADG00312_2_FD_184499 | JGI IMG/M metagenome (GOLD analysis project Ga0209539, IMG submission 184499) | Arctic peat soil microbial communities from Barrow, Alaska - Barrow Graham LP Ref core NGADG0011-312 (SPAdes) (version 2) | ecosystem: Environmental > Terrestrial > Soil > Wetlands >... | reverse complement strand
GTGGTGACGTCGACGATCGTGGACATCCTCCCCCGCGAGCGGGAGGTGCCCCCAGGCTCGAACCGCCACCACCCGCCCGAGGGCGTGCGGAAGTACCTCACCGACCGGTAGCGGTGCTCGTCGATGCCCAACCGCTTGACGACCACGTCGCCCACGGTCGGCAGCACGAGCAGTGCCGCGGTCAGGGCCGACTGGACCGCCCACCACGACACTCCGTGCGCGCGAGCGGTCTCACTGACGGCCCGGCCGGACGTCACGGCGACCACCAGGGCGTGACGCAACCGGATGGTCGACCTCGCCCGGGCCGGGACCTGCACCGTGGCCTCGGCGAACGTCACCGTCGTGCAGAGGTCTTCGGCGCAGATCCACCGCCGCTTGCACCAGACGACCTCCACCGCACCGGCGACCGGGACATCCCGCACGCGTTGGCGGGTGCGCTGATGGACCCGGGTCGAGATCACCCCGCACGCCGGACACCCCGGCGGTTCGGTCGAGACGATCAGCACCCGCCGGCCACCGCCGGCCGTGTCGACCGCATCGATGACGCGGTATCCGGGCAGGTTGAAAAGGGTGCTCACAGCATCACGCTGCAAGACCGTAGGCTCGCTCACGACTCGTGGTCCTTGTCCTGGTGGATGTCTTCGCAACACCCATCTCAGCCCAAGGCCACGAGTCCTCCACCACCCGGCCCCACCGCCCAACTCCACGCCCAACCGCGAAGAGCCCACATAGGGGCCGTCGCCCCGGTGCAGGGTGCCCTTGGCGTCGTGCTCCGCGATGAGGGCCTCGACGAGGATCGCGAGGTTGTGCGCGTGCCCCTCGCCGGCCATCTGGGCGACGATGTAACCCTCGGGGTCGATGACGACGAGCGTGGGCCAGGCGCGTGCGGTATACGCGGGCCAGGTGGTCAGGTCCGGGTCGTCGAGGACGGGGTGGCGCACCTCGTACCGGTCGACGGCGGCGGCGAGGGCGACCGGGTCGGCCTCGTGGGCGAACTTGGGCGAGTGCACACCGACGATCACCAGAACGTCGCGGTACCGCGCCTCGAGGTCGCGCAGCTCGTCCAGGACGTGCAGGCAGTTGATGCAGCAGAACGTCCAGAAGTCGAGGACGACGATCTTGCCGCGCAGGTCCGCGAGCGCGACGTTCTTGCCTCCGGTGTTCAGCCAGCCGCGGCCGATCAGGGCGCTGGCGCGGACTCGGGGCGGGGATTCGGTGCGGGTCACGCCTCAAGTCAACACGACGCGGGACGGGGCCCACCCGTGCGCCCGGCCGGGCGCAGGGCGCGAGTGCGGGCGAAGGGCTGCTCGAAGTCGCCGACGAGGAGCGCTTTGCCCGCACTCGCGTGCGTCCCGGGAGGGGACTGGCGCACCACCGCCGCGAGGGGCCCGAGCCCCACCCGAATGTCAGACCCAGCGTGCGGTCAGGTACGCGCTGGGTCTGACACGTCCGCTCACCCCACGGGAGAGGCGTGCCGACCCGTCGGCTCGGCGCGCCCGAGCCACCCGAACGAGTCGGTCGTCAGACCGGTGGGCTTGTACTCCAGGGCGACCCATCCGTCGTAGCCGCGGGCCTGGATGTCGCCGACGAGCCGGGCGAGGTCGAGGTCACCCGTGCCCGGCTCGTGCCGGCCCGGTGCGTCGGCGATCTGCACGTGCGCGATGCGGTCGCCGAACTGGGCGACGACGCCGTCGAGGTCGTCGCCGTTGACCGCCAGGTGGTACAGGTCGCACAGGAACCCGAGGTTCGCGGTGCCCTTCTCCTTGCGGACCCGGTCGATCACGGCGACCACGTCCCGCGCGGTGCGCAGCGGGTAGGCCTCGGTGCCGCTGACCGGCTCTACGAGCACGGTGCCGTCGAGGCCGGCCACGGCGTCCCCCGCCAGAGCGAGGTTCTCCACCGCGAGGTCGTCCTGCTCCCCCGCGCTCACTCCGGGTACCCGGTTGCCGTACAGGGCGTTGAAGGCCCTGCACCCGAGCTGGCCGCCGATGTCGACGACGGCGGCCACGTTGGCGCGGAACTCGGCCGCGCGGGCGGGCACCGACACGAGCCCGCGCTCACCGCCCGGCATGTCCCCCGCGAAGAAGTTGAGGCCGATGAGCTGGACGCCGGCGTCGTGCACGGCGCGCACGAACGCGTCCGCCTCGGCGTCGGCGGGGACCGGAACCGCGAACGGCCACCAGAACTCCACGGCCTCGAACCCGGCGTCCCTCGCTGCGGCGGGACGCTCGAGCAACGGCAGCTCGGTGAACATGATCGAGCAGTTGGCGGCGTACCTCACGGTCATCGCGCGAGCGCCATCGCGGCGGCCAGCGGGACGATCGCGGTCGGCGCGTGCTCGGCGAGCGTGGCCACCTCCTCGAACTCGGTGACCGAGTCGAGGGCGCCACCCATCGAGATGTTCGTGACGCGTTCGAGGATGACCTCGACGAGCACCGGCACCTTGAACTCGCCCACCATCTCCCGGGCGCGCTCGAGCGCGGGCAGCAGGTCGGCGGGCTCCCGAACGCGGATCGCCTTGCACCCCAGGCCCTCGGCCACCTTGACGTGGTCGACGCCGTAGCCGCCCAGCTCGGGGGCGTTGACGTTCTCGAACGACAGCTGGACGTTGTAGTCCATGTTGAACGCCCGCTGGGACTGGCGGATGAGCCCGAGGTAGGCGTTGTTCACGACGACGTGGATGTAGGGGAGGTTGAACTGCGCCCCGACCGCGAGCTCCTCGATGAGGAACTGGAAGTCGTAGTCGCCGGACAGGGCGACGACGAGCGCCCCCGGGTCCGCCGCGCACACGCCCAGCGCCGCGGGCACCGTCCACCCCAGCGGACCGGCGTGGCCGGCGTTGATCCAGTGCCGCGGGCGGTACACGTGCAGGAACTGGGCGGCCGCGATCTGCGACAGGCCGATGGTCGAGACGTAGCGCACGTCCGGACCGAACGCCCGGTTCATCTCCTCATAGACCCGCTGCGGCTTCATCGGCACGTGGTCGAAGTGGGTGCGCCGCTGCAGCGTCCGCTTGCGCGCGTCGCACTGCGCGACCCAGTCCGAGCGGTCCGCGAGCTCGCCGGCCTCATTGCGTTCGCGCGCGACCGTCACGAGCGCCTGGAGGGCCGCGCGCGCGTCCGAGACGACGCTGTAGTCGGGAGGGAACACCCGGCCGATCTGGGTCGGCTCGATGTCGACGTGCACGAAGGTGCGGCCGGCGCGGTAGACGTCCAGCGCACCGGTGTGCCGGCTGGCCCAGCGGTTCCCGATGCCGAGGACGAAGTCGGACGCCAGGAACGTGGCGTTCGCGTACCGGTGCGACGTCTGAATGCCCGCCATGCCCTGCATGAGGGGATGGTCGTCCGGGATCGATCCCCACCCCATGAGCGTGGGGATCACCGGCACGCCGGTGATCTCGGCGAACTCGACCAGGAGGTCGGCGGCGTCGGCGTTGATGATCCCGCCGCCCGCGATGAGGACGGGCCGCTCGGCCGCGGCGAGCAGGTCGAGCACCTTGGCGGCCTGCGCCCGGGTCGCGGCCGGCCTGACGACGGGCAGCGGCTCGTAGGTGTCGATGTCGAACTCGATCTCGGTCCGCTGCACGTCGAAGGGCAGGTCGATGAGCACCGGACCCGGGCGCCCGGACCGCATCAGCTGGAAGGCCTTCTGGAAGGTGCCCGGCACCTGCGCCCCGGTGAGCACCGTCGTCGCGAGCTTCGTCACGGGCGCGGCGATCGAGGCGATGTCGACCCCCTGGAAGTCCTCCGTGTGAAGCTTGGAGACCTCAACCTGCCCGGTGATGCACAAGATCGGGATCGAGTCGGCCGACGCGGAGTACAGCCCGGTGATCATGTCGGTGCCGCCGGGTCCGGACGTCCCGATGCAGACTCCGATGTTCCCCGCCGCCGCCCTCGTGTACCCCTCGGCCATGTGCGAGGCGCCCTCGACGTGGCGCGCCAGGATGTGCGCGATCGATCCGTTGGACTTCAGTGCTGCGTAGAACGGGTTGATCGCCGCCCCTGGCACGCCGAACGCCTGCGTGATCCCCTCGCGTTCGAGGATCGCGACGGCGACTTGTGCTGCTGTCATGCGTGCCATGAGTCAGAACTCCTTGTGCTGGAATGAAATGCGGTGGGGTGTCGTCGAGGGTCAGTCGGTGAATCGTCCGGACAGCCGCTCCACCCCGCGCAGGAGAGCGGAGTGGTCAAGGCGGCCGTCGCCCTGGGCCCGCGCCGACGCCATGAGCTGCGCCACGAGGGCGCCGAGCGGGATGACGACGCCGGCCTCGCGGGCCGCGCTGGTCACGATTCCCATGTCCTTGTGGTGCAGGTCGATGCGGAAGCCCGGTGCGAACTCGCGGGCCAGCATCGCAGCGCCCTTGTTGTCGAGGATCCGGTTGCCGGCGAGGCCGCCCGCAAGGACCTTGATCGCCGCGGTCGTGTCGACGTTGTAGGCCTCGAGGAAGACGATCGCCTCGGCGACGAGCTCGATCGTGCCGCCGACGATGAGCTGGTTGGCGGCCTTGACGGTCTGCCCCGAGCCGTTCGGGCCTACGTGCACGACGGTCGTGCCCATGGCGGCCAGGATCGGGCGAGCCTCCTCGAAGTCGGCGAGGTCGCCGCCGACCATGATCGACAGCGTCCCCTCGATCGCCCCCTTCTCGCCGCCCGAGACCGGCGCGTCGACGGGCCGGATCCCCTTCTTGCGGCAGGCCTCGGCGACCCGGACGCTGACGTCGGGCCGGATCGAGCTCATGTCGATGTAGAGCAGGCCTGCGCCGGCGCTCGCGATGACTCCCCCCTCACCGAGGAGGATCTCCTCGACCTGGGGGGAGTCGGGAACCATCGTGATGAAGACGTCGACCCCGGTCGCCGCCTCAATCGCGCTGCCCGCCGCACTTCCGCCGGCCTCGACGAGGGCGACGACGGCGCTCGCGTTCCGGTCGTAGCCGACGACGTGGTGCCCCACGGCGATGAGGTTCACCATCATGGGCAAGCCCATGATGCCGAGCCCGACGATTCCTACTGATGCCATCAGATTCCCCCGATTGCGTTGACGAGACTGCGTTCACGAGATTGCGTGTTCACGACTTGGAGATCGCGTGCTCGGCGTCCCGGACAAAGCCCGGCACCAGTTCCACGCCCCACCCGGGAGCGGTCGGCAGGGCGACGTTCCCGTCGACGACGTGGAGCATGGGCTCGTAGATGCCCTCGCTCCACGCGGTGTGCTCGATGCTCCATTCCTGGTACTGCGTGCACGCGGGCAGCGCCGCCGACAGGTGCAGCGAGAACACCTGCAGCATCGAGTCGTTCGCGCAGTGCGGCGTGCACGGGATACCCGCTGCCTCGGCGAGCACGGCGACCTTGCGCACGCGCGAGACCCCGCCGAGGTAGCCGACGTCGGGCTGGATGATGTCAACCGCGCCGGACGCGATGAGCCGCTGGAACTGCGGGATCGAGGTGTCCTGCTCACCGCCGGAAACCGGGATGTCGAGCGCGGTCGCCACCCGGATCATCTGCTCGACGTCCGGGAACGCCACGGGCTCCTCGAAGTGGAAGTAGCCCTGCTCCTCGAGCAGCCGGCCGACCCGGATCGCCCGCGCCGGGGAGAAGCCGCCGTTGGCGTCGGCGCTGATGTCGACGCCGTCGCCCAGCACCGCCCGTATGCGCGGGATGATCTCCTCAGTGCGCCCCGGCGCCGCGTCCACGTCTCGCCCCATTGCTTCGCCGATGCGGATCTTCACCGCACGGAAGCCCAGCTCCGTGACGAGGCGCTGCATGCGATCGGCCTCGTCGCCGGGGCTGATGGACCGGATCATGCTCGAGGCGTACATCGGGACCGTGTCGCGGGCTCGGCCGCCGAGCAGCTTGTACACGGGCTGCCCGGTCGCCTTGCCGAGCAGGTCCCACAGGGCAGTGTCGACCCCACCGATCGCGCGCAGGATGAACGAGCTAGGGAACTTGTAGGTCTGGCGCAGGCATGCGTCGACGAGCACCTCCACGTCCCACGGATCACGGCCGAGGAAGAAAGGCGCGACCAAAGCGTGCAGCACGTGCGCGGTACTGCCCGCCTCATAGGGTGCGGCCTGGCCGATGCCTTCGAGACCGTCGTCCGTACGAACCCGGACCACCATCACGGGACCGCGGAGGAATGACTCGATGCTCTCGATGATCATGCGTACTCCCTGAGAATCTTGGCGAGCGGGGTGCGCTCGACCGTGCGGTCGAGCGCGAAGGAGTCGGCGAGCGCGCGGACCTGGTCGGCGTCGAGCCCGGCGAACAGCCGGGCGAAGTCGTCGACCATCGGCTCGGCGAGCAGGATGTGGCGCACGAGCATCTGGACCCACTGCTTCTGCCCGAACGGTGCCGGGTCGAAGTCGGGGTACTCCTTCGCGACCCGGCGCTCGATCGGTTCGAGCAGGTCACGGATGCCGTCGTCGGTCGAACCCCACACGTCCACGCCCAGCCGGGCCTTCTTCGCCAGCACCGGCGCGATCCGCTGCAGGTACGGCGAGTCCGGCGCGGCGTGCACGACGCCCTGCAGGCCGATGTCCTTGTACGTCCACAGGCTCCAGCCCGCGCCGTGCTCGCGGTAGAGGTCGAGCTGGTCGCGCAGCACGCGGTAGCGGTGCTCGTCGCGGGCGGCGTCCCCGCTGTAGACGGGACCGAATTCGCCGACCCAGATGGGAGTGCCGGTGCGCCGCATGTATGCGGAGCGCTCGAGGAACTTGGCCTCGAGCGTTGACCGGTCCACGTGCTGGCCGCGCGAGACGCCCGGGTAGTCCCCGCTGTCCGCGAAGCCCGCGAGGGCGTAGTCGTGCAGCGTGTAGACGGTGTTGGCCCAGGGTTCGGCGAACATGGCGAACTCGGTGCCGTGGCGGTTGCCGTCGAGGAAGAGCACGTGCCAGGCGTCGATCGCGCGGATCGCGTCGTGCACGCGCTGGTAGAAGGGGCCGATGGCCAGGTCGCTGGCGTCGCCGGGCTCGTTGAGCGGGTTGTAGCCGGCCACCCACGGGTGGTCGCGGTAGCGGTCGGCGAGCACTTCCCACAGGTGCACCACCCGATCCTGGAACTGGCGGTGGGTCCAGAAGAAGGCGCGGTGGGTCGGGTTGTCGCTGTGCCAGCGCTGGTTCTGGAAGCCGGGGGCAGCGTGCAGGTCGATCACCGTGTAGATCCCGTGGCGCGCGCAGGCCTCGATCGCCCGGTCGAGCAGCCGGAAGCCGGACTCCTTGAGCTCGAAGGGACGATCGTCGTCCTCGAAGTGGCGGTAGTTGACGGCGATTCGGACACAGTTCAGGCCGAGGGACGCGATGTACCGCGCGTCGTCGTCGGTGAAGAAGACATCGAGGAACCTGTCGAAGAACGCGTCGTAGACCTCTTGCCCGAGCACGCCAAGGAGCGCCCGGCGCTGGAGATCCTCGGTCCCGGGGTACCCGGTGATGAAGTTCTCCATGTTCATCCAGCCACCGAGGCCGAAGCCCTTGAGGGTGACGACCGCGCCGGTCTCGTCGACCAGCCGGTCTCCCTGGACGTGGATCATCGCGGATGCGTCGTGCATGTCTCGCGGGGCCCCTTTCTCGTCTGCGCAGCGAATGATTGGCCTTTTCAGCCGTGACAATGGACGCGTCGCGCTCATTTTCCGAACCCTGCGGTGAGGCCGCTGACGAGGTACCGCCGACCCATGATGTAGGCCGCGAGGACAGGCAGCGTGGAGAGCACCACGGCGGCGAGGACGGCCGGCACGTTCACGGTGAACTCGCCCTGGAATGCCCACAGCGCCATCGGCAGCACTCGCTTGTTGGCGCTCTGCGTCAAGATGAGCGGGAACAGGAAGCCGTTCCACACGTGCAGGGCGTCGTAGATGCCGACGGTGACCAGGGCGGGCTTGGCCAGCGGCACGGTGAGATTCCACAGCAGCAACCGGTCGCCAGCACCGTCCATTCGCATGGACTCGAACAGTTCCTTCGGGATGTCCCGGATGAAGTTCGACAGGATGAGCACCGAAATCGGCACCGCAAAGCCGATCGACGGCAGCACGAGGGCGAGCAGGCTGTCGTACAGGTGGACGCGGACGATCATGTAGTATAGTGGGATGATCGTCGCGTGGGTGGGAATGGACAGCCCCAGCAGGAACACCGAGAAGCTCGTGCGCACGAACCGGCCCGACCCGCGAACGATCACGTAGGCGGCCATCAGCGAGATTGCGACCGTCACCACGACGGCGGACACGGTGATGATGACGCTGTTCAGGAAGTACATGCCGAAGTTGCTGTGCAGAACGAGCAGGTAGTTCTCGAGCGTGGGATGCGTCGGCGGCGCCAGCGGGTTGTTCGCGAAGAAGCCCTTCTGGCTGCGCAGGCTGGAGATGACCACGTAGTAGATCGGGATGATGATCACGACAAGCCAGGCAAAGCCGCCGAGACCGCCGAGGATGTTCGGGCGCTGTTTGCGACCGGCTCCGAGCCGGAGCCGCCACGAGCGCCGGGGTTGGGTCCCTCGGCGGGCGTCCTCGACGCCGCCGACCGAGACCGGAACAGTGCTCACGGCGGCCATCACGCACCTTCCTGGTCGCTGGTCATCCGAGCGAAGCCGGTGAACTTGGTCAGGACGAAGGCCAGCCCCAAGCCGATGACCACGAGGATCACCGCGAGGACGCTTGCCGGTCCCATCTGGTTCGAGGTGAACCCGGTGAGGTACATGTCGAGCGGTAGCAACCGCGTGGCGTACCCGGGACCGCCGCCCGTGAGCACGAAGACCACGTCGAAATAGGTCAGCGAACCGACGACCATGAGCGTCGACGACGTCACGATCGTGTTGCGCAGCTGCGGAAGCGTGATGTACCGGAATTGCTGGATACGCCCCGCTCCATCGAGCGTCGAGGCTTCATAGAGCGACGCCGGGATCTGGCGCGCACCGGCCTGATAGAGCAGCGTGTGGAAGGGGACGAACTGCCAGGCGATGACAAAGACCACGACGTACAGCACGAGCTGCGGATCTCCGAGCCAGTCCTGGATCAGGATCGGCAGATGGAAGGCACTACCCACGCCGAAGTTCGGGTCGAGGATCGCCTTGAAGGCGATCGCGACCGCAGCCGAGGACAGCAGGAGCGGCAGGAAGTACAGGACGGCGAGCAGCTCGCGGTAGCGCTGATGACCCGCGGTGAAGACGCCGAGCATCAGGCTCACGGGCGTCTGCACGAGCCAAGAGAAGACCATGATCCGCAGGCTGAGCAGCAGCGCGTTCCCGGTCACGGGGTCGGCGAGGACTGATCGCCAGTTGCCCAGGCCCGCCCACGACACCGCGCCGACGCCATCCCAGTGCGCCAGGCTCAGCGCCACAGCACCGACGAGCGGAACAAGGGCGAAGACCACGAAGAACAGCAGGGCGGGCAGAAGAAGCACGGGGTTCGGTCCGGTGCGCCTGCGACCAGCGGTTGCTGGCGCACCGGACCTCGCGACGGAAGTCGTCACTTACCGATCGTCGCGTTCATGCTGTCGACAAACTGCTGCGGCTTGATCTGCTTGAGAAAGACCTGCTGCAGGTTCGTCAGGAGCGCCTGGCCGGCTGCAGGGCTGAGCGCCTGGTCGAGGGAGAGCTGAAAGCTCGGGGCGGCTTTGACCATGTTGTAGACGGTCATGTAGTACTCCGGTGCGCTCGACGCGTTGATCTTGGCCTCGATCCCGGCGACGGGCGGGACGTTTCCGATCTTGAGCAGGTCGTCCACATAGCTGGCGTCGAGGAGGTCACTCTTGATGTAGTCGCGGGCCGCCTTCTGCTGGGCGGGCGTCCCCGAAGCCGAGATGGACCAGTAGTTGCTCGGGTTACCGGTCAGGTCCTCCGGATCGCCCGTGCCTGCCTTGACCGCCGGGAACGGCGCGAACCCGAGCTTGTTCTGGCTGATGAACTCAGGATTGGCGGTGTCGATCGTCTGATAGGTCGACGGCAGTCCGAGGCTCATGGCGGCCTTGCCCGAGTACAGCAGGGCGATATCAGCCCCGCCGTCCGTCGAGATGGACGCGAATCCCTTCACGAATCCGCCCGCGTCCACGAGCTGCTGGATCATCCGGGTTGCCTGGGCAACCGCCGGATCTGACCACGCATTCGCCTTGTTGGCGACGATGTTCGCCATCACCTGCGGCCCGCCGATCCGGTCGATGAGGTAGGCGAGGTAAGGCAGGAGCGTCCACTGCGCCTGGCCTGCGACGGTGAACGGGGCGATGCCCGCGTCGAGGAACTTGGGGACCAGGGCCATCAGGTCGTCCCACGTGGCCGGCGGCTTCGCACCGATCTTGGCGAAGACATCCTTGTTGTAATAGATCATCACGGGCTTGACGCCGTTGTTCGGCACCGCGTACGTCTTGCCGTCGACGACGCCGACCTTGGCTGTCGACGGCAGGAACCGGCCCTTCAAGGCCGGATCGGAAGCCAGGTCGCTCAGGTCGGCGACGGAGCCGGCGTCGATGTAGGTCTGCAGGGTGCCACCACCCCAGCCGTAGATGAGGGTCGGCGCGGTCTTGGCGCCGATCGCCGTCTTGATCTTCTGCTTGTAGGCGTCATTGGCAAACGACTCAGTCGTGAACGTCTCGTCTGCGTGCGCCTTGTTCCAGCTGGCGAAGGAGTTGTTGAACACGTCCTCAGTGACGCCGCTCATGACCCAGACGGACGCGTCGGCGCCCTTGCTCCCGCCGGCCGAGGCGGTGCCGAGCGCGCTCGGACCGGAGCTGCCGCATGCTGCCGTGAGGCCGAGGACGGCCACCACGCTTGCCGCGAGCGCTAACCGTAGGGATCGATGTGCCATGAACTTCCGCCTTCTTCTCCGTCCCGGCACGACGTGGTGCCGGGAATCGCTCCTGATAAGAGATGGGCGCCGCGGGGACGCGAGCCCGTGATCGGTGCGGCGCCGTCGCGCGACCGCGCACCCATGCCAGGACACTCGGCGCCGGCCCATGACGACCTCGTTCTGGGCTTGCACGCTCGTCTCCTCGATCTCAGGTACGGGGGACTAGCTCGGTCGCCCGAACTTGAGATCGCTGACGAAATTCCGTATGGTGGTTCTCATTGGTCATCATACGGAATGTAGCAGATGAGTTGACCCAGGCGCAAATTTCCTGTACGAACACGCCAGACCGTCGGGCCGACCACCGAGCGGAGCGCGAGAGGATGGAGATCATGGCTAAGGAGTCCCCCACCGGCGGCGTGCAGTCCGTCGAACGCAGCGCGCTGCTGTTGAACGTCCTCGCTCGGACCGGCGGGCGAGCATCCCTCCTGGATATCGCGACGGCCTCCGAGCTGCCGAGGACAACAACTCACCGCCTCCTGCGCACGCTGGTCGAGCTCGGCCTCGTCCGGCAGACCCCGTCGCGGCACTACGCCCTCGGCCCCACGCTCATCCCGCTCGGCGAGCTCGCCTCGCAGATGCTGGGCGTGCGGGCGCACCCTTATCTCGAGCAGCTCGTGCGCGACGTCGGCGAGACCGCGAACCTCGCCATGTTCGACCGCGACGGCGTGGTCTACCTCGCGCAGGTGCCCTCGCCGCACGCGATGCGTATGTTCACCGAGGTCGGACGGCACGTGGACGCGCACAGCGCGGGCGTCGGCAAGGCGCTGCTCGCGCAGATGGACGATGCGCAGGTTCTCGCCGTCGCTCGACGCGCCGGTCTCACCCGGCGGACGGACCGCACCATCGTGACGGAATCGGACCTGCTGGCCGCCATGGAACAGATCCGCGCTCAGGGCTACGCGGTGGACGACGGCGAGCAGGAGATCGGCGTGCGTTGCATCGCAATGGCCCTGCCCGGCTCAAGTCATCGGTTCGCCGTCTCGGTCTCCGGACCCGCAGCACGGGTCACCGCCGGGCGCTACGCCGAAATCGTGCCCGCACTGCGACGCGCAGCGGACGCGCTCACCCACGAACTGCAGAACCGCGAGTCCTGACGCGCCGCGCGCGCCCGCGCCGGCGCCGGCGGTCAGCCGAGCAGCTCTGGCAGCGTCCGTTCCTCGCCGAGCACGTGCTCGGCGAGGAAGGCCGAGACCACGCCGTACCAGAGGATCGCGTGCTGCGGGCTGAGCACCCAGTGGCCCTCGTCCGGGAAGTACAGGAACCGGTGCGGCGTCGCGCCGGCGTCGTCGGCAGCGAGCTTCGAGCGGGACAGCAGCTCGTACCACAGGCGCAGGTCCTCGCCGATCGGCACCCGGTAGTCGCGGTCCCCGTGCACGACGAGCATCGGGGTGGCGATTTCCTCGACGAAGCGGTGCGGGGAGTTCGCGAGCGCCATCTCGTCGGTCATCTCGCGCGCCCAGTAGTAGGCCGCGTCGGTGGTCGGGCCGAACTGGTCGAGCGCCCACAGGCTCGCGTGCGTGACGATCGCCCGGAAGCGGTCGGTGTGCCCGGCGACCCAGTTGGCCATGTACCCGCCGAACGAGCCGCCCATCGCGCCGGTGCGGGCGGCGTCGACGTCGGGGCGCGAGCAGGCCGCGTCCGTGATCGCCATCAGGTCGGTGAACGGCGGCCCGCCCCAGGCGCCCCAGCCCCGCTGGACGAACGCCTGGCCGTAGCCGGTCGACAGCGCGGGGTCGGGCAGCAGCACGGCGTAGCCCTGCGCGACGAGCAGCCACGGGTTCCAACGCCACGACCAGGCGTTCCACGATCCGAGCGGTCCGCCGTGGATCCACAGCAGCAGCGGCGCCGGGCGCGCGGGCGCGGCGCCGGGTGGCAGCGCGAGCCACGCCCGCACGCGCACCCCGTCCGCGGTCGTGGTCTCGACCTCGGTGAGCGTGCCGGGCAGCTCCGGCGCGGGCGCCGGCGCGGGCAGCGCGACGGCGGGCACCGGGGCGTCGGCGGCGGCGGCCAGGTCGATCCGGACCGGGTGCGACGGCGCGAGGTAGGACGTGCGCAGGGCGTACAGCACGTCGCCGTCGGGACCGACCTGCAGGTCGCTGAACGCGGCGTCGTCGCTGGTCAAGCGCGACACGCGAGCCGTCGCGACGTCGATGCGGAAGACCGGGGCGCGGCCGTCGTCGTCGGCCACCACCAGCAGGCCCGAGGAGTCCGGGAGCCACTGCGCGCCGCCCGGCCACCGGTCCCAGCCCGCCGCGAGCGTCCGCCACGGGCCGCCGGCCAGGGGCACGAGCGCGAGGGTCACGCGCGGCGCGGTGTGCGGCGTGCTGATCGTCTCGCGGGTGAACGCGACCCACGCTCCGTCCGGTGAGACGAGCGGGGACGACGCCTCGGCGGCCTCGTCGTCGACGAGCGTGCGCCGCTCCCCGGTCGCGACGTCGATCGCGACGAGCACCGACCGCAGAGCGCCGCGACCGAGCGGGCGCGCCCAGCCGGTCACCACCGTGGCGCCGTCGGGCGAGACGTCGGCGGCGCTCTCGTGCAGCGCCGGGCCGACTCCGGGCGTGAGGTCGTGCAGGTCGAGGCGTGGGTCCGGCTGCCCGGCCGGCGGGGTGCGAGGTCCGCCGGGAAGGGGAGCGGTGAACAGGTGCGGCGTCGCCGGGCCCAGGTCGTGGTCCCAGTAGCGCACGGGGTACCCGGTGTGCAGGATCGCCGAGACCTTCTTCTCCTTGCGGGCCGCGCGCAGTTGCCCGTCGTGCGCCGCGTCGCGCGCGGACGGCAGGACGTCCGCCGTCGCGAGCAGCACGGGGGCGTTCCGGGCGACGCGCGGCTGCCCGACGCCGCCCGCGCGGGAGGCGACGACGCGGGCCTCCGCGCCGTCGGCCGGCAGCAGCCAGAGCGCCGACGGCGGCTCGCCGTCACCCTCCGTGCCGGCCGGGTCCGGGCGGACGGAGGTGAACAGGAGATCGCCGGCGGGGGTGAACGCGGCGCCGCGCTCGCCGGTGCGCGAGCGGGTCAGGCGCCGGGCCGGGAGGTCGCCCGCAGGGTCGACCTCCCACAGCCCCGAGACGTACGCGACGCCCTTGTCGTCGAGCGTCGCGACCGAGGTCCCCAGCCGCGTCCCGTCCGGGGAGAGGGCGAGGCCGGCGGCGCGCGGGAGGGCGGCGTACCGGGCGAGGTCGTGGAACGCGGTGGACGGCTCGGGGGATTCGGGGGATTCGGCGCGCCCGCCGGTTGCGGCGGGCGGGCGGGGCTCGGTGCTCACCGGTCCGTCCTACCACGGTGACCGGGACATACGTTGCGGTCGAACGCAGGTGCTGGCGTGGACGCGCGGCCGGGTCCGGCGATGGGCCGGGACATGGGTGCGGAGGTGCGTGCAGCATCGGCCGGTTTCGGGCGCACGCGCGCGGTAGCGTGCCGCCCAGGAGGTCCGATGCGTTCCACACCTGCAGGCCGCGGGGTCACCGTCGCGCTCGCCGTGACGGTCGCCGCGCTCGCCGTCGCGGGCCTGACCGGGTGCGGGTCGTCGTCGGGCGCGCTGACGACGGCGCAGCGGTTCGCCGCCACGGTCAAGACCGCCGGCAGCGGCGGTGCCACCGTCGCGATGGCCAGCGTCACGCACTTCGACTGGGAGCACGGCGCGTTCGTGTGCCCGTCCGGCGCGGTGGGGGCCGTCGAGAAGGCAGTGGCGCCAGCTGGTCCGACGCGCCGTCGACCCACGACGACGGCGCGTCGGACGCGACGGGCGGGTTCCAGCGAACGTCGCAACAGTGGGCTTACGAATGACTCGACTGTAGTTGTGCGAGGGCGCGGGCTGGGGACTTCCATCCCAGGGACTTGCGGGGGCGGTTGTTGAGCTCGTCTTGGACCTGCTGGAGGCGGTCAGCGGAGTGGACGGCGAGGTTCGTCCCTTGAGGGAAGTAGTCCCGCAGGAGTCCGTTTGTGTTCTCGTTGGTGCCGCGCTGCCACGGTGAGTGCGGCTCGCAGAAGTACACGCTCATCCGGGTCGCCGCAGTGTTCTGCAGGTGGCCGGCCATCTCGGTGCCCTGG
>Ga0209539_1001095_pt1 | contig 14873 bp, 14 predicted proteins | sample BarGraNGADG00312_2_FD_184499 | JGI IMG/M metagenome (GOLD analysis project Ga0209539, IMG submission 184499) | Arctic peat soil microbial communities from Barrow, Alaska - Barrow Graham LP Ref core NGADG0011-312 (SPAdes) (version 2) | ecosystem: Environmental > Terrestrial > Soil > Wetlands >... | reverse complement strand
CTTCTCGCGCAGGAGGTCCTCGGTCTCGAAGGCGTCCCTGCCCCACAGGCCCGCGGCGTCGCGTATCTCCACCTCTTTGTCGCTGACCCAGAGGTAGACCGGCTTGTCGGACGCTCCGGTGATTATGATTCCGTCGTAGCCGGCGCCCCTCATCTGCGGGGAAACGTGCCCTCCCATGCTCGACTCTCCCCAGATACCGGTGAGCGGGCTGCGCGCGCAGACCTCAAGCCTGGAGCAGCCGGGCAGGGTAGTCCCGGAGAGGGGGCCGTGCATGATCATGAGTGGGTTTTCGGGGCCGAGGGGATCGGCGTTATAAGCCCCCATGTTGAAGAAAAGGCGGGCGGCCAGGCCGCTGCCTCCAAGGTAATCGCGGTACAGCCCGGGGTCCGGCTCCATCACCCCGATGCTACCGGTCGAAAGATCGACCTCGAGTATCCTGCCAAAGTAACCGTCCAACTCCACACCCCCTGAAAGCCTGACTGACAGGCAATATTCTAAACTATTAAGCCCGCGTTAACCCTGCCGGCGAGGACCCTGCCCTTCGTCAATATCAACACACGGAGCTTCGTGGTATATTCATCCTGCCCTGATACCGGACATGTATTTCCAACACGAGGTAAAAACCATATGGCCGCGATAACGGTCAAAGAACCCCGAAAGTCGTACGGCGACCTGAAAGCGGTCGACGACGTCTCTTTCGAGGTCGAGGGGGGAAGGGGCTCCAGGCCGTCTGGCTGGACATCGTGGTCATCGGCGCGATGGGCATCATCTGCTTCATCGCGGCGATCAAGCTCTTCAGGTGGGAGTGATGGTGACTTATGGCTGAGCTGCGCTGGAACCCATTACTGAGGACGTGGGTCATCATGTCCTCCCACAGGCAGAACCGCCCGCTGCTGGAGAAGAACATCCAGTGCCCGTTCTGTCCAGGATCGGGCAAGGTGCCCGACGACTTCGACATCTACGCGTACCCGAACGATTTCCCTTCACTCGACCCCGAGCCGCCGGCGCCTGACGTCGAGGGGGACGAGCTGATACCCGTGCGTCCCGCTTTCGGCAGGTGCGAGGTGACCCTGTACTCCCCGAGCCACGACATAACTCTGCCTGAGCTTCCGCTCGACCACATCGTGAAGCTCGTGGACCACTGGGCGGATCGCTACACCGAGCTCGGCGCGATAGAGGGTATCGAGTACGTCTTCATCTTCGAGAACCGCGGCGAAGCAGTCGGCGTGACAATGCACCACCCGCACGGGCAGATATACGCATACCCGTTCGTCCCCCTCAGGGTCCAGACGGAGCTGGACAGCGAGCGGGAACACGCCTCGAGGACCGGGAGCTGCCTGTTCTGCGACCTTCTGCGCCACGAAAAGGACGACGGACGCAGGATGGTGTACTCGCGGGACGGGTTCTCGATCTTTGTGCCGCCCTTCGCCGAGTTCCCGTACCAGGTCTATATCGTGTCAGACGCCCACAGGGGCTCTCTCGTCGACATGGATGACGCCGAGAGGCGAGGGCTCGCAAAAGCGATCAAGGTCCTGACAGGCGCTTACGACGCGCTCTTCGGCGTCCCGTTCCCCTACATGATGTGCATGTACCAGAACCCCTCCAACGGCATGGACTACCCCTACGACCACTTCCACGTCGAGCTCTTCCCCCCGATGCGCGACAGAAACAAGCTGAAGTTCAACGCGTCAAGTGAGACGGGTGGGTGGGCGACGATCAACGACACGCGCCCCGAGGAGAAGGCGGGAGAGCTGCGGGTCAAGATCGACGAACAGCTCGAGGGGCGCAGCTGACAGAGGAACCGGCCGGCGCTTGGCCTATAATATAGTCGCGGGTCGGGTCCAGGACCCGGCCAGGGCGTGGACGGAAGCTGAGGCGGCGGGAGCACACATGCTGGATTCGACGGAGATCGGGAAGCGGCTGCTCGAGTTCGAGTCGCGTTTCGGGCGCGGCGGCGTCATTGACACGTACTTCGCGCCCGGCCGCGTAAACCTGATCGGGGAGCACACCGACTACAACGGCGGAAGCGTCCTGCCCATCGCCCTCGAGCAGGGCACCTACATGCTCATCAGGAAATCGGAGCTCCCACCCGCGCGCCTCTACTCCGCGAGCGTGGAACTCGAGGCCAGGCTATTCCCCCATGACAACACCAGGCAGAGCGATTGGGCGGACTACGTGCGGGGCGTCTATGAGTACACGCGCACAAGGTGCGCGGACCTGCCCGCCTTCGACGCCCTCTACTTCGGAGACGTCCCGCTGGACTCGGGGCTGTCCTCCTCCGCCTCGCTCGAGGTGGTCACCGCAATCGGCATGGAGAGCCTGGGCTGCCGGATGAGCCCGGCGGACGCCATCAAGGTCGGCAGGCGAGCCGAGAACGACTTTGTGGGCGTGTTCTGCGGGGTCATGGACCAGTTCGCCGTCGCGATGGCCAAGAAAGGGCACGCCATCCTGTTGAACTGCGGCACCATGGATTTCCGGCAGGTCCCATACAACCTCAAGGACACCGTGATCGTCGTAGGGCACACCGGGGTGCGGCGCTCCCTGACGGAGTCCGAGTACAACACCAGGCGGCACGAGTGCCAGGCGGCGCTCGCGGAGCTCTCGAAAAAACTCGGGCCCAAGAAGAGCCTCGTCGACGTCAGCATCAGCGAGTTCGAGAGGACGCGCTACACGATCCCCGAGGTCCTGGCGAAGCGCGCGGAGCACGTCATCTACGAGAACGGCCGTGTGGAAGAGGCCGCCCGCTGCCTCGAACGCGGCGACGCGGTCACGCTCGGGCACCTCATGAACCGGTCCCACGAGTCGCTGCGGGACCTCTTCGACGTCTCGAGCCAGGAACTCGACGCGCTGCAGTCCATCTCGCTAGAGCAGCCGGGCGTCTGGGGATGCCGCATGACCGGCGCGGGTTTCGGCGGCTGCGTCGTCACCCTCATGAAAGCCGAGAACCTCGAGCGATACCTGCGGCGAGTGCCGCGCTTCTACTGGGAAGCGACGCACTACGACGCAGAGTTCATAGTCACCACGCCCGGCGACGGCGCACACAAGGTCTGAGACCGTGAGGGTCCTCGTCACCGGAGGGGCCGGGTACATCGGCTCCGTGACCTCCAACATACTTTCGGGCGCCGGCCACGACGTGCTCATCCTGGACGACCTCTCCAAAGGCCACCGCGAGGCTGCGCGCGGCATTCCCATCGAGCAGATTGACATCGAGGACAGGGAAGCGGTTGAAGCGTGCTGCCGGCGCTTCGAGCCCGAGGCGTGCGTACATTTCGCCGCGCGGAGCCTGGTCGGAGAGTCAGTCGCGCAACCCCTGATGTATTTCCGGACGAACGTACAGGGCACCATTAACCTCGTGGGCGCGCTCGTGGGCGCCGGGTGCCGGCTGATGGTCTTCTCATCGACTGCCGCAGTCTACGGCGAGCCGCTGCGCTCCCCCATAGTGGAGACGGACCCGACCGAGCCGATCAATCCCTACGGCATCACCAAGCTCGCCGTCGAGCGCATGCTCTCTGAGCTGAGCCGCTCTGGCGACCTCAGGCACGTCTCACTCAGGTACTTCAACGCGGCAGGGGCCGACACGGAAGCAGGGCTCGGGGAGGACCACGACCCTGAGACGCACCTCATCCCGAAGGTGATAGCCTCCGCGCAGGGCAGGGTTCCCCACGCCTCGATCTTCGGCACCGACTACCCTACCCCCGACGGCACCTGCGTCCGGGACTACATCCACGTGCTGGACCTGGCCAGGGCGCATGTGCTCGGCATCGAGCACCTCGCGGGCGGCGGTGAAGCAGGAGCGTTCAACCTCGGCAACGGAGAAGGCTTCTCGGTGCGGGATGTCATCTCGGCGGTGAAGGATGTGTCAGGCCGCGACTTCCCGGTCGCCGAAGAGCCGAGGCGCGAGGGCGACCCGCCCGTGCTCGTCGCCTCGAGCGAACGGATCAGGTCGGTCCTCGGGTGGGTCCCGAGCTTCCCGGGCCTCGAGGAAATCGTCGGGTCGGCGTGGCAGTGGCACGAGGCCCATCCCGCCGGCTACAGCGGGTGAGCCGAGGCGGACATCTCCTTGAGCAGCTGCTCCATCTCCAGGTAATGGTCGGTGATTATCGCGTCCACCCCCCAGTCGTGCAGCCTGTGAAAATCGCTCCTGTCGTTGACGGTCCACGCGTAGACCTCCAGGCCCAGCTCGTGCGCCTCGTCCACGAGTGAGGCCTCGATGCTGCTGAAGTGAGGGGCGATGATCCGCGCGCCCATCTCGAGAGCGTGCTGGAGCTTCTTCTCTTTACCGTAAGGCATTCGGTATAGATAACCTGTCAGCGCTTGAGGAAAGTCACGCCTGTAATCGCTCATGATGTCCCGGTCGAACGAGGTGACGACGGTGTCGTCGGCTATCCCGTACAGATTCAGCATGAGGCCGACGTCGCGGGCTGGCGCTTCCTTGATCTCGATGTTGAACCCGACCCAGCCAGCGAGTCTCTCGAGCACCTCGGAGAGCAGTGGCCTGTCGGGGGCGATCCTCTTGAACTCGTCATATGTGGTGCGACGGACGACGTGTCCCCATATGCTCGAGTCGTGGCATATCACCAGCTGACCGTCCGCAGTGCTGCGCACGTCCGTCTCGATGATGCGGACTCCTGAGCGGACGGCTTTCTCCATTGCCTCGAGGGTATTGTCCGTCCCGAACCCCCGGCCTCCCCGGTGGGCGATGAGCTTCACGCTTCCTCCTCCCGCGCCATTGCCAGGCCGCCTCCGCATGAAACATGTCGCTTCCGCGTAGTAAAAGCCGGGCAGGCCGCCACCCGTCATGAACCCGGCAGGGCGGTCCGGTCGTATGAATAACAGGGGCGCACCGATCGTGGGTCAATTCTATCGGACTGCCGGCGCTCGTGTGTTATACTTTTTGCCCCGGAAAGGACGGAGATGACAAACCCAGAGCGGCGCCGGTTGATGGACCGGATAAAGACAATCGAAGAGCGTCTCATCGTGGTCGTGAACCCGATGAGCAAGCGCGGTCCCGAGAAGGCGTCCCACGTCCGCAGCCTGATACGCCGGGAAGGCATGAACCTCGAGGAGACCTCCACGGACCACCCCGACGATGTGGGCCAGACCATGGAGTTCTGGTCGAAAAGGTTCGGCGGCTCGCGGATAATCATGATCTTCGGCGGAGACGGGGCCATCAACCAGGTCATCAACAACGTCATGCTTTCGCGCTCCAACAAGAACGTCGTGCTGGTCCCGATGCCCGCGGGCACTGCCAACGACTTCTGCAGGGCCCTCCAGTTCGAGACGGTCGACAAGGTGCTCGAGTCGATGGTCGACTTCAACATCCGCGCGGTCGACCTGATCCGCCTGGAGATCAGCAACGGAGACCTGAACCAGGTCAAATACTGCAGCAACATCCTGGGGATCGGGCTCGACGGCGACCTCGCCCACCGGTCCCAGAAATACAAGCGGTTCGGGGTGCCCGGCTACTGGTACGCGTCGCTCAAGCACGGGGTCAAGTGCATCTTCCGCGGCATGACCCGGTACAGGCTACGCCTCACCGCGGGCGAGATAGCGCACAACGGCCAGATAATGGGCGTCATGCTCTCGAACATCGAGTCCTACGGCCAGAACTTCAAGATCGCGCCCGGCGCCCGCCCCGATGACGGCAAGATCCACGTGTCGCTGGTGAAGCCGATGGGCGGCCTCAAGTCGATCATCGTGGCGGTCTCGCTCATATGGGGCTGGCACCTGAAGTTCAAGCAGGTCGACGGCACCACCTGCGAAGAGGCGGACATCGAGCTCTTCGACGACGCCTGGGCCCAGGAGGACGGCGAAGTCTACTTCTATCCCCGCGGCACGAAGTTCCATCTCTCGCTCGAGCGCCAGGCGCTGAACGTCCTTGCCGCCAATCCGGCGCGTTCGAACGGCTCGTCCTGACCGCGCCCGGGGACCGACGATGAACCTCCTCTTCATCTGCGCGGGAAACATCATGCGGAGCGTCATGGCCGAGTGCATACTGCGCGCCCGCGCCCAAGAGATGCTGGGCGCTTCGGCCTCGGTGCTCCTGTCGGAGTCATGCGGGTTGAAGGCCGAGGCGGACAGCCCGCCCCATCCCGAGGCGCTGAGAGCGCTCGAGAAACTGGGCGTCCCGCCTTGCGACACCACGTCAGACATCGCGGACGATGAGCTCATGGACCGCGCTGACCTGGCGCTGACCATGACGCGCCAGCAGTGCTACGTGCTTGCCGGCAAGTTCCCTGATAACAAGTGGAAATGCTACTCCCTGGTGGAGGTCAACGGCGCGGTCGAGATGCTCCTCGAGGAACGCGGCATCACGCTGGACGGGCAGGAATGGGGAGCGCTGGCACGGAGACTGCCTCCCGAAGAACTGGAGCGGCGGCTGAGCGCCGCGGTGGAGGCGATCAAAGGGATCCCGCGCGAGAAGGTGCGGCAGATCCCGGGAGTGACGATGGACGTCCGCGAGCTCATGACCCACTTCGCGCCGTGCTTCTACCAGGCAAGCGGCATCCACGATCCCTTGAGCGGAACCGCCGACGATATGGAGCACTGCGCCAACCTGGTGGACCGCGAGGTCACGATGCTTCTGAAGGGCCTCATCGCCCTGGCCGTCGGATCTTGATTGGCTCCCTCGCCCCTTGGGGGAGAGGGTTGGGGTGAGGGGTCGGTTGAAACATCAAGAAGCGAGGGAGTTTATCTTTTCGGCCATTGCCCTCAACGCTTTCCCACGGTGGCTGATCGCGTTCTTCTCCTCGATGGAGAGCTCGGCCATCGAACGGTCGAACCCCTCGGGCAGGAACACGGGGTCGTAACCGAACCCGCCCTCCCCTCTTCCCTCGGTGAGGATCTCGCCCTCGCAAGTCCCGCGCGTGAAGACGGTCCCGCCGCCGGGCCGCGCGAGCGCCACAACGCAAACGAACCTCGCGGTGCGTTTGTCGGCAGGCACTCCCTGGATCTCTGCCAGCAGGCGGTCCATGTTGCGGTACGCGTCCCCCTCGGGGCCCGCGTACCTCGAAGAGTGGACCCCCGGGCGCTTGCCGAGGTAATCCACCTCGAGCCCGGAATCGTCGGCGAGGGCCGCGAGGCCAAACCGCTCCATCAGCGCAAGCGCCTTTATCTCGGCGTTTTCATCGAATGTGGAACCGGACTCCTCGGGCTCCGGCCAGTCGCCGAGTTCGGCATGGGTGAGAAGCTTGATCCCGGGAATGTCCAGCGCGGCCCGTATCTCACGGATCTTGCCTGGATTGCCTGAAGCGATGACGATGTCCACGGTTGAGGCTACTCGGATCCGTCCGCAAGGATTTCGTTCTGGTAATCGATCATCGAGGCGATGCCTGCCATGCCCAGCTCGATCATGGTGTTCAGGTCCGGCCTGGAGAGCAGCTTGTGCTCGGACGTGCCCTGGATCTCGATGATCTCGCCCCGGTCGTTAGCGACCAGGTTCATGTCGACGTCCGCGTGGAAATCCTCCTCGAAACACAGGTCCAGGCACGGCGTGCCCGCGACGACGCCGGTGCTGATCGCTGCTACGTTGCCGATGATCGGAGACGCAGAGATGCCGCCTTCGTCGATCATCGTCTCGAAAGCGTCGACCAGGGCCACGTAAGCCCCGGTGATCGCGGCCGTCCGCGTGCCGCCGTCCGCCTCGATGACGTCGCAGTCGATCCAGAACGTCCTGTCCGGGAACGCGGCCATGTCGGTCACGGCGCGCAGCGACCTGCCGATGAGGCGCTGGATCTCCATGGTCCTGCCACCCTGCTTGCCGACAACGGCCTCCCGCTGACTGCGGATCGACGTCGCGCGCGGCAGCATCGAGTACTCGGCAGTGACCCAACCCTTGCCCGAGCCCGCCAGGAACCGGGGGACTCCCTCGCCGTAGGTCGCGGTGCATATGACGCGCGTCCGCCCGAGCTCGATCAGCGCCGAGCCCTCGGCGTGCGGGATGAAGTTGCGTGTGATCTTGAGGGACCTCATCTGGTCCGGCTCCCTGCCGTCGGTTCGTATCAAAGCAGCCTCCTTGTCGGCTTGTGGATCATATCGAGCACGGGTACGGCCCTACAAACAATGTCAGGCCTTCGTATGCTAGGTCGACGGGGCCGTCGAACTCGGCGGCGGCTTCCTCGACCGCACGGTCGCCATCCAGCGTAGGCCAGACGTGGGTCAGCAGCAACCGGCCCACACCCGCAGCCGACGCGGCCTTGCCGGCCTCCGCCGCAAACATGTGCCCTCTCGCCCTTGTGGTAACCTCGCTCGTGAACGTGGCCTCGCAGATGAACAGGTCGGCGCCCTCCGCGAGCTCGACAATCGCGTCGCTCGGCTCAGTGTCTCCCGTGTAGCAGACCGACCTCTCTCCGGAGGTGACGCGGAACATGAACGCATCGATGACGTGTGACGCCGTGCCCGCTTTAACGCGGAACCCGGCCAGCTCGGTCTCCTTGCCGGCAACCGGCGTTGTGATCTCGGCGCACTTGAAGAACTCGGGGCGGCTGCTTTCGGACAGCGGGCTGCCGATGATCTTCTGCGCGCTTGCGGGCGCGAGGACCCGGAACGACGGCAGCTCCTTCTCCCAGAACCTGCGGGCGGTGCAAAGCCCGTAGATGTCGCTGTAGTGGTCGTAGTGCATATGCGTGATGGCGAGGCCGCCCAGCTCGTCGGCCTCGATGTACTTTAGTAGATTGGAGAGCGCGCCCGCGCCGATGTCGAGCATCAGCGTGTTGCCGTCGTCCTCGAGCAGGAAGCCTGCGCAGGCCTTGCCTGCCCCCGCGTACCCTCCCGAGCTGCCGCAAACGGTCACCCTAAAGCTCATCGGCCTCACCCTCCACCGCGATGATGAAGTCGACTTCGGGATGCTCTTCGAAACAGACGGGAACGACCTTGCGGACCTCGGGCCCGAGGAACATCCTTCCCAGCTCTTGCGACTGCGCGACGTCTCCTGTCGTGAGAAACATCATCGAGCCCGGACGGCTGCCGTCGGCAAGCCAGCCCAGGTGGTCCAGGATGATGCGGACCTCCGCGGCCGTCTCATCGGCGCTGCTGATCAGGTCGACTCCACCGCCGACCACCTCCTGGAGAAGAGGGGCGAGCAACGGGTAATGCGTGCAGCCCAGGATAAGCGTGTCGATCCCGGCCTCGAGCATAGGGTCGAGGTATCCGAGCGCGATCTCGCTGATGTGGTCGCCGGTGACCTCCCCGCGCTCGACGAACTCGACGAACTCAGGGCAGGCCTGGCTGAACACCTCGGCGCGCGGGTCAAGCCTCTTGATGGCGCGCTCGTACGAGCCGCTCGTGATCGTGACCTTCGTTCCGATCACGCCTATCTGGAGGCGTTTGGAGCGGCGCAGAGCTGCCCGCACTCCCGGCATTATCACCCCGACTATCGGGATGTCGTAATCGCGCTGTGCCTCGTCCAGGGCGGCGGCCGTCGCGCTGTTGCAGGCGATGACTATCAGCTTGACGTCGAAGCCGAGCAGGTACTGGATGATCTCGTGGGCAAACCCCCGCACCTCGTCGATGTCGCGCGGCCCGTAAGGCCCTCGGGCGCCGTCGCCGAGGTAGATGATCCGCTCGTCTGGCAGCAGGTCCATCACGGACCTCACCACCGTGAGCCCGCCGACTCCGCTGTCGAATATGCCTATCGGCCTGTCCTGCATGCTTGCTTCCCCGTGCTCGAAAGTCGAGACTCTATTATCTTGCAGATTGCTTAGGCAGGCAAAAGGACCCCCGCTTGGACGGATCGGCGGTTGACCTGATAATATTTTCCCGGTAGGCAGCAATCCCGAGAGGACTCATGAGAAGACCGGTATATCTTTTTCTTGTCATCGCATCACTCACCGCGGCCGTCACCGCATGTGGATGCGTCGGCGGCGGCAACGCGCGGTACCTGGGCCTCTTCGACACGGTGAAGCATGACTGGAACGGCGCCTCCATTGTCGCCCTGGACCCTGACGCCCTCAACAAGATGTCGCTCGGCGACAGCGCCGCGGTCCTGCCAGGGCTTGCCGCGGAGCTTGCGGACTGGCTGGGAGACATCAAGCATATCAGGTGCACCACCGGGGTCCTCGAGCGGTCGCGCATCTACCTGGACAACTCCCTCACCGTCGAGAAGCACACCCTTGATGGAATCCGCTCGCTCGATACAAAACTGTCCGCGCCGGAAGCCTCGAGCCGGATCGCAGCTCTCCTCGAAGCGGAGAAAGCCGCCGGGCAGAAGTTCCAGAAAGCTAAGTCGCTTGTCGCGGAGTTCCGAAAGTAGGTCGTTCAAGACCTTGAATTTGTATCTGACACCGATTCAAGTCTGAAACTCGTTACGCTGGAACCTGGTGGAGGCGGGGGGAAGTCGGAGTCGGACGCTGCTGCTTGCACCATCACTCGTAATTTCATCGTCAACATACTTCGGCTTGGCTCGCTGCGCTCGCGGCGGGAAGATACTCTCCCCACGAGAAGGATACATCGACCTCTCTCGTTCGACTCCCCCCGCCTTGAGCGTGGGTGCTATTGAGGAGTGGTGGAGGCGGGGGGAGTCGAACCCCCGTCCAAGAACGTTTCAGCGATAGAATCTACGGGCGTATCCCGCGGTTTATTTCTCGCTCAGGCTCGGCCCGCGGGAGGCCTTGCCTTCGCCAGTTCCAGAAAATTTAACCCTTTCACCGTCGGAACCCCGGCTGGGGGCTGTCCTGCTAACGTCGCCCTACCCGGGGTCGCAGGCGTCTCCCGGGGGACGTGACCGCTGTTTAAGCAGCCAGTGCCAGTTCAGAGTTGGCGTTTGTTTGTTTTCCAGCAGTTTCACGAGTTACTGGAGCTCGGCCCGCACTATCGCCTCCGTTCGTTCCTGTCGAAACCGTATCGCCCCCACAACACTTCTCTATCGTTCAGCGACCGTCCGCAGTTTCCTGCGCTCGGCCTTCGCTATCTCCCGGTTGGCGTCCCTCTCGGCCATCTCGCGCCGCTTGTCGTACTTGTGCCTGCCGCGGCCGAGGCCGAGCTCGAGCTTAGCCCTCCCATCCCGGATATACAGCCGGATCGGGACCAGCGTGTAGCCCCTCTCGGATATCTTCCCCGTCAACCGCTTGATCTGGTCTTTATGAAGAAGCAGCTTCCGCGTTCGCGTCGGCTCGTGCCCGAAGTACGAGGCCTGGGCGTACGGTGGGATGTTCATCCCGTAAACGAACGCCTCTCCACCCTCGATCGCGCCGTACGAATCGACGAGCGAGGCCCGCCCCTCCCGGATCGATTTGATCTCGCTACCCGTCAGGACAAGCCCGGCCTCGAACCTCTCCTCGACCTCGTAGTCGCGCAGGGCTTTCCGATTTGTGGCCTTTACCTGGAAACCGTCGTTACTCTTGGACATTCTCAGAGTATAACACCCGTCGCTGACCCGTAAATGACTTGCATCAGGGGTCAGCTGGCGACCGCGAGCCGCCCCCGCCGGTGTATAATACCCGCGTTGTAACGATGCCGTCGGCACGGCTGTTGGGGAACTCTCGCTAATGATTGGTGCCTGATGATTCCGCATGCAGCCGGGCCCGCGCAGCTTGGAGGCAGAAATGGAAGGCGCGTTTTATCCAGGCCAGCATTATTCTATCAAGCGCGATATCCTCGTCGGCGGGCAGGTGGCGTTCCATGCAGGCCAGCCGGTCGTGCTCGTCAAGATCTCAACAAACCCTCAGCGCCCGGAGTACCAGTTCGTCGTTTACTCCGAGGCACTCGGGACGAGCTTCCAGCTGAGAGCCGACGACCTGGGCCCACCGATCCCCGTCATGGTCCCCGAACAGTTCAACAAACCTCCCGCAGGGCCGGCTGTCCGGCCTCCCACCCAGCAGTGGGAGCCTAGAGCAAAGAACAGGTCGATCGGACTGAACAAAGCCTTGTTCATCGCCCTGGGCATAATAGTCGTGGTAGTCCTTGGCTTCCTGGGATTCAAATTTCTCAAAGGCACCGGCGGCCCGGCAGAAGTCACCAAGAAGCTTTTCCAATTCGGGCAGGACCGCGGCCTCAAGGGGATGCTGTCCACCTACGACCCCACCGCGCTGCAGAAGGACTCAGGAGAGGCCAACGAGCTCCAGATGTACTTCATTTCGGGAGGAAACACCAATGCGGGCCCGTTCGGGTACCGTTTTACGGAAGTTCTGAACTACAACACCACGGTCACGGGAGAGACGGCAAAGGTCGTGGTGAGCGCGCCACAGCAGTACTTCAGCCAGGAGATGAGGTCCAAGTATCCAATGACCAACGTGCCGATCGCGGATGTGTTCCTCATCAACACGAACGGCAAGTGGATGGTCACGGACTTCCAGTTCAAGTTGTGAACGCTGGCGCGCGTGCGGCAAGGGGCCGGATAACCGCCTGACTCAAGCCGCCGGCAGCAGCTCTTCCTCGAGCATCCCTGTCGCCGGCTTGCCGTTCATCAGGTTCTGCAGGACCTGCTTCGCCTTGTCCATCTGCATCGTGTCCTGCTTGGCGGGATCCGCTTTGTCCTCGACGATGAACTCGGGGACGATGCCCTTGCCGTCGATCGATTCCCCGTTCGGCAGGTAGTAGAGCGAAACCGTCAGCTTCACTGCTGCGCCGTTGGAGAGGTCGAACACCTTCTGCACCGAGCCCTTGCCGTACGTCTTGGTCCCGACCAGCGTCGCACGAGCGTGGTCCTTGAGCGCGCCGGTCACGATCTCCGATGAGCTCGCGCTGCCGCCATTCACGAGGACCACCAGCGGCTTGCTGGTCGCCGCTCCGCCCTGGGCGCTCATGTCGACCTTCGGCTGGCCCTTGGTCTGGTAGGACACTATCGTCCCGCTGGGGACGAACACGCTCGACACCTGAACGGCCTCGTCAAGAAGACCGCCGGGGTCGTCGCGAAGGTCCAGGATGAAGCCCTGGGCGCCCTTGGCCTGCAAGTCGGTCACGGCGGCGCGTACCTTCTGCCCTACGCCCTTGTTGAACTCGTACAGCTTCAACAGGCCTATGTTGCCGTCCTGCATCGAGGACTCGAAGTCGGGGATCTGTATCTTCTCTCTCGTGATGGTGAAGTCCATCGGCTTGCCGTTTCGGGTGATCTTGAGGTTGACCTTGGTGCCCTGCTTGCCCCTGATGCGCAGCACGACGCTGTCGAGAGGCTCGCCCAGGGTGTCCTTGCCGTCGACCGACATAATAATGTCGCCGGCCTTGATCCCGGCCTTCTCGCTCGGGGAGTTCTTGATGACCGACACGACCTTCGGGCGCTTGTTCACTTCTTTCAAGGTGAAGCCGACGCCGAAGAAGCTGCCGCTCAGGTCCTGGTTCAGCCGGGCGTTCTGCGTGGCGGTGAGGAACTGGCTGTGGGTGTCACCCAGCGCTTTGACGAGAGCTGTAACGCCGTCGTTGGTCAGAACCAGCGTGGATTTTACGCCCTTCTTCTTGTCCTTCGCCACCGCGGCGTTGGTCGCCGCCACGATCTTGTTCTCGTCGTATGGCTTGAAGTAGTAGCTCTTGATGTCGAAGAGTGCTTCTTTGTAGTTGGTCTGGTCCTGTAGCACGAAGTTCTGTGACTTGTTCGCGAACAGGGTCCGGTCGATGACGAAGCCAACCACGACGAGCGCGCCGATGACCAGCACCGCAATCAGGATCCCGAGGATGATCGTGCTGGAACGGGACATGCCCTTTCTCGGCGGCGCGGGTGGCGCTCCCCCACCGGGAGGCTGCTGGTAATACTGCTGTGTTGAAGGTTGCTGCTGCGGTGGCGGCGGTTGTTGCTGATATGTTGGCTGCGCGGGCGGCTGCGCGGGTGGCTGCTGGGGTGGCTGATATGTTGGCTGCGCGGGCGGCTGCCCCTGGTTCCCGGTCTGGTTGCCTTGTTGTTCGTCCAAGTCCGCTCCTTGCCCGGCATAAGCCGGCTACGTTCAAGTGACAGATAAGAATTATGGGCCTGTCAGGCCCGCAGTCAATGATAGACGTATATCCCGTCCGAGACCAGGATGAAAGCTCCTGCGAGCGTCCAGTCATTGAGACGCCCGCGACTGCGCAGATGTTCTTGACCTCGAGCGCCGGCGCTCAAGAGGAGCGTCAACGCTCTGTGACACGTCACCGCCGTGTTTCAACGAAGCGGCAAGTCTAGACTTCGATATGCCTTCTCAGCGCCAGCGCGCTGCCCACAGCGCCGATGGAAACGCCGATCAGGACGAGCACGAACCCGAGAAGCACCATGTAGCTCGGCGCCACCAGGTTGGCTCCCTGGGCGGCCGCCTGCAGCTTCCCGATGAACCAGGCGTTCACGAGAAGCGCGACGATGATGCCCACGATCGCGCCGAAGAACCCTTCTATCACGCCCTCGACCATGAAAGGCCAGCGTATGAACCAGTTGGTCGCGCCGACCAGCTTCATGATGCCGATCTCTTTGCGCCTCGAGTAGATCGCCATCCTGATGGTGATGGAGACGAGGGCGACGGCGACAAGTCCGAAGGCGAACACGATCACCAGGCCGAACTTCTGCACGGCCCCGGTGATCTTCAACACCTTCTGCACCACGTCGCGCGGGTTCTTGATCTCTTTCTTTCCGGTGGTATCGACGCTCACCTCGGGTCTGGGCTCAATCCGCTGGGCCACCGTCGTGTTGAACTTGGGGTCGGTCATGCGGACCTTGAACTCGGCCGGGAGCGGGTTCCCCTCGATCTCGTCAAGGAGCTGCTTCTCGTCCTTGTACATCTCCTTGAACTCCTGGAGCGCCTGCTCCTTGGAGATGTATGTCACGCTCTTGACCTCGGGCATCTTGCGCACGAAGGCTTCCATGCTCGAGCGCTCCTCAGTGGTTATGTTCTCCTTGAGGAACACCCTGATCTCGTCGACGCGCTCCTTCATGCTGGTCGCGAGGCCGTTGCCGGCATGCACCGACATCCCCACGACACCGA
>Ga0209539_1001093_pt1 | contig 14889 bp, 14 predicted proteins | sample BarGraNGADG00312_2_FD_184499 | JGI IMG/M metagenome (GOLD analysis project Ga0209539, IMG submission 184499) | Arctic peat soil microbial communities from Barrow, Alaska - Barrow Graham LP Ref core NGADG0011-312 (SPAdes) (version 2) | ecosystem: Environmental > Terrestrial > Soil > Wetlands >... | reverse complement strand
CCTTCCAGGCCCCGCCGCCGACCTCCTCCAGGGTATAGACCATGTGCTGCTTCTGCCCCACGACGCTGGCCACGACAGCCGAGCCCTGGAAGGTGGTGTAGTTCCATATCTCGTGAGTCTCCACCGTCGCCACCCTCCGGTTGAGCAACTTGAGGTTGTCGTACTTGAGGCTGGTCAGCTGGGACACCACGTGCTGCCCCTTCCCCATCAGGTCGAGGATCTGGTTGGTCTCGTCCACCAGCAAGTCGCCGCCCACCACCGGCTTCAGCAGAGCCGGGTTGAGGGTCAGCCCCGCCGCCGACGTCGCGGCGTAGTACGCCTGCATGGTCGTCTTGAGCGCGGAATCCGTTTCCGCGGTGGGTTTGAGCTCGAGCTGCGCCTCCTGCGGCGCTATCCAGTCGGTGCTGTCGGTGCCGGTACCGGGCAGCCGCGCCGTGACCACGTGATAGCCCTCGGGGAGGTTCTTAAGGTCCATCCCGCTCTGCACGCGGGTCAGCCTGGCCCGCAGGCTGCCGTCGTCGCCACCGCCGAATATCCAGTAGACGTGGACCGCGATGCGCGCGACGTCCTGCCCGAAATCCTTGCTCTGCTGGACCGTGCTGTCCGCCGCGTCGAGCAGGTTGCTCCAGGTGAAGCCGCTGGTGCCGAACCGGTTGACCACCGCCTGCGCACTGTCGGCAACGCTGTTGAGGTTGGTGGCCAGCCGCTTGAACTCGCTGACCAGGAACTGGAACGTCTGGACCAGCTTCTTGGCGTAGTCGACCGCGCCCTGGACGTCCTTGGGGAAGTTTCTGAGTTCCAGGGCCTTGGCCAGCTGATCGTCCTGCTGCGCCAGCCCGATGAACTGGCCGTCGACGTACATCCTCGATCCCAGGGGCGCGACGATGAGCCTGGTGTCGGTCTCCGAGAGCTTGATCTTCCAGTTCTGGACCGGCCAGGCGCCTCCGTTCTCCTCAACGATCATATTGACGTCGAACGACCGGTCCTTGTACTTCATGGTGACCACGTACGCGGTGCCGGTCGCCGGCGGCGGCTCGATCAACTTCCCGAAGAGCTTGTTCTCGTTGACGCGCTTCTGGACCACGAATTCCTGCAACCTCCCCAGCTTGTCGCTGGTGGTGTTCTGCCACTTCTGGAAGTAGTCGTAGCTCGAGAACTTCCCGCCCGGGTGCGCTACCAGCTCGTAAGCCGATTTGTAGTTTCCCACTTTGAGGTCCCCCAGGTAGCGGCTGATCGCGGCCTGCTGGCTGTGGGTGGCCGCGAGGGCGAACAGCGTCACCAGGATTGCGACGATGACAAAGATCGTCAGCGGTATACCGACCTTGACCCAGCGCGGCAGCTTCGACACCTTCTCGCCCGCTTTGACCGCCCATGGCTCGAGGTCCTCGGGGCCCCTCTCGGGTGGCTTGACGGGCGGCGGCTCTTTTCTCTCCAGGCCCGACTCGAGCGGCGCCGCGCACTGGGTGCAGAACCTGGCGCCGGCCTCGACTCCGGCCCCGCACTCGGCGCAGGTCCCGGCCCCCTCGGGGATTATCTCCTTGCTCTCGACCGCGGCCCGGGTCGTCTCGGACAGCGGCCCGCCCATCGCGCCGGCCATCAGCGCGGGTATCTCGTAGGATGCCTTGGCCTGCTCCTTGGCGGTGGCCTCTTCCGGGGCGGATACCACCGACACCGGAGTGGCGGGTTCCGGCGTAGCCGTCTCCGGTCCGGCGGTCTCCGGTTCTTTGGTGGTGCCGACCTTACGTCTGCGCCATGGTCTCAGCTCCATTCTCAACCACCTTCCTTGTCGTACCTGAGGAGACGACCGCGGTCGTAGCTGGTGATGATTATGCCCAGGATAAACCCCAGGAACAGGAATATCGTCGCCACCTGGCCGCCGGCGGCGCTCACCTGTACGATGTGCACGTTCTTGATGAGAGCCTTCAGGACCTCGCTCATCACGAACACGATGATCCAGATAGTGAAGATGACTCCTCCCAGGAAAGTGCAGATGTGCGTCTCGATGACGCGCCTGCGGGTGCCGATGTTAGCGATCAGCAGGATGGAGATGATGAGCGGGACTATCGACAGGAAGAACAGTATCCTGCCGACGTAGATCTGCCAGCCGGTGAAGCTGCGCGACACCAGCGATATCCCGAAGACGTCCAGCTTGATGAAGGCCCAGGGCGCCAGCACCACCAGCATCATCAGCACTATGAACAGGGCCATCAGTATCGGGCCCTTCCTGTGCCAGGTGGCCGACAGGAACCTGGCGAGCGCCGTCGGTTTTGCTTCTGAGCCTTGAGGCGAGGCCTTCACGGCTTCGTCCGCGGCCTGGCCCTGTGGAGCACTGCATTCCCTGCAGAACTCGCTCCCAGCGAGGTTCTCCGTGCCGCACTCTTCACAACGCATCGATACCCTCCCCCTTAGTGGGCTGTCAGCCCTTTCGGGCAGTGGTGGGACGTGGCCGTCTTCAGATCGACTCCAGCGCCTCGGCGACGTCGCCGAGCCCCAACTCCTCGAGCCTCTCGCGCCTGGCGAAGCCCCTCTCGTCCAGCGCCCTCTCGCGGTAATAATCCTCGATCATGTGATCGAAGTCGACCAGCCTCCGCTGGACCTCCTCGATCTCGGCCTTGCGCAGGCGCGGGTTATCCCTGAAGAGCGCCGCGTCGGGCTCCATTACCTCCGTCTTGCCCGACGTCAGGTCGACCTTCAGGATTCTGCCGTGATACCCGTCCAAATCGCACCACCTGTAAGAGCCGGTCCGGTTCACAGATATTCTAACTGAAAGGCAGAAGAAGCGGTCACAGGTTAAAAAGGAGTGTCAGGCACTTTTCATGGGTATTTTTCAACCACCCCTATAGATAACTGGGATCATGGTTGAAAAAACAGGGTGAAAAGTGCCTGACACCTTTTTCCACCTCTTTCTACCAGGGCCAGCGCGGGTGGTCCTGCTCCACCGAGTTCGCGTACCAGACGAAGTGAGCGTGCAGGTCGGAGGCAACCTTCTGCGACCTGTGGTAGTCGGCGCGGGCCATCTTCAGGTCGGGAGGCGAAGTGGCGACATGATCGAGGACCAGCACCGGGATGTCCTTGCGGGCAAGCGCCCTGGCGAGGATGTCGAGATCCGCCTGGTCGTGCTCCGCTTTGTACTTCCCCGTCTTCGCGTGGTATCCCGATGACAGGTCCTCGTACTTGAAGGCGTCGATGTACGGCAGGATCTCGGGGAGCACAGCGAAGCCGCGATTCGGCACCAGCAGGAGCCCCGGATACTTCGCGCGGATCTCCCTGACGAGCCGAACCATACCCGGTTTGAGCCGGGGATAGTCATCGACGGTGTCCAGCATGTCCATGCAGAGCCCGTCCATCGGCCCCAGCGACTGCAGGCGCGGTATCTCGCGCTCCAGGATTATCCGGCGCCACTCGGGGTTGTTCACGTCCGCGAACCAGTCGCCCGGCCAGTCCGGGTTCTCCTTGATCAGGAGGCCGGGGTTCTTGCGCACCTCGGGCCAGTATTCCCTGAACTCCTCGGCCTCCCCGATGTCGATGTATGCCAGCACGGTCGTGCCGGACTTCCTCAAGGCAGCCGGGAACTTCTCGTCAGGATAGTCGTAGGGGTCGAGCACCGCCACGTCGTACTTCTCGAACTCGGCGAGGTCGGACGCCTGGTAGTCTCCGTAGGTATTGAGGTAGGAGGAGGCTCTGGCGAGGCCGCCCCGCCCGGCACCGGGTCCGGCGCAGCCCGCCAGGGGCGCGCATGCCGCCGCCAGCGCGAGCGCGGCCGCCAGGACCGCCATCTTGATGGTGTTCTTCTCGCCTCGTCTCACTGGCGTTCGACCCCTTCCTCACCGAACTGTTTCTATCAGTATCGGCGCGCTCGTTTCTTGCTCTGAGCGCGCCGTCATATCTGCTATAGTGACAGTGCCTCAGAGTTGGTTTCCACCGCGCGAGCGATGCACGAGGAAGGTCTCCGCACATGCCGGCGATACAGGTCACTGACCTGACCAAGAAATATGAAGATCTAAAGGCCGTTGACGAGGTCTCGTTCCACGTGGAGGACCGCGAGATCTTCGGCATCCTGGGCCCCAACGGGGCCGGCAAGACCACCACCCTCGAGATGATTGAGACGCTTCGCCAGCCGGACTCGGGCGAGATCCTGGTCGAGGGCCTGGACGTGCGCAAGGACGCCAAGAAGATCAAGGAGATCATAGGCGTCCAGTTGCAGACCACTGTATTCTTCGACAACCTCAGCGTCCACGAGACGATCGACCTGTTCGGGTCCTTCTACTCCAGGAGGATCAGCCCGGACGAGCTGCTGGAGCGGGTGGGGCTGCAGGAGAAGAGGGACAGCATGCTGAACGAGCTATCCGGCGGTCAGCATAAGCGCGTCTCCATCGCCCTGGCGCTGGTCAACGACCCTCGGATCGTGTTCCTCGACGAGCCCACGACCGGCCTGGACCCCCAGGTCCGGCGCAACATCTGGGAGATAGTCGAGTCCCTGCGCGATGCTGAGAAGACGGTCATCATCACCTCGCACTACATCGAGGAGGCCGAGCACCTCTGCGACCGTGTCGCGATCATGGACCTGGGCAAGATAATCACCATCGGCTCGCCGGCGGAGCTGATAGACAGGTACTCCCCCGAGAGCAACATCTCTTTCACGCTGAGCCGCGAAGTGAGCCACGACGTGCTGGCGAAGATCCCCGGCGTCACCGAGGTGCGCGACAGCAACGGCGGCTACCTGCTGACGACCGTCACGCCCCAGGAGACCCTGGTCGGCATCTTCACCGCGGCCTATGAGAACGACGCGGTGGCCGACGACGTCAGCATGAGGCGGGCCACGCTCGAGGACGTCTTCCTCAAGATCACGGGCAAGAGGATACGGGCATGAAGCAGTTCTTCAAGTTCGTCGGGGCCAGCCTGAAGATGACCTACCGGGAGAAGATAGCGCTGTTCTGGATGTTCCTGTTCCCGCTCCTGCTTATGCTCATGCTGGGCACGATATTCGGCCACAGTAACCAGGCCAACATCACGCTGGGAGTGGTGGACCGCGACAACAGCCAGGTGACGAAGACAATCACCGACCGCCTGGCCAAGATCAGCGCGTTCAAGCTCTCAAAGGGCTCGGAGAGCGACCTCAAGCAGAAGCTGGTGGACGGCAAGCTCAACGCGATACTGATCCTCAACCAGGGCTTCCAGGCCTCGATCTTCCAGCACAAGCCCGGGGAGGCGACCATATACGTCGACAGGTCCTCCCCGACCGTCTCGCAGATAACCAGCACCGCGCTCAACCAGGTGATGGGAGAGATAGGCGTGGGCATGGCCAAACAGGTCATGCCGAACGTGATAGGGCCGGGCGACATCATCAAGGTGACCGAGAAGTCGCTGACCTCCACCGACATGCGCTACGTCGACTTCATCGTCCCCGGGATCCTGGCGATGACGCTGATGACATCGGGCCTGCTGGGGCTGAGCCTGTCGATGGTCCAGAACAGGGAGAAAGGCATACTGAGGCGGGTCAAGGTGTCGCCGCTGCCGCTGTCGCGCTTCCTGGGGAGCGAGATCAGCGCCGCGCTGGTCATGTCGCTCATCCAGGCCGCCGTTCTGCTGCTGGTCGGCTGGGCGGTCTTCCGGATACACATCAACGGCAACTGGCTCTACATATGGTTCCTCATCATCCTGGGGGCAGCCGCGTTCCTGGCCATGGGGTTTCTGATCGCCTCGGTGACCAAGACGTTGAAGACCGCGGAGATGGCCTCCAACGCGATCACGTTCCCGATGATGTTCCTGTCGGGAGTCTTCTTCCCGCTCGCCATCCTGCCCGGTTTCCTGGCGGTGATCGCCAAGTGCCTGCCGCTGTATTACCTCGGGGACGCCTTGAGAAAGGTAATGATACAGGGCAAGAGCCTGTCGAACGTCTGGCTGGACGTCCTGGTGGTCGCGGGGATGGGCATCATCTGCTTCATCGCGGCGATCAAGCTCTTCCGCTGGGAGTAGCGGGGTGCGACAATCATTGGCGAATGCGTTATCCACGGTCGGTGACGGGAGGTCGAGTTGGCTGAGCTTCGCTGGAACCCGCTGCTGCGGACCTGGGTCATCATGTCTTCCCACCGCCAGAACAGGCCGCTGCTGGACAGCGACATCTCCTGCCCGTTCTGCCCGGAGTCGGGCAAGGTCCCGGCGGACTTCGACGTCTACGCCTACGACAACGACTTCCCTTCCCTGGAGCTCAACCCGCCCGAGCCGGACGTCGCCGGCGACGACCTTATCCCCGTGCGGCCGGCGTTCGGGAAGTGCGAGGTAACACTTTACTCCCCCAAACACGACGTCACGCTGCCGCAACTCCCGCTCGAGCACGTGATGAAGCTGGTCGAGCACTGGGAGGAGCGCTACCGCGCCCTGGGGTCCATCGAGGGTATCGAGTACGTATTCATCTTCGAGAACCGGGGCGAGGCCGTCGGCGTCACCATGCACCACCCGCACGGACAGATATACGCCTACCCGTTCCTGCCGCTGCGCATCAAGACCGAGCTCGACAGCGCTCACGAGCACTGGAACCAGACCGGCGGATGCCTTTTCTGCGACCTGCTGCGGCACGAGCGGGACGACGGCCGCCGGATGGTCTACGAGAGCGAGGGCTTCTCGATCTTCGTGCCACCGTTCGCGGAGTTCCCCTTCCAGGTCTACATAATGCCGGAGCTGCACACGAGCTCTCTGTCGGCTATGTCGGAGGGAGAGAGACACGGCCTGGCCAAAGCGATCAAGAGCATCACCGGCGCCTACGACGCCCTGTTCGGCATCCCGTTCCCGTACATGATGTGCATGCACCAGGTCCCCACCGACGGTGGGCAGTACCCCTACTATCACTTCCACATCGAGTTCTACCCGCCCCTGCGCGACCGCGACAAGCTCAAGTTCAACGCCTCCAGCGAGACCGGCGCCTGGGCGACCATCAACGACACCCGCCCCGAGGAGAAAGCCGCGCAACTGCGCGAGAAGATCGCCGAGCTGTCCGAGTGACGGGCGAAAGGGCGCAGGAACCCGGGCGCGAGGGCTGAACCGATGACCTATAATATGAGACGGCTCTGATGGAGCCAGAACGCACCAGCGGTACCTGACCCCAGTGGTGCATTGCGGCGGATGAGGAAGAGGCGGCGGTGTAGAAGTGCTCGATGCGGCTGAGATCGGCAAGAAACTCCTGGAGTTCGAGACGCGCTTCGGGCGCGGCGGTGTCATCGACACCTACTTCGCCCCGGGCCGCGTCAACCTCATCGGCGACCACACCGACTACAACGGCGGCCACGTCCTGCCCATCGCCATTGAGCAGGGCAACTACCTCCTCATCAGGCGCTCCGAGCTCCCACCCGCGCGTCTGTACTCCGCGAGCGTCGACATGGAGGCACGCATCCTCCCCAACGACATCAAGAAGGAGCGCGACTGGGCCGACTACGTCCGGGGCGTCTACCTCTACTCGCGCAAGGTATGCCCCGACCTGCCGCCGTTCGACGCCCTCTACTTCGGCGACCTCCCGCTCGATTCGGGACTCTCCTCCTCGGCTTCCATAGAGATAGTGACCGCCATCGGCCTCGAGAGCCTCGGATGTAGTCTCAGCCGCTCGGAAGCGATCAAGCTGAGCCGCCGGGCTGAGAACGACTTCGTTGGAGTCTTCTGCGGCGTGATGGACCAGTTCACAGTCGCGATGGCCGAGAAGGGCAACGCGGTGCTGCTCAACTGCGGCAACATGGAAGTCCGCCAGATCCCTTACAACATCAAGGATGCGGTGGTGGTGGTGGGCCACACCGGCGTGCGCCGGTCGCTCTCGGCCACCGAGTATAACGCGCGCAGGCACGAGTGCGAGGAAGCGCTGCGTGCACTCTCTGAGAAGCTGGGTCCGCGCCAGCACCTTGCCGACGTCAGCATCAGCGAGTTCGAGAAGACGCGCTATTCCATCCCCCAGAAGCTCGCCAAACGCGCCGAGCACGTCATCTACGAGAACTCTCGCGTGGAGGAGGCCGCCCGCTGCCTGGAGCGGGGGGACACCGTCACCCTCGGCCACCTGATGAACCGTTCCCACGAGTCGCTGCGGGACCTCTTCGACGTAACCACGGAGGAGCTGGACGCCCTGCAGGAGCTGTCGGCGAACCAGCAGGGAGTCTGGGGGTGCAGGATGACCGGCGCCGGCTTCGGCGGCTGCGTGGTCGCGCTGGTGAAGCCCGAGAACGTCGAGCGTTACCTGCGCCGCATGCCCAGCATGTACTGGAAGGCAACGCACTACGACGCCGAGTTCATCGTGACGTCGCCCGGGGCGGGCGCCCACAAGGTATGAGCATGAGAGTGCTCGTCACCGGGGGCGCCGGATATATCGGCTCGGTGACGGCGAACATGATGGCATGCGTTGGCTATGACGTCCTCGTCCTCGACAACCTCTCCAAGGGACACCGCCGGGCCGTCGGCGATCTCGACCTCGAGGTCGCGGACGTGGAGGACGCGCCCGCCCTCCTCGCGAGCTGCCGCCGCTTCAAGCCCGAGGCCTGCCTCCACTTCGCCGCGCGCAGCCTGGTGGGCGAGTCGAGGCTGGATCCACAGGGCTACTTCCACACCAACGTCGAAGGGACGGCCAACCTGCTCGCGGCGCTGGTCGACACCGGATGCCGCCGCCTGGTGTTCTCATCAACCGCGGCCGTCTATGGCGAGCCCATGCGGGCGCCCATCCTGGAGACCGACCCCACCGAGCCGATCAACCCCTATGGCTCGACCAAACTCTCCGTCGAGAAGATGCTCGCGGAAACCGCGCTGGCGGGCGAGCTGCGCTACGCCTCGCTGCGCTACTTCAACGCCGCCGGGGCCGACGTCGAGGCAGGGCTCGGCGAAGACCACGACCCCGAGACCCACCTTATCCCCAGAGTCATCGCGGCCGCCCTGGGACAGGAGCCGCGGGCGTCCATCTTCGGCACGGACTACCCCACCCCCGACGGCACCTGCGTCCGCGACTACATCCACGTCAGGGACCTGGCGCGCGCGCACGTGCTCGCCCTGGAGCGGCTCGACGAAGGTGGTGGCGCGTTCAACCTGGGCAACGGCAAGGGTTTCTCGGTCCGGCAGGTGATCGACACTGTGAAGAAGGTGTCCGGCCGCGAGTTCGAGGTGGCCGAGGGCCCGAGGCGCGAGGGAGACCCCAGCGTGCTTACCGCTTCTTCGGAGCGGATCGCGGAGGTGCTGGGCTGGAAGGCGGAGCACCCCGGCCTGGAGGATATCGTGGGCTCGGCCTGGCGCTGGCACAGTGAGCACCCTCAAGGCTACGCGGACTAGCCGTTAGGGGTCTGCTCCCCGCCGGCCTCGATACTCGCCAGCAGCTCGCACATCCGCAGGTAATGGTCGGTGATGACGCCGTCCACCCCCCAGGAGTGCAGCTTGCGGAAGTCGTGCTCGTCGTTGACCGTCCACGCGTACACCTCCAGCCCCTCCCCGTGCGCCTCGCGCACCAGCGAGTGGTCGATGCTGTTGAAGTGGGGCGCCAGGATCCCGGCGCCTGCCTCCAGGGCGCGCTCGATCTTCTTCTCACGCCCGTAAGGCATCCGGTAGAGGAAGCCTGTCACGGCGCCCGGGAAATACGTCTTGTAAGCGACGATCTCGTCACGGTCGAACGACGTGACCGTGACGTCGTGGGCGATGCCGTAGAGCTCCAGCATCTCGCCGACCTCGCGGGCGGGCGCCTCCTTGATCTCGATGTCGAAGGTGACCCATCCGGCCAGCCGCTCCAGCACCTCGGAGAGCAGCGGCCGCTCGGGGGAGTAGCGCCTGAGCTCGTCGAACGTCGCCCGGCGCACCACGCGTCCCCAGATGGTCGCGTCGTGGCAGATCAGCAGTTGGCCGTCGGCGGTCGCGCGCACATCCGTCTCGATCGCCCGCACCCCCGCCCGCACCGCCTTCTCCATGGCCTCGAGAGTGTTGTCGATGCCGAAGCCGCGTCCTCCGCGGTGCGAGATTATCTTCACGAGGGACAGGTAGTTTCTTTCGAGGGACAGGTACTTTCCACTATTTTTTCTACCTCCCGGCTCAACTCTGGCGAGGGCGGGCGCATGACCTACTGGCCTCGACCGTATGGTATACTACTGTCCCTTGTCGAGGAGAGGTAGGAGATGACCAATCCCGAGCGGCGCAGGCTGATCGACCGTATCAAGACCATCGAAGAGCGCTTGATCGTCGTGGTGAACCCGATGAGCAAGAGAGGCTCCGAGAAGGCTTCGCACGTCCGCAGCCTCATACGCCGGGAGGGCATGAACCTCGAGGAGACCTCCACCGACCACCCCGACGACGTCGGCCAGACCATGGAGTTCTGGTCCAAGAGGTTCGGCGGCTCGCGCATCATCATGGTCTTCGGCGGCGACGGAGCTATCAACCAGGTCATCAACAACATCATGCTCTCGCGCTCGAACAAGAACGTGGTGCTGGTGCCGATGCCCGCGGGCACGGCCAACGACTTCTGCAGGGCCCTCGAGTTCGACTCGGTTGAGCATGTCCTGGAGGCGATGGTCGACTTCAACATCCGCTCGGTGGACCTGCTCAAGGTAGAGATCAGCGGCAACGGGACAGGAGAAGAGGTCAAGTACTGCAGCAACATCTTCGGTATCGGGCTCGACGGCGACCTGGCCAACCGCTCGCAGAAGTACAAGCGGTTCGGGGTGCCAGGCTACTGGTACGCCTCCCTCAAGAAGGGGGCGGTGGCCATCTTCCGCGGCATGGACATGTACCGCATGCGGATAGATTCCGGCGACTTCCACCACGAGGGGCACATGATCGGCATTATGTTCTCCAATATCGAGAAGTACGCGCGCACCATGACCATCTCGCCGGGCGCCAAGGTCGACGACGGCAAGATACACGTGACGCTGGTCAAACCGATGAGCGGCCTGAAGACGATTATCGTGGCGGTCTGCCTCATCCCCGGCTGGCACCAGAGGTTCAAGCAGATCGACGGGCTCACCTGCGACGAGATATCCGTCGAGCTGCTCGACGACGCCTTCGCCCAGGAGGACGGAGAGGTGTACCGCTACACGCGGGGCACCACCTTCAAGCTTTCTATCGAGCGCCAGGCGCTCAGCGTCCTGGCCTCCTCGCCCGCCTCGTCCAACGGCTCCCCGTCCTGAGCACGGGGCCGCCGTGAGACTTCTTTTCGTCTGTGCTGGAAACATCATGCGGAGCGTCATGGCCGAATGCATCCTTCGCGCGCGCGCCGACGAGCTGCTCGCTGAAGCGGCCGGCGCTCTCACCTCCGAGTCCTGCGGCATCGCCGCCGATGAGGAGAGGCCGCCCCACCCCGAAGCGTTGCGAGCGCTGGAGAAGCTGGGCATCCCGGTCTGTGAGACCAACTCGTCGATGGCCGACGAGGAGCAGATGGGCCGGGCGGACTTCGCCCTGACCATGACCCGCCAGCAGTGCTACAAGCTCGCGGGGCGTTTCAAGGACGAGGCCTCCAAGTGCTACTCGCTGGTCGAGATGAACGGGGCCATCGAGATGCTGCTCGAGGCTAAGGGGCTGGAGGTGGAAGGCGGCGACTGGGCCTGGGAGGCGCGGGCGCTGGGCGAAGACGGCCTGCTCGAGGCACTCGCGGGCGCCGCGGCCGAGATCAAGGGCATCCCGCGCGAGAAGGTCAGGCAGATCCCGGGGGTCGACATGGACGTCCGCATGCTGATGACCGACTTCGCGCCCTGCTTCTACCAGGCCAGCGGAATACACGACCCCCTGAACGGGACCCCCGAGGACATGGAACACTGCGCGCGCCTGATCGACCGGGAGGTCACCGCGCTGGTGAAGGGGCTGCTCGCCCTCGCCGTCACGTCCGGACACTGACGCAAAACGCAACAATGGGGTCAGACCACTTTGTTGCGTTTTTCACAGGACTTTAAGCACTTCGCGCATGGCTCTGAGCGCTTTGCCGCGGTGGCTGATCTCGTTCTTCTGCTGGAGGCTCAGCTCCGCCATGGTCCTCCTGAACCCCGCCGGCTCGAACACCGGGTCGTAGCCGAAGCCTCCCTCGCCTCTCCTCGCATCCAGGATGGTGCCCTCGCACACGCCACGGCTCAGCCTGGTGTCCCCCTCCAGCGACAGCGCGACCACGCACCTGAAGCGAGCGGTGCGGTCGGCAGGCTTAACGCCTTCGAGCTCTGCCAATAGCTTGTCGATATTGCGGTCGGAGTCGCTCTCGGGTCCAGCGTACCTGGAGGAATGGATGCCCGGCCGCCCGCCGAGGTAGTCGACCTCGAGGCCGGAGTCGTCGGCGAGAGCCGCGCGTGAAAACCGCTCGCGAAGCTCAGCGGCCTTGATCGCGGCGTTCTGCTCGAGGGTCTGCCCGGTCTCTTCCGGATCGGGCCAGCCTCCCAGGTCTTCGAAGGTGAGGAGTGTGAGGCCGGGCAGGTCCAGGACTTCTCTTATCTCCCGGATCTTGCCCGCGTTCTTCGAGGCGATGACGAGGTCCATGGCTCAGGCGCCGGGCCGCGCGCCGGCAAGCACCTCGTTCTGGTAGGCGATGAGGTCCCTGATGCCACCCATGCCCATCTGCAGCATGAGGTCGAGGTCCTCGCGCGTAAGGGGCTCGTGCTCGGAGGTCCCCTGGATCTCGATGATCTCGCCCTTCTCGTTGGCGACCAGGTTCATGTCGACGTCGGCGTGGAAGTCCTCCTCGAAGCAGAGGTCCAGGCACGGCACCCCGCTCACGACCCCGATGCTGATCGCGCCCACGTTGCCGCTGGCGGGTGACTCCTTGATCACTCCCTCATCGATCATGGTCTCGAACGCGTCGCGCAGCGCCACGTACGCACCGGTGATCGACGCGGTCCTGGTGCCTCCGTCCGCCTCGATGACGTCGCAGTCCACCCAGAACGTGCCGTCGGGGAACTTGCTGGTGTCGGTGACCGCCCTGAGCGATCTGCCTATCAGCCTCTGTATCTCCATCGTCCTGCCGCCCTGACGGCCGGTGATGGCCTCGCGGGGGCTGCGGACCGTGGTGGACCGGGGCAACATCGAGTACTCGGCCGTGACCCATCCCTTGCCCGTCCCGGCAAGGAACCTGGGCACGCTCTCCTCGTAGGTCACGGCGCAGATCACGCGCGTCCGACCGAGCTCGATCAGCACCGATCCCTCGGCGTGCGGGATGTAGCCCCGCATGATCTTGACCGGACGCATCTGCTCCGGAGACCTGCCGTCAGTCCTTATCAAACCAGCCTCCTCGCTCGCCTTCTCATACCGCGCACGGGTAGGGGCCGACAAAAAGGGTCAGGCCCTCGACCGCGAGCTCTACCGGACCATTGTACTGCTTCGAGGCCTCCTCCACCGCCCTGTCGCCGCTGAGGGTCGGCCAGAGGTGCGTGAGCAGCAGGCTGCCCACCCCTGCCTCGGAGGCGATCCTCCCGGCCTCTTTCGCGGTCAGGTGGCCTTTCATCTTGGCCGGCACCTCGCCGGTGAAGGTGGACTCGCATATAAACAGGTCGGCGTCGCGCGCGAGCTCGAGCAGCTCGTCGCAGGTGTCCGTGTCCCCCGAGTAACAGATGGTGCTCTCACCGGCCTTGACGCGGTAGATGAGGCCTTCGACGCCGTGCGCCGACGGGAGCGCGGTCACCTCGAACCCGGCAATCTCGATCGCCTGCCCCGGCTCGGGCGTGATGAGCTCTATGCACTTGAAGAACTCCTCCCGGCTGCTCTCGGCCAGCGGGCTGCCGATGATGTCCCTGGCGACAGAGGGCGCCAGCACGGGCAGCGCCGGCAGCTCGCTCTCCCAGAACCTGCGCGCGGTGCAGAGGCCGAAGATGTCCACGTAGTGGTCGTAGTGCATGTGCGTGATGGCGAGCGCGTCGAGCGCGTCGGCGTCCAGGTATTCGAGCATGTTGGAGAGCGCGCCCGGGCCTATGTCGAGCATCAGGGTGTTCTCTTCATTGGATAGGAGGAACCCCGCGCAGGCCTTTCCCGCGCCCGCGTAGCCACCCGAGCTCCCGCATACCGTGACCTTCACGCTCAAGAGGCTTCACCTTCGGCGTCGAGGAAATCGGTGTCGGGGTGCTCGTCAAATGTTATCGGGATCACCTCGCGGACCTCCGGCCCCAGGAACGTCCTGCCCAGCCTGCGTCCCTCGTCAACGTCGCCCGTGGTGAGGAACATCATCGAGCCTGGGCGGTCGCCCTCGGCCAGCCACCCCAGCCGGTCGAGGATGGTGTCGACCTCGTGGGCGGTCTCGTCCGCGCTGCTGATGAGCTCGACGCCGGGGCCGGCCACCTGGGCGAGCAGAGGCGCCAGCAGCGGGTAGTGGGTGCAACCCAGGATGAGCGTATCGATGCATGCCTCCAGCATGGGGTCGAGGTAGCCCATCGCCATCTCGGAGATATGGTCGCCGGTGACCTCTCCCCTCTCGACGAACTCCACGAACTCGGGACAGGCCTGGCTATAGACCTTGGCGCGGGGGTCGAGCTTCTTGATGGCGCGCTCGTAGGAGCCGCTCGATATGGTTACGTTTGTGCCGATAACGCCGATCTGTAGCCTCTTCGAGCGGCGAAGCGCAGCTCTCACACCCGGCATGATGACGCCGACGACCGGGATGTCATACTGGCGCTGGGCCTGCTCGAGAGCGGCGGCGGTGGCGCTGTTGCAGGCGATGACGATCAACTTCACGCCGAAGCCCAACAGGTATTCGATTATCTCGTGGGCGAAGCAGGCGACCTCGTCGATGTCGCGGGGGCCGTAGGGTCCGCGCGCGCCGTCGCCGAGGTAGATGATGCGCTCGTCGGGCAGCCGGTCCATCACCGACCTGACCACGGTGAGCCCGCCTATTCCGCTGTCGAATATACCTATCGGCCTGTCGTTCATGGTTCTCCCGCCCTCGGCGCTGGAAGACTCTATTATCCTGTAGTTTCGCTTCAGAAG
>Ga0209539_1001092_pt1 | contig 14890 bp, 16 predicted proteins | sample BarGraNGADG00312_2_FD_184499 | JGI IMG/M metagenome (GOLD analysis project Ga0209539, IMG submission 184499) | Arctic peat soil microbial communities from Barrow, Alaska - Barrow Graham LP Ref core NGADG0011-312 (SPAdes) (version 2) | ecosystem: Environmental > Terrestrial > Soil > Wetlands >... | reverse complement strand
ATCTCGACGACGTCCAGCGAGCCCGTCCCGCCGCGCGCCAGTTCGACGCAGGAGTCGCAGGTCCCGCACGGGGTGTCAGTTGGTCCCTGCGCGCAGTTGAGACAGCGCGCGAAGATGCGCGCCGACGTCGTCTTGCCGCACCCACGCGGCCCGGAGAAGAGGTAGGCGTGGGTGACCCGACCGGTGCGCAATGCCGCCATCAGCGGTTCGGTCACGTGCTCCTGCCCGATCACCTCGGCAAAGGTGTCAGGCCGGTAGCGGCGGTACAGCGCGGTGGTCACGGGAACGATCGTATGCGCCCCCGCTGACAAACCGCATGTCGCTTCCACCGGGAGGACAGGTGCGGCACGGGCGCACTCCTTCCGGGCACAAAAGGAACCTCCCGCGCACCCGCCAGAGCCCGCCTACCCTTGCTGCATTCCTGCCCTGGGGGGGTTCGGTGGGGTAGCGCCACGCGAGAGGTCCGCCCACCATGATACCCGCGCCCGCCCCGGACGCGAACCCGGGTGGTATGGGTCTCATGGGCCACCCGGCCTTCGCGACGAAGCGCGGATGGGGCGTACGGTTGGACCGCACGGCGGGCGTTGGAGGAGGGCAGGATGGCGGAGGTCCTCGTCACCGCACTGGTGCTCGTGCTCATCATCGCCCTGGGGTACGTGGTCAAGCGGATCAGCTGGGTCTCCGCCGCGGACTTCCCGATGTTCTCGCGCATCGTGCTCTCGGTGACCCTTCCATGCGCGCTCATCACCAGCTTCAACACCTTCGACATCTCCCCGGACCTGCTGGTCCTCGCGCTGGTTGGCGTCGTGATCAACCTGGTGCAGCAGCTCGCGGGCTTCGTGGTGGAACGGCGGCGCGGCACGCAGGCGCAGGCCTTCGGAGTCCTCAACGTGGGTAGCTACAACATCGGGCTGTTCGCGATCCCCTACGTCTCGAGTTTCCTCGGCCCCGCGTCGATCGTGCACGCCTCGATCTTCGACGTCGGGAACGCGCTGACCGGCGCCGGCGTCGGCTACGGGTGGGGCATGTCCCTCAGCCGCGGGGAGGCCATGGTGCGGGTGGGGGCCTTCGTGAGGCAGATGTTCAAATCGCCGGTCTTCGTCACCTACCTCACCCTGCTCATCATGCGGCTGCTCGACCTCACCCTGCCGCCGCAGGTCATCACGTTCACCTCCACGGTGGGCGCGGCCAACACGTTCCTCGCGATGCTGATGATCGGCATCGGACTCGAACTGCGGCTCACACGCACCAAGTACCGCAGCGCCGCGAAGTTCCTCGGGATCCGCTACCTGCTCTCGGCGCTGGCCGCCCTCACGGTGTGGTTCCTCACCCCGTTCGACGACACCGTTCGCACCGTCCTGTGCATGCTCTTCTTCGCGCCGATGGCCGCGATGACGGCCGGGTTCACGTCGGAGGCCGGCGGCGACGTCGAGCTGTCCACGTTCATGACGACGGCGTCCGTGCTGGTCGCGATCGTCATGATGCCGCTCGTGTTCGCCCTCCTGTCGGCATGAGGGCCCGATTCGGGAACCGGCCGAGTTTCGGCTAAGCTTTTCAGGCTTGGAGGATTCGCCTAGTGGCCTATGGCGCACGCTTGGAAAGCGTGTTGGGTGCAAGCCCTCGGGGGTTCGAATCCCCCATCCTCCGCCATGGATGTGGGCCCGTGACCTGCGGTGATGCAGGAGACGGGCCCTTCGGCTGTCGTGGCTTGTAACGACTTGCAACAGGCGGTTGCAGTTGCGGTTGCAGTTGCAGTTGCATGAAGCGTGTGTTGTCACTCGCTATCGGCCGACGTCGGCGCCGTCGGCAAGGGTAGGGCTGTCGGGTGCGGGGTTGCGCTACCTCGGCTTGTTGTGCCGGGCTTCCCAACGCCATGCCCGACGTTGTACCCCACGCGCTCACACCGACGCACGTGACCGTCCGGATCTGCCCAGAGTCGGATGGTCGCCGAACTGGTCGACACATGCCCGCTCATGCCGAGTAGCGGACGCTGCAACGTGGCCGACTGCGTTCATGGATATTGCGCTCGTTGAGAGCCACTGTTCCGCTGTGGGGTGAGCCAGTGTTCCGGTGACCGCTGAGCCACTGCGACGGTGTGGGGTGAGCCGTGGCGCCGTTGGGGGCGGGACGCCGGTGGGCTGGCCCCGCCCCCGTGGTTGGGCTCAGTCGAGCTGGGTGAAGTGTTTGCGCATGGAGTCCTCGCAGGTGAGGACGGTGGCGTGCGCGTTGGTGGTGATCCGGTCAACGATCGCGTCGGCGAGGATCTTCTCCTCCATCCGGTCGTGCCATTGCCCGGGCGGCAACTGGGTGCAGTAGATCGTCGAGGCGTTCTTGTGGCGCCGGTCGATCAGGGTGTGCAGCTGCTGGACCTGTGGCCGGGTCGGTGGGGTGAGGAACCAGTCGTCGATTATCAGCAACTCCACCTTGACGAGGACGTCGAGGCAGCGTCTCTTGTCCCCGGTGCGCTCGGCGATCGTGATCCGGTCGAGCAGTTCGCCGGCCGACAGGTAGAGCACCTTGCGGTATTGCTGGCAGGCCTTGTTGGCCAACGCGCAGGCGACGTAGGTCTTCCCGGCTCCGGTGGGTCCTTGCAGGATGACGTCTTGACGTTTGGCCAGGTAGGAACCGATCGCGAGGCGGGCGATGAGCTCGGTGTCCATGGCCCGTCCGGGCATGGCCTTGAGGTCGGCGATGTCGGCTCCGGGCTGGGCGAGGTCTGCTTGGCGGCGGAGCCGGTGCAGCTTGGCGTCGCGCCGCCGCTCGTATTCCCAGTCCACGGCCTGCTTGACCAACTCCGGACCACTCAACGTCGCGGCGGCCGTGGTGGCAGCGAGGTTCTCGAAGTACTCGGCCATCCCGGACAGGCGCATCATCTTCAGCCGGGTGAGGGTTTCCGTGTCGATCATGCCCGGCTCCCGTAGTAGTCGGAGCCACGCACGAAACCGGCATCGCCCAGTGATGGTGCAGGGGGTGGGTCGGTGGGTGTCCAGCCGGCCCACAGCTTCTTGATCAGGGTGTAGGACGGTGCGGGGGTGGCCGCCAACGCCCGACCGCAGGTGTCCTCGAGGCGGGCCATGCCGCCCGACTTCTTGGCCAGCGACATCACCCCGAGACACGACCGGTAGGACTGCTCCACGATCTGGCGGGACGCGAGGATCGCCCGGACCGCGGCCACCGTGTTAGGGCCCACGGTCGCAGCCCACTGCTCGAACCGCTCCGGGGTCCAGTCCACCAGTCGGGCGCGATGCGAGGCGGGCATTTTTCTCCGAGTATCCGAGGGGTTCAAGGTGCTTCCGGGCGCGTTCCTCGGCATGGGTCGCGCTGTTCCGAGCACGCTCCCACACCAAGCGCTTCGGCGACCATCGAGTCTTCGTCCACTCCGCGCCCGAACCCCGCGGACTGCAGGACGCAGGAGGAGGACGGGCAACTTGGACCGCGGCGGCCCCAACGTGGTGGCGTCCCCCGATGGCGGCAGCGATCATGGCGTCATGACATCTCGCATCCTGCTGGGCCGGTATGAGCTGAATCGGTTGATCGGTCGGGGTGGGATGGCAGAGGTGTGGGAGGCCCACGACACCCGTCTGGACCGCCGGGTCGCGGTCAAGGTCGTCAACCTCGCCGCCACCCACGACCCGACGCTCGGAGAGCGTTTGCGGCGCGAGGGGGTGGCCATCGCGAGCCTCCGCCACCCCGACATCGTCACGGTCCATGACGCCGGCGTCGAGGGCGATACCGCGTACCTGGTCATGGAACTCATCGAGGGCACGGACCTGGGCGCGGTCCTTAAGGACGGGCCACTCCCAGTCCCGCAGGCCCTGCGGATCGGCGAGCGTGTCGCCGGAGCCCTGTCCGCCGCGCATGCGGCGGGCGTCGTGCACCGGGACGTCAAGCCGGCCAACGTGCTCCTGCACGCCGCCGACGTCACGGTCGTGGACTTCGGGATCGCGGCCGCCGCCCAGTTCGCTGGCTCCTCGCTGACCGATCCCGGCACGGTGGTCGGCACAGCCGACTACATGGCCCCGGAGCAGGCACACGGTGCGGAGGTCTCGCCGGCGAGCGACGTCTACGCGCTGGGGTGCCTGATCACGGCCATGCTGACGGGACGGCCTCCGTTCACCGGGGCGCCCCCGTTGGAGATCCTGCGCCAGCACGTCACCACCGACCCACCCCACCTGGCCACGCTGGTACCGGACATCCCCCCTGACTTGGACACCCTCGTCGCGGCGATGCTCGCCAAGTACCCCGCTGACCGGCCCTCCGCCACGGCAGTCCTCCACGCCCTCCAAGCTCTGCTCCGCCATCTGCCCGCCGATTCCGGGGCGGCGGCACCGACGAAGTCCACGAGTGTCCTGCCCGCCGACCCCATGACAAGGACACTGCCCATGAAGGTGATGCCACCCATCCGCGCGCACCCGACAGACCCACCCCCGCGCGCTGATCGCACGAGGCGTCGGTGGCTCGTCGGTGGGGCAGCCGCCGCCGTGGTGGCTGGTGTCGCGCTTGTCGTGGCCCTGCTGGGCGGCGATCCGGCCGGCACCCAGGGCGGTAGGCCACCAACCGGGGTAGCGACGAGCACACCGACAGAGGAAGTCGCGCCATTGGGCCCCACCACGGCATCGACGTTGCCCCGCGAGGACGGCGCCGAGGGCGGGATGGACGCCCTGCTAGCCACGCTCGCGACTGACCCCGAGACCCGGACGGAGTTGCAGGAACGGTGGGCGGAGGTCACCGACGCCGTCGCCAAGGGCAAGGCCGACAAGATCTCCGACAAGGCCCGCGACCTCAGCAAGCGAATCGACGAACTGGTCCGTGAGGGCAAGCTCGACCAGCAGGACGCGAACGCCCTGCAGGACGAACTCACCGCAACACTGGGAGCCAACCTCCCGGACGGCTAGAAGCCCCCCAAGGCGGCGTCCCCACCGCCGGGCGCGTCGTTTACCCGCACCCAAGAACGATGAATGGAGCAGGTCTGGGTGTGCGGTGTGCCCACCCCACCCGAAACCAGCTCCGCGGTCGATTAACTAGCTCACTGGTCGATGTGGCCCTCGTGCCGGATGTCGCGCCGGTCCTCGACGACACGGATGTCCTCCTCGTGACGGGTGCGGCCGCGCTGCGCATTCTGGATCAACCCAACGATCATGGACAGAACCCCCGCACCCATCAAGATGTAACCGACGAGGACGAGGTCCACGCCCGAAATTGCGTCCCTCACGGCGAAACTCAAAATCGCGCCGACGGCAATGAGGAATACCCCCAGTCCCAAGCCCATGGCCAACTCCTTTCAGTAGTGGTGAAGTTCATCCTCATCGCCCACCGCAGTAACCGCAACCGGAGGGGTGGCCGGGGGGATACCTGCGGCCGTGGCGCTGCGCGTCGGCGAGCCTGCGGAGTTCCTTGGCCGCGAGGGTGCACTCCTTGGGGTGTGTCCTCCTGAGCGTGTGAGGGTTCCGCGCGGGCGAGAGCACCGCCACGCCGGTGCTCCTCGGTGTCTGCACTCCCGCGGCCGCTCCGTCTGCGATGCCCTCCGCATGACGAGTGGATCATGCGCTCGTTGAGTAGCTCGCAGGTCCGTCACTACCTCGATCAGAGGTCGGTGAACTTCACGATCGTTGCCGTGATTGAGGTGCCGTCAGGAACGGTGGAGCCGGCAGGAATGTCCTGGGCGAGCACGACCCAGTTGGAGTCGATGATCGCGATGCGGTCGAGCCCCAAGCCGTCTTCAGCCATGAGAACGACCAAGCCCGCCGAACGCCACAGATCCTGGGCAGTCTGGTAGTCCTTCCCCACGCCGTCCGGGACCACGACCACAGCAGCGGCGGGCTCCGCGGCTGCGGGTGCCGTGGTTTCGGGTGCCGTGGTTTCGGTGGGCGCGGGAACCGCGGCGACGGTGGCAGCCGCAGCCTCGGACTCAAGGCGGTCCACTTCGCCCTCGAGGGCAGTCACTTCGTCGGACAGGCGCGCGCCTTCCTTCTCGAGGTCGCTGACCTCGGTGCTACAGGTGTCCCGCTCACCTTCGACCGCAGCGAGTTGGGCGGACAATTCCTTGTACTCCGCGGAGTTGGTGGGGTCGTTCGTCGAGTTGCCAATGACTAGCCCCAGGAGGAGGGCGCCGATCGGCACGACGATCGGGAGGAAGCGTCTCCATTTCGGCTTTTCATGCGGCTGGAGAGAATCAGGGGAAACGGAGGGCGGAAAAGGGCTTCCCGGTGCCGACACGATGTACACCTTTGTTCGATTTGAGCGGAATCAATCGTCTCACCGTCCGACCACCGTGGTCACACTTTCGGGGGTACCAAGAAAGTCTGCAGGGCGCCGTTCTGACGGTTCAGCCAACTTCCCTGGCATCATGTCCCTCAAATGGGGGACCTCTGCTCCTCTGGCCGTCGGGACTATTGTCCCCGGGAGCCCTCTGAGGTCTGCGTAAGGTGAAAGAGACCCTCAGTTACACACGCGAGTTATCCCCGATGATAACCGCGCATTTCGACACGGGAGATTCTTGTGACACAGTACCCGCCGCCACCCACCGGACAGCCGTGGAACCAGAATCCCGCAGGAGAGCAGCCCACCGGCCAACCGTGGGGCCAACCTTCCGCCGGACAGCAGCCCACGGGACAAGCCGAAGTGAAGGCTGCTCGTCCTTGGTACAAGAAGAAGCGCTTCATCATCCCGGCCGGCGTCGTGGCACTATTCATCGCCATCGGTATGACGGGTGGCGGCGACGATGATCCAGTCGCGTCAGGCTCTGGCCAAACCAGCCAGGTCGAGGCGACCACGTCAAATGCCGATGCGAGTGCGAGTGCGAGTGCGGCTGCTGAGGCCGAGGCCAGCGCGGCTGCTGAGGCCGAGGCCAGCGCGGCCGCTGCTGAGGCTGCGGCTGCTGCCGAGGAGGCTGCGCGGGTCGAGGCCGAGCGAGTCGCCGCCGAGAAGGCTGCGGCTGAGGCTGCGGCGGCAGCAGCGGCCGGGACGGTCGCTCAGCAGAACGCGCTGCGGTCCGCCGAGAACTACCTCGACTTCGCGGCCTTCTCGCGCACCGGGCTGATCGGGCAACTGGAGTTCGAGGGCTACTCGACCGAAGATGCGACCTGGGCGGTCGACCGCGTGACGGTCGACTGGAACGAGCAGGCAGCCAAGTCCGCCAAGAACTACCTCGAGTTCTCGTCCTTCTCGCGCTCAGGGCTGATCGATCAACTGATCTTCGAGGGTTTCACCCAGGAGCAGGCCGTGTACGGAGTGAGCCAGACGGGTCTCTAGTTGTCCCCGGCCGGCAGGTTGGTGGCACACCGCCAGGAGATTTGACGTGGGGAGGACCGCCGGGTGCGGTGGGAGAGGACTCGTCTTCTACCGTCCGGAGGTCCTCGTGTGACACCGTAACGCCCGGTTGAACGTCCATGGCCGGCAGCGGATCATCGAAGCTGGGCACGGTGTGCTTGCGGCGCGCGCGCTTCACCCAGAGCGGTCGCTCGGTGGGCATTACAGCCCGCTCGCAATGTACCCCGCGCAAGTCAAGGCTCACGACGCGCTCGACGCTGTCGTTGACCGGGCGTTCGGCGCGAAGGGGAAGCGCGCCGACAACTTGGAGCGGCAGCCGCCCTGTTCCGCCGGTGTGCGGAGTTGACGGCCAGGCTAATGCCCGAGGTCGGGCCACGCAAGGCGCGCCGGAGGACGCCCTCACCCGGGGGATCGCCCCGCGGGTCGACGTAGGGCAGGTCGGTGCGGAACGAGTCGTTGACGATGCCGGACGCCGCGCCGTCCGCAACCTGTTGCGCAACTCAAGCGTCGAGCCGTCGGCACCCGTCCCTCTGGGAACTTGACAACGCACAACACCCCCAACCTGTGCGGCTCGGGGTTTTGCTGTTGGCTTGCGATGGCGAACCTGCGGCGCGTAGCCTGGGGCGGGGCGAAGGGCCCCTCCCCAGCCCACCCGTCAGTGGATCCGAATGACCGCGTCGACGTTGGTACCGATCATGAAGCACTCAGGCCACACGCAGGTGTCGCCGTTTGATGCGTTGCCGTTGACGTTGACTGTGGCCCTCCCGCCCTTCCACGTCGCAGGGGTCCCGCCCTGGGGTCCCGAACCGAAGTTTGCCCAGATGTCGGTGATGGTCCAGGTCTGGGTTTCACCGTCACAGACGAGTGGACCGATGCCGTTCCCACCAGTGACGATGACGCCCTTACCCTGGATCTGTGAGACGTTGGCGTTGATCCCGGTGAAGTTGGGGAGGGGAACGAAGTTGGGAGCGCAAATGTAGGTGCCGGTCACCGTGATGCCGGTCTTGAATGGATATCACGCTCGGTGAGAGCCACTGTTCCGTTCGGGGGTGAGCCAGTGTTCCGTGTACGGGTGAGCCACTGCGGCGGGGTTGGGTGAGCCGTGGCGCCGTGGGGCGGTCCCACTGGTGGTGATCCGCCCGTGGTTTGGCTCATTCGAGCCGGTTGAAGTGTTTGCGCATGGAGTCGTCGCACGTTGAGGCGGTGGCGTGCGCCTCGGTGGTGATCCGGTCGACGATCGCCTCGGTGAGCATCTTCTACACGATCCGGTCGTGCTGCTGAGCACGCTCCTACCCTGATGACGGCCACCGGCACCGTACGCGGACGTGTCCGCTCATGCCGATGAGCGAGAACCCGTCCGGATCTGCCCAGTACCGGACGTCGGCGTCGATGGGCGCAACTTCCCGCACTTGCCGATGAGCGGAAGAGTGTCGCGAGCGGAGCAGACGTGCTGCGTCAGCTAATGCGAGTGGGTTCGTCGTGGCGTTGTTCCGCCCACAATGACGCGGGCTCTGCGCGTTGGTTGCCTATGGCAGCGAGGGTGCGATCTGGGGTGGCGGCCATTTCCAGGCAGTTCGTGCGATGGCGACGAGGAGTATCACTTCGATGAAGCTTCCGAGGAAGTAGTAGACCCACGTTTCGCCGATGGCCGCCACGATGATGGTGATTATGTAGAGGACGCTGACGACGATGTTGATGATCCGGTTGACTCGTGGTTTGAGCAGGAGTGACAGGACCACCATCAGGGTTGGGAGCAGGATGTAGATCACGCTGCCGGTCAGGAATACCTGGTTGACCTCGAATCCCGTGGTCGCCACCTTGCCGTCGAGAGCAGCTTTGAGAACATCAGCGCGGAGGGACGCAAAGATGTCGACGTAGGCGAACACGAACAGCATCGCGATCCACAGGGCGCAGAGCATGAGTTTCACATCGACGTGGAGGTCTTGGTACTGCCTGGTTGTTGTTGTCGTCACGGGGATCTGCTCCTCTGGTTGGGCACTACGGGCGGCATGCTCCTGAGGGTTCATCTCGACCCTTCCTCGGTGGGAAACCGCTTCGCTCGTTCTGCTGCCCGCCCATCTCGTCACGTGTCGAGGGCGGCATTTTGCATCGTCTCGCAAGCACGAGTACCCGCAGAAGGGACAAAGGTCCCGCGCTTCGCATCTCCGGATGGCGAGTCAGATCAACCCCGACATCTGCCGAATCGTGGAGTTGGCAAACGCCCGGATCTGCCGCAGCCCGCGCGGTCGTTCCGACGATGACAGGTCGTCGTTTCACTCACAGCTCGTTCGTTCATGCAAGGGGTGTTGTGGCAGTTCCTACGTCACCCTCGCCACGCACGCGCAGGGTCGGTTGTAATCGACCATCAAAGGCGACTCCGCTCGTCGGGTCCGTGCCCGAACGGCACGGACCCGACGAACGTCGCACAACGGCGCCACGGCTCACCCCAGCCCGTCACGGTGGCCCACCGGCTACCGGAACGCTGGCTCACCCGCCAGCGGAACAGTGGCTCTCACCCAGCGCAATATGCAGTTCACGCCAAAGACATGCGCATCGGGCGTCGAGAGTCTGAGCGACCGCTGTCTCACTCGAGCGTTTCGGCTGCCTTCACCACCAACCGATCAGGCCCAGCCTGCGATCCGCGCAGACTCGGAAGAACTTCTTGAGCTCGGCCGTTTCTTTGCTCGAGTGCGCCGGTCCACGGTGCCCGCCCAGGCTGTCCCAGAGAAGGGCAAGCTGCTTTGCGGAGTGTGCGTCCAGTGCGCGCGCCAGGCTCAGCACCTCGTCGGGCGCGATCCATTCCTGGTAGAGCGAGACGCCGGTGACCTCGAGTACAAGTTCGGCGTACACCTTGCCGCGAATCGAGGTCACACCATCGCTATAGACGCCTCCGCACAGGTCGATGTCAGCACCCTCGAAGATGGCCACGTCCTCGGCCGAGAGCACCTGGTCATCAGCCGAACGAGATGGGAAGGTGTCAAGTCCCATGCTCTGGGCCATCCTGATCGATGCACTCGAAGGTCCGCAACCGAGCGGCCAAGCCCTCGTCCCTGATCGCCCCCGCCCCGGAGCGAAGCCGCTGCAGGTCGCCCATCAGACCGTCGCTGGAGCAGATCTCGGCCACACTCTGGCGCCGCACGTTGCCAATCTGGAATTCCGGCGACGTCAGCACGTGACAAGGAAAGACGTCCCCGTTCGGCATGATGTTCAGGAATGAGCCGGCCGCACAGGTCGGGCGCGCGTGGGCGTCCGGCTCGAAGGACGCGGGTCTGCCTGGGTAGCAGTGCTCCCATGCCAGCCGCATGGCGGCGGTGAGGTCAGCTGATTCCGGACGCCACTGGCGGTATCTTCGGCCGCGGCCGAGAGGGCGGACGCGATGCAGGCTGATCCGGGTGATGTTGCGTTCGGTGAGCAGGCAGAGCAGGTCGACGAGGTCGGGCAGTCCGGGTGGCGTCACGGTGACCATGGCTTTCGGCTCGAATCCGACGGCGTAGAGGTTCTCCAGGGCTCGCAGCGCGGCCTGGAAGCTGCCGACGCCCCGCATGGCGTCGTTTCGATCCGCGAGGGCGTCGATGCTCACCCTCACCTCGTCGGCCAGCCCGACAAGTTCGCCCGCGAGCAGCGGGGTGATCAGCAGACCGTTGGTGTTCAGGCAGCGCAGGATGCGGTGCTCCGGGTCGGCGTCTCGCAGGTCGCGCAGCAAGCCTAGGAGGTCCGGACGAAGCAGCGGCTCGCCGCCGGTCAGAACCACCTTCTCAGGTCCGAGAGCCACCAGTTGAGGCCAGAGCCGGGCGTAATCCTGGGTCCCCAACTCGTCCGCGGCCGCCTTCTCGGCGGAGAAATAGCAGTAGTCGCACCGGAGATTGCAGGCCTTGGTGACGTGCAGGAAGACCTTGCGGATGCGAACGGTTCCGGCAGCGGGCAACTCCCCTGTTCGGGTGAGGACGGTCATCGCCGTCGGCTCACGCCTGCATGGCCCGGCGGATGAGCTCCTGCCTGGCGAGTTGCACGACTCGCGAAGAATCGGCAGAGATCACTCCCCAATCAGGCGTCAGCTCACAGCGAGGGTCCATGTCCTCTGGCGGCTCCCAGGTGACGCCCCATTCCCAGAAGCGGGTTGAATTCAGCTTGCGCAGGGTCTCCTCCGAAACCTGTGCTGCGGTGCGCTCCACAAGGGTTGCCAACAAGGACGCACCCTTCTGGATCGCACGCTTCTCGTCCGCGGCCAGCAGCATCAGCGGTTCGACGGCCCGCGGATCCCCGATCGTGCCCAGCGCCTGGGCAGCGGTCTCGCGCACCTGCTGGTTCTTGCTTTGCAGTGCCGCCACCAGGTCCTCGACTGCAGCGGATCCGATGTCGACGAGTTGGCGAGCGATCCCGTCGCGCTGTCCATAGGACGCGTCTTCCAACTCGATGACCAACTGACGCGCGCGTTGCGCGTTGTCGGTTGGCTGCCAGCCCATCGTCGTCAAGGCTTGGTTCGCCGCGTCCCGAACGTCCATATCGTTAAGCACAGCCACCAGCGCCTCGGTGGCGCGAGGACCACCGATCTGGCCCAGGGAGCGGGCCGCCAACTTCCGCGCCTCCAGGGTCCGGCTACCCAGCGCAATCATCAGCGGCTCGACGGCAGCGGCACCCAACTCCCCCGCCGCGGCCCACTCCCCGCGGCTCACCAACAACCACGCGCGCTGGACATCGTCCTGCGGGGTCCAACCCAGCTGTTCCAGAGCCTCGGCGGCCGCCTGACGCACATACTCCTCTGCGTCCTTCAAGGTGTTGACCAGTGACTCGACCGCGCGGGGGTCCCCGATCGTGCCAAGGGCTTCAGCTGCTGCCTTGCGGATCCCCCAACTCTCATCATTCAGGGCATGGACGACGGCGTCGACGGCTCGGGAGTCGCCGATATCTCCCAAGGCGTCCAGGGCCGCCCCCCGCAACTCGGCGTCCGCCAGTGCACCCACGAGCGGCTCAATGGCCCGGTGGTCTGCCAGCTCCCCTAGCGCCTTGGCTGCGGATTTCTGAATGCCGCTGGTTTCGTCCTTGAGTGCCGCGATGAGTGGCTCCACTGCGGGATCGCCGATCTCGCGCAGCGTATCGATCACACTGACCCGCTCCCACCACCCGTCGCCGCGCAGCGCACCCACCAGGGCCTGGACGCCAGCGCCTCCCAACCGTCCCAGGAGGGCAGCCGCCACCGTGGCGTCGATCTTCCGGTCGGCCACCGCGGCCACGACCGGACCGATAGCAGGTTCCCCGATTTCGCTGAGGGCACTGCTCGCGAAAGCCGCGGTTGCGGGGTGTGACTGCAGTTTGCGGACGAGCACCTCAACCGCAGCCGCGTTCCCCCTCCGCGCCATCGAGGCCAGCGCCTGCAGGGCAGGGACTCGAATGTTGCTCGAGGCCAAGGCCAGACGGTAAGCGACGACGTCCCCGCCGATCTTGCCTAGCGCCTCAGCGGCAGCTGCGGCTACCGGGGTGGCCGGGTCCTGCAGCGCGGCGGTCAGCGGGTCAAGGGTGCGAGAATCCCCGACATCCCCCAAAGCCTCAGCTGCGGACCTGCGCACGGATTCATCCCGGTGAGCCAGCGCCTCAAGGAGGCCATCAACGTCTTTCTTCGCCTTCAGCTTCTCAACGTTCGGCGGACCGAAGAGCCCCATCGTCGCAACCTCGTTCTCTCAAGATCGTCCGGACCGTCCCACGACCTTGAGCAGGCCCCTCGTTCCGGATGTGCTCAGAACCCTAGTTCCGCCTGACGGGGAAGGCATCGAAATGCGTGAGTGGGCTTGCTTTAGAGCGCCTCCAGCCGCGCGATCGCGGCGGCGGCTGCCTCGCGCACGGGGTAGTGCTCCTCCGTGCGCTGCAACGCCTCCCGAAGGAAGTCGTCGGTGACGTTGTCGGGAGCCGACTGGATCACGCTCACACGGCGATCGTCGTCAAAGTCGAGGGCAACCCGCAGAGCAGGCAGAGCTCGACGGTCGCCGAACCGGCCGGCTGTCGGACAGCTCCTCCACCAGCGCCCGCAGGGCCGGCTCGCCGCCAGCCACGACAAGGCAATCGCGGCACCGAGAGGTCTTGTCGTCGAGGCCCCCCGCGGAGATCGTCTTGAAGTGGCGGGCGACCGCCTCTCGAGCTTCGGGGGCGTCGATGCGGCTCAGCGCCTCCAGGGCTGCGGTCTCCCGCGACCCTGCAAATGGGTCCCGCATCTCAGGCAGGTCACGCCCGAGGAGCCGAACGAGATGGGGGATGACAACGACTCCCGCAGCCCGCAGTCCTTGCACCGCGGCCATCCAGTAGTTCGGCTGCTCCAGACGCTCGAGGATGAGCGCCATCGCCTGCGGCTGGGACGCATCGGCTCCTTCCCACTCGCCGGTGGCAGCGCGGTACCACAGGCCGACAGCGGGATCGTCGACCAGGTTGAACGTGCGGATAGACAGTCCGTCCAGGTCACCGTGATCCTTGAGCGTCGCAACGGTATCCCCTGGTTGAATGTTCATGCTTGCCAAGCCTCCCGTGCAGGATGTAGGGAATCCTAGGGTGTGGCGTCTCGCCGGGACTGGGAGCGACGTGCGTGCCGCCCTCGCTACCAGCGGACTCCATGACCGGCGAACGAGATCCCAGGTCATCCGCGGGTATTCAGACGGGACTACTGCAGGTCAGGAGTTCGCCACGTGAGCTCATGGACAGTCCAGACAGGGGTTGCCGCCACCCCCGGGTGGGACGAGCTTCGCCAGCTTCGGCTCGGAGTCGTCGACGAGGTCGCGTAGCGGACGGCTCGTTGCCTGACAGAGCTACGGTGCAGGGTGTCGGTCGTGGCGCCCACCTTCGACGCGAGGAGGGTGCGGGTTCCGGCGCCGACCGGGCCGACCCGCTGAAGCATCACCGAAGTGGGTCTCGCGAGCGTGGCTTTTGGAGATGCCCGCTCGGGTCGGTGCTGCTCACGACAGGGTTCCGCCCGTAGCTGCGCACGTCCCCAAGCTGCTGCGCATCCTGTCGCTGCTGGACGTGGCGCAGTGTCCCGACGACCTCGCGATCCCGTCCTTTCGGACCCACCCGCTCAAGGGCGACCTGGCCGGTCACTGGTCGATTTGGGTGAACGGAAACTGGCGTGTCACGTTCCGGTTCGTCGAGACCGATGTGGAGCTCGTGGACTATCAGGACTACCACTGAGGAGGTGGGGAACATGGTGATGAATAGCCCGGTTCATCCGGGGGACGTTCTGCGCGAGGATGTCTTGGCCGATCTCGGGTTGAGTGTGGTGGAGGCGGCGTCGCGGCTGGGGGTTTCTCGCGTGACGTTGAGCCGGGTGTTGCATGGACATGCCCGCATCAGTCCGAATCTTGCGGTGCAGGTCGCCACGACCTCGCAGCAGAACGGGCAACCGGCCTGCCGAAGGTCCGGAGGCTTGACCACGTCGCCTGACGAACACCCTGTATTGCCGCCGTCCGTGCGACCGGTTGTGCCGTGATCGGCTCGCTGTCAGCTGCGGGACAGCCGGGGCCATTGCGCAGTACGACGACATCGGCGAAGGTGGGTCGGTTCCCCGTAGCACCGAAGAAGGAGTCGACCGGTGACGAAGTACCTGATCTCGTTCCCCACTGCCGCCATGGTGGTTCCCGAGGAG
>Ga0209539_1001090_pt1 | contig 14925 bp, 11 predicted proteins | sample BarGraNGADG00312_2_FD_184499 | JGI IMG/M metagenome (GOLD analysis project Ga0209539, IMG submission 184499) | Arctic peat soil microbial communities from Barrow, Alaska - Barrow Graham LP Ref core NGADG0011-312 (SPAdes) (version 2) | ecosystem: Environmental > Terrestrial > Soil > Wetlands >... | reverse complement strand
GTCGGGCAGCCGGGGCACGGTCACGTAGTCGGTGTGGGTGTTGCGGGCGTACTCGGGATACATCGAGTAGGTCGGGGTGAAGCTCAGCACGGTGCGTCCCGGCCCCCCGAAGGCCTGCAGCAGGTGAGTCATCACCTCGTTGGACCCGTTGGCCGCCCAGATGCGGGAGGCGTCCAGGCCGTGCCCGAGGTAGTCGGCCAGCGCCGACCGCAGGCGTGTGGCCTCACGGTCCGGATAGCGGTTCAACAGGTGCGTAGACACCGCTTCTGCCATCTCGGCCCGCACCGCGGGGCTCGGCGGGTACGGGTTCTCGTTGACGTTCAGCCGCACCGGCACGTCGAGCTGCGGGGCGCCGTACGGCTCCTCCCCCACCAGTTCGGGACGCAGCGGCAGCCCGGCCAGGCTCACATCGGGCTTCACGAGCGCACCGCCCGACGCCGGATCGTGACGGCAGCGCCGTGGGCAGGCAGGTCCTCCGCCGCGGCGAAGGTTTCCACCACATCGGCCACCTCCAGCAACGCGGCCTCGGAGTAGTCGATGACGTGGACCTGTTTGCGGAAGCTGTGCACGTTGAGCCCCGAGGAGTGGCACGCGCAACCGGCGGTGGGCAGCACGTGGGTCGATCCCGCGCTGTAGTCGCCGAGCGACACCGGCGAGTAGGGGCCGACGAAGATCGCGCCGGCGTTGTTCACCCGCGCCGCGACCGCAGCGGCGTTCGCCGTCTGGATCTCCAGGTGCTCTGCGGCGTAGGCGTCGACAACAGCGAGGCCCTGCTCGACATCGTCGACCAGCACGACGGCCGATTGCTGCCCGGTGAGTGCCGTCCGGATACGGTCGACGTGCCGGGTCGCAGCGACCTGCGGTTCGAGTTCAGCCTGGACAGCCTCGGCGAGACCGACCGAGTCGGTGACCAGCACGGACGCAGCCAGCGGGTCATGCTCGGCCTGCGAGATCAGGTCTGCGGCGACGAAGCGGGCATCGGCGGTGCCGTCGGCCAGGATCGCAATCTCGGTCGGCCCGGCCTCGGAGTCGATTCCGATGCGTCCGCGCAGCAGGCGCTTGGCAGCAACGACGTAGATGTTGCCCGGGCCGGTCACCAGGTCGACGCCCCGGCACAGGCCGGGTACCCCGAAGGCGAACATCGCTATCGCCTGCGCACCGCCGACGGCGTAGACCTCTTCCACGCCCAGCAGGTGGCACACCGCAAGAATGTTCGGGTGCGGTAACCCGCCGAACGCCGCCTGCGGCGGGCTCGCGACGGCGATCGACCCGACGCCAGCCACCTGGGCGGGCACAACGTTCATCAGGACGCTGGAGGCCAGCGGGGCCAACCCTCCCGGCACGTACAGCCCGACCCGACCCACGGGCACGATCCGCTGCTCGACAACGGCGCCGGGGCCGAGCTCGACCCGGACGGGCACGATCGCCGCTTCTGCCGTCGCCACCTTGCGCCGCCGATCGATCGCTTCAACGAAGGCAGCCCGCACGTTCGGGGCAAGCCCGGCCTCCGCAGCGGCCAGCGCTTCTGCCGGAACCCGGAAGGTCGCCGGCACCACGTGGTCGAATCGTTCGGAGAACTCGGCGAGCGCGGCCTCGCCGCGCTTGGCGACGGCTTCGACGATCGGGCGCACCTGCTCGACGGCTGCCGCCACGTCGAACGCGGCGCGGGGCAGGACGCTGCGGTAGTCGGCGACGGTCGTCCCGCGGAGGTCGATGGTTCTCAGCACAGCCGGATTCTAGTGGCGCAGGAGCGCGCACCCCTCGCCGGATACAGCGTGGGCAGACACAGGCCGCGGGCCCCGGACTGGTTGACTAGGCGGCATGTTCATTGGGCTCGGCACCGTCGTCAACGTCGTGGCGGTGGTGATCGGCAGCACCATCGGCGTGCTCGTCGGCCATCGGCTCCCCGAGCGCACCCGCGTTCTGGTCACCCAGATACTGGGGCTCTTCACGCTGGTGATCGGGGCCTCCTCGGTCGCGTCCGGCCTCTCCGAAGCACTCACCGCAGCCGTCGGACAGGTGCGACTCCTGGTCGTTCTCGGCGCCCTGCTGATCGGCGGGATCGTCGGCTCGCTGCTGCAGATCGAGCGCCGGCTCGACCGTGGGGCCGAGCTGCTGCACGATCGTTTCGCCAAGGGGAGCGAGGGCAGCACGTTCGTGGAAGGCGCCGTCACCTCGACTCTCGTGTTCTGCGTCGGCCCGCTCTCCATCCTCGGTTCGTTGTCGGACGGCCTTGGCCATGGCTCGGAACAGCTGCTCGTGAAGTCGGTGATGGACGGCTTCGCCGCCATCGCGTTCGCCTCCTCCCTCGGGATCGGGGTGATGGCATCGGTGATTCCGCTCGCGCTGTATCAGGGCCTGTTGACGCTGTTGGGCTTCGCGCTCGGCAACTTCCTGCCCACAGCCCAGGTGGACGCGCTCGGCGCGGCCGGCGGCGTAATCCTGCTCGGGCTGGGCTTCCGGCTGGCCGGCATCAAGCAGATCCCGGTCGGCGACCTGCTGCCGGCCCTGGTGATGGCACCGTTGATCGTCGCGGGGATCGGACTGTTCCGCTGATGGCCGGCGGCACCCCCGCCACGGAGGCCCTCGCCCGGGCCGGAGTGGCGTTCGTCCTGCACCCCTACGACCACGACCCGGGTAGCACCGCGTACGGCGATGAGGCAGCGACGGCACTTGGGGTGGACCGGTTGCGCATCTTCAAGACCCTTGTCGTCGATATCGGCGCTGCCCGTCCCGAGCTCGCGGTCGCCGTGCTGCCGGTGGGCACCCAACTCGACCTGAAGCGCTTTGCTGCCGCGCTCGGAGCCAAGAAGGCGGCCATGGCCGACAAGGACCAGGTGTCCCGCAGCACCGGCTACGTGCTCGGTGGGGTCTCCCCCGTCGCGCAGAGGGTGCAACTGCCCACCCTGATCGACGAGACCGCCCAGCTGTGGGACACCATCCTGGTCTCCGCGGGCAAGCGCGGCCTGCAGGTCGAGCTCTCCCCCCTCGACCTCGCCGACGTGGTCTCAGCAAGCTTCGCCGACATCGCCCGCTGAGGCTCAGGCGCCGAAGGTCTCCGGTCCGGGCTGGTGACCAAGCGCGGTTCCCAGCGCGTCGCGACCTCGGGCGAGGGCCTCGCGGAGCGAGGCATCCTGGCGCGCCAGCAGCGCATCGAACGGCGCCCGCGGGAGGCCCTCGACGACCGTGTAAGAGGCCAGCTCCTCGAGCACGTGGGTGGCCACGACGCAGTCCTGCACGGCACCGAACCCTTCGGTGACCTGCTCCCAGAGCGCCCTCCAGTCCTCAGCCGTCTCACCGAGGACACCCACCAGCGCCTCCGCGCCGTAGCGGACAGCCTTCGCCGCCTTGCGCACCTCGTGCCAGCGCGTCAGGTCACCGGGACGGGACGCCGCCCGGCGGGCCAGTTTCCGCACCCGGGCGACCGCCGCCCCGAGCATCGGGGGCAGGACCCGGGAGGCCTCCTCCGCTGCGACCCAGTCCAGTCGCGGGGCCACCAGCAACTGTTCGAGTTCGAGCTGGAGCTCAACGTAGCGCCCGGTGGCCATGCTCTCGACGAGTCGCGCGTGGGCGATCGCATGTGCATCGGCAACCGACGACATCACCCGACCAGCCACGCCTTCGCCGGCCCCCGGGGGGAGTTCGGAGAGCGCAACCGTGAGCCGCTCCCGCAATACCTCGGTGTCGCGGGCCGCACCGAGCTGCTCTGCGTGCCAGCGCAGTTCCTCCCTGACATGCCACACCCTGCCGGCTTCGAACACTCCTCCGAACGTCCGCAGCGTGCTGCGCAGACGCCGGGTGGCCACGCGGCTACGGTGCACGGCGTCGTGACCGTCGAGCCGGACGGCCGCCTCCTGCGCCTGCAGCACCCCGACCTGGACGCCGACGTAGGCGAGCACGGCCGCCCTTGCACTCCGGTCGGCGACCGCAGCGTCGGCAATGGCTGGCGCGAGCGCCTGCCCAGCCTTCGATGCCGAATCGGACCGCTGCACTCCAGCCGCCCCCAGCGCGCGGGTCACGCGGTCGAGCAACCGGGCGTCGCCGTGTACGAGCTCGACCTCAGCCTCGCGCCACCGCTGGCTGTGCGTGCCTGCCCTGGCATCGACCTGGTCGGTGCAGACGACGGCAAGGACCGTACCGTCCGGACCGATCAGCTGGCGCTCGGACCTGTGCGTGCGGAGTTCCGCCACCGGCACCAGCGGGGCGCCGTCCAAGGTTTCTGCGACGAGCTCACGGAACTGCTGCGGCGGGCGGCGGTGCTCGACCGGGGCATGTAGCTCGCTGCGCTGGTCGCGTCCGGCTCCCGGCCGCTTGAGGTGCCAGCCATCGTCGTTGCCGCCGGTGCGGCGGCGGATCACCTGCCGGGCGCGGGCCAGCCGGAAGTCTGGGCTGTCGTAGTAGGTAGCCACCAGGTCGAACTCCGCTGGCGGCCCCACGTCGGCAACGTCAGAAAGGTCCGGCACCTGCTGGTCTTCAGCGAGCACGAATTTGCGCTCATGCTCGACCTTGGCCGCCACGGTCAGCTGGGCTCGTCGGGGGTGGTCAGGACGCCGCGGTCGTCGATCGTGCCGCTTTCCTCTGCCTCCGGTTCGACGGGACGCCGGCGCCAGCGCGTCGCGTGGTCCTCGTCATCGGGACCCAAGGATGAGGCAAGCAGCACCGGTGTGACCGCTGCGAAGCCCCACACCGCCAGCGCGGAGAGCGACCTCAACTCGAGCGGGATCGGGACGAGCGTTCCAGGACGGGCACCAGTGAGCCGCTCGGCGAAACTGCCCGGCCCGAGCAGGGTCCCGACCTGCCAGCAGACCACCCCGGCCAGCAAGCCCGAGCCGACGGCGAGGAGGGCTGTGGGCCAGCCGAGTTGCCGGAACCACTTCCACGTGACCAGCCCGAGGCCGGCGCCGACGAGGGCACCCGTGATCACGAACCAGACGTCGGAAGCCACGATCTCCGTGATGCCCCGCTCGGAGATCAACGCCGATCCGTCCGGCAGGATGCGGTAGCTGGGCAGGTCGACCACCATCGCCCAGAAGACCGCGGAGAGGCCCCCGATGACCAGCGCCATCCCGGCGAGGATCGCGATCCACATCGCAACCGGGGAATCTGCGGGCTCGGCTGCCGGCTGCTGCTCCTCGGGAACGGTTGTGCTCACAGACAGCAAGACTAATGGACGGATCAGGCGTTGACGCAGGATGGTCCCAGCAGGGCCTTCAGGTCGGCCATCAGCGGACGCGACGGCGCTACCCGCAGTCCTTCGTCGAGTTTCCACACCTTGCTGCCGTTGGTGGTCGACAGCAGCTTCACCCGCACTTCGGTCGAGCCGGGGTGCGACCGGAGCACCTGCCGCAACTGCTCGATGACCGCAGGGGTGCACCGGACGGCGGGCAACTGGATCACCAGAGGACCCGAGGGGCCTTCGGAGACGTCCGGGAAAGTGACCTCCTGTCCGGTCAGTTCAACCGCGTCATCCTTCGTCCGTACCCTGCCCTTGATGCGCACGACAGTGTCGCTCGCCAGCGCTGAGGCCACTGCGGCGTACACCTTCGGGAACAAGAGCACCTCGACAGAGGACTCCAGGTCCTCGACGGTTGCGATCGCCCACAGGTCGCCGTTCTTGGTCTGCTTGCGCACCACCTGCGTAATCATTCCGGCAATGGTGACCATGCCGTCCCGCGGCCCGTCGTCGGACCGGAGCTGGCCGATGCTGCAGTCACGCTGCGCCGCAAGGATGTGCTCGAGGCCCTGCAGCGGGTGGTCGCTGACGTAAAGGCCGAGCATCTCCCGCTCGAAGCCCAGGCGCACCCGCTTGTCCCATTCGGGGAGGTCGGGCACCGGCGCGACGGTCAGCTTCTCCGCCGACCCGAAGTCGCCGAACAGGTCGTCCTGGCCGTTGGCCTGATTGCGCTTGAGGTCGATTACCTCATCGACGCGGCGCTCGAAGCACTCCATCAGCGCCCGCCGGGTGTGACCCATGGAGTCGAACGCGCCGGCCTTGATCAGCGACTCGATCACCCGCTTGTTGCAGACCACCAGCGGCACGTTGTCGAGGAACTCGTTGAAGTCCGACGCCTTGCCGTGCTCAGTGCGGGCTTCGACGATCCCGCGCACCACGTTGTCGCCGACGTTGCGGATGGCACCCAGTCCGTAGCGGATGTCCTCCCCGATAGGAGTGAACATGCCTTCGGACTCGTTGACGTCCGGGGGCAGCACCTTGATGCCCATCCGGCGGCATTCGGCGAGGTAGATCGCCGACTTGTCCTTGTCGTCCTTCACCGACTGGAGCAGGGCTGCCATGAACTCACACCGGTAGTTGGCCTTCAGGTAGGCCGTCCAGTACGAGATCAGCCCGTACGCGGCTGTGTGTGCCTTGTTGAAGGCGTAGGCGGAGAACGGGATCAGGATGTCCCAGAGGGTCTGGATCGCGCTGTCGGAGTAACCGTTGGCCCGCATGCCAGCCCGGAACGGCACGAACTCCTTCTCCAGCACCTCCTTCTTCTTCTTGCCCATTGCGCGGCGCAGCTCATCTGCGCGGCCCAGGGTGTAGCCGGCAACCCGCTGCGCGATCTGCTGCACCTGCTCCTGGTAGACGATCAAGCCGTAGGTGAGGTCGAGGATGTCCGCCAGCGGCTCGGCGAGTTCGGGGTGGATCGGGTTCACCGGCTGCCGGCCGGTCTTGCGCAGCGCGTAGTTGGTGTGGCTGTCTGCACCCATCGGGCCGGGACGATAGAGGGCGAGGGCTGCTGAGATGTCCTCGAAGTTGTCCGGCTGCATGGTCTTCAGCAACACCCGCATGCCGCCACCGTCCAGCTGGAAGATGCCGAGGGTGTCGCCGGTTGCCAGCAGGTCGTAGGTGGCCCGGTCGGTGGTGTCCTTGCTGAGCTCGTCGAGGTCGAGCTCGATGCCCCGGTTCAGCTTCACGTTCGCCAGCGCGTCGTCAAGGATCGTGAGGTTCCGCAGGCCGAGAAAGTCCATCTTCACCAAGCCAAGGGCCTCACAGCCCGGGTAGTCGAACTGGGTGATGATCGCCCCGTCGGCCTCCCGCTTCATGATCGGGATGATGTCCAGCAGCGGCGCGGAGCTCATGATCACGCCGGCAGCGTGCACGCCCCACTGCCGCTTGAGGCCCTCGATGCCGCGGGCGGTGTCGACGATCTCGCGCACGTCGGGCTCGGACTCGTAGAGGGCGCGGAACTCCGTGCCCTCGCCGTAGCGGGAGTGCTGCGGATTGAACACGTCCTCCAGTGAGACGTCCTTGCCCTGCACCGGCGGGGTGAACACCTTGGTGATTTGCTCGCCGAGCGCGAACGGCTTGCCCAGCACCCGTCCGGCGTCCTTGATGGCCTGCTTGGCCTTGATGGTGCCGTACGTCACGATCTGGCAGACGCGGTCGTCGCCGTACTTCTCGGAGACGTACTTGATCACCTCGCCGCGACGACGCTCGTCGAAGTCGATGTCGAAGTCGGGCATAGACGGGCGTTCCGGGTTCAGGAACCGTTCGAAGATCAGGCCGTGCGGCACCGGGTCGAGGTCGGTGATCCGCATCGCGTAGGCACACATCGAGCCGGCGCCCGAACCGCGGCCCGGGCCTACCCTGATGCCGTTGTCCTTCGCCCAGTTGATGAAGTCGGCGACGACGAGGAAGTAGCCGGCATAGCCCTTGTCGATGATCACCTTCTCCTCGAAGGCGGCCTGGGTGCTGGCGTATTCGGGCACGTCCCCGCGGTACCGGACCTGCAGTCCGCGATCGACCTCCTTGATGAACCAGCTCGCCTCGGTCTCCCCCGCCGGCACGTCGAACCGCGGCATGTAGGTGCCGACGCCCTCTTCGAAGGAGGTGTGGCAGCGCTCGGCGATCGCCAGGGTGTTGTCGCAGGCCTCGGGGAGCTCCGCGAACAGCGTCCGCATCTCCTCCGGCGACTTCAGGTAGTAGCCGTTGCCGTCGAACTGGAACCGGTTCGGGGTGTCCTTGTTGGAGCCGGACGACACGCACAGCAGCACGTCGTGGGCCTCGGCGTCCGCGGAATTCACGTAGTGCAGGTCATTGGTTGCCACCAGCGGCAGCTGCAGGTCCTTGGCGAGCTTCAGCAAGTCGGCGCGTACTCGGGTCTCGATGTCGAGGCCGTGGTCCATCAGCTCCATGAAGTAGTTCCCGGCGCCGAAGATGTCGCGGAACTCCGCGGCGGACTCCCTCGCCTTCGCGTACTGGCCCAGGCGCAGGTAGGTCTGCACCTCACCCGAAGGGCAGCCGGTTGTGGCGATGCAGCCCGCGGCGTACTCGGCGAGTATCTCCCGGTCGGCGCGGGGTTTGTAGAAGAACCCTTCGAGGCTGGAGCGGGAGCTCAACCGGAACAGGTTGTGCATCCCCTGGTTGTTCTCCGCCCAGATCGTCAGGTGGGTGTAGGCACCCTTCGATGCGACGTCGTCGCCGGTGCCGTCACCGAACTGGACGCGCTTGCGCTCGCTGCGGTGGGTCTTTGGCGTCAGGTACGCCTCGATGCCGATGATCGGCTTCACCGCGGAGCCCTTGGCCGCCTTGTAGAACTCGTAGGCGCCGAACAGGTTCCCGTGGTCGGTGACGGCAAGGGCATTCATCCCCAGCTGCTCGCTGCGGGTGACCAGCTCCTTGAGCCGCGCTGCACCGTCCAGCATGGAGTATTCCGAGTGGCAGTGCAGATGGACGAAACCTGACGACACGCTGACCTACGACCTCCGGGCAGGATGGCTGCGGATGGGAAAGCGCTGGGGGAAGTCAGCGAGTACCTACCCTAACCCCGAGCACCGACGATGCCCGGGCCCGACTCACCCGGCAACATAGATGCTCAGGGCTGCAGCATTTGTGCCAACTTCGTCATCGTGCGGAGGTTTCGGGACGTGCCGGTGGCCGGCTTCAGCGCCGACACCAGTTGAGCGGCCAGCTTCGATCGCGCCTGACCGTGGGGGAAGTCGGCATAGATGTCGGCCCCGACGACCTGCAGCCGCTCGCCTTCGGCAGCCAACCCGGCGAGCTTCGCCTCTGCCGCTGTGCTCACCGGACGATCGCAGCAGGCGATCACCACATGGGCGGGGTCTCCGTCCGCGAACGGATGGCCCATCACCAGACGATGGAGTTCCTCACCGGTGCGCACGACCACGTCGATGTCCATGCCGAACCATTTCTTGAGGGCCGCGGTGAGCGTCTTCGACAGCTCGACGTCGCTGCCAACCGCGGTGAACAGCAGGTTGCCCGACTGCAGGTGGGTGGCCACCTCCGTCCAGCCGAGGCTGGTGGCGAGCTCCCGCAGGTCGGCCATCGGCACCTTGCGTGCTCCCCCGACGTTGATCCCCCGCAGCAGTGCGACCCGCCCACCATGCGCTGCGGCTTGCCCCAATCGGTGCGTCATGGTTGCATCCTTACGGCAACCGCTGTCGTTGGGGAAGGGACCGTCGTGCAAGAGGTAAGTCTGATCGGGGCACCGACCGACATCGGTGCTTCGCGCGCCGGATGCCGGCTGGGACCGCAGGCATTGCGGGTGGCCGGCATCGTCGCTGCGTTGCGCGGCTTCGGGTGCGACGTGCGCGACGTCGGCGACCTCGCCGGCCCGGAGAACCCCGAACTCCCGCCGGTCCACGGCTACCGGCACCTGCCCGAGGTGATCCAGTGGAACCGGGCGGTCTACGATGCCACCGCCGCGGAGCTGGCCGCCGGCAGAATCCCGATCCTGCTGGGCGGGGACCACAGCCTCGCCATCGGGTCGATCAGCGCCGTCGCCGCCCACTGCCGGGCCAACGGTAAGAAGCTGCGCGTCATCTGGGTGGACGCACACGCGGACTTCAACACCGCGCAACTCACCCCGTCGGGCAACATCCACGGCATGCCGGTGGCCTGCCTCGCCGGGTTCGGGCCGGAAGAGCTGACGCACCTGTCAGGGAGGCAGCCGGCGATCGGGACCGACGAGATTCGCCAGGTGGGCCTTCGTAGCGTCGACTCCGGCGAGAAGGCGTTCCTCTTCGCGGAAGGCGTCGAGGTCTTCGACATGCGCTTCGTCGACGAGATCGGCATGCGGCGCACGATGGTGCGGGCGCTGGCCGGCATCGACGACGACACCCACCTGCACCTCAGCCTCGACCTGGACTTCGTCGACCCGGAGATCGCCCCCGGCGTTGGCACCCCGGTGCGCGGCGGGCCCACGTACCGCGAGGCCCACCTCTGCATGGAGATGATCGCCGACACCGGACGGCTGGCCTCGATCGACCTGGTGGAGCTCAACCCGGCCCTGGACGTCCGCAATGCCACAGCGGAACTGGCCGTCGACCTTGTCGAGTCGCTGTTCGGCAAGAGCACCCTGCACCAGCTGCACCAGGGCATCGCCCTCTAGTCGCCGCAACAATCCGCAAGCTGTGAGTTGGCGGGCGACATCGCCGCCTAACTCACAGCTTGTCCGTGTCGCGGGCGTCGAGCGCCCCAGAAGCCTTGATGTAGCTGGTCGGCGTGACCACACCGCCGACCATGAGGTTGGTGTCCGCTGCGGCAGCGATGTCGGTGAAGTGGCAGCTCACGCACAGCCAGGTACCGTCAGCGAGCTGCTGCATGGCGACGGTCGCGAGGCCGCGACGGGCTTCGGCCACCTCACCGTCCGGATCGCGCTGGCCCTCGATGCGCCAGCGGGCGATGATCACGGCAGCCTCGGTGACGAGCAGGCGCTGGCTGAGCTTCTCCACTGCGAACGTCGAGTCGGCGAACCATTCGGCGAACCCGCGCTTGAGAGCCCTGCGGATCGAGCGACGGCTGGTCCACCAGAGCCCGACGACGTTCACGAAGTCAGCGTCCTCTGCGAACAGCTCAGAGATCGCCTCGCGTCGCCCGCGTTCCAGGCCTTGGTGAACTGCGACGCGATGTCCAGCGGCGCCTTGATCGGCGTGGGACCCGATGGCAGCGGCAGGTGCTGCCCGAGGGCAGCCAGCCGCCTGAGCTTCTTCAACCGGCCCTGCGAGACGGAGTTGGCCATGCCTCAGCCTAAAGAAGGCACGCGGCCTATACCAGCAGGGGCCGGTCGGTCGGCTTGATCGGCGCTGGCAGGCGCGAGGAGCCCTGCAGGAAGGCATCCACGCCGTTGGCGCAGGAGCGGCCCTCCGCGATCGCCCAGACGATCAGGGACTGGCCCCGCCCGGCGTCGCCGCAGACGAACACCCGGTCAGCGCTGGTCGCGTAGTGGCCGTCGCGGGCGATGTTGCCCCGCGGGTCGAGTTCGAGGCCGAGCTGGTCGACGAGGCCCTCTCGCTGCGGCCCGGTGAAACCCATTGCCAGCAGCACGAGCTGCGCGGAGATGGTCCGGTCCGATCCGGGGACGCTCTCGAAGCGTCCGTCGACCATGGCGACCTCGGTGAGGTTCAAACCGGTCACCCGGCCGGACTCGTCGCCGCTGAACTCGGTGGTGGAGACCGAGTACAGACGGTGGCCGCCCTCCTCGTGGGCGGACGACACCCGGTAGGTCATCGGGTAGGTCGGCCAGGGCTGGTTGGATGGCCGGTTCTCCGGCGGCGTCGGCAGGATCTCCAGCTGCGTGATCGAACGCGCACCCTGACGGATCGAGGTGCCGAGGCAGTCGGCTCCCGTGTCGCCACCGCCGATGATCACGACGTCCTTGCCGGTGGCAAGGATCTGCTCCTCGACCTCCTGGCCGAGCGCTGTCCGGTTGGCCTGCGGCAGGAACTCCATCGCCTGGTGGATGCCGGCGAGTTCGCGTCCAGGGATCGGGAGGTCGCGGGCGACGGTGGATCCGACTGCCAGAACCACGGCGTCGAAACGCTCCAGCAGCTGATCGGCTGTGATGTCGACACCGATGTTGACCCCCGCCTTGAAGACGGTGCCCTCGAGCCGCATCTGCTTCAGCCGGCGGTCGAGGACCTTCTTCTCCATCTTGAACTCGGGGATCCCGTAGCGCAGCAGCCCGCCGATCGCGTCGGCCCGCTCGTAGACGACCACGGTGTGGCCGGCGCGGGTGAGCTGCTGGGCAGCGGCCAGCCCCGCCGGACCCGAACCGACAACGGCAACGGTCTTGCCGGTGTGCCAGGCAGGGGTTTCCGCCGTGACGCGGCGATCGTCCCAGCCGCGGTCGATGATCGCGACCTCGACGTTCTTGATGGTCACCGGGTCGCGGTTGATGCCGACGACGCACGAGGTCTCGCACGGGGCCGGGCAGAGCCGTCCGGTGAACTCGGGGAAGTTGTTGGTGGCATGCAGGCGTTCCAGCGCTCCTCGCCAGTCGTCCCGCCAGATCATGTCGTTCCACTCGGGAATCAGGTTGCCCAGCGGGCAGCCCTGGTGGCAGAACGGGATGCCACAGTCCATGCAGCGCCCCGCCTGCTTGCTGATGATCGGCAGAACAGCCTGCCCGGGGGTTCCCGGGTAGACCTCGTTCCAGTCGTGAACGCGCTCCTCGATCGGACGGCGTCCCGCGACCTCGCGCGGAGTGGTCATGAAACCCCTGGGATCAGCCATGGGATGCCTCCATCATCAGCTTGACCGTGGTCTCCTCGTCCAGGCCGGCGAGCTCGGCGTCCGCCCGGGCCCTCAACACCCTGGCGTAGTCGCGCGGCATGAGCGTCGTGAACCGAGCCTGCAAATCCTCATCAGGCAGCGCAAGCAGCCGCTCGGCTACCTCCGAACCCGTCTCCTCCAGATGCCTGGCCAGCAGCTCCTGCACCCGGACCAGTTCCTCCGGGGTCACGGACAGCGCGTCGACCAGCTCGGGGTTGAGCTTCGCCGGGTCCATGTCGAGCACCCAGGCCACGCCGCCGGACATGCCCGCGGCGATGTTGCGCCCGGTGGGCCCGATGATCAGTGCCTCGCCGCCGGTCATGTACTCGCAGGCGTGGTCACCCACGCCTTCGACGACGGCGGTCGCACCGGAGTTCCGGACACAGAACCGCTCGCCCACCTGGCCGCGGATGAACATCTCACCGCTGGTAGCGCCGTAGCCGATCACGTTGCCGGCGATGATCTGCTCCTCGGCGACGAACGGTGCCCGGCTGTGCGGACGCACGATCAGCCGACCGCCGGACAGGCCCTTGCCGAAGTAGTCGTTGCTGTCGCCGATCAGGCGCAGGGTGATACCCCGCGGCAGGAACGCCCCGAAGCTCTGTCCGGCGGTGCCACGCATGGTCAGGTCGATCGTGTTCTCCGGCAGTCCCAAACCATGAGTCGCCTTGGTGACGTGGTGGCCAAGGATCGTACCGACGGTGCGGTCGACGTTGTGGACGGTGAGGTCGGCGCGCACCAGCTCGCCGTTGGTCAGGGCCGGCTCGGCGATGCGGAGCAGCTGGCTGTCAAGCTTGTCCTCAAGGCCGTGATCCTGCGTGGTGACCGCGTGCAGCGGTGCGCCCTCGGGCAGCTCCACCTTGTGCAGGATCGGGCTGAGGTCGAGTCCCTGGGCCTTCCAGTGGTCGATCGCCTTGCGGGTGCGCAGCACCTCGACACGTCCGACCGCGTCCTCGACGGTGCGGAAACCGAGCTGGGCAAGGTACTCGCGCACCTCCTGGGCGACGAACTCGAAGAAGTTCACCACGAAGTCCGCGTGGCCGTCGTACCTGGCCCGCAGCTCCGGGTTCTGGGTTGCGACGCCGACCGGGCACGTGTCGAGGTGGCAGACCCGCATCATCACGCAGCCGGAAACGACCAGCGGCGCTGTGGCGAAGCCGAACTCCTCAGCACCCAGCAGGGCGGCGATGACGACGTCCCTGCCGGTCTTCAGCTGGCCGTCAGCCTGCACGACGATCCGGTCCCGCAGCCCGTTCAACAGAAGGGTCTGCTGGGTCTCGGCGAGGCCGAGTTCCCACGGGCCGCCAGCGTGCTTCAGCGAGGTCAGCGGGGCAGCGCCGGTGCCGCCGTCGTGGCCGGAGATCAGCACCACGTCGGCCTTGGCCTTGGAGACGCCGGCGGCGACCGTACCGACGCCGACTTCTGCGACCAGCTTCACGTGCACCCGTGCGCTCGGGTTGGCGCACTTCAGGTCGTGGATGAGCTGCTTGAGGTCCTCGATGGAGTAGATGTCGTGGTGCGGCGGCGGCGAGATCAGCCCGACGCCCGGGGTGGAGTGCCGGGTCTTGGCAACCCACGGGTACACCTTCTGCCCGGGCAGCTGGCCGCCCTCGCCGGGCTTGGCGCCCTGGGCCATCTTGATCTGGATGTCGTCGGCGTTGCTCAGGTAGTCGCTGGTCACGCCGAAACGGCCAGACGCCACCTGCTTGATCGAGCTGCGACGTTCGGCGTCGTAGAGCCGGTCCGCATCCTCGCCGCCCTCGCCGGTGTTCGACTTGCCGCCCAGTCGGTTCATGGCGATCGCGAGGGTCTCGTGCGCCTCCTGGCTGATCGAGCCGTAGCTCATTGCGCCGGTGGAGAACCGTTTCACGATCTGGCTGACCGGTTCGACCTCATCGATCGAGATCGGCTGACGCTCGGGGTCGAACTCCAGCAGTCCGCGCAGCGTCATCAGCCGCTCGGACTGGTCGTCGACGCGCGCGGTGTAGGTCTTGAACACGTCGTAGCGCTTCTGCCGCGTGGAGTGCTGCAGGCGAAAAACAGTTTCGGGGTCGAACAGGTGCGGCGGGCCTTCGCGGCGCCACTTGTACTCCCCACCGCCGGAGAGGGTGCGGTGCGGTAACGGAATGCCGTCGTGCGGGTAGGCCCTGGAGTGCCTCCGGGCGACCTCAGCTGCGATCTCCTCCAGCCCGATGCCCTCGATGCGGCTGGTGGTGCCGACGAAGTACTGCTCCACCAGTTCGCTGGACAGTCCGAGCGCCTCGAAAATCTGCGCGCCGGTGTAGGAAGCGATGGTGGAGACGCCCATCTTGGACATCACCTTCAGCACACCCTTGCCCAGCGCCTTGCGGACGTTGTAGACGGCCGTCTCCGGCTCGACGTTGACCAGCCACTCGCGGCGGGCGAGG
>Ga0209539_1001089_pt1 | contig 14941 bp, 9 predicted proteins | sample BarGraNGADG00312_2_FD_184499 | JGI IMG/M metagenome (GOLD analysis project Ga0209539, IMG submission 184499) | Arctic peat soil microbial communities from Barrow, Alaska - Barrow Graham LP Ref core NGADG0011-312 (SPAdes) (version 2) | ecosystem: Environmental > Terrestrial > Soil > Wetlands >... | reverse complement strand
TGCTTACCGGAAGCAAGAGTTGTTTAGATAACAGGCTTCCGAGTTTTCCTGTAAGTTCGATCGATAGTGTGTCCAATATATTCGAAGCCCTGGTCAAGATGCTGATCAAATAAAAGGTCAAATGAGTTTTAATCGACAAATATTGAACCAATATCCAATCAAACTAAAAATCGCGGTCTGAGTTTTTCAGCAGACCCTACTTAAAATTCTCATAAATTTATAAATAGTATATTTATATCTGCTTACTAATAGATTCCATCAAGAAGTATTAATAAAAAACCAACATGTTTTTTCTGCTTCCCATATTTCAAAAATTCAAATTATTTTTTTGCCTTTTCGGACATTTCAAACACCAGGGTTCCACCTTGACTAATTTGTGAATGAGTTATTTTTGAATCAGTTATCTCTTTATTATTTAACTTCACACTTTGAACATATTTATTTTGCTTCGACAAATTATTTGCTGTGATAGTAAATATTTTTCCGTCATGAAGATGAATAGTTGCTTTGGGAATTTGCGGTGCGCCGATTACGTATTCGCCACTTACCGGATTTGCCGGATAAAATCCCATTGACGAAAAAATATACCAGGCCGACATTTGTCCACAATCATCATTTCCACAAAGTCCGTCGGGACGTGGAAGATAAAAATTGTCAAAAATCTGACGGACCAGTTCTTCTGTACGCCAATTCTTCCCAATCTGACTATAAAAGTACGCCACATGATGACAAGGTTCATTTCCGTGAGCATATTGTCCGATTAGACCGGTAACATCACTTGTAAAACCTTTTCCTTCTGCTTTTGATTCAATGGAAAACAACGAATCCAGCTTTGTGGCAAATGCCTCTTTTCCACCCATTAACTCCACCAAACCATTCACATCGTGCTGTACTTGCCAGGTATATTGCCATGCATTGCCTTCAGTGTAATCGCCTCCAATAGAGCTGGCATGTGAAAGTGCCAATTTATCGAATGGAGTCCGCCAGTTGCCGTTGGAGTCTTTTCCTCTCATTAGTTTTGTTTGAGGGTCGAATAAATTCTTGTAACAATTTGAGCGGTCTATGAAGAACTTATAATCTTCCATTTTATTTAGCTTTTTGGCTAATTGTGCAGCACAATAATCGTCGAACGAGAATTCCAGTGCCTTTGAAACAGATTCCACTTTTATTAAATCGAATGGGAAATACCCATATTTATTATAAATATCCCATTCTGAATTATAGTGGTTCTTTGTCAATGAATTCTTTATTTGCTGAAAAGCTTTTTCCTGATCAATACCTTTAAAATCCTTCATGCAGGCATCAACAATTACAGGAACAGCATGATTTCCTATCATGCAATAATTTTCTTTTCCCCACAAAGCCCAAATGGGTAAAAAGCCCTGCGTTTTGGAATGCATAAGCATTGAATTTACCATATCTCCAACATATTCAGGAGTAATAATTGTGTACAATGGATGAGCAGCCCTGAATGTATCCCATAACGATAAAGTAGAATAATATGCTCCGAAAGGTGATTTACGAACTTGATTATCGACCCCACGATATTGGCCATCTACATCTGCTATATTATTCGGTTGAATCATCATGTGGTACATCGATGTATAAAAACTTGTTTTTTCATCGTCGGAACCTTCAATGGTAATCCGTGAAAGGTATTTTTCCCAATTAACTTCTGCGTCCGATTTTGCTTTGGCAAAGTCCCAATTATCTGCCTCTTTTGCCATATTAAGCATTGCCCCATCAACACTAACAGTAGAAAATGCAATTTTCACATTCAATTCATCGGATTTACCCAAAGAATACGACAAAACATATTGTGGGGCCTTATCTCCTTTGTCTCCTGGGATTATTTTCTTATCGGTAATCGCTTTGTCAAACTTTATAACAAAAAACAACTGGCGTTCAACCCATCTTTTAATTTTGAGCTCACCGGTAATTGTCATATTATCTACGAAATTTATTTTCGCATCAAGAACACTCGTATGCTGTTCATCTTTCGATCCGGTTATCCCATTTTGAAAATCGATATATAAACCTGCTCCATCTTTTTCAAATTTATACCGATGAATAGCAACATGTGGGGTACAAGTCAGTTCCACACTTACCGAATTATCTGCCAGGCTTACAGCATAGTACCCAGGAGATGCTTTTTCTGTTTTTTTAGAGAAAGAGCTTTTGAAACCATCCAATGGAGTTCCTGAAAATGGCATAAGCAGAATATCACCTAAATCGGGGCAGCCGGTGCCATTCAGCCGGTTCTGAGAAAATCCCTGCATTATGGAATCGCTGTAATAATACCCGCTACAATATTGCCAATCGTATCGTCCAGTTTGCGGTCCTGGTTGCATAAATCCGAAAGGGTATGTTGCCCCCGGAAATGTATGGCCTGTATAAGCCGTACCAATAAACGGATTGACATACCGCGTACAATTTTTCTCCTTTTGTTTGTTTGTTAAACAACAAACTACTGTTAATGGCAGTAATAGAAATATTAGCCTTTTTTTCATCTATAATTAATTAAAGTCATTTTAGTAACTAAATATTGCTCAATGAGAGCTATCTAACTTGATTTTATTTCTCCGTAATCCCTTTCCTGTTATCGGTTCTGAACGGATCTGCTGGTAAACCTACTTTATTAAATAAATTTCCATCCGGGTTATTTGCTCAATTGTATCGAACAGCAACCGGATTACTAACGTTATCGCTCACAACTAACATTTTATCACCATCTACATAGGCATTAAAAGCACATTCAAATTTATGATCAGGTCCAGTCATCCTAAAGCCTGTCACATAGGCTTAGTTATTGTATACATCTAATACTGAACCGATATTGTCAAATGAAATCTCAATTTTGCTTTTATCCATTTTCATAAATTTAAACTGTGGCACGTAGCAAACAATATTTTTTCCTTATAATCATTTTTCAAAGCATTTAGAGCTAATAATATATTTCCCAGGTATAGCGGCTCCTTTTGTTGGCATAAGAACTACATTTCCCAAATCGGTGCAACCTATGCCGCTTAGGTGTACATTGCCAAATCCGTATATTTCGGGTTTCCAGTGGATATACCCCGACATGCTTTCCCAATCGTTTGTGGGCTCACCGAAACCATGCGCCAGGGCGTGACTGCTCCCGGGAATGTTTTGGCATCGTTTAAACTGCCAACAAAAGGATTTACAAATTCCGTTAGGTTTGTTGTGCATTTATCGCACTTGCAAATAACAAAAGGAAAAAGAAAATTGAATTTTTCATCTGCGAATTTTTAAAATTTGAACAAGTATTAATTTTATTTACTGAGCGATATGCTTTTATCATAATTTTCTTTTTTTAGCGGAATCGGCTATTTCAATTGACAAAATTCTGAATGTTAAAAGCCAGAATTACCTTCCAATTTCACATTGGTAACATCGCCTTCTTCCAAATAATTGCCATTGGGATTGTTCAATGAGCTTGTATTGGTAATACTGATGTTGTCAATATTCCTGTTTTTAGGGTTTTTGTTAAGTCCGCTTAACAGGATGCCCGGGTGCTTTGTCACCAGGCCGCAATGAGTTACTGTGTTGCTGTCAATAGTTACATTAAAAATATTCCGGGTTGTCCATTCAGAACTTCCTTCGGTGGCAATTAGGATTCCGGCCCCGGCAGCATCGGAAATGGTATTTTCTGTGATAGTAACTGAATACCCGCCTACTACAGTAATTCCCCGACCCCAGTAATTGCCCCTGCAGTCGTTATTGGTAATAGTTATGTCGTGGCAGTAATCCTCCGAGCCATACGATACAACGGCAATCATATCATCGCCATTGTTTCTTACCTTATTCGACGTTATAGTTAAGTGGTGTGAACCGAAAGTGTTGTGTATAGCATCGGCATTTGTGGAATTTACATAACAGTTTTTGATAGTGCCATAACTGGCTCCCCGGCAGAATATACCTGTATTTGAGGAGTTGTGTAAATACAAATTATCAATAGTAAAGTTTGTAGCAAGCCACACGCCAATATTTCCGTGATCGGTTTCCGAATCGCGCTCAATAGGTGATGCAACTGCATGGGTGAAATTCGACAATTTGCCTCCATTGCCACTTAAATAAATGGTGCTGGCAAGTCCAGTAGCCATTAGAATGGCTGTTTCGCGATCAACGCCAGTCATAGATACACCATTGAGCTTAATTAATTTGCTATGACGGAATGTACCTTCAGGGATAAATACTGTTTTTCCCTGTATTTTTGCTGCTGCTATGCATTTTTCAATAGCAAGTTGATCGTCCGAACTGTCGTTGGGAGTGGCGCCATAGCTCACAATGGATAGCAGAAGAGTTGAGTCGGTTTTTTCAAAGGCAGCAACCTCCCCTGGTACAAGAAATGCGGCCAAAAAAGCTACAAACAAAATGTTGTTCTTTCTGATTATAAATGGTTTTATTTTCATGGTAATATTGGATATTTAGTTACTTATTCTAAGTACAGTAATTGATAGGGCTGGGAAAGAATATGAAAAATTATCACTTGCGACAAATGTTCCTTTTATAGGAATAATATTATCGGGGTTTTTAATTGAGTTTTCCGCTTCGAGATCGCCCATGAGGTAATAAAAAAGACCAACAGGGTTGACCTTACCGGCTCCTTTCAGAGTAATATCCACAGTAGTGGTTTTGACCGATTTATTTGCCACTTTCAGGAGGATGTCATTTTTCCCGGCACTGGTATCCACAGTAGCAGACCAGAAACATTCTGGAGTATTTTGGGTGAAGGGCAAAACCCGCGATCCTTCATTATCAGTAAACAACATTTTCTGCATATGGTACGATGGTGTCACAAAGTTTGAAACGGCATCGTTCCATACAATGCAGGGGCCAAAATCGCCATGGCCTATCAAACTACCATAATTTCCATAACCCGTCCACCACATCCGTTCGGAATTTTTTTCGCATCCAAGCATAAAAACCGCATCCTCCAATGCATCTCCATAATTACCAACAACATCTCCACCGTTTCCATGAACAGAATTTGCATATTCGGCGATGCATATTTTTTTGTTCGATGGGTCGATTGTGTCATATTTATGGTACAAGTGGGTGAAGCTCTTCGAGTAAAAATGGTCGTCGGTAAAATCGACCTCATTACCAAAGGTGTTCGAAAGGATATTGTTGCGGGGCCAACCATCGTACATAAATTTCATGTAAGGATAACGCGCTATAATTGTGTTACGGATCATTGTATAACGCTCCCCGTACTCTTTTACCTTGTCGTATCCGTGTTCATTTCCTATTTCGAGGTATTTAAGATTATATGGCTTCGGATGACCGTTTGCAGCACGTTTGGCGCCCCACACCGATGTTACCGGGCCATTGCAGTATTCAAGCAAGTCCATAATATCGTCGACAATTGGCTTCATTTTAGCCAACGGGCAAATTGAAAACCATGCCGTATCCCAGCTAACTTCGCTTATTCCGTCGGATGTTGTGTAAACAGGCTCGGCCCCCATATCTTCGCACAACTGAAAATATTCGTCCAACCCAAAATACAAGTCGTTTTTATAATGCCACCTTTGCCTTGTAGATCCTGGTCTTTCTTCAAGCGGGCCTATTGAATTCTTCCAATTCCAGCAAGTGTCCATACTGGCCGATTCGGAAGCACATCCACCCGGAAATTGTATAAATTTCATTTTTAATGCATCCAATCTTTCGGCCAAATCAATTCGTAGCCCATTGGGACGGTTTTTCCATGTGGGCGGCATTACGGTAACCACATCAAAATATACATCTCCAGTGGATGATGCGTAGATTACAAAACGATTGTAGCTTTCTTCTTTTGCTATGCCCGCAGTGGTAAGGTCGCAAGTAAAATGTTTCCATTCGGTTGATAGTTGGAGCTTTTGAGATTGGGAATACACCTTACCATCGTTGCTTTCCAGGCTCGCTTTCACGGTCCCTTTAAAATTTTCTCCTTTTTTTGCCCAAAAAGAAATTTTATACAATGTATTGTTTTTTAGGCCAATTCCCCAATAACCGCTATTGGCAAGTCCTACCTCGCCGTTGGCCACAGAACTGACTTCCAGTTTGATGCAATGCTCCTGAAATTTGTTTAATAATGGTGTTTCTTTAGGTGTTTGGCTTAATAACTTTCCACCTGAAGAACCTTTTTTTACTATAGACCACGCAGAAGTGGGCTTTTTAATTTCTTCGAACGAAGGATTGTTAATCAACTGGGCATATAAGCCCCCCATAAACTGATGGTTGAACTCCTCGATTTGCTGCCCTCGGCTGATGGGGGCGACCTGGGCACCTGCCATTGAAACTTCAATAATACAGCTTGAATTGGTAGTTTGGGCCTGAGCCATAATTACTCCAATAAACCAAACTGTTGTTAATAATATACACATATGAATTCTACTTCGAAATCTATTCATAATTCTCATTTTATAATAGTTTAAATTATTTTATATCAATTAGAGACTGTTTAAATTTATATTGAATCCACTTCGGGGTTCTCAAACTTATTGGTTCATTTGTCTCCGGTTTCACCGGAGGTTATTCATATTCAAGTCCTTCAGACTTTTGGTTCTTTACAGCCCTGAAAGGTGTGATTTTAATACCTGTGGGTGTTAACCCACGAAAAATGAATGATACAATCCAGCAACCTTGAAGGGGTTGAACTTTGATACATATTGAATAATTCAAATTTAAACATTTTCTAATACTTTAACAATCCTTTTTGTATTTTTTCATTTTCTATCCATACAGCATTTATAAAAAATACTAAATTATCAATAGCCCCAGTTTTGTTTAAGCTTTTGATTCTGATCAATTGCCGACTGTGGAATTGGATTAAAGTACATATATTGATTAAATACATGAGGCAGATCAAGCGATATTTTTTCATAAACCCACTTTCCGCTGTTATCCTGTGGTTTAGAATTGTAGATAAAACAGCGATTCAACACTTTATTCATGTTTACCTCTACAATTTTCCAACGCCATAGGTCTAAAAGCCGCTTATCTTCAAACATCAGTTCAACTCTGCGTTCATGATGAATTGCTATACGCATCTCATCCTTGTTTAAACCGGACTGCAATTCCGGAAGGTCAGTACCTGGCCTCATTCTGATCGCATTTATTGCGTCATATACAGACGCATCAGGTCCAACTGCTTCGTTCTGAGCTTCGGCATAATTTAGTAAAACTTCTGCATAGCGGTAATAAACATGGTTCATTCCATTACCGGCAAAATCGTGTGGTGAATGCAGGTGATCTATCCTCTTTAAGACATCATAACCCGATTTTGAACCATCAGCTCCTGTAAAGTCAATTTCATTCAATGAAGGATGGACTAAATCTTTACGAAAATAGATTGTGTCAGTTGTTGCCATCCAATCTTGTTTATAAGGTGCCCCATCATACAGGATAAAATCGTAAAACCTCTTTTCCCTTCCTACATATGGATTTTGAGGATCGTAACCAGAAGTCGGATCTGTAATATCCTTCCCGTTAGCCATCTGATACTGTTCAACAAGCTCCTGTGTGGGATTAAAATTACCCCAATTATAATAGACACCGGATATATAGGTAGGCCCTCCTCCAAATATCATTAAGTCATTATGCATAGTGGTAGCAACCTGTTGTCTGTCCCATATGACTTCCTCATTATATTCATTTGCTTCATCCCAGAATCGAGACATTTTAGGGAATAAATTATATTCACCAGAACCTTTATGTCCATAAATTTCAATGAATTGTTTATTCGTGGCAGCAGCCGTTGCCCATCTGGCAGGATCAGGAGTTGCAAAACTTTGTAAATTATCAGAACTTTGCGGAACTGCAGGATCTGCAGAGTTATAAGCCGGACTGGCTGCAAATAACTGAAGCCATCCTTTTAATGACAGGGCTGCTCCCAAGGTTGCCCTACCTGCATCTGCATCACCATGGTTATATTTGACTTCTAAATTTCCATTATTGATTACGTCATCCAATTCTTTAATAATAAAATTAAAGGTTTCTTCGAAGCTGCTTCTGGATAAAGAAATTTCATCTTCAGTCATAGTTGCCCTATCTTGAGGTTCTGTAATAATACACAGACCCCCAACACGCATAAATAACTCGCTATAAAAATAGGCCCTTAAAAATTTAGCTTCATCAATACGTTTTGCGAAGTATTTTTCCGAAAAATTTGTAGCATTCAGATTCACTTTTTGAATAAACGTATTAAGCTTTCTAATTTTAGTATATGTACCAGGCCAATATGCATCATAGCATGGTCCTGCTTCGCCATACCACCAGGTGAAATCATCTTTTGAAGAAAGACAGATGCCACTTTTCCAGAAAAAAGAAGTGAAGACATTTCCTGATCCTGTATCAAAATCATCGGTAAAATTATCCGAATTGTCAAGTGCATTACTTTTTTCAACAAGATCCGAATAACAGTTATTTAGGTATATATCAGCATTACCTTCACTGGCCCACATTGTAGCGTCTGTCAGGTTTGACTTATTTGTAGTTTCAAGAAAATTATCCTGATTGCAGGAAAAAGTATTTATAAGTATCCCTATAAATGCAATGTTTCTAATTCTTTTAAACTTTATCATAGTGTTTAACTTTTATAAAATGGTAATTAAAAGGTTATATTCGCCCCAAAAGTAAATGACTTCATGGTAGGATATGAAATAGCTTCATGTAATGAATAACCTTCATGAACGCCATAGTCGTCTGTTTCCGGATCCTCAAACTTAATCTTACTTAATGTAAACATGTTTTGGCTTGAAAAATACATTCTTACATTTTTAATCTTCAAAAAATGTGTAACACTACTTGGAAGTGTATAGCCAAAAGTAGCGGCTTTCAACCGGAGGAAGGATGTATTACTCTCCCAAAAATCTGAAGGTTGGGTATTATTTCCCGATGGGGAACTGTTAGCTCTTGGATACTTAGCATTCTCAGTAGCTGACGTCCAATGGTTGTTAAAATACTCATAATCACTGTTACTCTTATTACTTTCAAACGTAATCGTCTGGAAGGTTGCGATATCAATTGTACTCATTGCTGAACCCTGAAAGAACAAAGTTAGATCAAATCCTTTCCATACAGCAGAAGGAGTAAAACCACAAGTTAGTTCAGGAATAGCAGAGTAGCCTATAGGGACTTCGTCATTTCCATTAATTACACCATCGGGGACCCCAGCTGGACCACTGATATCTTCATATTTAATATCACCGGGGTGCAATTCTCCAAACTGGATAACGTTATGTCCATCAGCACTGTTAATTATGCCATCTCCATTTTTATCATCCTTATTGGAAAACAATCCCAGTGAATGATAACCAAATGGAGTATCATAAGCTCTGCCTGTCCTTCTGCGATTAGGATTATCATATGTGGCAGAAGTTTCGAATACCTGAATCATTTTGTTTTTAGCAAAGCTAAGATTGCCCTCAAAACCTATGCGGAGTCCGTTTTTAAAGACATACTTCGATCCAACAGTCAACTCAATTCCATGATTTCTCATTTCCCCGGCATTTTCCTGAGCAAGGAATAATCCATATTCAAGAGGTACAGTAACTGCAGGAGACAGCAACATACCGTTTCTTGTTTCAGAGAAATAGTCTGCTTCAATTATTAACAAACTATTCCACAAGGTGGCTTCAAAACCAATGTCTGATTTTGTAGCTACTTCCCACGTAATATTGGTGTTTGCTTCTTGTGGAGAATAGGCTCCCTGAATCATTGAGCCGGTTCCAAAAGCATAATTGTTTCCAATTAAAGTGTACCCGCTTAGATACTGATATGCAGAACCGGCAAGGTTACCTGATTTACCCCACGAACCCCTAATTTTTAGGTTGTTGATGAAAGTCAGGCTTTTCATGAAATTTTCTTCCGAAAGTCTCCAACCTAGTGAAAAGGCAGGAAAATATCCCCATCTTTTACCAGGGGCAAAATAATTATGTCCGTCATAGCGACCTGATGCATCCAGCAGTGAAGTTTTCGGCGACATCTACATGAGTGTTTATAGAAGCCACGTGTCAGATTTAGCGGACAGCCGGTTGACGGATTCCGACCTAAAGCGACTTTACATCATGGATTCGACGACGATGTCCCTGTTTAAAGACATTCTCAAAGGGGTTGGCCGTAATCCGAAAGAGGGCAAAAAGAAAGGCGGAATAAAGGCACATACAATTATCAAAGCCAGTGAAAATGTACCATGCCTGATTCGGTACAGCGAAGCGGCCAGACACGATCATATGTTCCTGAAAGAAGTTCTAAATCTGGCGGCAGGTTCCATCATCACTTTCGACAAGGGATATGTCGATTATGCCCAATATCAGGTGTTTTCGGAAAATTCAATCTGGTATGTGACAAGGTTGAAAGACAATGCCATTTATGAGGCCAGAAAAGAATTTGACATTCCGGACAACGCTGATTCTGGTGTACTGAAAGACGAGGAAATCATCCTATCATTTGGCGATAAACGGGAATTAAAGCACCGTTCAAGGCGAATAGCTTATTGGGACAGCGAGAATAACCGTTTATTCGAGTTCATTACCAATAATTTTGAACTATCGGCAGAGAAAATTGCCCTGATCTATAAGAAACGCTGGCAGATAGAACTGTTGTTTAAGCAACTCAAGCAGAACTTTCCGCTAAAATACTTTTTAGGAGACAATGAAAATGCCATTGAAATACAAATTTGGTCAGCCATGCTTGCCAATCTGCTCCTTACCCTGCTGCAAAGCAAAGTAAAACGCAGTTGGTCGTTCTCCAATTTGGTATCCACTTTAAGGCAGCAATTGATGAGCTATATCAATGTCTATCGCTTTTTGGAAGACCCCGAAGGAAGTTGGCGCGAAATAGTAAAAGATAATAAAATGGAATATCAAAACTCGCTGTTCCCAGAAATGGATGCGGCTTACTTTTGAAAGTTGAAAATGCAATAATTAATTATCAAGACTTTACAAACAAAAAATTAATAACTTCCGGGTTTACCGGACAACAATGCATAGAAATTAGAACATGAAAAATTAAGGAACACCAAATCAAAGAAATGATGGCCGATGGACCAGAATGACAACTCAATGTACTAATTTTAATTTTTGGTAGCCACTCAAGGACACTCCAGATGGGCACTCCAGAAATAAAAAAGGACCTTGCATCACTACAAAATCCTGATAATCAAAGTGGAGAATATCGGAATCGAACCGATGACCTTTTGACTGCCAAGGATAAGAACAAACTTGTATCACTTTGATTATAAGAAATTTAAAAATCAATGAAAACGCAAAATATAGCATTTTTTAGCAATATTGAGCACTAAAAGGGCACTCCAGTTTTCTGCTTCAAATTTTGTCAGTATTGACAATTTAGAGTAAGATACGTTATTTCCCTTCAATAAAGTGATTAAACTTCACAAATTACTCTTTGTTTTTTCACTCCTACCAGTTTACTTTTAGCTGAAACTTACAATTATAAATGACAAAAGTAGTTATATTTGCATGTCTGTCATTTATAAATGCAAAATGAAAAAATACATTACCCGTGAAATCTATAAAAAAAGTATTGACCGTTATGTTGGCAAGGAAATAATCAAGGTACTAATTGGACAGCGTAGAGTTGGTAAAAGCTACCTATTGTTTCAGGCAATGGATAGTATCAAAGAGCAATTTCCAGATCCTAACATTATTTACATCAATCTGGAAACGAACGAATTTGAAAAACTTACAACTTCAGATTCTCTTTACAATTACATCAAATCAGTATCAAAAGCCGGAGAACTGAATTTTCTGATGATTGACGAAATTCAAATGGTTCCCGAATTTGAAAAAGCACTGAGGAGTCTTCTCGCTGAAGGAGGTTATGATATTTATTGTACTGGAAGCAATGCTCATATTCTATCCGGAGAACTCGGAACATACTTAGGTGGCAGATATATTGAAATTCCTGTCTATGCTTTGAGTTATCCTGAATTCTAAATTTTTCATAAGCTTGAAAATACTTCTGGTAGCCTCGACAAGTATCTGAAGTATGGTGGACTTCCTTATTTAATTCACTTGGATCTTACGGATGAAACCGTTTTTGATTACCTTAAAAATATTAGCCAGTCAATCCTTTTTCGGGATGTTGTTTCCAGGTTTGAAGTTCGCAATGTCGATTTTCTGGTCAGGCTTATTAAATATTTGGCGGATGAAACTGGCAACCTTATTTCGGCAAGAGGGATAGGTAATTTCCTGAAATCACAAAATGTCTCCATTTCAATTACGGCTATCCTTAACTACATGAATTATCTTACAACCGCTATGTTGATCTCGAATGTTCAGCGGTCTGACATTCAGGGCAAAAAGGTTTTTGAGGTTGGTGAAAAGTACTACTTTAACGATATTGGGTTAAGGAATTCTATTGCGGGGTTTTCTCCCTTTGATTTGGGCCAAATCATTGAAAATGCGGTCTATCTTCATCTTAAATCTATTGGATATTCGGTTCTGATTGGAAAACAGAATGAAAAAGAAATCGATTTCATTGGGGAACGTCAAACTGAAAAAATATACATTCAGGTAGCCTTAAGAATTACAGAGAAACAAACCATGGAACGAGAATTTGGAAATCTGATGGCAATAAAAGATAATTATCCCAAATATGTGATCACTTTGGATGATTATTCAGGGACAAGTTATGAAGGTATTATTCATATCCCACTGAGAAAATTCTTAACTGAATTCTTGTAGACTGGAAAAGCCGGACTAAAAAACGTCTTCCGCCGGGGATTATTGAACCATACACGACGGATTTAAGTTATTAAACTTGTGACAATTATTGCAAACGGCGCAGAGTGGTCAATTTGTCCGGCATGTCCAAGATGGTTATGTATCCTTCATTTTAAACTACTTCTGATGATTGTGAACTGGAATATCGTTATGGGTAAACGGAACCATATATACAAGCAAAGGGGCAAACTGCTTAGTCTAAATAAATGCTTTAAGACGTTGTTTGACAATAGCTATCGGTTAAGAGATGCACTAAAAAAAGGATTAAAAGGAATAGCAAATTTTATCAAATGGGTGGAAAAGATATTTAGAGAGAATCATTGGTTGGAAAAGAAGAAAAATAAGATTGGATTAGAGAAAATATGTCATTAATTATATTGTAAATCAAATATATATGTGTATATTTAACAAAGAAAACGGGATGATCCGTAACGATAACATCCCGTTTAATAAACCAAAAAAATTCTTTGATATGAGCAAAATTACTAGAATTAACCCTGTTCTCAAAAGGAATGGGGATAAAAACAGCTACATACTCATTATCTGATAGTTACAAAATTAGGTTGACGACTATGCGCTGTATCCATTTTTATGTAAGGCTTTCAGAAGTTTTTCGAATTCACTTTTTACCTCCAATGCGTAATTTAGGTTAATCCTAAAATCTTCCTTCACATGTGCCGAAGTGATTTCCACCACATCTCAAAAACCCACAACAAAAAACTTGAATAAAACGGGAAGGGCAATTTCATACGACGTTTTCTTTTCGATTCGATTTTAGTATGAATTGTTCATTTCGTGATATAAAAAGATTGTTCAACCGGTTCTGCTGATTGTATTTTTTCTCCTGAAGTTTTTCCGCATTGCCAGGCTACCACAGTAATTTTCATTGGGAATTTTGCTTTTTCCGGAATGTCTGTCAGAATCAGCAGATTCCCTTCAATAAAGGCCGGACCTGATTTTACAAAATACTGAACAGGCAAACCTGCATCCGAAGTTGCATTCAGTTTTATCATCTTCTCCATGCTGGTTATTTCCCCGATTTCAGGGAAATGAATAGTTTGAAGTTTACCTTCTTTGATCGGATATGGAATAATAATTTTACCTGGTTGAACCGCTTTTCGAACGTCATCATTCCCTGGGTTGCAGGCCAAAACCCAAATATCATTTCGCCAGCCTTCCCTATTGAAATGTACCTGGAATGTATTTGAACCGTTTTGAATCACCGGGCCATCAATCACACTGAATCTGATTTCAGAATTGGCATGCTGCAATGGTGCGCCGGCATTCACCAATTCAGCCGGAACTTCCTTGAGGAATCCGCCTTTAAGATTGAACGTGATGCCATCGAATTTTGGCTCAAACTTTAATGACGCAAATCCCAGTTTGGTGATATTGAGTAGTTCACCGTCCTGAACAAAAGTCACCATTTGTTTGGCCCGTTCTTTCCGGTCACCACAAAAGGCAACGGCAGCTTCAGCCAGTTCCCGGTCAAAAAACCAATAAGCTTCATTTTTCAAACCTTTGTAGTCATTATATGGTGCTGGATGAGAACGGTCCGGCTTCATTCCAGCATTGTCGGTCAGCCAGCCGCTTTCTTTTTTTATTGAATTTAATTTTATGGGTCCATGCGCCGGATAATATTTGGGCAAACGTGCGGCACACGCTTTTTTGATGTATAAAGACATGAATCGCGATTCCTTTTTCGACCAGTCGAAATGACCGCCTCCCGGATCAGTTACTACGGCTATCAAATTGTCTTTGTTTTGTTTGCGCAAATTGATTGCACTTTTCTGTACCACCGGCCAAAAAAAATCGCGGTCGCCCGGCTGGCCATTTCGAAATTGAGGCCATTCGGTAGTTTGGCCCACCATGTACAACGTGGGCACTCCGGAATAATGCAACGAATCCGGAAATGGAATGGTTTTAATTGCAATGGCTGCAATTACCCGCTCCGGATTCCAAGACGTCAGATTCCACGAAAGATGTCCCAGCGCTGAATGTCCGGTCGGGATAAATGGAGCATAAGCCAGTTCTGTATAGCCGGTCTGTTCGGCAAACTGATTCATTAACGCTTCCAGCTTTTCACCGGCTCCGAGGTTCATGTCGGCATTCAGCACTGAAGCTTTTTGAGGGCCGCCGATCCATAACAAAGCCAGTTTTTCTTCGGATGCCATTTGCCGGATGATGCTGTT
>Ga0209539_1001087_pt1 | contig 14947 bp, 12 predicted proteins | sample BarGraNGADG00312_2_FD_184499 | JGI IMG/M metagenome (GOLD analysis project Ga0209539, IMG submission 184499) | Arctic peat soil microbial communities from Barrow, Alaska - Barrow Graham LP Ref core NGADG0011-312 (SPAdes) (version 2) | ecosystem: Environmental > Terrestrial > Soil > Wetlands >... | reverse complement strand
ATGCTTTCCCTAGGAAACGCGCGTGATTCGGCCAATGCCCAGCTGGACTTGCGAGCCGGGTCGCCGCGAGCGAATCGATGCATTCGGCAAACGGCTCATGTCCATGGAGCGCACAGGTTATGAAGACACGGACGGCCGGGACAAGAGCCCGATTTGCAGCCAGTCTTCACTGCTCGCCGACACGCTGCCGACAGCATTCTTCCACGCCAGTCCGCGAGAGGCGCTAGGATGAGGTCGCTTCCCAATGCCGCAGCGGGGGTGCGCGACGATGCCTGGCAGCGATTCATTTGATTCCGCTCGGACGTCCTCGGGGACCGGGACCCAGAACGACGTCTTGCGCGCGATCTGCGCGTACTGGTACGACTGCCTCAAGAGCGAGAACGTCCTCGAGAAGGACCTCTCTCTGGACGTCCGGAAGCGGGCAATCCTCGCTCCCTTGGCGGTCGACCCGTTCATCTTCCCGACTGCGAACATAGACGCGGGCGTGCCGGCAGACGAGTTCGCCGAGTTTGCCAAGTACGCCGAGGACAACCGCTGGGATGTCTTCTATGGCTACCCCCTGCTTCTGTACTTTGACGACGCCGCCCAGAAGCACCTCGTAGCACCGCTCTTCCTGCTGCCCGTCTCCTTCACTCACAGCGATGGCTCTCGCCGCCTGACTGCTGAGGACGCAGTGCCCGCATGCGGCACGCAAGCGTTCGGTCGCCTGGGTCTCCGCACGGAGGAAACGGCCGATATCTCGCAACGTGTTCGAGACATCTACAACGATCCGCAACGGCCGACAGGACGTGCGCTGGCCGACACCATCCTTGCCGTGGTCGGTAAGGAGGCCGCCCTCAACTTCCAGGAGGAGGTGGAACCGGGCATACTCGCCTGCGGCAAGCTCACGAAGACCCTGCCCAGTGGCATCTACAATCGTTGCCTGCTCTTCGCAGGCGACCCGGGGGCATACAACGTCCATCTTCTCCGCGACCTTGAGGAGCTCCGGACTGAGCGCCGACTGAGCCAGACCGCACTCGGCTTCATTACCGCGGACGAGTCGCCGACCGTGCCCGTCCTCGGTGATGACGGTGGGCGTGGCCCGCTTCTTCCGTACCCCGCAGACGAGTACCAGATCGCGTCGATCGCGGAAGCCCGGTCGTCACGTCTAACCGTCATCACCGGTCCGCCCGGAACCGGGAAGAGCCAATTCATCACGAATCTCCTCGTCAACCTCTTCGACGATGGCAAGAGCGTGCTCCTTGTCAGCCATACCAACGAAGCGGTAGACGTGGTCAATGGCAAGCTCGGGTCCGACTTCCCCAACCTGATGTTCCGCACCGGGCGCAAGGAGCTCCGCCAGGAAGTCACCGGGCACCTGTCGGAGCTCGCCGAGCAGGCTCGCCGCATGCGAAGCCAGATGGCCACCCGTCAGGAGCTGGTCACTCAGTGGCAGGCGCTGGGCGAATGGCGCCAAGTGATCCTCAAGCGTGACGCACTTGAGCTTGAGATTGCACAATGGTTGGAGCGGCAAGAAGCGCTCCGCGACGAGCGAGCGCGTGCGCTTTCCTGGTGGCGCAGGTTCTGGACCGGCCGGAGATTGAGGCGCGCTGAGAGGCAGACTCGACGCGCTCTGGGTAGGCTTGGCGGCCTGCCAGCCACGCATGAGTGCGAGACGCGCATCAGCGACCTCGGAGCGCGCTACGTGGACGCCTCCCGCGAGTACCTTGCCGGCTCCTTCGCCGACTCAATGCTCACATCGGTCGCTGGCGGCTACGCTGCTGCCAGCGCGTTCGTGAAAGATGTCGGCGCAACGTACCTTAGGGAAGGACGCCCAGAAGAGGGGGTCTGCGTTCGGGCCCTGCGCGCGCTCCCTCTCTGGTCCTGCACCTTGAAATCGGTCGGACGCTCCTTTCCCCTCTCTCCGGGCCTTTTCGATTTCGTCGTCTTCGATGAGGCCTCCCAAGTCGACCTGCCATCCGCTGCCCCGGCGCTCTTCCGTGCCAAGCAGGCGATAGTCGTCGGCGACCCGATGCAGCTGACGCACATCGCGGGAATCACCCGAGACGTCGACGAGGGCCTGGCTTCAATCCATGGGCTCATCAAGGAGAAGCAGCTCTACCCTCACCGGACGCGCTACTACGACAAGTCGCTGTACGCCGCGGCCGAGAACTCGCCGCTCGACCACCTGCCAATCCAGCTGTCCAATCATTACCGCTCGGAAGACTCGATCATCGGCTTGTGCAACAACGTCTTCTACTCCGGCTCATTGCGGACCAGGACGCGCATGGCAGAGACGCCCCTCCCCAAGCTGCTGCCGCCCGGCGTAACCTGGGTCGACTGCAAGGGGGAGGCTCGTAAGCATCCTTCAGGCAGCCGAATCAACCAGGCCGAAGCGGAGAAGGCGGCGGCCGTCACTGACTGGATCCTCAAGTGCATCGCCAAGACACGACTGACCGTTGGAGTGGTCACGCCCTACTCACGACAACGAGAGGCGCTGCTCGCCGCCCTTCGCGCGACCATCCCGGACCTCGACAAGCTCCAGGAGCGTCACAGCATCCAAGTACTTACGGCCCACAAGTACCAGGGCTCCGAGAAGGACATCATGGTCTTCTCTCCGGTGGTCGCCTCCAAGGGCGATGGCAACAGTGACCGCTGGTTCGAGATCTATCCACAGATTCTCAACGTGGCCCTTTCTCGCGCCCGTTGGTCGCTGTTCATCGTGGGTGACTACGACTACTGCAAGAGCATGCCCAGCCACTACTTGGGCAAGGTAGTTGCCGAGCTGGAGGCACAGAAGAAGCAAGAGCGGCTCGAGGAATGCTATTTCGAAGGGAAGTTCGACTCGAGGGTCGAGATGGATTTCTACGCCGCAATGCAGGCCCACGACCTGGCGTCGCTCGGGCTCGAGCTCCGCCCGAAACTCGTCGTCAAGAGGTACACGCTCGATTTCGCCCTCCTCGGAAGGGGGCGCATCGACATCGAGATCGATGGAAAGCAGCACGAGATTGTTGGCGGCCTGCCCATCGCCGAGGATTCTGTGCGCGACGATTTCCTACAGCGCGAAGGCTGGACGGTGATTCGCGTGCCTGCCCACAAGGTGCTTGCGGACCCGCAAGCGGCCGTAGCCGGAGTACTTGCCAGCCTTGACCTGGACGCGGAAGTGGCGTCCGTTCAGCTGGAGCCAAAGGACTGACTTGCGCGACGGGAGCGGTTGCTGGGCACAGCGGCGCGGAAGGAGCCGTCACAGGTTCAGGTGTCATGGACGCGCCCCAGCTATGCATGGTGTGCAGGCAGTCCTCAAGGCGCGCCGGCGGGCTGCCGACCCGACACGCTAACGTGCGGCCGAGGTGTGACCACGGGCATGAACCACGATCGAGGCCGGGTCAGAGCACCGCCTGACTCCCGACAGTGAGGCGCTGCTAGTCCGAGTGCTGTGTCGAGAATGCGGACAACCGGCTGTTCGAGACGAGCTCATCGAGCGTAGCCAACGTGAAGACCTTGCCTTCGAGGGCGATAAGCAGTCGCCGCATGTCCTCACGGCGGATTCCGAACCCACGGCCATCGATGCAAGCGATGACCTCGAAGGCCGGCTGGCCGATGGCGATACGATCCTTGCTTTGCTCCACCAAGTGGATGATGCGCGTGAACTTGTCGCGCGCGGTGCCGTCGTCGTTGGTGATCTTCGCTTCGATCACCACAGCCGGAGCGTACTCATCAGGCGTGATGAAGTCCGGTGCCTGATCGAAGCCCGGTACGCGCTCGGCGCGCTTGGTCTTGCGAAAGGAGACCCCGCGGGCCAAAAGTGCTGCCTCCACGGCGCTCTCCATGACATCACCGATGAGCTCCGAGACCGAGTCACGATGGCTGGCGAACGGTCTGCCGAGGAGGCGCTCATAGAGCAGCACCGCGTAGGGCACGTGAAAGTCAGCCGCGCGGCGCACCGAGTCCAGACCCTCGGCGGTGTCGACCTTCTCGAGGCGGTGCAGAGTGTCAGGCGCTCTCTCGGTGACCCCGGCGCTGATGTGGCGACAGGCGGTCTCGACCATGGCCACGACGCGCTCGAGAGTCGCAGCCTTGCGCTCGCTCAGACGCGCGAGGTACTCGCGATCGGTGCGCACCTTGCCGTCCAGCGAACGGGCGAAATTCTGCGTGATCGTGAGGCCTGAGTCAGAGGCGGCAAGGTCAGCCCATTCGGGCGGCGTCATGCCGAGGATGCAGCGCAGCACGACAGCTGCCAGGCTATCGGCGAGGAGCGCATCCCAGACTGCGGAAGGCTTCAGTTCGCGAAAGTCCCTGGTCGCTCGCTTGAGCGTCTCGTAGGCCTCCTGGAAGCGCGCGTACTCGATGAAGTTGCCGCCTTTGGGCAAGACCAGGAACTGCGACTCGAGGCTCGCATAGACGGCATCGACGTAGTCCTCCAACCGCTCTGAGAGCTCGGCCGCACTCGCTTGGAAAGGCTGCTTCATCGGACGGGCCTAGAAGAGCGCGAGCGACTGCTGGGGTGGGCGCGAGGGCAGCTGAGCGAGGACAGTTTCAGGGAGGAACCCTGCTTGCAGCTCCGCGCCCAGCGACTCAAGCATCTCTGTGGCTCGGGCAAGGCGCTCCTCAATATTGCGGTTGGAGTCCCACTGCTCACCTAAGACCGCGATGGCGAGCTGCGTGAGACGGCCATTGGCCAGGCAGCACACGTCTCCTGCGCTGACGCGCACGCCGCCGACCTGCATCTCCCTGCAGTCATTCACCAGCGCAGCACCAATCTCCTCCGGAGCGACGGCCTTGTCCGGCACCTCAGAACTACGCCGACAGACGAAGACGCTATCCAGAACCGAGGAACCGGTACCGTTGATGTGCAGCGAGGCCCCCATCTCGGCGGGTGCGGGCAGCACGGCCGTGGAGGTCATCCCCGCGTCGAGCACGGCGACCACGAGCGGCGCATAAGCGGTCAGTTCGTTGTGATGGTAGGTGAAGACGAAGGGTGCACCCGTCTTCAGCGCAGCCGCGTAGTGCGCATAGATGGAGGAGAGGCCCTCAGCGAAGTGCGCGAGGTCGCGGCCCATGGTGACGTTGCCGGTGAGCTCGCTGGCCGACCGCGTCGTCTCGCCGCGGAACTGGAGGTGACGGTCCTTGAGCCCGAGCCGTAGCCAGACGTAGCAGAAGTCGATGAGCTCGGCGTACTGCACATTGGCGAAGTAAGGCGGGTCGGTGAAGACGCCATCCAGGGAGTCGGGCCTGAGCTCGACGTCGATCGCCGGTGCCGCCGAGAGCCACGCCTCACGCTGACTCCCGTCGGGGAAATGGTCGACAAGCTCGGCGGCGATCTGCTCGCCAGGGATGTTCACACGCTGCTTCCTCGAACCCTGGCGGCGACTCTCGAAGGGCTGCCGGCAGTATGCCTTGGCGCGCCGGTACTTCTCGACGAAATGGGCGAAGCCACCGGAGCCGACGCGCGGGATGCCGAGCAGGTTGGCCTCGCACTGGACGAGGCCGACGGGGAAGCCGTGCACGGAGAAGACGTCCTGGCCCTTGAGCGCGTAGGTGTCGTAGCGGCAGAGCATGTTCTGATAACGCAGACTGTCGGAGAACACCGTGAGAAGCGCTTCGCGCGGCTCGTCGGCGGGAACGGCGCGGATGCGCTCGAGCAAGGTGGCCAGGCCGAGTAGCTGGCGCTCGTTGAACATCTCGCGGTAGCGCCGGTAGCCCCAGCGCAAGAGCCGCGTCGTCTCATCGCCTTCGGGGATGGCCTGCTCGGGGATCACGAGTGCTGGGGTGGCCTCCAGCTTGCTTCGCGCCGACTCGTAGAGCTCGAGATCAGCGGCGCCCGGCGCCTTGAAGAAGCGCCCGCGGTGAGTCGGCTTGCAGTGCTCGCAGTGATACTCCAGTGCCCACATCAGGTGCTCTGGCGGCGACGCGCAGAACTCGGGGTAGGCGATATCGTGTCCGCACCTGTTGCAGGGCACGTGGCCACGCCGCGCCGGGCCAGCGCCGCCCACAGCGCCGCCGCAGTGCGGACAGGGTACGCTCGCGCCCTTCGGAGGGCGTTCATCGAGCTCCACAAGCTGCCGACACTCAGAGCAGGCAAACACCCACTTCGGGTGACGTACCGTCTCGGCTAGCAGGTAGCCGGGGAACAGCGACACCTTCTCGCCACACTCGGGGCACTGCGCCAGCTTGACCCAGAGGAAGTACTTGACGCGAGCCTCGGCGCCGCACTCCTCGCACCTCGTTTGGTAGAGATCCTCGATCTGCCGAGCGACGTCGTCGATGACGCCACTTGCCGCCGCGGCTAGCTGTTCATCGTCGATTGGCGAGAGCTCCTGACGAACGATCCAGTAAGCCATCGGATTGACGTCGCTGCCGATGACGCCGAATCCCAGGCGATTGGCCTCGATCAGCGGCGTGCCGCCACCCATGAAAGGATCGGCGATCACGCCCGCGAGTTCATGCGCGCGATAGAAGGAGTCCCGCAGAGGGACGTCGCCGTTGTACTCAGACAGGAGCAGGTTGCGGAACAGCGTGCCCGGGCGCCGGGCGAACCACTTGTGCACGCCGATCACCGGGCGATAGCTCTGCTGGATCTGCTTCTCCTGCAGCGCAAGCCCGGCTGCGAAGGTGGCGTTGTAGTTGTCTTCAAGTGGCATGTGGCAGGTCCTGGCTCTGCTGCGTCGATAGGTAAGCGCTCAGGGCCGGCGGCGCTGGCCCGGTGGCGTTCTCACTCGGTTGTCGAGTCTGTGCACTTCCCCTGTCAGACGCAAGCGCTGATCAAGCTGCATCAGTTGGGCTCTCAACGCCAGCAGGCGGTAAGCCTGGGCACAGATCGCCCAAATGAATCTCGATCTCCGCGTTCTGCCAACGGCAGCTGTCCCCATCGGTCGGCAAGTGCCCTGCAAGCCAGTCGCCCGACAGCCATCCAAGGACCTCTACCGAGTCTAGCGGTGACACGTGACAGACGACGAGCGCCCAGTCAGCATCGCGGCGGCCCACCTCGGCTTCGTTTCTGGAAACGAACACCGTGACCCGTGGACCTTCGGCCCGCGTTCCTTTGACTTCCAGTCGTCGGGGGCTGCCGCAGAAACGAGGCGCCACCACGTCGTATCCGAGTTGATCGGACAGCAGGCTAACTCGTCGAACCTGTGCGGCCAATCCGCGGCTACGCGCACTGAGCTCTTCCTGAGCGAGCATGACCACATGGCGCTCAGCCAGGTCGCCGGTGCGGACTGCATCTTCTGACGAGAACGTGCGTCCCACTGCGAGGAGCAGTCCCTCTCGCCTCGATGCATCCGGAATGAGTTCTGAGAGAGTCCCCGCAGCATGATCCGGTATGAGCTCGTCAGCCAATGCCTCCGTTGACGTGCTCATCTGGAGCCACAGAGGTCGTGTGGTGGCGAGAAGGGCTGCGAGAATTGCTATGCAGTCCTCATCGGCTGCTTGGGACAGCGCCATGTCGGCATCACTCGCGACCGACAAGACTCCGTCGTCCTCTGAGAAAAGCCTGGCCCGCACAAGGATGTCTTCACCTCGAATCAGATCTTCAACAGAGAAAACGCCGTCCGACGGGTAGTGTGCATATGCGAGCCGGGCCGCGGAAACGGCAACCGGAGCGCGGTCCGATAGTAGTCGAGCGACATGTGCCGCGGCACGGACATGATGAGCACTGGGAAAGCTCGCCACATCGTGACTCATGGCTGCGTCTGGCTCAGACAGGGGTCTCTCCTCGCAGATGAGCGAACAGAGCAGCGATGTCCTCAACGGAATCGATGACAGCGCCGTAGTCCTCATCGTCCGGGAGAGCGACGGAAGCGAGGTCGGGATCGTCTAGCATCTCGCCGAGCCTCACGGCCTTGACTCTCACGCGGGCATCCACAATCTCATCCACCGTGCCCTCGCTCAGAAGGAATGTGATGCGCGTTTCTTGGTCGGGGGCGAGGCCGAGACGGTGGATTCGGTCGACGCTCTGAAGATAGTGACCCGCATTGAATGTGCGATCCAAGTAGACCGCATCGTGGCAGTCCTTGTGCAAACTGATGCCTTCACTCATGGCTGCGGGATTTGCCAGGAGCACCATGCACTCAGGGTCGCCTCGGAATCGTTTGATTTCGGTGTCTCGCGATCGCTCGTCGGCGATTGATGAGTAGGCTGGGACGCCGCCATGAATGACGGCAGGCTTGTACTTCGCGAGCATCTTGTCCATGGTTCGCAAGTTGCGGACGAAACTCGACCAGACCAGGGTCTTGCGGCCGAGTTCGGCATTGCGCTTCAGGATGCCACCAAGCTCTATGAACTTCCTCGGCGTGTCGTAGCTTCGGTACGCCCGAAGGACATCTGCGAGCGCCGACTCTGGTGGAACCTGCAACGGCGGGTGGCGAAACGCCTCGGGGTCCGCATCGTCCTCTGATCCGGCTGCGAGCAAGGCTGGATTGGTTGCTGCTTCGAGCAAGTACATGACGACTCGGCCCATGCCTGCGAAATCGACGCGGTCGCGTTGTGGCAGTGAAAGGGTTCCGGCGTACAGGTCGCGCAACGCGTCGTAGATGTCCCGGTGTAGTTCGGTCATGGGCACGGCGAGGGCACTGAACGTTACTGGAGGGAGGCCGAGATCGCTCTTCTTCGTTCGGACAAAGAGCGGCCTGATGGCATCGGCCACCAGTGCGCCAGCATTCCTCGGAGGCTGAGCTACGAGAGCTTCCGGAGGCAGGATTCTCGCCGCCGAATTCGGCCATAGAAAGTCGAGAAGGGCAACGAAATCGCGAGGGCTCTGCGGGGCTGGGGTGCCCGTCAGGACGTCGCGCCGCTCAGCGATGTAAGCGAGACTGAGGCAGGCCGACCCCCACTCGCCAGTCCAGCCGCGTTTCATCCGATGAGCCTCGTCCAAGAGTACGAGAGTGGGCCTTGTGGCGACCCATGCCGCCAAGGCGTCGAAGCTTGCTGCGAGCCGCTGGTAGTTCACGAGCAGTATCTCGGCGTCGTCTGGAATGCCATCTCCCTGGTACCGGCGAACTGGAGGCGGCTCCACGAAGCATTCGTCACATTCATCTACCCATGACCCGAAAGCAGAAAGCGGCCCAACCACGAGCATCTGAGCAACACGACCGCCAATCCGCTCTGCCTCGTACACCGCGAGGGCCACAGCTGTCTTCCCCGCGCCAGGCACGGAGAAGTTGGCGCCGTGCGAAATGGCGAGCAGCCGCCCGGAATCTGCCACTTGGAAGTCCCGCAGCTCCCTCGAATAGCGGGAAGGCCTCAGAACGGCGCCAATCTCGTCTCGTCCAAGCGTCGCATGGGCCGTCAGCGCGTCTCGAAGTTCGGCGCGCGTCTCAGTCGCCTCGCGAGCCATAGAACGAACCTGGTCGTCCAATGTGGCGTCAAGGCCGAGACCCTTGCAGCGTGTGACAAACGGTTCGAGTCGCGCCATGAACCGCTCGACTGGCACCACGACTTCGCGCGCGGAGTCCCTTCCGTCTGCGTTTAGCTCAGCGCGAACAGCCATCCAAAGGGCGTCCTCCATTCCCTCCGGACGCACAACGCGAACGTGGGAGCCTCCTTGGCAGCCCTCAATGCCGAGGACTCGCTTAGTCACGATGAATCTAAGTGATGGTCCGTCTCAACCCTCAGGGCGTCGACGTCCCTAACGAGGTGTTTCAGCTGATAGGTGAATCTGCCTGCATCGAAACTCGCTCTGCCCGCTGCCCGCTTGTAGGTGGCGAGGGCCTGCCGAACCGAACGTCGTGCTGCCTCGAGATGCTTAGCGGGCCCCTGAAGAGACTCCGCCGTCTTGGTGTCGAGGCGCACCGTGTCTGCAGACTCCTCGATCGACTCTTGGAGGGCATCCACGAACTTCTCGCTGGAGACCTCAATCCGCTTTCCGCTCGGATGATCGCAATGGATCTTGCCGCTCCCGATGCCTCTAGCGACAGCATCCACCATGGAGGCGATGTTCGAGGGACTGCCGCCTTGGTCGCTGTCGTCAGCGTCTGTGAAGAGCTCGTCGAGCCCGGGCGCGTCAGCCTTGGCCTTCTCGCCGCCAAGGAGCGTCTCTACAACGACACCGACCTGCTCGTTGGACTTGAGTGTCGGCAATAGGTAATCCTCAATCGTATCTGGCTTGATCTGCCTGAGGTCGCGATATCCTGCGCCTGCGAGGATGCCGAGCATTCGAGCCTCTCGCAGGCCCTGGGCTTCCGAGGAGTTCTTCAACTTGAGCTGCTCGTACTCGTCGTCTAGCTCAAGTAGGGCCTGCCGCTTGTCGTCGAAGAAGGTGAGCTTGAGCGTGTGGTCGGACCTGACTTGGAGCTCGCGAATCGTACTCAGCATCCTCGTGGACTGCTGGACGCGCTTGATGCCGGCCTTGAGCTGCTTCTCATCAGACGAGGCAGCCCAGCTGAGCGCACGCGCGGCCTCCTCATCTCTGTAGTTAAACGACGTCTTGAGCTCATCGATGAAGAGCAGTTCATTCGTGAACGTGTAGTCCTGTTTGAAGTCCTTTCGGACTTGGAGCTCAAGCTCCAGCTTGGCAATATCTGACTGACCTGCGTCGCTTGGAAGGAGGGCGACCCGGACGAATCCGTGTGGGTTAATCTGACGAAGAGCCGCGACCCGGGTGTTAGCGTTGACGAGAACGCCCGCTCTTGTCGCAACCCCCTCCTCCAGCTGGCCCTCTTCTCGGAGGTTGTCGCGAAGCTCGCCGAATCTCTCTGTGGCTTCAAGGAGTTCGGAGATTAGGGCCTGCGCGTCTTCCCCGTAGGGCGCTTCCTCTACTCGCTCTCTGCGATCGTCGGATTCCAGCTGCGCCTTGATTCGGTGACTGTTGGGGTTCAAGACCACCGCGACGAGAGGCAATCGCACAACTGGCAGGAGGATCTCCTCTCCGCGAAACCTCAGCCTACGGCGCTCCCCATCAGTCTCCGAATGGGCGTCCAAGGCTTCCTGCACTCGTTGGCGTCGCGCGCTCTCCGGCATCACCGTCATTTCTATCCTCCTGAACCCTGTTGGGCTTCCGTGCTGCTGACTATCACAGTCCTCCCTTGCCGATCCCTGACACTCAGGCCAGTGCTATTCAATCAGGCTGCGGGGACAGCACGCTATGCGCGGGCTTGGTAGTCCTTCGCGTGCGGCCCGCCGGGGCCTTGGCCCGACGGGGCCGCTAGCTTGAGATCCGCCGCCGACCCATCGTCCTACTGTTGCCACGAGATTGCCACAAGACCCGACAGGTGACGAAGGGGGCACAGGACTGCACGTTCTATCGTCGCTCACGAAGCGGCGAGCGTGCAGGCACTTCCTGCAGCCCGCCGGCGCGCAGCCGACTGCGGCAGCTTCCCCTAGCCAGCGACTCTACGCGAGCAGCTTCCTTGTCACCCTGTCCGGAAACCCTGCCCGCCCGAGCGGTCGCACCGGCGTGTGACTCAACTCCAGCGCAGCCTGCAGGAGATCGACGTTGGGGCGACCTGGCAGTTGCCATTGCAGCATGAAGGAGAAGTCGTTCAGGGTGCCGAGCAGTGAGCGGTTGTCGGTCACGCCGATCACGGCCTCGCGCGCGGCCTCGACCTCGCGCTCTGCAGCAGGCGTCTCGATGCCGAGACCGAGAAAGACGCGCGCGAGGGCATCGGGGAAGTTGCTGGCAAGGTGCTTCACGTCGCGCCCGGGCAGGATGACCGGCAGGCGCGAGTGCTCGCTGATCAGGAGAATGAGTCGCTGATGGCCGATCGAGACCGGCCGCGCGTACCAGTCGCCGAGGAGCGTCGTTGTGGGTTCGATGACCGGACTCGGAGCGCCGATGCGCGCGAGCAGCTTCTTGGTGCAGCGGATGGCGACCATGTCAGGCCTGACTGCCGGAGGAGGCGCCGTGGCAGGAGAGGCGTCGGCGGATGGGGTCAGCCGGGATAGTCACACCATGGCCTCAATGAAGAAGGCCATGTCGATTACCTTCGCCCGAGTGTACATGCGGTTCGTGGGCTCACCGCTCAGAAACTCGAGTGTCGGAACGCGGTACCTCTCAATCACGTCAGCGTTGCCGGCGTAGAAGCCACCGACAATGCGGAGCGCCTTGGAGCCGAACGCGCTGACACCCAAGCCGCGCTTGAAGTTGGTGTCGAAGGCTGGAACCGAGCCAAAGACCCCCAGCATGACCTTGGTGACCAAGATGTCCGACATGCCGCCGTTGGCCCGTCTGAGGGCCTCTGCCTGCTCCAGGAGCCGCTCCACGTTGAACTCGGTGTAGCCGTCTGCGTCCACATCCCACAAGGAAGGATCGGTGCTCGCGATGGCCTGGATAACGGGGATAAAGCGGCGAACGCTCCTCTGAAGTAGTTCTGCAGATCCGCGAAGCATGCCCCAGCTGGCCAAGTAGAAGCCGAGCTGAAGACAGCTCACCTGTACGTTGGCCGAGCTTGCTAGAGCGGCGATGTCTCCGGACTCGCGAAACGACTGGAAGTAGTTGAAGCAGTAGTCGAACGATGCGTAGCGGGCATCGGGCTTCCGTCCGCTGGAGATGTTGTCCCCGTCAATGTAAGTCTGAAGATTGGCCTTGAGATCCAGCGCGATCAACTCCTTCGATGCGCACAACGTTGAGCGCGTGAGCTGCGAGCGCAGCGAATCGACACGATCCGTTCGCTATTGAGTCTCAGCGTCAATCCGCCGCGCCAAAGCGACGGCAAGTTGCGTGTACTCGCGAGCAGACGCCTCATCGACGGAGAAGTCCTCGGCGTGGACGGCCTGGTTTCGCAGCATCCGAAGACGGTCAATCACGCTTCGCGTCGGCTCATCAAGAACCTCCGCACGGCCGAGTGCACGAGTGAGTTGAGGTCCGGTCAACGAGCGAGTTCCCTCCGACAGGGCACCCCGAGCCTCGATGGCCCGGCGCGCAGACGATTCGACTAGTCGCCAGGCCTCAACAACTGCCGACCGAGGCGAGACTGCAGCCAGATCGAGAAGTGAATCCTCTTCCGGAACGCGGGTGGGCGGCGCAGCCAACGGGCGCAGAGAGGCGTCTGCCTTCTCACGGAGTTCCCGAACCTCTTGCGCGAATTCCAGCTCGAGATCTTTGTACTTCACGCGACGAAGGAGCGGTATGAGTGCCGCCAGGGGCTTGCGCAACAGTACGATCGCAGCTATCGCAACAGCAGGCCACGCAAGAGCGTGAATGACTGACGCTATGAACTCCAACCAAGTCATGGTTGCCCCATGGTATCGCTAACGCCCCGTGAATTACCTGCCGGCGAAGCGAGTCAGGTTGACCCGGGTGTTAGGCGCGTGTCCCATCCGCCAGCTCAAGACTAATCCGTTCAGCCAGCTCGTGAAACGGCACCAAACCGGACCCTACGACTTCACAGTCAGCACCGGTCGCCGTCGCCGTGAGGCCAATTGAACCGTCGCCGTTCACGTACTTGACGACCACAGTCTGACGAGGAAAGGTCTGCCATACAGGAACAACGAACTGCGATGCGTGCACCATTCTGCGAGCGCTTGAGTCACTGGTGACGTCCAGCACGGAGAGAGCGACGGCATCCTCTTCCAGAACAAAGTCCACAACTTCGAAGCCCTGGGTAGCCATGGCAACCGCCAGCTCAAACAGCGAGATCTCCGGTCTCAGCTCACAGGGCTCGAATCGGCCACGAAGCTGCTCAACGTTGTCGAGTACGACGATACTCCGTGCAGTTCGGATCGCGCCGAGAACTCGGTGAATTCTCTCAATCGCGGCCACAAGTTCCGCGCGTGTCAGCCGAACGATCTTCTCCAGGCTCCCCTCTTCGTAGCGGCAGACGACGAAGTCGCCCTCCACCCAGGAGTCGTGATGCTGAGCGATGTTGCGCCACTGGCTAAGAGAAAGGCCCCAAGGCGGAGGTGCTACGAGTTCTGGGGCTTCGAGAGTGTCGGAGAGCTCCCGAACGACGTTGCCGAGCTTCAGGCGGGCGACGTCGCCGGTCGAGGCTGCCTTGCCCCGGCGTATCCGCACTTGGTGAAGCAACGCCTGTAGCTGTGGCTTGATGCACGCCTCCACGAGGCCACCGATATTCCGGAAGGCCTCCAAACGAAGCTCCTCGAGACCCAAATCGGCCTTGTCGTTTTCCATCAGGAAAAGGCTCATGAATTCTGAAATGCCCCGAAGAACTGCTGGTTCCGCGCCTGCAACTGCGGCGAAAGAAGCCTCTTGGTCGACGGAGGCTGCGGCTCTGTACTCTTCAAGCACCGCCTCGAACATCGCCGCCGCCCAAGGATCGTCTTGCAGCAATTCGACAGACGCGGCCTCGTGGGCCAGAGCGGGAAGCGGAATACTGCCAAAGGTTTTGGGATCAGAGAAATAGCCGACAAGTACGCCTTCAGCGTGCGATTTGATGTCTTCCGGGGAACGCCCGTCCTCCGCCCAGTCAAGGTAGGAAGAATGGCGTCTTAGGTCCTCGATGAGCTGCTTGACGCTTCTCATCACTCCCACTGCGTCTGACGCTAGGCGTATGACGTGTGCGCCGCGCCCCAGCCCAGCTGGGCGCCTCGGCGCATCAAGCTGATGCGCCTGTTCGGTGATTAGTAGTCCCCGAGCTCCCGCTCGAAGATGAGATCCGCATACCCCGACTCGCCGACTCCGCCGACGGCCGGTGCGAAGGCCTGCACGAATCGCCAGCCATCCTGGGCGTGGTTGACGATGTCTTCGCGGCAGTCGTCCTTGGCCCGGCCGGTCAGCCAGCCGCCCTTCAGCCGGACCGACACGAACTTGTACTCGAACTGTCGCGTCATGACCCCCGCTTCCCCTGCATCACCGAACAAGGATTCTGCAGTCTGCGCATGACCCTAGACGCAGACACCGCCCCCGTGTGCATATGACGCTACCACCGACTCCGGACGGCGGCCAGAGGGCCGTGGCACAGGTCTAGCGATCCTGTCCCAGGCCAAGAAGGGCTGCACGCGGCCTCGTCGCCGCCGGGAAGCCGACGCGGATGAGGCCCGTTCTACTTGCCTTCGGGTACGCATCTCGGGGTCG
>Ga0209539_1001085_pt1 | contig 14977 bp, 11 predicted proteins | sample BarGraNGADG00312_2_FD_184499 | JGI IMG/M metagenome (GOLD analysis project Ga0209539, IMG submission 184499) | Arctic peat soil microbial communities from Barrow, Alaska - Barrow Graham LP Ref core NGADG0011-312 (SPAdes) (version 2) | ecosystem: Environmental > Terrestrial > Soil > Wetlands >... | reverse complement strand
TGGTATAATGTAAACAGGATACATACAACAATAAAAACATCAATAAAGAATAAAAAAGAAATATTAATAAATCAATTAGTAGCTTAATTAAATGTCCGGAAAACTATTGCAGGTTCAAAATTATTACACAATTTTGAAAATTTAAACTTATATGCATGATTTTTAAAGCCATGTATATCATATTTCCATAGGTTGGATACATTTAAAATAAATATACATTAGACATGTCACTACAAAACGATCATTTCAAAAAAGCAAGCATGGTTTTACCCGGAGGGGTAAATTCATCGACACGCTTTAATAAGGCCATACAAATGCCGTTTTATGTTTCACAAGGAAGAGGAAGCAAAGTTACCGACCTAGATGGAAAAGAATATTTAGATATGTGCTGCGCCCATGGTGCTGGTTTGTTAGGCAACGCTCATCCGGCTGTAGACGAGGCCTTGCGCAAAGCTATGGAAATTGGCTACGTAAACTCGTTTGAGACTGTGCATCACGAAGAGTTGGCTTCAATAGTTTGCAAAACCGTGGCTTGTGCCGATAAGGTACGTTTTTGCTCATCAGGTTCCGAGGCCACCATGCACATGATCAGGGCTTGCAGAGCCTTTACTAAAAAAGATAAGATCATTAGGGTTGAAGGCCATTTTCATGGATACCACGAAATGATTTACATTGGCGGACAACCGCCACAGTCAGCATTCCCAAACAACAAAACCCAACCATATTTAGAATCAGAAGGTATGCCTGCTTCGTTAGCCGAACTAATCATACCTATTCCTTATAATGATAAGGATTATCTTATTCAAACCATACAGAAACATGCTCACGAAACAGCTTTACTTATTTTAGAGCCCATAAACTTCAATACGGCAGGTATTAGAGCCGATGCAGATTTTTTACAACTTGTCCGCAAACTTACAGCCGACAACAACATTGTATTGTTTTTTGACGAAATACAATCGGCATACAAAAATTCGTTTCAAGCCGCACAAAACGAGCTTGGTATTACTCCTGATGTTACTACAATTGGAAAGTCAATTGGCGGTGGTTTTCCCCTATCAGCGTTTTGTGGTAAAAAGGAAATTATGGACTTGTATGCCCCACTTGGCAAAGTACAACATAGCGGCACTTTTAATGCCCACCTGATACCCATATTGGCAGGTTTGGCATTCATGAACGAAGCTTCAAAACCATACTTTTACTCACATTTACAAGAGCTTGGGAAGCAGCTTTTTGACGGTATGGATAGCATCATCACAAAGCATGATTTAAACATGGTTGTTCCACATTTTGGAGCTCGCTTTAATATGCTTATTGGGCGAAAAATACCTGCCAGAAAATACGAAGAAACCTTCTGCCATAACAATCAGGTTTTCCTACAGATACTAAAAGCTTGCTGGGAGCGTGGTGTTTATTTTCACGATTATGGAGGTGGTCCTGCACACCATGGATTCAGCATACAACATACACCTAAAGATATAGATCTGGCATTAAGCGTATTAGAAGAGGTTCTGGTGGAATTTAAAAACAAGTTTTAAATATCTAAAATGAGTAACGTACATAATTTCTTCGACTTAAGTGGAAAGTTGGCTGTGGTAACCGGGGCAAGCCGTGGTTTGGGGCAATATATGGCTCGGGCACTGGCTAAAGCAGGTGCTAACCTGATTATTACCTCTCGCAACTCGGATGATTGTGCTGAATTTATTAAAGAAATTCAATCCTTGGGGCGAACTGCCGAAGCTTTTTCGCTCGATTTAAGAAGCGAAACAAGCATTACCGGATTTGCCAATGATGTGCTAACAAAGTATAATTCTATTGACATTTTGGTAAACAATGCTGGTTGCAATATTCGTAAACCATCGTTAGAAATAACCTGGGACGATTGGAACACAGTGCTGGAAACCAACCTTCGGGGAATGTTTTTTGTGAGTAAAGCCTTTGCTCCCTCAATGATTGCCTGCAATTATGGTAAAATAATAAATGTTGGATCTGTTACCAGTGTATTTGGCACCGGCGGCATTGTTCCTTATGCATCGAGCCGTGGAGGTGTTTTGCAGCTTTCGAGATCGTTGGCTGCAGAGTGGGGCGAACATGGTATTAATGTTAATGTGCTGGCTCCTGGCTGGTTTCGCACCAAACAAAACGATGTTTTATACCAAAACGAAGATTGGTACTCGTATATATGCGATCGCATACCAATGAAACGGCCAGGTCAACCCAACGATTTAGACGGCTCCGTTGTATTCCTTGCTTCCGATGCCTCACAATATATTAGTGGCCAAATTATTTTGGTTGATGGTGGAATAACAACAGGTTCAACAAAGGCAATTATTAAGAAATAACATATTTAATACATCTAAAAATGATACTGGATTTTACAAACAAACATGTTTTAATCACTGGAGGAGCCAGTGGAATCGGTTACGAAATTGCCCGGCAGTTTGGCGATTCTGGCGCTATACTTTCAATTTTTGATTATAACGAAAAAACCTTGAATGATGCCACCACTAACCTTCGGAATATGGGTTACAAGGTAAACCCTTTTGTGGTTGATGTTTCGAACTACGAGGTGGTTACAAAAAGTGTTGATAACGCAGAAGCAATTGCCCCCATTGATATTTTGGTAAACAATGCCGGTATTTGTTTAGTAACACCTTTTTTACAATTGACAAAGGAAGAATGGCAAAAAACACTTGATATAAACCTTACAGGTGCATTTTATGTAGCTCAGGCAGTGTGCCGTTACATGGCAAAGCGTAAAAATGGCTCGGTACTGAACATGTCGAGCAAAAATGGCTTGGATGGCGAGTTCGGGCATGCTCATTATAACTCGTCGAAAGCAGGTTTGGTGTTACTTACCAAAACTATGGCTATTGAGCTGGCGCATTTAAATATTAACGTAAATGCTATTTGCCCCGGTTATGTTCGCGGTCCGCTTAATTTTGAAGTAGATAGCGATGAGTTTGTAGAAGAATTTACTAACCGTTATATCCCATTTAACCGTACCGGATTGGTTACCGATGTTGCCCCAATTTTCTTATTCTTAGGGCACGAAATGTCGCGCTATATTACCGGACAAACTTTTGTTATTGATGGTGGTCAGTTGGCTGGTCAGAAAGCATTTGACTGGCTTATAAATAAAAAATAAATATATGTTATTCGGGGAAATTGCTCTTGAAGCAGCTATAAAAGCTGGCAATATACTAAAATTGGCCTTTGTAAATCAATCGCATATTGAAGCCAAAGGCAAGCACGATATTGTAACTGAAACTGACCGAATGTCGGAACAGGCAATTTTAGGTGTATTACAAAAGCACTTCCCCGAACATACCTATATCGCCGAAGAATCGGGTACGATACAGACCCAATCGGAATATTCATGTTACATTGACCCTTTAGATGGCACCTCTCATTTTGTAACTGGTAACCCATACTTTTCTGTATCAATTGCGCTTGCCTATAAGAGCGAAGTGATTGTTGCCATAGTATACAACCCTGTTCTTAACGAATGTTATACGGCTGTTAAAGGAAAGGGAGCATTTTTAAATAACCACCCCATATATGTAAACAATAACAGCATCCTCTCTAATGCGATGATTGCCTCGGCATACTCTGCCCACGAAGCTGAAATAATAACCGGTTTGCAAACTATTGAAAAATTGGCAATGCAGGCTCGAAAGGTAATTATAAATTTTTCGCCGGCAATGGATTTATGTAATATAGCACGAGGTAGACTTGATGGCATTATAACAAAAGGCACAACACCTGAAGATCACGCTGCCGGCAGCTTAATATTAACCGAAGCTGGCGGCATGGTTCAAAATTTTGACAACAATTTATGGAATGTAAACGAACATGGTATCATTGCCTCCAATGGATTGTTGCAAAACGTCATTCGTAAGGTCGTCACATAAATAGGTTTAATTGTAATGCCATAGCCGATAAAACATTATGGATGAACTTGAAAGATTATAAAAACTAAATGTGATGAAATGTCCATGATCGGTTAACACTAAAACGATGATTGTTATATGTGAGCATATGACGTGACCTTTTAATAAACATAACTAAAGAATCCACCCTCTAAGAAGGTTGACTTAAAAGAGTTCCTCCTGTTTTCCGCTCTGGGACACCCGGAAAATTTTTCATTATAATTTGACACTAGTGAAAAATCAATTATAACCAGGATTCTCAATCAACTTTGGATTGTTGTTGATTCCGGATTCCGGCATAGTCCTCTGTAAATCTTATTTAAATCTGTTATTATAGTAACATCCGTTACCGGATCGTAAGCCAGATTGGTAATCAATGCTGATTTAAAATCTTCTGAAAGCATTTTTAAAAAGATGGCATCATTGGGAAAAAGGTTTCCTTCTTCATCTTTTGCTTTAAAACAAAATCCATACGACATTGCCTTCAGAATCCTGTCATATGGCTGTTTGTACTTGAGCGCCAAATGGATTGCACCCATGAAGCGGTCGTCGGGACCTAACTTACGTATCAAATCACTACCCACACGATATATAGTATCTTTAAGAGCTTTATTCCTGAAACGAACCAGCAGGTCATCAATATGATCCTCAAGATCAGACATAGTAAAATCATCAGGATAAGCAACAAGAAGAGTTGAAGCAGACTGTATCATAACATCTCTTGTAAAGGCATAAACCTCAGTGTCGTCAAGAACCTCATATAAACAGATTGCTTCCGGGTATTTATAATAACCAAAGTAAGCAGCTGTTGCATGTCCAAGGTTATGAATAAATGCTTTACGATCGACCCATGCTTTGATATTGTCTTTTGGAGCTAAACCTTCAACAGAGGGAACAGGCGATTTAAATGCTTTCCCATCAAGTATCAGTGTATTATAAGGTTCGGCGAATACCATTAACGGATCTTTCTCCATGTCATCTGTAGTCATAATCGGGACCATTTTACCTATACTGGTTTCTATCAGACCGACAAGTTTTTCGACGGGATAATGCAGTGACAGGTCTTTCTTCAGTTGTTCTTTCATAAAATCTCCCGCAGATCTCATGTTTTCGGCAATAATGATATCAAGCGGAAGTTCAGGATCAATTTTGTATCTTATTTCCAGGCCCAATGCTATGGTACGGATCACTTTTTTAAGTGCATTTTTCCCCACTGAGACAGCAAGTATCCCTGCTGTGGATACAGCTTCTGAAGCCTCAGATAAATTTGAGGCAAGAATTGCCTGCACATCATGAACAATTATCTCCTGATCGCTATCGCCTTTTATAACAACCCGATAACTTCTCTGGTGGTTAAGTCTGGCTACTATTTCCGGATCAATTTCAATAAAAACCACTTTATACCCGCCTCTTCCGAAAAGCTGACCAATAAATGAGCGGCCTATCTTGCCTGCCCCGAAAATCACAATTGATCTTTCAGACGACATTGGTTTCATCGGGATATTCCTATTCTTCTTCCTGTTTTGTTTGATTCAAGTGCCGCAGTAAACAACTCATGGCTCCATGCTGTTTCTTCCGGGGTAATATTTCTGAACGGATGGATTGATCCTTTCCCTGAAAGTTCATGTATAAATGCTCCAATCATTTGCTGAAAAGCATCAGAAAAACCAAATTCAAAAATACCTCCTGTTATTGTAGGTATTGCTGATTGTGATCCGGTATCAATTCTTGTCCAACCCTGTTCTTTTCCACTGGTTGTCAGAAAATTGAATGCTTTTGGGTTGTGAGTAGAAAATGTGGCAGAGCCATCGGTCCCATAAACTTCAATAAACCAATTATTTGTTGCACCAGGAGCCATTCTTTTTGTCTCAACTACCATTGAAAAATCTTTTCCCGTTACAGGGTCAATGCTTTTGCAAGTAAGAACTGCATTATCCCATGTTTCGCAAGGAACTATTTTCCCTTTTCCATCCGGACGTGTTTTTACAACTTTCTGCAGATCAGCAAATACACTGACTGGCTTCCATCCCATGTGAAAAGGAATATGTAATGCATGTATACCCAAATCACCCATACATCCATATTCTCCATTTATTTCGATCATTCTTTTCCAATTAATTGGCTTGGTAAGATCCAAATCGCTGGAATGATGAAAGCCGGTTCTGACTTCAATAATTCTTCCATATTTACATGCTTTTAACCATTTTATCAATTGTTGACAGGCAGGGAAATAAGGAAATTCTGAACTACAGCAAACAACTACATCCGGGTTTGACTTAACTGTTTTTAATATTTCCTCATTGGCCTTTTTATCAATACCGAAAGGTTTCTCACCAAGCAGATGTTTTTTTGCTTTAATGATATCAATATAAAACTGTTCATGTAAATTATGAGGAACAGCACAATAGATTGCATCAATTTCATCCGACTCTAAAAGCTTTTTATAGTCGTCGGTTTTGATAATGAGCTCCGGAAAATTATCAACGTACCATTTCCAGCAGTCCTTGTTTATGTCGCATATTCCAGTGAGCACCGGAATATCAGCATTGTCTGCCAGATGACACCACCTTGCAATTGAGCTTGCAAACTCCTTGCCCATCAGGCCTAATCCGATTATTCCTATTCTGATCCTATTCCTTTGCATGTCAGCTTAGTAATATCCAAATTCTTTCTCAACTTCAGTTATAGCCTCCTCAATAATATCCATACCCATGGATGCGTACTTTTCGTCCATAATCAGTGGTGGAGACATGCGCAGTATATGTCCTGCCGGAATCCAGGCTAACCCTTTTCTGAACGCCTTCTGGTAGACTAATTTGCCAGCTTCATCAAATGGTTCCTTGGTTTTCTTATCCTTTACAAGTTCAATTCCCAGTAAAAATCCTTTCCCCTTAACATCTCCAATTATCGGATGCTGTTCTTTCATTTTCTCCATACGATTCATAAAGAATTTACCAACCAAACGAACATTTTGCAAAAGGTCTTCTTCTTCAATAACTTCAATGGAAGCCAATGCTGCTGCACATGCCATTGGATTTCCACCATAACTTGACGAAGCTGAAATTTTTTCAAGGGCTTCTCCGTTTTCTTCGCTTACAACCATGGCTGTAACAGGAAACCCGTTACCAAATGATTTGCCAAACGTCACAATATCTGGTATAACACCCCAATGATCCAGAGTAAGCCATTCACCAGTCCGTCCCATTCCTGCAAGTACTTCATCATCATAAAGAAGTATTTTATATTTCTCGCAAAGCTTCTTAAGTTTTGGGAAAAAATCGTCCGGAGGGAATATGCTGCCTGCCCAACCCTGTGCCGGTTCCAGAACAAATGCTGCCACATTGCCCACAGTTCCTTCCTTAAGAAAATCTTCATAAAACCTAATATAAGCATCAGTATCAATTGATCCATCAGTTTTGGTCCACAGAGGACGATAGGGATCAGGTCGGGGAACCATATAAAACCCAGCTGCTCGTGTTGGCCCATAACTATGCGTCTCCCCCCTGTACATTTGTGCGCAGCTAACTGCTCCCAGGCTCTTACCATGAAAATCGCGATATGCAGATATAAATTCATGCTTATTAGTTATAGCGCGAGCTGCACGAATAGCTGCTTCTACGGCTGAAGTGCCATCGGAATATAACTGAATTGCATTTAGTTTTCCGGGGAGGATACTGGCCATTTTTTCCATCAGTTTCTCTTTTACCGGAGTGGTAAAATCATGGGCATTCATCAATTTTTTTGCCCAAAAAGAGATTGCTTCTGATATTTTTGGATGACAATGACCCAGAGAAGTAACATAAATACCTGATGAAAAATCAAGGTATTTATTACCGTCAACATCTGTAAGCGTAATGCCAAATCCTTCTTCAAAGCACACAGGAAATAATTTTACCTGAGAGCTAAGACCTTTCATATATCTGGCAGTATTCGCGTGCATAATCTTTGATTTCGGACCAGGCGTTTCTGTTATGAGCTTAGGAATACCTATCGCACTATTTTTCCACCAGTCCTTTGATACTTTGCTAAAATTCTTCATGTTATTTTTTTTGAAAGTTCCTCGTTAAATTTATTAATACTAAGTTAAAATATCAATTATTATTTATTTTCAATAGCTTAGAAATAGATTAATTCGTTGTCCACCGATTTTATTTCTTTTGTCATCTCCTGCCAGTTACTAAGGTCATCATATAAATTTGTACAATACAAATTGTTTCTTCCTGCCATAGCAGCATATTTGACTGCAGATTCAGGATTTTCTCCATCAATTATGGCTGAAAGAAACGCTGCAACTGATGTGTCTCCTGAACCGGATGAATTTTTTATTTTTAAAGGATCTGCTTTATATGCATTACACCAGAGTTCACAATGATTCCATTTTCCCTTTTCCAGATTCAAACCGCCTTTTTCACTTATTGATGAAACATCACCGGTTAGTAGGTAGGCTCCCCATTGACCAGCTTTGATTAATAAAATTTTAACCCCTGAATCGATGAACCGCTTGCCAATCTCACGGATAGTGTTGACAAGCACCTGATTAATGACATCAGCACTGACAGATGAAGATAGAATCTCAGCATATTCCCTGGGTTGCATTATCTGGAGTACCTCTTCCATGCTGGGAACAAATATGTCGGTATATGGCAATATTTTTTGTATTATTTCCGGCCACTCTATTTTGCCTGATTCGCTTTCAGGATCTGGTAAACTAAAATCCAGGGAAGTTACAACTCCCATTTTTTTTACCTTAGAAAACATGTCAAGCATTTGACTTCCATTATTCAGATAAAACTGTTTTAGAAGCGGAGGATATCCGAAATGAAACAACCGGCTCTGAGAAATACCATCGAAATTAATATAACCGGCATCAAATATTTGATTACAACCGGGAGATTCCAGAAAAATGCGATCAATTCCCTGCGGAGCTATTACAATACTAAAGGCGGTACCTGCTTTATTGGTTGTCTTCATTCCGTCTGAAAGATTATATTTATTCAACCATTCTATGGCAATTTTACCAATGAAATCCTCCCCGACCAATCCATTCAGAAAAACCTTCTTATTGAATTTCTTCATTGCCAGACCTGTATTTGCCACAACGCCACCGAGGACAAAATTAATCCCATCGATTTCTATTAATTTCCCTGGTATAAAAAAATTCGATATACTGGTAACAGATTGCGTCTTTTTAAAATCAGGAATCAGGTCAACACAAGTATAACCAGCAATTACAGCATCATATCTTTTCATATTTCTTCATTTATACGACTTTGATATCCTTTAAAAAACAAAAGTCTCTCAAGGATTGTAAATGATCACCATAAGCTATAATATAATGCTGTCCGGAAATGCTTTGTGCAAAATCTTCAACCGGAGTATCGAGAAATATTTCAAGGTTGGGTAGCTGAGGGGCAGGATAATCCCATCCGGCTTCTTCCCATGATTTTAGTTTCCCTTCACCAGTACAAATATGCATGGTATATTGATCTCCCTTGTTTGACAACCGGACCATTGTAAGTTTTCCGGTCTTCAAAGTTGAAATATTTAAAAGGCCACCACTAATATTGCCAAATGCAGCAGGTGTAACTTTCACTTTCCCTTTAACAACTTCAGCCGGAACAAAATCAGGTACTCCCAAAAGGACACTTTTTTCGAAAAATTCATAAAACTCAAGGTATGCAGCGCATTGCCCGGTAATATGTTTTACAATTAGCTGTGTTACAGCTCCCATTGCATCATTTTCAGGGATAGCACACAACTTCATTTCATCGGAGAGTAACATGAAAATCATGGCAGGTGGAAAACCCAATAACTTTTTCATCCCATCAACATCTTTTAACGAAATGGCATCGAATCCTTGTTCTTCAGCAATTTTCCGGACAGCTAAGTAATAGCCAATACCTCTTTTAAGAAACTCATCATCTGCAGGCTTCTCAAATATCCAATCGCGTTTAATTTTAGATAGAATAGGTTCCTTCTCTGCAGCAGTTATATTTTCACTTTTCTGAAACATTTCCAGCATTTCAAAAAATTCAATTTCAGGTCCAATTTTGGACTTTAAAGAAAGACCTTCGTAAAGAGTATTGTAAAGTTTCATATCGCGAAATCCCATCATCCCCACCTTTGTATTTTCAACAGATTTCACAGCAGTGGCCGCAAGTGCGAAACTTTTTATTTTGTCTAATGGCGACTTTTTACCTATGACGTTATAAACATACCTGAACTTGTATCCAAGATCCTCAAATACCTTTCTTAGAGCAGTTGTTCCAGCCTGGGGCGCTGCTGTAACTATCCGTCCATTTTCGATATCTCCGGCCAGTCCCCATAAAATCATAGGTTTTGACTTAAATTCATTTGTTATTGCGATAACCGCATGGGAAGGAATCCATCCGGCTAAACAGACAATTAAAAGGTCAAATTCCTCTTTTCTCAAGTCCTTTATCGCTCTTTTTACATCTATCCCTTTGGGATCGTCTGTAACATGATCGGTGGTTACAAGTTTAATGCCAAGAGATTCTATTTCTTCCCTGGCCTTTAAACATTTGTCCTTAATTAATTGTTGGGGTGAATTAATTTCGCCAAATCCAACAAATGCTGCTTTAATTAAATATTCTTTCATTTTTATTTAGTTTTTTTCTATTATTTATAATCGCAACAAAAATCAAATAGGAGATACAACAAAGCGGAACTATAAATGCAAATAAAATTGAAGTATTATCGGCAACCATTCCCATAATAGGGGGAAGTATTGCGCCTCCTGCGATAGAAGAAACCATCAATCCTGATAATTCGTTTGTATATTCAGGCATGCTTTCTATTGTAATCGAAAACAGAAGCGGGAAAATATTCGCAAAACCGAGTCCTACCAGAAAAACGCCTATCAGGGTCAGGGTAAATGAATTGCAAAAAATTAGTAATATTCCGCTGAGAGCCGTTACGCCAGTAATTAACAATAATTTTTTTGGAGCAATATGTGACATTATAAACGATCCTAAGAACCTTCCTGCTAAAATTGGAAGGTAGAACAATGACCAGCTGATTAAAAGACCCATCTTCTCGACTGAAATCGAAAATTTACCTTTCAAAAGAAGAGGCACATGTGAACTCATACAAATTTCAACGCCACAATAAATAAAAACTCCAAATACCATCATGAAAACATAAGGATTTTTAAGCAGCCTTAAACACGATTTTAATGAAGCATGATGATCTTCGGAACTCTTCTTTTCATTAATTCTGAGTGAACTTAACCAGATAAGTGCTATTATAGCAATGCAGGAATACATTGGGAATATTATACTCCAATCGAGTCCGAATGCATACAGCATTAGAGGTGGTATAAGAAAACCCATAGAAGATCCAATAGTTATGAAGGCCTGAGCCAAAGACAGGTTCTTTGAATAGTGCCCCTCTTCAGAGACATCGCGCATAAAAGGATTACCTGCAACCTGAAGAATTGAACCACCCGCCCCTAATAACAGGATTGCTGCCAAAATCTTATAAAATTGCAATAAGGAGGCACTATTGACAACCATTCTTCCGTACATTCCCGATAAAATCGGAATCAGAAGGCCCAAAGAAGCTATTGAAAGGCCCAGATTTAATATATATTTCTTCCCCTTCTTGTCTTGTAAAAGACCAATCGGTACCGAAAGCAAACCGTACATAATGTAACCTAACAGTGGCAGTAAAGTAGCCATTGTAATTGAAATTTTAAAAGATTCTTTGGCAAGGCTTACCATGGGTCCAACTGCATCAATCATCCCCATACAAAGGAAAACCAGATAAATAGGCAACGTTTTTTTTATCATCGCAGAATAGGTTAAAGCTAGTTATTGGTTTAATTAAAATAATCTGTTTTCTCTCTAACAATTGGCCTCCTCATACCGACTTTCAGACTATTTTATCGATACTTCACTATTTATTGTTTCAGGACAAAAATCCATTCTATTTTAATACTGCAATCCTTAATACAGTAACCGAATAAGCCGGAAATGTGTACTTAAAATTATTGCCTGCTGTAAAGGTGCTTTCTGAAGGAACTACACTGGTCGGATTGGTCAATGAGTTTTCTGCATCGGGAGAACCGGTTAATGTGCTGGAATGACCTGTATTATTAATCTTCACCGGGCCCTTGAGAATTATGTCAACCAATTCGGATGTGCCTGATTTATTTGCTACCTTTAAAAGTATGTCATCTTTACCTGATCCGGTATCTACACTGGCTGACCAATGACAATTAATTGTATTTTGAGTAAATGGTAAAACACGTGTCCCTGCATTATCTGAGAATAGCATTTTTTGCATATAGTATGAAGGTGATGCAAAGTTGGTAACAGCATCGTTCCATACAATACATGGCCCAAAGTCACCGTGACCTGCAAAACCAGCATAATTGCCATACCCGGTCCACCACAATCTTTCAGAATTCTTTTCACATCCCAGCATAAAAACAGCATCTCCCAGTGCATCTCCATAATTGCCCATTACATTCCCTTCATTTCCGTGGATGGAAGATGCATACTCAGCGACACATATTTTTTTGCATAACGCGTCGATGGTATCATATCTATTATACAATTCTGAAAGATCTTTCAGATAAAAATGTTCATCAACGAAATCAACAGAATTACCAAAAGTATGCGAAAGCACATTTCCCTGACGAAAGCCATTATACATAATCTTCATATAAGGATAATGAGCCAGGATAGAGTCATGGATCATAGAATATCTTGGACTATAATCCTTTGCTGTTTCCCACCCGTTTTCATTGCCAATTTCAATGTATTTAAGATTATATGGTTTAGCATGGCCATTTGCGCAACGTATAGCTCCCCATGTGGTTGATTTTGATCCATTGCAGTACTCGAGTAAATCCAAAATATCGTCAATGATCGGCTTCATTTTATTAAGCGGGCAAACACCGTATAATGGACTATTTGGCGTTTCACTTATTCCTGACGAGGTGACATAAACCGATTCTGCTCCCAGATCTTCGCACAATTGCAGATACTCATCCAAACCAAAATAGAGGTCGTTTTTATACTTCCAGTTGTTTCTTGTGGAACCGGGCCTTTCTTCCAGCGGACCTATTGAATTTTTCCAGTTCCAGCAAGTATCCATGCAAGCGGACTCGGCGGTGCAGCCACCCGGGAATTGTATATACTTGAGCTTCAAAGCGGCCAACTTTTCCGCTAAATCCGGCCGGAGACCGTTGGGACGATTCTTCCATGTCGGTGGCATCAATGTAATCACGTCAAAATATACTTCACCAATTGATGATGCATATATTACAAAACGATTTTCTCCGGTAACATTGAGGATACCATCTGTTGTCAGGTCGCAGGTAAAATGTCGCCAGTTAGTGGTCAGTTTAAAATCCGGCGATTGCGCATAAACAATTCCGTCGTTACTTTCCAGTTTTGCCTTTAAAGTACCTTTGAAATCTGAACCTTTTTTAGCCCAGAAAGAAACTTTATATTTTGTTTTGTTTTCTAGTTTAATGCCCCAGTAACCTCCGTTTGCAAGTCCCACACTTCCTGAAGCCACTGATTTAACAGTCAGGTTCATGCAATGCTGTTGATAGTTATTCAGAAGACCAGTTTCAGAAGAAGTCCGGGAATTTAAGATCCCGTTTGAGGAACCTGATTTTACCAAATACCAATTAGCAGTCGGGTTACTGTGCAATTTGGAGTCTATTTCTTCAAATGACGGATTGTTGATCAGCTGGGCATATAATCCCCCCTCAAACTGGTGGTTGAATTCTTCAATCTGCTGACCTCTGCAAATAGGTGCGACTACAGCTCCGGGACTAGAAACATTAACAATACAGATGGAATTTGTTGTTTGTGCCTGAACCATAATTGCACTGATATACAAGACGGTTATTAAAAATATAACCATCATATATTTATTTGGAAATCTCATTATATTTTACATTTAATTCTTTTTTTGGTTAATTCCCCGTCACTTGTGGCGAATTCTGCCAGTGCGTTGGAGGTTTTGATACCTCGTAGCTTGCTGCGAGGTTGTTCATTTTAGTTATTTAACACCATGATACCAGAGTCTGTTGAAATGACTTATTCTTTAATAGCCTCACAATCACTTCGAATTTAAAATTGTGACTCTTAGCACAGTAACTGAATTGGCAGGGAAAGTATAGTTAAAACTACTGCCGGCAGTAAAGGTACTTGTTGTCGGGACTACTTTAGTTGGATGAGCTATCGAATTCTCATCAGATGTACTACCTGAAGTAAGAGTAGTTGCAATTCCATTAGCATTCAAATTTTTTGGTGCGCCAGTTAGCGTAATTTTGGTATTTGATATGTTAGCCGTTGCATTTACAACTTTAATAATGATATCTCCATTACCTTTTACTCTTGAGGGAGCAACATATAATGAACCGTTTAAAGTATACGGCAAAATCACATCCCCCGTATTCTCTCCAAACATCTTTATCACATAATAAGGTGGTATAGCAAAGCAAGAAACACTATTATTAAAATAAAGATTAGGAAACCAGTTATCAATATTCAGATTTTCGCTCAAGGTACCATAGGTGGTAGAGATTACAATATCCGAATTACGTTCACAACCAGTCAAAAACGCAGCTTCTCCGATAGCACATAATAAATTACCGACTTCGGTTGAGTTTTCTTTGTCGGAATATTCGCCAACAACAATTTTAGGTCCTTTTCGGTCGTAATTATCATAACGGGTTGATAACTTTAGAAACTTATCAAAATTACTATAAAAATGTTCATCAATTATATCAGCTTTCTGATCACTCATCTGATCATCAATAATAACATTCATATTAGGATAGGCCTTTTTAATTGCATCAAAAAATAGCGCATATCTTTCCATATAGCCTTTTTTGCGTCCATTTTCATTGCCAACTTCTATATATTTGAGATTATATGGTGCCGGATGTCCATTGTCTGATCGGATCTTACCCCATTTAGTGGTTTTTGCGTCACCATTCGCATATTCAATTAAATCCAGCAAATCCTGAATAAATGGCTGTATTTTATCCAATGGGACAG
>Ga0209539_1001084_pt1 | contig 14988 bp, 15 predicted proteins | sample BarGraNGADG00312_2_FD_184499 | JGI IMG/M metagenome (GOLD analysis project Ga0209539, IMG submission 184499) | Arctic peat soil microbial communities from Barrow, Alaska - Barrow Graham LP Ref core NGADG0011-312 (SPAdes) (version 2) | ecosystem: Environmental > Terrestrial > Soil > Wetlands >... | reverse complement strand
CCCTTGCCTGGTGTATCGGCATCCTTGTCCTCGCGTACTTCTTCGCGATGGCAATCTACCGGCGCAAGATCAGCTAGGGCGTGTCTCCCACACCGACCCCCCGGCCCGGCCAACGTATGGGATGACGCGGTACCTGATCTCGTTCGACGACGACGCGATGACCTTCCCCGAGGAGGAGCTGGCCGATGTGGGCAGGACAGCGCATGAGGTGGTCCAGGAGGCCAAGCATGCGGGGGTGTGGGTCTTCGGAGGCGGGCTGAAAGACCGCGAGGCGAGCGTCGTGGCCACCGACGGAACCGTCACCGACGGCCCGTACCCAGAGAGCAAGGAGCACCTCGGCGGATTCGCGGTCATCGACGTGCCCTCCCGCGAGGAGGCGCTGAAGTGGGCCGCCAAGATCGCCGTCGCCTGCCGTTGCGCGCAGGACGTACGAGAACTCCTGCCCGACTCGACCGTCTGAACGAGGAAGACCCGCCCCGCGAGACCACGACCTGCCGTGGCGCGGTCTGACCAGGTGAGCCTGCGGCAGGGAACGACGGGGCCTATCGAGGCCCGGTCATGGGCATGACCGGACGTGGCTCTTCGACAAGCTCAACCGTCCGACGGCACGCGACCTGTTCGCCGAACTCCTGCCCGACATCGTCAGCCGGTTTCCGAACAGACGCCGCGTGGCCGCGCCTGCGCCGACGCCGCCGAACCGACGCCAACACGCTTGTGGCGTCTTCAACTGCTACCGAACTGCTACCGGACCGGTCGGTCCCGTCGGGAGCCCGGACAACGAGAAGGGCCCGTCTCCTGCATCACCGCAGGTCACGGGCCCGTACCATGAGCGGAGGATGGGGGATTCGAACCCCCGAGGGCTTGCACCCAACACGCTTTCCAATTGCGTTGACCCGTGTCCAAGGGTGTCGGCCAACGTCTGTTTGTGCAGGTCACGGCAGGGTCTCCGACGAAGACCTGCACCAGCCGACGGCCACGGACAAGCAGGAACTGCTACCGAAACTGCTACCGGCTGGGGAGCCGTGTCCGGGGACCAGGTTGCGGCGTCTGTTTCGCGTGGCCTGAGATGGAGCGATCGTGAGAAACCGCCCGTTCATCGGGCTCGTCCAGCAGCAAGAGCACATCGGCATGGCCCTTGGGGTGGTGAGCCGGCGACCGACGCGTGGAGTGTCTCGGTACGCGTCCGACTCGCACGTTTCCCGTCAGAGCCGGCCCGGTGCCGCCGCTGTCGTGCGCCGGGGTACGAGATAGGTCGGCAGGGTGACTGCTTGGTCGACATCGGTGTCCCCGCGCAGCAGCCCGAGGAGCATGCGGGCTGCGGTGATCCCCTGCTCGCGCACCGGTTGGTGGACGGTGGTGAGGTCGACGAGATCGGCCAGCGGGTGGTCGTCGATCCCGACGATCGAGATGTCCTCGGGGATCCGTAGGCCGGCGCGGCGGATCGTGCGCATTGCGCCGAGTGCGACCTCGTCGGAGTGTGCGTAGACGGCCGTCGGCGGGGTCGGGAGGCTGAGGAGGCGTGCCATGGCGTCGGCTCCACTAGTGCCGCCCCAGTCGACGGTGATGACCAGGCGCTCATCGAGGGTGATACCGGCGGCCGCGAGGGCGGCGTAGTAGCCCTGTGATCGTCCAGGCAGGCTCGGCCAGCCGGGCTGGTCGGGGTCGGCGGCGCTGATCATGCCGATCCTGGTGTGGCCCAGCCTGAGGAGATGGTCGACGGCCTGGCGCGCGGCGACCTCGTCGTCGATGCGGACGTAGGGATATGCCGCCGACTGGCCGCCGGCGGCGACGATCGTGACGCCCATCAGCTCGAGGCGGAGGCGCTCGGACTCGCCGACCGGCAGGGCGAGCACGACGACAGCGTCGACCTTGCGGCGGGCCGGCAGTTCGGCGAAGAACTCGGCCCGGTCCTCGGCGTCGCCCACGTGATAGAGCAGGACGTCGAGCCCGGCCGCGCTGAGCTCGTGCTCCAGCCCGCTGACGAGCTCCCCGAAGAACCAGCGCTCGATGTGCGGGACAACGAGGGCGACGCGCCTGGTGGCGCCGCCGGCCAGGCGCGCGGCGTCGGGGGATACGACGTAGTCGAGCTGGCGCGCGATGTCGAGGACGCGCTGGCGGGTCGAGGCCGCAACGCCGTAGGCGTCGTTCAGCGCCCTGGATGCCGTGGCAAGCGAGACCCCGGAGGCCTTGGCGATGTCCGCGAGGCTCATCTGGGGGGGGTCGCTCATGCGAGGGGGTTGGTCGCTCATGCGAGCAGTCTAGCGTTCTTGAGAGCGCTTCCTGAGGATCGAGTCCTGCAGCCCCGGCACTTCGGGAAAGTTCGTGTGTTTTCGGTCTTGACAGGTGGCACTGATCGGCGCCATGCTATCGGAAGCGCTTCCGAAACCGGAGGCGATACTCAGAGAGGAACACCATGGCTCAGCGCTCCGTCCCGTCCCCGAGCGGCCTCAGTCGCTCGACGTCGGCCAGGCGGTGGATGACCGTCGCGGCCGTCGCTGCCGCCGCCACACTGGCGGCGTGCTCGGCTCCCGGTTCGGGCTCGGGCTCGGTCGATACGGCCTCCGCCGGCGAGCCGGCTGCGGTGAGCACCGACCTGGGAACGGACCCGATCGAGCTGACTTTGTACGACGGTGCGGGTCTGAAGGCAGTCGACGACGCCCTGATCGCCGCGTTCACCACGAAGTACCCGAACGTGACGATCACGACCCGCTTTGACCCGGACGACGTGCAGGCCCAGAACGCGCCCCGCGTGCTGTCCTCGGACAACCCGCCCGACATCGCGCGCATCGTCGCGCTCGGCGACATCGTGAAGAACGGGCAGTTGACCGACCTCGAGCCGTGGGCGGCCGCCTACGGGTGGGACGCCCTTCCCGGTGGTCAGCTCGCGATGTACACGGTCGACGCTGACGGGGTGCGTGGCTCTGGGGCGCAGTACACGGTCGCGAGTGGATTCGTGGTCACCGGTCTGTACTACGACAAGTCCGTCGCCGCGACGGTCGGAATGACGACCCCGCCGGCCACCGTCGACGAGCTCGAGGCCGCCCTCGCCAAGGCCAAGGACGCCGGCGTCGTGCCGATGATCATCGGCAACCAGACCGGCCAGGGGACGTTCCCGATCCAGATGATGATCAACAGCTACGCCGGTCAGCAGTCGGTCAACGACTGGGTGTTCAACGTCGCAGACGCCACCATCGACACCCCTGAGGGCGTCGAAGCGGTGACCCGTGTGGCCGACTGGGCGGCCCAGGGCTACTTCAACAGCGACGCGAACGGCACGGACTCGACCACGGCGCTGGGCCGCTTCACCCAGGGCGAGGCGCTGTTCTACCCGTCGGGCAACTGGGATGCCTCGAGCCTGCAGGACCAGATGGGCGACAACGTCGGCTTCGTCCTGCCGCCCGCGACCACGGTGGGCAGCTCCCTGGCGATGTCGGACCCGGTGTCCAACTTCGGGATCCCGGCCAAGTCCACCAACAAAGACGCCGCCGCGGTGTTCCTCAACTTCCTGACCAGCCCCGAGGCACGCCAGGTCATGGTGGACTTCGGGTTCGCTCCCAGCGGCACCGGCGACGCCCCGACGACGCCTGATGGGTCCCTGAACGCCGAGATCCAGGCGGCCTTCGCCGGGCTCGTCGAGGCCGATGGGCAAGTCCAGTTCGTGCAGAACGCGACCAGCGGTATCAATGCGATCTGGCTCGCCCAGACGCAGCTGCTGATCGAGGCTCGGACCACCCCACAGGACTACCTGGCGGCAGTCCAGGCGGCCTACCAGGAGCAGCTGGGACGATGAGCACCCTGGATTCCACCCTCGCGGGCGAGGTCACCGGAGGCTCCTGGATCGCGCGCCGCGCGCGGTCCGGGAGCCGCGGGCCCCGACTGAGCCGCGGTTTGAGCGGCTGGCTGTTCGTGCTGCCGGCCCTGAGCGTCTACGCGGCGTTCGTGCTGCGCCCGCTGCTGTCCACAATCCAGTACGCGTTCTACGACTGGAACGGCATCACCGCCGCCACCCCGGTCGGACTGGGCAACTTCCAGCGGGTGTTGACCGACCCGCTGCTGCTGTCCTCGGTCGGCCACTCCTTCTTCCTGATGATCTTCTACACGATCCTGCCAGTGATCGGCGGCCTGATGGTCGCCGCGCTCATCCAAGAGATCCGGCTGTGGGGCCTGGGCACGGTGGCTCGCACCACCTTGTTCCTGCCGCAGATCATTCCCGGAGCGGCCGCCGCGATCGCCTGGGTCTGGATGTTCTCCAGCAACGGCGCGGTCAACCAGGTACTGTCCGCGGTCGGGCTGGACGGGCAGACCCGGGCGTGGCTCGGGGACTTCAACTTCGCCCTGACGTCCGTGGGTGTGATCGGCACGTGGCTCGGGCTCGGGTTCTGCACCATCCTGCTCATGGCCGGGATCGGCAAGATCGACGTGTCGATCTACGAGGCCGCCCGGCTGGACGGCGCCGGGTTCTTCCGCACCTTCACCTCGGTGACACTGCCCGGTCTGCGCCAGGAGATCGGGGTGTGCGTCACCGTGACACTGATCGCCGCGCTGGCCTCGTTCGACATCGTGTTCATGTCCACCCAGGGCGGCCCGGGCACCTCCACGATGGTCCCCGGCGTGCTCATCTACCAACTCGGTTTCACCGAGTCCCGCATCGGGCTGGCGAGCGCCCTGGCGATCGTGCTCACTGCGCTGATCCTTGCCGTCATCCTGCCCATCCAGCGCTTCTTCCGGGAGGAGTGACCATGCAGACCTCCGTTCGTGACCGGGTGCCCGGCCTGATCCTCCTGCTTGCGGCGATCGTGTTCTCGATCTTCCCGCTCGTGAGCATGCTGACCGCCGCGCTACAGCCCCAGGGCACCATCCCGGTCGGCGTCAGCTGGCCGGCCGACCCGCAGTGGCACAACTTCGTCGACGCCTGGAAGGTCGCCGACATCACCCCGCTGCTCTGGTCCAGCATCATCCTGGTGATCGGCGTCGTGCCCGTCGCGGCCCTGTTCGCGACCATGGCCGGCTACGCCCTGGGACAGCTGCGCGTCCCCGGCAGTGGGCTGCTGTTCCTCCTGTTCCTCTTCGGGCTCACCCTGCCCCGCGAGGCCACAATCATCCCCCTCTACTACCAGATCCGGGACATGGGACTGCTCAACACCCGACTCGGGCTGATCCTGGTCCTCATCGCGGCCTTCATGCCGTTCGCCGTGTTCTGGATGCGCGCGCACTTCCTGACCATGCCCAAGGAGCTCTCCGAGGCCTCGGCCATCGACGGCGCGACGCAGTGGCAGGCTTTCACCCGCATCCAGATCCCGCTCGCCGTGCCGGCGATCGCGTCCATGTGTTTGCTGCTGTTCCTGTGGACCTGGAACACCTTCCTTCAGGCCATCGTCCTGATCGACGACCCGAGCAAGCGCACCATGGCCGGAGCGCTGCAGAACTTCGTCGGTCAGTACTCCACCGACGTCGTCCTGCTCAACGCTGGCTCTCTGCTGATCATGGCACCGACGATCATCGTGTTCCTCTTCTTCCAGCGCCACTTCATCAAAGCCATGATCGCCGGCGCGGTCAAGGGCTGACCCGCCCGACCCCGGGGCGGTCGAGCCCCACCGACTCGACCGCCCCGCGACACCCGAACAGACCGACCTCCCGAACCGGAGTCCCCACGTGACCATCTCCTTGCTGCCCTCCGCCGCCCATGACTGGTGGCGCACCGCCGTCGTCTACCAGGTCTACCCACGCAGCTTCGCCGACTCCGACGGCGATGGCATCGGCGACCTCGCCGGGCTGCGCACACGGCTGCCCTACCTGGCCGACCTCGGCGTCGACGCGCTGTGGCTCAGCCCCTTCTACCCTTCACCCCTGGCCGACGGCGGGTACGACATCACCGACCACCAGGACGTCGACCCCCGACTGGGCGCCATGGCCGACTTCGACGACGTCGTGCGCGAGGCCCACTCACTGGGGCTCAAGATTCTCGTCGACATCGTCCCCAACCACACCTCCGACCAGCACCCCTGGTTCCGCGAGGCCCTGGCGGCACCCCCAGGATCACCGGCCCGCGAACGCTACATCTTCCGTGACGGCGCGGGCCCCGACGGCTCCGAGCCGCCCACGGACTGGCGCTCGCACTTTGGCGGCGGCGCCTGGCAGCGCACTGGCGACGGCCAGTGGTACTGCCACCTCTTCGCGGCAGAACAGCCCGACCTCAATTGGGACCACCCCGAAATCCGCCAGTACTTCCTGGACACCCTGCATTTCTGGGCCGACCGTGGCGCTGACGGATTCCGCATCGATGTGGCCCACACCCTGGCCAAGGACCTGAGCGAGCCCTTGCGCAGCCAGCCGCACCTGGACGTCCGGCTGCCCCTGGACGGCAGCGACCCGCTGTACGACCGCGACGAGGTGCATGCCATCTACCGTCAGTGGCGAGAGCTGTTCGACGAGTACGACCCCCCGCGTATGGGCGTCGCGGAGACCTGGACCCCGATCACGGAGCGCACCTACCTCTACGCCCGGCCCGATGAGCTGGGTCAGGTCTTCGACTTCTCGCTGCTCAAGTCCGAGTGGGACCGCGACCAGGTTCGGGCCGTGGTCGAGCGTTCCCTCGCCGGGAACCGCGCGCACGGGGGCGCGATGACCTGGGTCCTGTCCTCCCACGACGTGCCGCGACACGCCTCCCGCCTGGCACTGCCACCCGGAGCATCGTCCGACGCCTGGCTCCTGAGCGACGGACGTTCTCCCGTGATCGACGCGAGTCAAGGACTGCGGCGAGCCCGCGCCGCGACCCTGATGATCCTGGCACTGCCTGGCTCGAGCTACCTCTACCAAGGCGAGGAACTCGGCCTGCCGGAGGTCGCCGACCTGCCCGTGCACGCCCTGCGCGACCCGAGCTTCCACCGCAGCGGCGGTGCGGTGAAGGGCCGTGATGGTGCCCGCGTGCCGATCCCGTGGACACGATCGGGCACGTCCTTCGGCTTCGGGACAGACGGCGCGTGGCTGCCCCAACCGGCCGGCTTCGGTGACCTGTCCGTCGAAGCCCAGGACGGCGCGAAAGGATCCACGCTGGAGCTCTACCGCACCGCGCTCCACCTGCGCCGCGCCGAGGTGGACCTGCACGGTGCCGACATGACCTGGGCCGAGAGCCAGACCCCGGGAGAACTCGCCTTCGACCGCGGCCCGGGCTTCCGCTGCGTGGTGAACTTCGGCACCTCACCGATCCCGCTCCACGCAGGCGCCACCGTCCTGATCGCCAGCGGACCCTGCGAGCCGACGACGCTCGCAGGGGAGACCACCGCCTGGCTCCGGATGCCGACGTACTGACATCCCGGCTCGACCTACCCCGCCGCGCTCAGCAGCAGAATGGCTCCACCTTGTACGTCCTGCCCGACGCCTGGACCTGGGAAAGTTCGTCGATGACGGCGAACACTCCACGCCTTCTACCTCAAGGCGCCCCGTGCGCTGATCGACCCCGAACGAGGCGCCGGCGCGTCGGCCTGTTAAGCGTCGCGTTGTCTGACGATGGTGGCGTCATCGCTGGTGACGATGGGTGGGGTGTGGGAACGCCCCGCTGGTGGGTTCCGGCGGGGCGTTGGTCGTCGGGGTGAAGTGGTGGTCGTCAGTGGTGACGGCGTGTTACTCGGTGTTCTCGGTGATCGCGGAGTGTGCGGCGGTCAGGTCGACGATGGCTTTGTTTGAGGTGTAGGTGGCGATGAGCGCGGAGACGGCGAGGATGTTGATGGCGCGGGGGTAGCCGCGGGAGGCCTGGTGGATCGCGGCTTTGGCGTCGTCGGAGAACAGTGGGTCGGCCCGTCCGGCGAGTTTGAGGTGGTGGTTGATGTAGTGGTTGGCACTTCTTCTACACCGGGTGCAGCCGTGCGAACCCGCTGGTCCAGCGCATCGGCCTGGCCACCTCACCTGACTTGATCACCTGGATGAGGGATCCCAACTGGACGGTCATCGAGACCGACGCGCGGTACTACGAGACGTACTGCGACTCGGTCCTGGCGCGACGAGGCCTAGCGCGACCCCTGTGTCTACCCCGACCCGACCGGTGACGCTGGCACATGCTCCTCACCGCTCGCGCCCGCGTGGGGGGTCGAACCATGGCAGCCTCGTCGGGCACGCCACCTCGCCCGACCTGGCGACCGGACGACTTGGACCATTCAGCCCTCGCCCAGCGCACCAGGACAGACACTGCGGGGAGCGGCGGACCACTTCGGCGCCTCCACCGCCGTGACCGCCGGGCAGGTGGACGTCCAGGAGGACGACGTCGCAGGGCACGGCCGCGATGACGGCGATGGCCTCCTCCAAGTCCCCAGCGGTCCCGACGACGAGAAGGGTCGGGTCGGTCTTCTCGATTTGGGAGGCCACGTGCCAGCCAAGCACCGTGAGCCGACGCCGCCGGACGTGGGCCAACACGCTTGTGTCATCACGCTTCTGCAACTGCTACCGCAACTGCTACCGCCGTTTCCAAAGTCGTTGCGTGACCGACAGCCGAAGGGCCCGTTTCCTGCATCTCCGCAGGTCACGGGCCCGTTCTCATGGCGGAGGATGGGGGATTCGAACCCCCGAGGGCTTGCACCCAACACGCTTTCCAATTGCGTTTTCCGGTGTTCGGGGGAGTCGACCAACGTCTATCGGTGCAGGTCACGGCCGGTGGCCGACGACGACCGGCGGCGATCGACGTCGATGAACAAGAGGGAACTGCTACCGAAACTGCTACCGGCCGGGAAGTCAGGTGTCGCCTCTCTGGGCGCAGTCAGCGGGCCTGATCTGGCGGCGTGTTGTTCAGGCGGACTTCTCCTGGTCCACTCGCTCCAGGATCCACGATCGCACCTAGGTTGATGCGGGCAGGTGCTTCGCGTCGGCGACGCGTTGCACCCGCGCCTGTTCCTCCGCGCTCAGCCGCACCGAGTACACCTTGTAACGCAGCCTGTTCGGCCGGGTCGGAACAGATTCGGCGGGGAACGGAGCTTCCTTGTTCTGCTCGGACTCCTCCCGCAAGCGGGCGGCCAGCGCCGGATCAATCGTCTTCGCCATCAGTGACTCCTTGCAGGTAGAAGGTCAGGTCGGCCCCGTGGCGGGCCAGGCGTTGATGGCGTGGAGGTCGCCATGAGTGTCCCTGAACGCGATGACCACCAGCACCCGCCCGGCCCCCTCCCGAGCGACCGATGATCGTGAGGCACCGATCCGCGACTTCGGGTCGGGCTCGAACGCGACCAGGTCGACGTCGTCGAGCGCCTCCTGCGTCCACTCCGGTTCGATCGCCTGCCTGCCGGGGTAGCGGTCCGGCCGCGAGCGGATGGAGGCGGCCGACCCGCTCGACCTCGTCGAACACGACGACTCCGCGCTCGTCGGCGTCACAAAACCGTCCGAATGCGCCGAGCAGGCTGTCGCGGTTGTCCCACCCGGGCAGACTGCCGCTCAGGTTCCCGGCCAGTGGATGTCACCTGGGTCCCGGGAGTGCGGGGAGGTCCCGCTGGACCCATACCGGTGTGTCAGGATCGCCTTGGTACGGGGGCTGGACGGTGTAGCCGTGCTGCAGGTAGGGCAGGCGGTGCAGGAATGCACTGCTGTCCAGGATGAGCCGCCGGCAGCCACGATCCATCGCCACGGCCTCCAGCAGTTCCAGCAGCTGACTGCCGGTGTCCGACCCGCCCGGACGGGACAGCAGACTCAGCCGCGTGGCCTGCGCCACCGCCCCGGACACCGTGATCACCGCCCCACCAACTGGATGGCCGTTCTCGATCACCAGCGCCACTTCGTCGGACGGCTCAGCCGTCCACCCTGAGTGCCACACCGGGTAGTCCAGGGCCAACCGCCCCAACAGCTCGCGGGCCGCTGGGTCGGATCCCGTCACCAGGGCCGCGCTGAATCGTGCGCGGGTCACCTCGATCTGTGCGACCTGCCCGCCGCGTTCGGCCACGTCATAGGCCGGCGACGCACCCGCGACCAGGCCCGGCAGTGGGCCCGGCGGCCTGCCGGTGAGATAGGGCCGCACCTCCCAGCACCCGACGAGGAAGGGTTCGGCCGTGATCCGCCGCTGGTACGGGTCGGGCGCCTCGGGGCCGCCAACCAGGATCTCCCAACTGGTCTGATGGACATCACCCGACACCGCAACCGGCCGCGGAACACCCCACTCCCCGCACAGGAACCGGGCATCAACACTCCTGGCAAGGCCCAGGCGAATGCTCGGGATGGGCGACACCAGGCGATCAGCACCCACCCACACCAAATGCAGACCCACCGTGTTGACGACGCCGCTGTCGCCCGGCCACGACGTTGCCGCGATCACGTCGGCAGCACTCACCGCACCCCGCAACCTCGCCGGCAACCCGGCCAACACCGTCAGGAGAGGATCCGTCCCCATCCCAGCAGGCTAACCCAATGTCGGCGGCGGTTGAAGGATGCCGGCGCGGCTGCGCTGCACCTGGGCGCTACCCGGAAGAGAGGAGACCATCACATGCACCCACCTGATGAACACCGGCATGGGCGCCTTGGCCTTCACAGCCCTCGTCTCCATCGCCCTGGGCGTCGGCAGCCACCTCGTACGACGGCAGCCGCCGCGGCAGCGCTAGTTCTGTGAGCCGACGTCACCGGACGCGGGCCAACACGCTTGTGTCATCACGCTTCTTCAACTGCTACCGAACTGCTACCGGAGCGGTCCGCCCCCGTAGGCACCCGGACAGCGAGAAGGCCCGATTCCTGCATCACCGCAGGTCACGGGCCCGTTCCATGAGCGGAGGATGGGGGATTCGAACCCCCGAGGGCTTGCACCCAACACGCTTTCCAATTGCGTTGACCAGTGTTCATAGACGGCGACCCACGTCTATCGACGCAGGTCACCGCCGGTGGCCGACGGCGAACCTGCAGCGATCGACGCTGGCGGACGAACGGGAACTGCTACCGAAACTGCTACCGGACCGGAGCCGAGCGGCTGCTGGCGCCCGCGGGGGACGCGACGTGGATTTCGCCGGAGGAGTACGCGGCGTAGGAGGCCTCGTGGCGCTGAACTGATCGTCTGCGTGCATCGTGGGGTGTCCCACCGTCGCCGGGTCTGCCCGCCAGCGTTTCATCTGTTCCCCGGGGTATGGCCCCTCGACGCCGATGCCTTGGTGTGGATTGGTCATGGTGACCGCCGCCCTCCTGCCAACGGCGTCGCCGCTGGCCGGTCGGGGTTGTGGGGGATGCTGCCGGAGGCTCGGCCGTGTGAGTCGCACGAGGTCGGGCGGGCCGTACTGACCGGCCTTCTCGAGCGGGCAGGGAGTAGTACTCCGTCTCCGGGTTATGCTCGCTTGACCTGGTCTGGTGTTCGCACAGCCGTCGAGCGCCCGTGCGGCCGCCACTGGCGAGTCACACTCGGCGAGGGCGCATCAACTGTCCGGCTGGCGGGTTCGCGGCGGGAGTCACGTGGACCAACCCCTTGACGAACCGACCCTCATGGCCGATCACGTTGAGGACCATCACGTAAGCAGGTTGTAGCACCCGTTGAGTCGTCTTCCAGTCCTGTTCGAAGTACCCGAAGCGGACGTCGGTGACGTTGATACGACCCGGATGGTCGCCCCAGTACCGGGCAAGATCCTCCTCAGCGAAGCGGGGATCGTGGAGCGCCTGAACTGGGCGCCCACCGCCCTCGATCTCGCGCCAGAGGCGATCAAAGCCGGTCATCTCACCGCGCGCATCCAAGTAGATGACGATCTTCCCGCCCGGGCCGTCCACCGGGACTCCTCCTATCATTCGCTGGAATACGACACCGACGTCGATCGCCCGGTCCTCGCCTCTCATGGACTGCACCTCACCGGTGGTGGCGTGGAGGCGGGTGACCTTGAGGAGGCGGAGTTCATCAGAAGGCGCGAGGTCATGCGTCTTCACTGCTTCCATTGCCAGTCCGGTCGCCGTGTCGCGGTCGAACCGCACCTCGGACTTCCCGTCGTCCACCATCCACCGACCACGGTCGTGGTAGCGCAACCCTCCAGAAGCCCGGTAGAGGCTGAGCGCCCACGGCCCCTCGACGTAGGTGATCGCACCATGGTGTTTCTCGATGGTGCCCTGCCTCAAGGTGCCGGCCAGACCCAGCCGACGTGCGGACCTGAGCAGCTTGGTCTCAGTGGCTTTGAAGGGAGCAAGTTCGAGGATCCAGGTCGGAGCACTGGGCATGTCCGGAAGGGTTGTCAGGAATCGGATCTCAGGCAAGGTCGCGCCCCCTGTTTCGACTCACCAGTTGTCCTCACGCCACATCCAGGCAAGCGCGTTCGTGTTCGAGATGCCTCGGTCGCGCCAGTCGGTGGTCTCGTGGTCTCGCCGGTCCACGGCATCAGCCATATCAACGCCCGCGGCGATGGCAATGGGCACGTTGTCCGTCCACACCCAACTGCTGGCGGCCTCGAGCCACGAAAGGCTGAGTTCCCTTCCCGTTCCAGCCCAGTCGGCGAAGTCCGAACCCACGTCGGAAGTCGACCAGACGGTGTTGTTCGGACCAATAGTCCCGAACACGATGTGCACGCCCTTCATTGGGCCCGCCCAAGACCGGAGCACGTGTTCGGTCTCTGCGTTGCACACCAGCGAGCACGTGTCGAAGACGATCCACTTCAGAGCACGCACACCCAACTTCCAATACATGGTGCTGGCTGTTCCGAACGCCGCATCGTCCCCGAAGGCGATCGAGAATTCGTTGAGGTCGGTCAAGTTCCCGCCGTGCCCGGAGAAGTAACAGAAATTGACGGCATCCACGTTGTTGAGGGAGTCGCAGCCGGGAAAGAGGTCAGGGTGGTTGAAATGCGCGCCGTCGGCATCGCCGTTGCCCCGGCAGAACACGGCCATGTGATGGTGATACCGCATCATCCTGTAGAAGCCCTCGGCGAGGTCGTCTGAGTACTGTATTGAGTTGTCCGGGCCGTAGTCGTTGACCCACTCCGCTCCAACGCTGACCAGAATTGACCGGGGCACACCCACAGTCGACCCCTTTCCACACGATCTGCGCTGTCGAGACTCGCCGACCTACGCCAGCCGGTTGCGGCACCGCAACCTTCGGGGAACGCACATCGGAGGGGCTACGACAGGGTCACCTTGTGAGTGGACTTTAGTCGGCGCTCGGAACGGACGTACGGTGTTTGGCGACCCGGGAGGATCGCGGCCCGTCGGCGACCATGGCAGCGGCGCCGGCGGTCCGCCCTGGCATCAGACGGCACCGCAGGCGTGTGCTGCCCTTGCCAGTCCCGTTGGTTTCGGCTCTCGTGGCTCATCGGGAGCGACAACGAGAGGCGCGGGTCCATGCGGGAACTGTCTGGCAGGAGAGTGGGCTTGTGTTCACCACTTTCACCGGCAAGCCAATCGCACCCCGCGACCGGTGCACTGGACGGCGTTCCTGGAGAGGTCGGGCGTGCGGCCCGCTCGACTCCACGACGCCCGTCACCCGGCAGTCACCCTCCTTCTCGTCCAGGGCGTCGACCAGCGCGTCGTCAGGGACATGTTCGGCTGGACGTCGCCCACGATGACCGTGCGCTATCACCATGTCGTGCCCGAACTCGTGGAGAGTCGAACCTGCGGATGAGCGCACTTCTGTCGGGTGACGCTCCACCGTCAAGAACGTGACCGTCACAACGGGCGCATCGGCGGCCGTATCGGCGGCACTCGACCCCCAACTGCTACCGAACCGCTACCGTACCGGTCCGCCCCGCCGGTCGCCCGGACAGCCGAAGGGCACACTTCCTGCATCACCGCAGGTCACGGGCCTATCTCTCAGCGGAGGATGGGGGATTCGAACCCCCGAGGGCTTGCACCCAACACGCTTTCCAATTGCGTTGACCGGTGTCCGTGGGAGTCGGCCAACATCTATCTGCGCAGCTCACGGCAGGTTCTCCGACGAAGACCTGCACCAGCCGACGGCCACGGACAAGGAGGAAATGCTACCGAAACTGCTACCGGCCGGGAAGTCAGGTGTCGCCATTCTGGACGCAGTCAGCGTGCCTGATCGGGCGACACGTGTTGTTCAGGCGGACCTCTCCTTGTCCAGTCGCTCCAGGATCCACGATCGCACCAAGGTCGAAGCTGGCATGGCGATCGACATGACACGCCCGGTCCTTCGTGCGAACGTTCGGACTGATGGTCCATGGGCTTCGCCGTCAACCATCATGTCCACCCGACTACCCCTCCTTCGCGACGGAAACCACTACATGCCCCTTCTTGTGGTCCTGCTCGACATACCTGTGCGCCTCGACGATCTCGTCCAGCGGATAGCACCTGTCGATGACCGCCCGGATCTTCCCGTGCTCGACCAGATCTGTGAGGAACACCAGATCCTCGGGACTCCCGCCGCCTCCGGATCCGGAGTCCGAGTTGACGTTGAGGTAGACGCCTTTCTTCTTCAGAGCCCTCTTGCCCCGCGAGGACGCCAGCTTGTCCACCGCATCGAAGACGACGTCGTAGGACTCACCTTCGGCGAAGTCCTGTTGCGTGTAGTCGATCACGTGATCGGCGCCGAGCGACCTGACCAGCTCGACGTTGGCGGTGCCGCAGACACCCGTGACCTCAGCTCCGAAGGACTTGGCGAGCTGCACCGCGTAGGTGCCCACACTCCCTGAGGCTCCATAGACCAGGACCTTCTGGCCGCGCCTGATGTTCGCCTTCCGAAGGATCCTCAAAGCCGTTACACCGCCGGTGGCGACCCCCGCGGCAGCCTCCTGCAAAGTCATGTTGGCCGGCCGAATGGCCAGCATCCCGTCCTTGGCAATCGACTTTCTCGGCTTCTCGCGGACGCATGCATACTCCGCGTACGCGCCAAGTCCCCATCCGGTGAACCCGAAGACCTCGTCACCCTTCTTGAACAGCGTCACGTCCTTGCCGACCCTTTCGACCACCCCGGCCAGTTCCATTCCCAGGATCGGGTTCTTGGGCCGGGTGAAGCCAAGGACGAGGCGAGCCATGAGCCTCTGCCCTCGGGGAACATCGAAGCTGCGGATCCGCACATCCCCCCGGTGCACGGTGGTCGCGCACACCCTGATG
>Ga0209539_1001082_pt1 | contig 15013 bp, 20 predicted proteins | sample BarGraNGADG00312_2_FD_184499 | JGI IMG/M metagenome (GOLD analysis project Ga0209539, IMG submission 184499) | Arctic peat soil microbial communities from Barrow, Alaska - Barrow Graham LP Ref core NGADG0011-312 (SPAdes) (version 2) | ecosystem: Environmental > Terrestrial > Soil > Wetlands >... | reverse complement strand
TACGGCAGTGGTGGTACTGGTTCAAAGGGTACTGCAACAACGATTGATAGCGGACATGTCACGGTACCGTCTCATGTTTGGAAAGTCGCCGTCGTCCTGTCCAATGGAACCAAGGATCTCAGCCGCATCACCACGAAGACGCGCGTCATTGCCATCAACACACCGAACGTCAACAGCATCAGTTCGAGGTGGCAGACCTACGTGACCAGCGTCGACGCGATCGAGAAGGCAACGGGGGATGATCTTCTGTCTAATGTCCCGGCTGCGATCCAGAAAGTCATAGAAGCCAAAGTAGACGGCAATTGATGAGCAAAAGACCATATGGTACTACGGCGGCAATGGGGACGAGTGCTGGGGCATGGGCAACTCTTGCCGGATTGCTGGACCATGGACCTCTTGCCGTTATCTGGCATGACGGGACCGGGTGAGGGTGATGTCATGCGTATGACAGAAGCGGACGAGATGTCCATTCATGAACTCAGCTCCATTGTCCGCATGGAGAGAGATGACGAGCCCCGGGTACCTGTGCAGGCAGGTCTCCAGGGCAGCGACCACATAGATCTCTGCCTTCGTCCAGACGGCCCCTGCCTCGGTCCATCCGGTGGTCTGGTCTGTAACGGTCAGGGTCCAGCTGAAGTCGCCCACCGCCTGCCCTCCATCATGACCCACGAGGTCCACGGCCAGCACCCCGGGGATATCCAGTGGAGGAGCCATGCAGGTCTGAATGGGTATCCTGCCACCCAGAGGAGTGCTCCGGGTATGGGAGATGCCATGGAGACGGTACCTCTTCCGCTCTCCAGCAAGGAGTCGCCCAATGGTGGCAGGACTCATCTGGAGGAGCAGTTGCCGGGTCTCCTCATCAATATGGAGATGTCCATGTATCGTGAGGTTCTCCACGAAGAAAGCCATGCCTCCTGTCAGACGGACAGGACCCAGGAACGTGCTGGCTGCCCAGATGGTGATGAGTGCCTGCTGCACGGCAGAGCCATATCGGGGAGGACGGTGTCTCTGGATGTGCTTCGCAGGATCAGCCACGAGGAGACAGTCTCCCAGGAGATACTGCTGTCCTGCCTGATGCAGGACGCGGGCTGCATATTTCCTGCAGTACCCTGTCGACTCACAGAAGTCATCCAGCATTGCCGTCTTCTTTGCCCTGCCTGCTCTCAGGTACGCTTGTGCTTTGACCATTGTGAGTTTCTTCTGTTCCTGCATTGTGAGCTCCATTCCTGCCACTCCTTTCTCACTCCAAGGACCAGCAGTATTCTGTCATCGTTCAGGTACATTTTCTCATGAGTTCACGGAACCATTTGGGGTACATAATAGATGAGTCGATGCGATCTAGAGATTTGATTTGTAATTTTCAAAGAGAGACATAAAGTAAAATAGAACGCAACGATATGAGGGGTCTGACATACCAATCTGCAAACACATTTTGAAGCCGGGACAAGGGAGGGAGTGGTCCAATAGAAAGTTGCAGAAGTGCGTAACAAAAAAAGCACGAAGTTGAGAACAAGAAGGTGATGAGGGATGTAGTTATGTTTTATGAACCAGATGATACATGGGAATTGTGGTTTTTGGTTGTTGCAGTGTATGTGTTTTGCTTGAGCACAAGTAGAAATGGGTCTCGCAAATCAGGGGGGCTGTTATTGCTTCAATGGTCGGACTTGTGGCTGCAAACCTTAGAACTATTCTTGCCGATGCCTCTGAGATTCCTGTCTGAATCCAAAGGGCAGGAGGGGAAATGGAGGGAAGTGAAACGTCTCAGCACCTCGAAGAATAATATAATTTATTCTTGGCGCGAATATTGCAATAGATACTCACAGTGACTTTTATGAACTAACGATTGTGTATCTAAAGGAGAAATTAAAATGTTAGAGACTGTTAAAAAACAAGATGCTGAGTTGTATGAAATTGTGGAAGAGGAACTTAACCGGCAAAGATCACAGTTAGAAATGATTGCTTCGGAAAGCTACGTGCCAACACAGATACTAGAACTTCAGGGTAGTATCTTAACCAACAAAACGACTGAAGGGTTTCCGGGAAACCGTTACCATGCAGGGTGTGAGTTCATTGATAAGATGGAAAGATTAGGAATTGAGCGGGCAAAACTTCTATTTAAAGCGGAGCACGCCAATATACAACCGCATTCGGGTTCGCAAGCTAATCAATCTGTCTATGCAGCAATCTTAGAACCTGGCGATACAGCGATGGGTATGAAATTGGATCAGGGAGGGCATTTGACTCACGGGAGCAAAGTGAATTTTTCGGGTCGGTTTTATAATTTTATTTCTTATGGATTGGATAAAGAGACAGAGCGTATTGATTATGATGAACTTGAACGGCTTGCGCATATTTATCACCCAAAGCTCATAGTGGCTGGAGCCAGTTCCTATTCGAGAGTCATTGATTATAGAAGAATAGCGGAAATCGCAAAGTCAGTCGAAGCTAAGTTTATGGTAGACATAGCACATATCGCAGGGCTTGTTGCCGCAGGTGTTCTTCCAAGTCCGGTGCCGTACGCTGATTTTGTTACGTCAACAACAACTAAAACACTTGCAGGTGCGAGGGGGGGCTTTGTGCTCTGCAAAGAGGAATTTGCGAAGCAATTGGATAAAGCAACCTTTCCGGGTGTTCAAGGTTCGGCCCATCTCCACATCATGGCGGCGAAGGCCTACACTTTTAAACGGGCAATGACTACTGAATTTAGGGAATGTATGGAACAGGTGGTAAAGAATGCTCAAAAACTGGCGCAGGTTTTGAAAGACAATGGCTTTAGAATTGTGACGGATGGAACAGATAATCACTTGTTAGTGGTTGATTTACGTTCCAACAATCTGACCGGGGCTCAATTTGAAAAAGCATTGGAAGATGTCGGGATTACTGTCAACAGAAATATGATACCGTTTGATCCTCAAAAACCGAGGGTAACCAGTGGAGTTAGAATAGGTACAACTGCTATAACTATTAAGGGCATGAAGGAAAATGAAATAGAAATAATAGGGAATATGATGAAAGCAGTAGCTGACAATATTGATAATAATACAGTTTTAGACAGCATAAAAAAACAAGTTTTGGAACTAAGTTCTAAGTTCCCATTATATAAAGACTATCTTAGATAGATTGTAAACGGAAGTGCGACAAATAAAAATAGCCCGTAGGTGAAAATTCCTGTAAAATGAAGTAACAACACAACCTACACGGGGAAGGTGTCAAATGTGAGCTATCAATGTATTTCTTATCAATAGCAGACCAAGAAAATGTTTAGTCTGGAAATCCCTATTCAATTGTTTTTACACGAAGTGTGGCACTTGAGTTGACAAACCATTGTCAAAAATAAAAAATGGAGGCAAGATCATGAGGAACAAAATGGTCGTAGCGTTAATCACCTCTCTGTTACTGGTATCTCTTCTGACTGGGTGTAGCAATAATGGGGGCGTGGGAAACACTGGCCCGGGTTCGGCTGCAGATGCTATTAAGATAGGTGTGATGGAGCCCTTGACTGGTTCGATGGCTGGGGGCGGAGAACTCGAAAAGAAAGGAATTGAATTAGCGTACAAGCTTTATCCCGAAGTGAATGGTAGAAAAATAGAGCTTACCATTGAAGACAATAAATCGGACAAAGTTGAGTCGGGCCAGGTAGCAAACAGACTTGCATATAATGATAAGGTTTCCATCATTCTTGGAAGCTACGGGAGTGGTTTGTCGATGGCGGCGGGAAGTATTATTAAAGCGGCTAAGGTACCAACAATCGGAACCTCCCCCACAAACCCACTGGTCACACAAGGTAACGAATTCTACTTTAGGGTGTGCTTTATTGATCCTTTCCAAGGCAAGGTGATGGCTGACTACGCATATAATAAATTGGGTGCCCGCAAAGTTGCAGTAATCCAAGAAATTTCCAATGATTATGCTGTTGGACTTTCGAAGTTCTTTCAGGATGAGTTTAAGAAGTTGACCGGGGAGCCGAAGAGCATTGTTACGGTATCCAACTATAATACGGGGGATGAGGATTTTACCGCCCAGTTGACAAATATCAAATCGACAAAACCGGACGTAATTTTTGCGCCGGGCAATTTTACTGAATCGGCGTTATTAATCCGGCAGGCGAGGCAGTTGGGGATTACGACTCAATTCTTAGGCGGCGACTCGTGGGAAACTCCAGACTTCTTAAGCGTTGGCGGAAAAGCGGTGGAAGGTGCGATTTTCACAACGCACTTTGCTCAGGAAAAAGCGGTTACGGCTGAGTCGGGAAAATTCATTGAAGCTTATAAGAAAGAATACAATGAAGCTCCGTCAGCATTTGCAGCACTGGCTTATGATGCGTATCTTCTAGCTTATCAAACCATTCAAAAAGTAGGGTCTGAACCCCTTAAGATTGAACAAGCGCTCTTGGCAACGAAAGATTTTCAGGGAGCAACCGGTGTTATTAATTTCGATGAAAACAGAAACGCCATCAAAGGGGCCTATATTAAAACAGTGAAAAACGGGAGCTTCACATACCTTGACTACGTTTCCCCTTGAAAATAGGAGGGTGTAAACAAAGAATTTTCGTAGAGTGTATAGTCGTTTGCGCGTTACAAAAGGTGATTGATCGTTTCCTAAAAATGATTAGGAAGTGCTATAGATGTCTAGTCAAATGTTTTTTCAACAATTAGTGAATGGGATTTCATTAGGAAGCCTTTATGCATTAATCGCAATTGGGTATACAATGATTTATGGCATATTAAGGCTAATTAACTTTGCGCATGGTGACATTTTCATGATGGCCATATATTTTGCCTTTTTCGGTATTCTTACCTTTGGGATACCACCATACGTTTGTTTTGCCTTGGTGATTGTACTTACGGGTCTATTGGGCATGACCGTCGAAGCAATCGCCTATAAACCAATCAGAGAAGCACCGAAGATTACAATTTTGATATCGGCTATTGGGGTCTCGTTTTTCCTCGAAAATTTGGCGACCGTTATTTTTGGTGGCAGACCAAGAACGTTCCCTGAAATTGCATTTTTTGCACGAAACCTTAATTTCCTCGGTGTCTATATTCAAAGCCTCACGTTCATGATCCCTGTGATTACCGGTATCCTTTTATTCTTAATGTTGTATCTGATAAATCATACTAAAAGTGGGATGGCCATGAGAGCCATTTCGAAGGATCAGGAAACAGCAAAGCTGATGGGTGTCAATGTCAATCGGATTGTTTCCATTACATTTGGCATCGGTTCCATCCTGGCTGGTGTTGCTGGCATTATGTGGGGACTCAAATATCCCAGTATATTACCGTTAATGGGTGTCATGCCAGGTTTGAAGGCTTTTACTGCCGCGGTGATTGGCGGTATTGGCAATATCAAGGGTGCAGTAATGGGTGGCTTTTTATTAGGCATTGCAGAAATCATGCTCGTTGCCTTCTTTCCTACTCTGACTGGGTATAGAGATGCCTTGGCATTTATTTTGCTCCTATTAGTGCTCCTGTTCAAGCCAACAGGTCTAATGGGAGAAGCAATCACAGAAAAGATGTAAAAGATGAAAAAAAATAGAATTGTCAGCCTGACAATCATTTCGATATTGCTCGTCATCGTGTTGTTAATATTGGCGAACAATATTCTGAATCCGTTTTACTTAAGAACTTTAGCCTTATGTGCGGTGTATACGATTGTCGGTCTGAGTCTGAATCTCGTCATCGGTTTCACCGGGTTATTCTCTTTGGGACAGGCCGGCTTTATGGCTATAGGAGCCTACACCACTAGTCTGCTTACAATGTCTCTTGCAGCCAAGCAGGCGAACTTTTTTGTAGCACCGTTGATTTCGCCCCTGAATAAAATAGTTTGGCCTTTTTTTCCTGCTTTGATTGCCGGAGGGCTGTTAGCTGCATTCGCTGCCTTTCTAATTGGGACCCCAGCGTTGAGATTAAATGGGGATTACTTGGCTATTTCGACCTTGGGTTTTTCTGAGATCATTCGTATTGTTCTGACAAATATTCAAAGGCTCACCAATGGCGCACTAGGTTTAATCGAAATACCCACCACAGCAAATGTGTGGTGGACCTTTGGTGCTATGGGAGTAACATTGGTCATATTGCAATTGCTTATAAATAGCAGCTATGGCAGAGCCTTAAAGGCGATAAGAGAAGATGAAAAGGCAGCAGAGGCGATGGGCATTAACCTGTATAAGCACAAAATATTATCATTTTGTATCAGTGCTTTCTTTGCAGGGATAGGAGGTGGCTTGCTAGCAAGCTTATTGGGTTCAATCGATCCCTTACAGTTCCGATTTTTGCTAACCTTCAATATTCTTTTAATTGTCGTATTAGGCGGGATGGGAAGTCTGACTGGAACCGTCCTCTCAGCATTTGCGGTTACAATAGGTACTGAGGCCTTACGATTTCTCGATGGTCCAATAATTCCCAATGTGCCGGCTTTGCCAGGACTTCGGATGGTTGTTTTTGCGGCATTACTAATGATTTCCATATTATTGTTTAGAAGTGGCATAATGGGAACCAAGGAATTTAATTGGGATGGTTTGTTGGGCTTCCTAAAGCGAAAACCTCTGTCGAAGCGAGGTGAGTAATTATGGGCATACTCGAAGTAAACAACATCACCATTAAGTTCGGGGGCGTGACGGCGCTAAACAGCTTCCAAATGGATCTGACAAAGGGTGAAATTTTTGCCTTAATTGGACCGAATGGCGCTGGCAAGACGACCGTTTTTAATATTATTTCCGGAGTATACAAACCAACGAAAGGGAAAATTCTATTTAACGAGCGGGATATAACCGGCATGAAACCAGATCGTGTCACATCGCTAGGTATAGCTCGAACGTTTCAGAATATCCGTTTGTTTAAAGATTTAAGTGTGCTTGATAATGTTCTAATCGGGAATCACGTTCATATTAAGTCCAATTTTTTAGAAGCCACATTTAGGATGCTTAAATACAACAAAGAAGAAAAAGCCATGCGGAACAAATCTATATACTTGTTGGAAAGGATGGGATTAGCACAGTATAAGAACGAGAAAGCGAGTTCGCTTCCCTATGGAAAACAGAGAAAGCTGGAAATTGCCAGGGCGCTAGCGACTGATCCGGAGTTGCTTCTTCTGGACGAACCGGCAGCGGGGATGAATCAGAAAGAAAGTGACGACTTGGCCCGTTTTATCAAGGAACTTCGGGATGAGTTTAACTTATCCATTTTCATGATAGAGCATCACATGCAAGTCGTGATGGGAATTTCCAAGCATATCTTTGTGTTAGACTATGGCATCTTAATTGCCCAAGGGGGTCCTCGTGAAATCCAAAATGACCAGAAAGTGATTGAAGCGTATTTGGGCGTAGAGAGCGATGCTTAAAATAGATAACCTAGTTGTTTCCTATGGCGGCATCGAAGCACTTAAGGGTATAAGCTTGGAAGTGGAAGATGGCAAGATTGTTGCTGTGGTTGGAGCAAATGGTGCAGGAAAAAGCACGATGCTACGAGCTATTATGGGGCTCATTAAGTCAAAGAGCGGCAACATCACTTATTTGGGCGAACATTTATTAACGCTCAAAACTCAAGACATCGTTTCTAAAGGGATCACCTTGGTTCCGGAAGGCAGGCGGGTTTTTGCCAACCTGAGCGTACTTGAAAATCTCAAAATGGGCGCTTTTGTCCGAACGAATGATAAGGCTATTAAAGATGATTTGGAATGGGTATACAACATATTTCCGAAATTAAAGGAAAGAGCCTGGCAATTAGGAGGTACGCTCTCGGGAGGGGAGCAACAGATGTTGGCAATTGGCAGAGCCTTGATGGCGAAGCCAAAGTTAATGATGATGGATGAACCCTCTTTAGGTTTAGCCCCTTTGATCATAAAAGATGTGTTCAGAATCATTAAGGAAATGAACAAGCTTGGCGTAACCATTTTACTAATCGAGCAAAATGCTAATGCAGCGCTGCATATTGCTGACAAGGGATATGTCATCGAAACCGGAAGAATTATATTAACAGGTTCGGGTAAAGAACTATTAGCTAATGAAGGTGTAAAAAAGGCTTACCTAGGAGAAAGTACCCAAATGTAAGGGGCTAAAAATGTCTTCTATCGAGTCCAGCCCAAACTGCACCGGAAATCGAAGGCCCCACAAGTCCGCTATCAGAAAAACTATAGTGACCTCCGAAAATTGGACAGTTGAGTAAGCTGGATTCCTACCCTGTCCTTGTCACTACTTTATCTTAATGTACCTCCTCCTTTAGGTCAAGCTCTTCTCGATCTATCTTTTCCGGCGTTTTATAACCCAGACTCTGGTGCGTCCTTGCCTGGCAAAGGTTACGCTCTTCTATCACAGTTCTCCGACGCTCTTCGAGGTTGCAACAGAACCCCTCGCGATTCCGTGGCAAGAAGTTCCCGTTGGAACAATGTTTGACGTTCATCGCGTCGCTGATGGATTAAGCGTCCAGACAATTCCTCTCCAGATCTGTTAGCAATCCAAGGCGACTACCGACCCGAAGGCGCGCATGGGGTAGCCCTGCGTGCCGCAGAGAAGGTCCCCATGGTCGATGTTTCCCTATTCCAATCTACTACACGAACCCGATGATCTTGAGCAAGAGCATCAAGAATGTCTAGCAGTTGACGCTGGGATTTGTCGGCTCGAAACCGCTGACATGGGGGATAGCTGGCAGACACCTCTTGACAGCGATACATACGATCTAGACAGGGGGCGGTTTACCCCATACTGCGATGACCTGGTATCATGACAAAACCCCCACCTGCGGGCGGGGGTTTTGTCATGTCCTGGTGTGGAACTTCAGGTATGCCGGTCGATATAAACGCGCGGCACGCGCTTCGAGATTCCAGTCAGGACCTCGTAGGAGATGGTCCCCATGAGTTCCGCGAGTTCCTGGGCGGTGACGGAAAGGCCGTCCTGCTCGCCGATGAGGGTCACAGGGTCACCAGACACGGCGGCAGGGATGTCCGTGACGTCGAGGGCGCAGATATCCATACTGACACGACCCACGACGGGCGCGAACCGTCCCCGCACGATCACATGAGCCCTGTTGGACAGTCCGCGCAGATAGCCGTCGGCGTACCCGATGGGGATGAGTGCCATGCGGGTGGGCCGTTCCGTGATGAACGTCCTCCCATACCCGATACCGTGACCTGCCGGCAGCTCCTTCACTATTTCCAGCACTGTCCGCAATGAGAGGACCGGCCGTACGGGGCAGGTCGGGGCAGGGACGGGCGGACAGCCGTACAGCAGGATACCGGGGCGCACCCCGTCCAGCATGACACCCGGAGACGTAAGCATGCCCGCCGAATTGGCCAGGTGCACCATTGCGGGCTGGAGGCCACCTGCGCGGACCTCACGTACCACCACCGCGAACCGTGCTGTCTGCAGCGCCGTGAATGCCGGGTCGGATCCGGCGCACGCAAAGTGCGAATAGAGGCCGACGATGTCCACGTGTGGGACCGTGGCACTGTGCAGGATCTCTTCTGTCGCATCATCTGCCAGGACACCCGCGCGTCCCAAGCCAGTGTCGACCTTGTAGTGCAGGCGCACCGTATGTGTGCCCGCCGCTGCTCCGTACATCATCGTCGTCGCCTGGTTGACCGTTGTGAGAGCGACATTGTTCGCGACGGCATACGGAACGAAGTCGGTAGGCGAGTACCCAAAGACAAGAATCTCTGCCGCAATACCGCCCTCGCGCAGCTCGACGGCCTCGTCCGGGGTCGCCACTGCCAGCAGTCGGACCTGTTCCTGTTCCAGCAGCGCCGCAACGCGCACTGCGCCGTGTCCATATGCGTCAGCCTTCACAACACCAATGACCTGCGTCTTGAGCGGGGCGCACGCCCGGATGGCCCGCAAGTTGTCGCGGATTGCCGTCAGATCGATCTCTGCTACAGTAGGCCGATACATCGTCATCGTTTCCTCCAGATCCCAGGTATCTCGTTTTCCAGCCTCATGCCATGGTACCGATGCCCCGCTCCATGTCAAGGATGCGTGTCAATTCACGAAGAACGGAGGTAAACCACGAGGTCGGCAACTTACCCGAAATGTACGCATCGCTGCCACGTTTCTTGATCACCGGAGGCTGTCTCCCGTTAGCGACCTCACTTCGGTCTTCCCTACTTTCAGACATATCTGTGCTTTGAGCATCAGGAGATCCATTTCCACTGCTCTGTTCTCATCCGAAGGATCAGCACTATTCTGTCTCCTTCACGTCATTTCTTTCATGAGTTCACCAAATCAGTTTACCCCCATTTTGGATGAGTTGACACCCCGTCTCGTCCTTGCTAACTCAAGTACCATGAAGCCCAGATTATGCAGACGATAACGACAATGATTATTGCAACGATTCCACCCATAGTTTCCTTTCCGCCCTTACAGGGCGAATGCCTTGATCTATGTCACGGAGTCTTTGCGTCTCCGGACTCAGCCGAACTGTATTGTTGGTCAACCGGTACATCCTCGGGATCGAACCCGGAATCGAACATCCCCTACTAGCCAAGTTCATCTCACACACATTATCAATAGGGCGATGCGGGGAATTGCAAACCAGGGAAGCTGCCCTATCATGCACGTGACCGCTGGAATTACTGCCCTCCTTCCCAGCGGTCACTTTATATCTTCAGGTATGACCTCCCGCCTCGAAATCTGAGTGTTGCCCACCAATGTCATCTGCTGAATGACCTCGCCAATTGCATGTGTCTGGGCCTAATCTCCTGGTGAATTCATGTACCACAACGCAAGTGCACAAACCAGAAATACCACGACTACTCCGAAGATTTCCATGGGAGTTCCTCCTTAGTTGGCGTCTCTTTGACGCGTATCAATAAATAGCAAGGGTGGTGCGATTCCACCCTTGCTATTCTCAAAGCTGACGAGTGCTGTAGCGGGGATCTTCAGCAGCAGGGGCTCCGGAGACGACTACTGCGCCAGGATGATCTAGATGTTCAGGTTCTTGAAGCTGGTCGGGGCGAAGTGCAGGTCGCGCTCGATCCTGGGAGTGACGCCGTCGGGCATCATCAAGGACTCGAGCTCGTCGAGGCTAAATTCACCCCATTCCCTTGTTTGGCCGACAACGTACCCGAAGAATACTCGCTCCTTCGGGTCGTACTCGCAGGCGTACCATGTCCACTGTGTATAGGGATCGAAGAGTTTGACATGGAGGACTTTCCGTTCGACAGGAATCTCTTCTGTCGCATAGAGCGGCGGGAGAGTTGCCGCGATTCCTTGCGGTAGGAGTGGCATATGGCTTTCCTCAACTCCAATGGTGTCTCGACAGCCGTCAGACCAAGGGAGATGTCCGTGTCGGCCCGCCTACCAGGGACTCATACTCCTTCTGGGTCAACAGATGCAGGAACGGGATACTGAAAGCGTTCATCGCGACGAGTCTTGCGCCCTCAACCGAACCGAACTGTGTCAGGAGGTTCGCCCGCTCTTCTTTCGTGATGCGTGGGGTCACGGTCCCCGTCATGCACCACTCGGTCATCTGGTCCGCGAGGGCGAGGTAGGCACCCAAGCGCTCAGGGTCGCCCTTGCCGCTAAACAAGTCCGCCACGACCTTGAGCGTTGACTGCCGTACGATTCTCTGACTTTCCTCCTGAGATCTCGAATTTGAGGCCCTGTTTTCCGACTCGACAGAAATTGCCGGTTCCCTGGACGCATTCGGGATTGCTCGTAGTCCGGGAGTGATGGTCTTCAGGGTGAACTGATATTCCCTGAATTTCTCGTTATATCCCTTCATCTGTGCTTCGACGATGTCTCCTACGAATGCCTCCTCAAACGAGAAGGCCGTGCACTTGTAGTCCTTCCCTGCATCGTCCCTCAGGACGATCTTTTGCATTGTTCCGTCACCGGAACCATCCTTCTTTGCGAAGGTTTTGGCTGGTTCGCATTTACTAATCGTGTACATTGACATGTCTAATTCTCCTTTGGGTTTGTCTAGTAGATTCGAGTTCTATTCGTCTCTACCCGGGCAGAAGCCCGAATGGCCTTCCTGAGTGTCTTCAACCACGCGCCCCATAGTTCCGTCCCAGAGAATGCCTGCGGCCTCCATCTGGCCCTGGACGACAAGTCGGACCACCTTATCGAAGGATTCCGGAAAGTATGAGGTCTCTGTCATCGGCTTCGTCCTCTTCGATGGGAAGCATGTTGCTGGACAAGTTGCATGACCGGGCAAGAGCTTCTTCGAGGATGGAATCGATTGCTTTGCAGTGACTGAAGACGGACTGCAGAAGCAGTCGTACAGATGCGGGTGAGTCCTTTGCGTTGATGTCGCTTATTGTGTTCCGGATGGATTGGGTGTCTTCCAGGGTCGAGACCGTTGCCTGGAGCAAACCTTTGTTCATGTGGGCTCCTTTCGTTAGTATTGCTGGCTGTTGGCCATCTCCGCCCTGAACTTTTGTGAGGGACTATTCCGTGATGGCACATTCATCTTCTTCCTCCAGACGTCTGACCTTAAGCTGTCGTTCCTTGATCATCTCGCCATACGCTCTCTCGTCCTTGAGGACAGCGATCAGGTCGGGGAGGGGCGCGTCTTTCCATCCAGCGAAGGTCGGGGAATCCTCTCGGCCAATGGACCCGTAGGTGCGTTGGTCGGTTTCAAGCTGCGTCCGTACTTCGTTCTGGTGATGGATTCTTCTACGCAATCCTCTGATAGTGTCCCCCCTCTTCCACATAAGCGCGTGTTCGTGCTCGTTCTGCGTCCTTCTCACGTCTTGCATCACTTGCTTTGATGAGGCTATACCATAGATTGCGAGCGTCTTCATACATGGTGCGCTCGTTAGTCGTGGGCGGTCTGCTGTTGCTGCTGTCATTCTTCTCGTCGTCGCTCAGGTCCCACCAGAGGACGTGCGCGGCAAGGTCGATCATCATGGCGGCTCCGTGGAGGTCGTCCGCCGTGTTCCAGATGGCGTAAAGGTTGAAGGTGCGTGCACGGTTGATGGCGTCTTGGAGTATTTCCCGTTGGTCCTTGTTCAGCATGGGGTTACCTGATCTAATTCGGTCTGGCTCACGTGAAATACAACGGCAGCCACGGGGAAACTGTGTTCTTCCGTGGTGCCGTCCGGCTTCACTTCTTCGCGCCGTGCGTACGCGGCGATGTGGACGCCATGCTCGCCTTTCTTGACGTGGCGGTGCAAGGCCTTCCATGCGTTGAACGTGAATACGTCCTGGCGCGGGTGCGCGTCGATTCCTTTGGCTGCATATGATGCAATAATTAGCAAGTCATTCGTACAGGTCCTACCTTCTCGTGCCCGTCCGAGAGCTGCTGCTTGCATGGCTGCGCGTTCTGCGTGGTTGACTCTCTTCCGGTGTTCCCTGGTATGGTTCCTGGTCGCTTCCATGGTTCTCTCCTTTGCCGGCGGGATCTCCGGCTTCCGTCATGCTCCTGTGCTTGCCTCGTGCAGAGTGCTCGGGTGTTAGACCAATCCTGCCTTCGCGAAGCTGAAGAAGTCCTGGCGGGCGCGGCCCACGATAATGTGGTCGAGGACGCGGACGCCGACGTACTTCAGTGCCTGGGTGATCTTGTTGGTCGTGTCGATGTCTTCCTTGCTGGGATCGCACTCTCCACTGGGATGGTTGTGGATCAGAACGACGCGACTTGCGTGGTGGATGCAGGCTTCCCGGACGATGTCGGCGGGATCGACAACGCTGGAACTGACGCTCCCTCGGCTGACTTCAATAGGTGCTCCAATGACCTTGTTCCGGATGTCGAGCAGGATCGCGTAGAAGGATTCCTTCCTTTCGTCGTGCAATGCGTCCAGGGTGTGGAGGACATAGTCGATCGCATCTTCCGCGCTGGTGACCCGGATGACCGTCTTCGGTTGGTCGTGCTCCCTGACAAGAGCTCGAGCGAGGTCGGCGGCGGCCATGATACGTGCTGTCTGCATGGTGGTGAGCACATCCTCAAACGTGTCCGGTGCGGTTCTGAGTTCTCGTAGAAGTTCTGCAAGGCTTGGACGTTCGACATGTTGGTCACGCGCGGCTTTCGCGTACAGCCGGGCAGCAGCATCTGGCCCGAGGATCACGGAAAGCGCGGCGTTGGTGTCCGGGTCTTGAGTCACGGGGCTGCCGGTCGTGCGTTCACGAACATAGGTGACAAGCTCCGCAGTTTTCATGGTTCCAGGGCGAAGGTTGCTGGTGCTTCGATCCACATCTGTACTGGGAAAGAGCGTTTCAAGCATAGTGACCTCCTTTCAAGGCGTTTGTCGACGGATTGGAATGCTGACGATAGGAACGGTGGTGCCATGAATGCACACGGCGCCATGCAATGATCCGGATCAGGTTCTGCTGTCGGGACTTTGACATGCAAAAGGGGGGACGCCGCACGTGCGGCGTCCCCCCGGATGGAACCTTCTCAGACAGCCTGAAGGACGATGCTCTCCAGGCTCCGTGCTAATGCGCGTAGACGGTCAGTGAACCTCTGCGGTCACGGATCCGGAAATTCCTGCCGGCGGCGAGGGCGTATTCGATGTCCAGAGCGTCAGCAGGGTTTTCCCGCTTCAATTGGTCCAGAGACGCGATTTCCTTCAACTCGGCACCGCAGGAATCACGAATGACGAGTTTATACAATGTCATAGCTGCTCCGAAGTCATGGAAGGAAGGGGCACAGATCAGGCGTGAGCGAGATCGAAATCGGCAAGGAGGTCGGCATCCTCATCCTCGCAGGCGGCAGGCACAAGATCTGCAGCCTTGGTCTGAGCGTCGAGAACAATAGATTCGAACGTATCGCCGAACTGGTGCATGCCCTGAAGCTCGGGGCGTTCACTGTTCGCAATCCACACGAACGTGTCCTTGATCACTGTCCACTTGAACTGACGAGTGCCGTCGCCGTTCAAGAGGTAGTTGCCTTGATCGTCACGTACCACGTCGCAATGCACAACGGCATGTTTCACCTGGGCATTGGATTCATGCCCGGTGTCGGTTCTCAGCCACGGACTGACGGACAGGTTCTTCCACTGACGGTTGAACGTATACGGACGTCCAGCATCGTCCCTGCATACGTCTCCGGTATTCGTATCCAGGACGTACAACTTGACCCTGCCG
>Ga0209539_1001080_pt1 | contig 15026 bp, 8 predicted proteins | sample BarGraNGADG00312_2_FD_184499 | JGI IMG/M metagenome (GOLD analysis project Ga0209539, IMG submission 184499) | Arctic peat soil microbial communities from Barrow, Alaska - Barrow Graham LP Ref core NGADG0011-312 (SPAdes) (version 2) | ecosystem: Environmental > Terrestrial > Soil > Wetlands >... | reverse complement strand
CGTCGTGGACGACCACCGCCCCGGGGAGGATCTCGGTGACGCGGTCGGCCCCGAGCACGGCTTGTACGTCGTCTACAATCTCGCTCATCGGGCCACCTCCTCGAGCGCGGCGGCCACTACGCGGGCAGCCGCGCCCCGGACCACCGTGTAGTGGTCCGCCTCGACCGGGTGCAGCCGCGCCGACGGGCAGAGCCTGCTCCAGTCGTCTGCGGTCTGGTCGCCCTTGAGGTGCGAGGCGGTTGCGTGGACGACGACGGTCAGCGCGTCGTACGGCGCTGTCCGGTGCTGGCTCAGCAGATTGGCGTTGACGGCGAAGATGTCGTACCGCTCCCGGAGCACAACCTCGTCGGCGCCGTCGGGGACCAGGCCTTCCGCCACCAGCATGGCCAGCGGATCGCCGTCGTACGGCGCCTGCCCAACGACCGCTCGCAGCGCCACCAGGGCACGGTCGTCCGTCTCCCGGCCACCGGCCAGGTCGAAGAGGAAAGAGGCGGCGAGGTCCTGCCCGAAACCGTGCTCCGGGGTCGGCATAGAGTCGACCACGAGCACAGCGTCGACGTCCCTGCCGCGCTCGCGCAGGCACCGGGCCACCTCGACCGCGACCACGCCGCCCATCGACCACCCGCCCAAGATCAGCGAGCCGGTCGGGCGGGCCTCCTCGACCACGTCGGCGTACGTGGTCGCCATCGCGCTAACCGATTCTGACCGTTGGGACACCGTCGCCTGGAGGCCGAACACCGGGCGTTCCGGGTCGAGCGCGTCGACGAGATCGGCGTACGCCGTCACTGCGCCCCCGACCGGATGCACGAGGAACACCGGCACCCGCTGCCCACGGGGACGCAGCGGCACGAGGACCCGGTCGTCCCCGGCCGCGGACTCGAGCAGCCGCGCCACGGCGCCGGCCGACCCGGCGTCGAAGACCCGCGAGAGCCTCAGGTCCACGCCGAGCCGGGAGCGCAGCCTGCCCACCAGCCGCATCGCCGCGAAGCTGTTACCCCCGGCGCCGAAGAAGGAGTCGTCGGCGTCGAACTCCTCCCCGACGCCAAGCACCTCCCGCATCTCGTGCAGGACCGCCGCCTCGAACTTGCCCGCCTGCACCTCGCCTGCCGACGCCGCCCGCCCCGCCGTATTCGTGGGCGACGGAAGCGCGCTGCGGTCGGCTTTGCCGTTCGGCGTAAGCGGCAGCCGGTCCAACCTATTGACGTGTTGCGGGACCATGTAACTGGGAAGCGCCCCCGCCACGTGCCGACGCATCGCGGCCGCGTCGTACTTGGAGTCGTCGACGACGACGTATGCCGCGAGGGTGCGGCCGTTCTCCGCGGAGTCGTGCACCACGACGACCGCGGCGGTGACGTCGGGATGCGCGTTCAGACACGCCTCGATCTCCCCGAGCTCGATCCGGTGGCCCTGAATCTTGACCTGATCGTCCTCGCGCCCGAAGAACTCGATCACACCGTCCGGCCGCCGCCGGCCGAGATCGCCGGTGCGGTAGAGCCGCAAACCGGTGCGCGGGTGGACCACGAACCGCTCGGCGGTGCGGACCGGATCGCGCCAGTAGCCGAGTGCCAGACCCACGCCGGAGATGCAGATCTCGCCTACCGCCCAGTCGGGCCGCGGCTCGAGCTGCTCGTCGACCACGTGCATGCCCTGCCCCGGCAGCGCCGTGCCGTAGGGGATGCTCACCCACGCAGGATCGACTTCGGCGACCGGGAACGCGATGGACCAGATGGATGCCTCGGTCGCGCCACCCAGGCTGACGAACTTCAGACCCGGCACCCGGTTGCGGGCGCGATCCGGCAGTGAGACCGGGATCCAATCGCCGCTGACTATCGCGAGCCGGAGCGCCGGCCGCGGACCAGTCGCGACACCGGATTCCAGGTAGCAGGCGTACATGTCGAGCAAGGCCGGGACGCTGTTCCAGACGGTGACTCCGTGGGTGGTCACCTGCTGGTGCCAATGCGCGGGGTCGCGGTACTCCTCGGGGGCCAATAGCACGAGGTGGCCGCCCGCTGCGAGCGTGCCGAAGATGTCCCAGACGGAGAGGTCGAAGCTGGTCGAGGAGAGCGCAAGGACTACGTCACGGTCCGTCAGCCCCGCCATCTCGTTGATCGCTGCGATCGTGTTCACCGCGCCGCGGTGGTCGATGGTGACGCCCTTGGGCTGTCCGGTGGAGCCCGAGGTGAAGATGACGTACGCCGTATCCGCAGGCCCAGCGCCGCCGTCGACGAGCACGCACGGCACGTCGGTCTCGGTGCCGGACGATATATCGACGTGGGCGATACCGAGCTCGCGTAGTCGGTTGAGGCTGCGGGTCTGCGTCAGCACAGTACCGACTGTCGCCTGGTCGACCAGGTAGCGCACCCGCTCGTCGGGCAGGCTTGCGTCGACCGGCAGATAGGCGGCACCGGCCATGCTGGTGCCGAGGATGGCGACGACCTGCTCCCAGCCGCGGTCCATGACATGGGCGACGAGGTCGCCGCGTCCGACCCCGATGTCTCGCAGGGTCGCGGCCACGTGCTGGGCTCGGGCGAGAACGTCGCCGTAGCTCAGCTGGACGCCGACTGGATCGCTGACGGCGACCGCGTTCGGCGCCGCGATAGCCCTGCGGACGAAGGCGCCGTGGAGGACCACCGTTCCGTCGAGCAGGAGAGGCTCAACGTGCTGCTCGATCGCCGGCGGCGCTGTCGTGCCCTCCGGCCGGAGGACCTCCTCCCAGGCGGTGTTCGACATTGCGAGGGCGTGCACCGTCCGGCAGTACGCCGACCAGAGATCCTCGATAACGCCGTCCTGGAACGCGGCGTCCACACTGTCGAAGACCGCATAGAACCTTTCACCATAGACGTAGACCTGATGATCCAGCCAGACGTGCGGCGTCTGGACGCCGCTCGACACGACGCGTGACGGGAACGGCAGGTCGGAGGTCGAAGGGTTGTCCACATCGAGGGTGCTCGCGAAGACGACGGGCAGCGAGGCGGCCTCCGACCAGCCCCGCTCGGCCGCGATACGGCGCATCAGCGCGACACCGCTCGTGCGGGCATGCTCCAGGTCGGACACCAGCCCGCGCTGCAGACCGCGGGCCCGTTCGGAGAACGGCAGCGCCGCTGCGCAGTCGACGACCGAGGGGATTGTGGAGGAGAGGTTGCCGGCCAGCCCGTCGACCTGCTCGCCAAGGGGCAGCCGAAGGCTAACCAAGGTGTTCACGGCGAACCGTGGCGTCTTGCTCCAATGCGCGAGCACCTCGACGTAGGTCGCGAACAGTGCGGCTGTCGGCGTGAGCCCATGTGCCGCGGCCCGGGCACGAAAGGCGGCCCACTCTTCCTGCGGCAGGCTCCAGGTCCGGCGCGTGAAGTGGCGTGTCGTGAGCGATTCCGCCTCGGCGGCCCATGGGAGCGCCGGGGCTCGCGGGTGATCCCCGAGCCGCGCGGACCAGTACACGACGTCGTCATCGCCGTTCTCCTGCTGGGCGGAGTCGACGGCGCGCGCGACGTCGCGGTAGGCGGGGCCGGCGTATTTCGGCGCTGCCGCGCAGTCGTCAGCGTAAGCCGTCGCGAAGTCGCGTATCAGGATCGCCTCGGTCGCGGCGTCGGCGATGATCAGGCTGATCGCCACGAACACCCGCTGGACCCCGGCGCGCTCGACGACGGCGAAGTCGAAAAGGGGCCACGTCGAGGTCGTCGGGCCTTCGTCACGGAATCGTCGGCGGGTCCGCTCGACCACCCGCTCATGCTCGGCGACCGGATGGGCGTCGGTGACGACGTGCGTGACGGACACCGGCGGCACGTGGGCTAGCGCGCGCTGCTCACCGTCCTCAAGCACCAGCCGCAGCGCGTCGTGACTGGCGACGAGGCAGTCAAGTGCTCGTTCGACACGCGCGACGTCCAGGCCACAGGCGTCGAGCTCGCAGTAGAGGTGGGCTTGCATTCTACCGCCACCAAGGAAGTCAGACTCCCCGACCCAGTACGCCTGCTGCAAGTCGGTCAGCGGGACGGGAGCGCCCGGCTCCTCGTCGGCGGCGACCACATCGATCCGGGTGCGTGCCACCGGCGCGTCGGCGCCCCGCTCTACGACCGTCGCCAGCGCGGCGACCGTCGGGTGGTCGTAGAGAGTGTGCAGCGGCAACCGAAGGCCGGTTTCGGCCTCGAGTCGGCCAAGCATGCGGCCTACGGCGAGCGAGTGCCCGCCCAGGGCGAAGAAGTCGTCGAACCGGCCGATGTCCTCGACCCCCAGAACCTCACTCCAGAGCCGGGCGACCAGGGACTGCGGTCCATTGTCAAGGCCGCCCGAGCCGGATCCCCGGGTTACGGCCGCCAGCACCTGCAGTGCGGACCGGTCCACCTTGCCGTTCGCCGAGAGCGGCAGCGCAGCGATGCGCGCGACGTGATCGGGCACGTGGTGCTCGTCGAGGGTGGTGGCCACGTGGGCGAGCAGGTCGTCGGGCAGACCGTCGGGTGCGACGATGAACGCGACCAAGCGCGACTCGGTCAGATCGGCGTCAGACCGATGGCCGACGACCGCGCAGTCCTGGACAGCCGGGTGGCGGCGTACAGCCTCCTCGACCAGGGCGGTCTCGACCCGCCGGCCACGCACCTTGACGGTACCGTCAACCCGGCCGAGGAACTCGATAGCCCCGTCGGTTCGCCTCCGCGCCAGGTCGCCGGACCGGTAGAGGCGGCCCTCGGGCTCGAGGCCGGGCAACACCCCGAAACGGCCAGCGGTCAGATCGGGTCGGCGCCAGTAGCCGGGGCCGACGCCGATCCCTCCGATGTACAGCTCGCCCGGGACACCCGGCGGCGCGACCCGCCCCTCATCGTCGAGGACCAGCGCGGCCATCCCTGGGATCGGCCGCCCGAGCAGCATCACCGGAGGGTCGGAGACCCGCACCTGGTCGACCACGTGGTGGCACTGGTCGTCACTGCACTCGGTCGAACCATAGGTGTTGAGCAACGGGACGTGCGGGTACGCACCCAGCCACTCGTGGCATAGATCCGTCGGCAGTGCGTCGCCGGTCGGGACGATCCAGCGGAGCCGCTCAAGGGTCGGTCGGTCGGTCACGCTCGTCTCAAGGGCCGCCCGGATGAGCGCTGGCAGCGCTTGCCACACCGTCACCCCCGCGGCACCGAGCGCCTGCAGCGTGCGCCGAGGGTCCCGCACATCCTCGTCCGGGATCACGACGACCCGGGCGCCGCGCACGAGCGGCGCGACGCACTGCCAGACCACGATGTCGAAGGAGATCGGTCCCGTCTGGGCGACCAGGTCGTCGGCGGTTACGCCGAGGTCGTCAAGCTTCGCCAGCGCGTGGTTGAGCATGCCGTCGTGGGCGACGGTCGCACCCTTCGGTGCCCCCGTCGACCCTGACGTGAACATCACGTAGGCGCGGTCGTCGGGGCGGCAGCACTCACCGGGCACGGTGCCGCGCGGCTGCGCCGACACATCCACACGTCGCAGCGCGCCGGCCTTGGCGGGCGCCGAGTCCCGGCCGCCCTCGCCGAGGACGAGGCACGGCCGGGCGATGTCGAGGACATGGGCACGTCGGGCATCGGAGTCGCGGGGGTCCAGAGCCACGAACGCACAGCGGGCGCGCCAGGCGCCGAGCATTGCGGCGACCAGGCCGCAGCCGCGGTCCACGTCCAGGGCGACCAACTCCCCCTGCTTGACGTCGTGGTCGTGCAAGAGGGCGGCGATCCGCTCCGCCTCGGCGAGGAGTGCCGCATAGGTCAGCGACCGGTCATGGTCGGACACTGCGACCGCGTCAGGAGCGACCGCCGCCACCCGGCCCACGTGGGCGAGCAAGCAGTCGTCGGGGCCCAGCGCACGGGCGGGTCCGTGCGAGTCCGCGAGCCAGCCGCTCCGGTCCAGCCCGTCCAAGTCGCCCACGAGGCGGGCCGGATCGGCCGCCGCCTGCTCAAGGACACGGACGACGGCGTGCGGAAGTACACGCAGCACCTGTTCGTACCAGGCACCGGGTGCGGCACGCAGTTCCACGCGCAGTCCGAACTCCTCCTCGGTGAGCGTCCACCGGAACTCGCCACCGCTTTCGCCGGCGAGGAGCAAGTGGACCGTCGTGACACCGGACACGAGGACTTCGACGAGTCGGGCGGCGTCCCGCCACGGCTGGTCGAGGCGGACGCGGACCTCGGGCCTGCCGGCCGCGCGGATGCCGACGGGAGTGGTGGCCCCGAGCGAGCACGCCGTCCGCACGACTGCGAGCACAGCGTCGGCGAGGCCAGGCGGGGCGGTCGCGGATGCGTGGACGTCCGCACCACCCGACGATGCCGCGTCGGGCCCGTGGCACGGGACGACGGCGGTCGTCCGCAAGGAGATCGAGCCCGAGGATCCGAGGCGGTCAAACGGTCGCCTCTCGACGTGGGACGAGGTCACGTGATCGCCTCCTTGGCGACTCGGAAGATCGGGTGAGTGCACACGTCCGCTACGGACGGTGCCGACGCGTCGGCGAGGCGGTCGTGCGTGGCACCGACGCGCACGCAGATCGCGCCGAAGGCCCGGCCGGCGATCATGTCCGACTCGCTGTCGCCGACGACGACGTGAACCGCCGAGGGCGGCGAGGGCAGCTGCTTGAGCACAGCTTGGAAGAGAAGGGGCGTCGGCTTCCCGAGCACGGTGGCCGTGCGTCCGCAGGCGTGTTCGACCGCAGCTACGACCGCGCCTGCCCCGGGCAGCCGCCGACCCTCCTCGTCCAGGTACCAGGGGTCGGTGTTTGTGGCGAGCAGGTCCGCGCCACCGTCGACGCCCGCGACGGCTTTGGCCAGCGCACGGTAGGTCAGCTCCGGGTCAAGTCCCACAACCACGGCGTCGGGCCGGTCGTCAGTCACCTCCACCCAGTCGCCAAGCAGCTCCCGGAGCGCCACGGCGACGGCCGGCACGCCCAGGTATAACACCCGGAGCGGCCGGTTGCCGGGGTGCCGATCCGCGAGACAGGCTGCGGTCACGGTCGCGGCCGTGACCAGCGGGACTGGTCCGGTCGACTGCTCGAGCGGAAACCCAGCGGCCCCCAGCCTGCTCGCCTGGTCGGCGACCGTGAGGACGGCATCGTTCGTGGCGTAACCGACGAGGTGCCCGCGATCCAGCCACTGCCAGACGGCCTCGACGGCTCCCGGGAGCGGGCGCGACCCGTGCAGCAACGTCCCGTCGAGGTCGAGCAGGATCGTCTTCGGGCCGCTCATGCGTAGCCCTTCGTCCCGGCCCGCAGCGCCTCCCGGTTGTGTTGCGCAAGGCGTACGGCGGCACGCATCATGCGATTGCCGATCGCGTCGCGCAGAAGGTCGCGGCCGGTGCCGAATCCGGCCGCCGAAGACTCCGCACCGGGTGCCGGGTCGAGACCACAGTCGACCAAGACGGCGTCGAGGCCCGCAGCCGTCGCCGTGGGACGGAATTCGGTCAGCACGGCCCGCAGGGCCTCGGTCTCCTCCTGCGGCCGTTGGTCACGCCACGTGCCCTCCGAGCCCAGGGAGCCGAAGGAGATCCGAACCGTGCAGTCGTCGAAACCGTTCGAGAGACCCGGCGACAGACAGACGCGTTCCTCACGGAGAAAATAGCGGGTCACGTCCACCGAGTCCCGCAGCACGGCGCCCTCGGGCGTGAGCAACCCCGCGATCCCGTCGGCCGCGACCATCACCGAGTGCCCGGCCCGCGGCTCGTGCGCGACCGAGAAGAACGGCATCGCAAGGGGGTGGCCGAGGACGTCCTCCACCTCGCGGTTCACGTCGTCAAGCAGGCCGCGCACCAGTTCGAGCCGCTCCATCGCCTCGAGCACGTTCGCGCGCAGATAGTCGGTGGGGCCCTTGAGCGCGGCCAAGGCCATCGCCTTGGCCAGGTGCGGGATGCAGATGGAGGTGGCGGTTACGTGGTGTCGCATCCGCTCGACGATCGAGGACGCGCCACAGCCCCAACCGATCCTGATGTTCGCGAGGCCGTAGGCCTTCGATCCGCCGTCGACGGTGACAACCCGGTCGCCCATGCCGGGGACCGAGGCGAGGTGGACGATACGCTCTCCCGGGAACTCAGTCTGGGTGAAGATAGAGTCCTCGAGGACGGCGACGTCGTGCTCCTCAACCCAGGCGGCGAGGCGGGTCATCTCCGTCTCCGTGTATAGCGAGCCTGTGTAGCCCGGATTGAATACGACGAGCGCCCTCACCCGCGCGGCGACCGGCTGGTTGGTGGCGACCCACTCGTCAAGGGTCTCGGGCGTCAGCTTGAAGTCGTCTGCCGCGCACGTCGGGACGATGCGCAGGTCGATTCGGGCGAGGTCGGCCCACATGTTTACGGCCTGGTAGTAGGTGCGCGGCACGAGGACTACGTCGCCGGGCTCAAGGACCGCGTTGAAGAAGCCCATGAACAGCCGGGAGTTGCCGCTCTCGACGACGACGTTTCCGGCGTACTCCGTAGGGATCCCCTCGGACTCGAACTCACACGCGATTGCCTCGTCGAGGCGGTTGAAGGGGCGCAGGTAGAGGTAGTTGTCGAGCGAGCTCTCGTCGACGTCGATCAGCGCCCGGATGCCCGCTGCGACCACGCTCGGGTGCGGCCGCCGCACCCCTTCACCGTGGGCGAGGGAGATGACGCTCGGGTCCGCCCAACCCGGCACGGCCGGGTGCCCCTGCTCGTCGCGGCCGTCGATTGCGTCGCGTGCCCTGTTGAAGCGGCGGATGCCGTCCGACGTGCCGAAGCCTCGGGCCAACCAGCGCGCTGAGTCAGCCATGCGTTGTTACCTCCGGGTGGAGCTGGGTGGAAGAGTGGACGGCCGGGGTCGGCGGCGGCGAGCCGCTAGCATTCAGCTCATGTCCGCTCGATCTCGGCCAATCTGGTGGATTTGCTCGCTGTGCGAGGCGCGGTACGACATTGATGAGGTCGACTACACCTGCCCGGCCTGCGGGGCCGCAGGGCTGCTTGACCTGGGTCTCGATCACGAGCGGCTTCGCGCCAGCGGCGCGACCACGCAGGCGCCACTGTCGCTCTGGCGGTACCTGCCGCTGCTGCCGCTGTCGTCGGCGCCGACTGCCGTTCGCGGCGACGTCGGGGGCACCGCGTTGATCGCCTCGGCCGAGCTTGCCCGCGCCGCCAATGTGGCCGCGTTGGCCATCAAGGACGAGGGCCGAAACCCCAGTGGCTCGCTGAAGGACCGCGCGAGCACGGTGGTCACGGCGCGAGCCATCGAGCTCGGCCGGACCCGCGTCGTGGCGTCCTCGTCCGGGAACGCCGCGGTTGCGCTCGCTGCCGCGGCCGCCGGCACGTCGGTCCGCGCCGTCACCTTCGTACCGTCGACGATCCCGGCCGCGAAACTTGCCCAGCTCGTGGCATTTGGCGCGGAAGTGATGCTCGTCGACGGCGGCTACGAGCGCGCGGTGAAGGCCAGCCAGCTGGCCACTGAACAGCTCGGCTGGTACTCCCGGAACACCGCCGCCAATCCGTTCACGACTCAGGGCAAGAAGACCGTGGCCTTGGAGATCGCGGAGCAGGCGCACGGCCCAATCGACGTCGTGGTGGTGCCCGCCGGCGACGGGAACATTATCACCGGAGTGCATGCCGGCTTCCGGGACGCGGTCGCGCTGGGCTGGCTGTCGAACATGCCGAGGCTGATCGCGGTCCAGGGCGCCGGTGCGGACGCCATCTACCACGCCTGGGCGAGCGGGCTGGAGGTGCCGGAGCCCCGAGGCGGCACCAGCATCGCCCATAGCATCAACGTCGCCGACCCGCAGGATGGGCGACGGGCGCTGCGCGCCGTGCGCGAGACCGGCGGCGGCGTCGTCCGCGTCGACGAGCAGGAACTCGGCGACGCAATCATGGTCCTCGCCTCGCGCGCCGGTGTCTTCAGCGAACCGGCCGCTGCGATGGCATGGCCGGGCCTCCTCGCCGCACGCAGGGAGGGGCTGGTCGGACGCGACGACCGGGTGGTACTGATCAACACGGGTCACGGGCTGAGTGACACCAGCAGGGTGCCGATGGCGTCGAACGCAATGCGGACACTGACCCAGGACGTCGAGCTGCTTGATCAGGTGAACGCCCTCGGCGGCTGCTGAGGTCCCGGCTGGACCGAGCACGGTCATCCAATCGCCCGCCCTTCGGCCGCGGCGTCGAGGAGGCGCTCGACGTCGGCGAGGCCAACCTCGCCGCGCGGCGCCCGCCATGCAGTGCGGTCCAAGACGTCTGACGTCGTCGGCAACAACGGGACGGAGAGCGAGTCGACGACGGCGATCGCACCGTGGAAGTCCTGCCCTGCGGTCGCACGCGTCACCGTGACCAGGCAGGCCACCGCTGCGCCCCGCGCCGCGGCAAGGCCGTGCGCGCTATCCTCTATGGCAAGGGCGTCGGCCGCGTCAACCCCGGTGCGCTCCAGGGCTACCCGGTAGCAGTCCGGTGCGGGCTTCTTGGCTGTCACGTCCTGGGCCGTGACCATGACGGTCTCGGCGAACAGGGCGTCGCCGAGCACACCGCGGGCGATGGCAGTGACAGTGCAGGGCGAACCCGACGAGACGACGGCGAGGCGCCAACCGGCCGCCGCCGCCTCCTCTGCGAGCCGACGCACGCCCGGTCGCGGCTGCACGCCGAACCGACAGATTTCCTGGGCCAGCAGTTCCGTCTTGCGCCGGTGCCACCGGCGCGTGGTCTCCACCCAATCGCCAAACCGGGAGAGGTGCCCGACGGCGGCGACGAACTCTGCGGAGTGGGCCAGAGCCAGGAGCCGTTCATGACCACCCGAAACACCGAGCGCCTCGATGTACGCTGCCCTCGACCACTTCCAGTCGACACCCTCCTCCTGCCAAACCGTGTTGAAGGCGCGGCGGTGGCCGTCCAGCTCGGTCTCCGCGAGGACGCCGTCGCAGTCGAAGAACAGCCCTCGGGTCACCGCAGCTGCTCCGTCCACTCCCGCACCAGGTCCTGGACCTCGTCGCGCACCCGACCGATCAGCCGCAGCGGCTCCGTCCCCGTGGCCGAGAAGCAGGCGTCGACGTATTTCTCCTTCAGCGCCGTTGAGATGTTGACTTTCGCAACTCCCGAACGGGCCGCGGCCTGCACCTGGTGCCACTCCAAGCCAGTCCCGCCGTGCAGGACCAGAGGAACGTTCGTGGCGGTGGCGATCTCGCGGGCGAGTTCGAGATCAACCCGGGGCTTGCGGTCCGGCCTCCCGTGCCCGGTACCTAGAGCCGGGGCCAAGCAGGCGACGCCGGTGCGCTGGACGAACGCGGCACAGCGCTCCGGGTCCGAGAGCGGTGTCGTCTCACCCGCATCGAGCGAGGGGATCGGGTCGAACTCCCCCTCGACGTCGGCCCCAAATCCGAGGGCAGCGTCCACGAGATCCCGGGTGGCGTCGACCGCGTCGTCGAACGGAAGCGCCGAGACGTCAGCGAGCACGGAGTCCCAGCCCGCCTCCAGGCAGGCCAGCGCCGTGTTCCGGGAGCGGCAATGGTCGAGGTGCAGCACCGCCTCCACCCCGACGGCGCACCGCAGGCTGGCGAACGTCTCAGCGAAAAAGTCCGCACCCCAGAAATCCACGGTGCGCTCCGAAACTTGCACAATGGCGGGCATGGCGACCGCCTCTGCCCCGCGCAGGACCCCCCACATAGAAACAGGATCGACTACGTTAAATGCGGGCAAGACGCGCCCCTCGGCGACGGCACTGCCAAGCAGGTTCCCGAGCTTTCCCAAGGTGCGCTCCGCTCGACGACTGGGGGACGACACCCACATGTCAGCAGACTACACTCGGGGTGACTAGACTAGCCAACAGCGTAATTTCCGCGGTCGGCGTCCAGATGTTGCGACCTTACCCTGAATATTGGATGTTGCCAACACGAGACGCCCCGGAGCGCCAACCGCAGAGGGCTCGAAGTCACAGGCGCCGCACACGTCGGCTATGTGTATTGTCGGACTCGTGCCAACCATCTCGGGGACTGACGACACTCACCGCGCGCCCGGACCAATCGTGTTCGTTGAAAGCAACCTCACCGGCTACAACGCCCATGCGCTCGACCTCGCCCGAGCACGCGGGCTCGGCACGAGCTTCGCGGCGCGCGACCCACAGGAGTACGTCGGCATGCGTCCAGACGTGCTGGCTCTCGCCGACGAGGTCGCCGTAGTCGACACCTTCGACCTCGGCAAGCTGCTGCACCACGCGGCCTCGGTGCGCGCGCGCGCGGTTGTAGCCGTGGACGACTACCGACTCGTCTCCGCGGCCGCGGCTGCGTGCGCTCTAGGGCTGCCGCACGCGGACGTGGCCGGCCTCGTCAACGCGCACTTCAAGGACCGTACCCGTGCCCTGTGCGACGGGATCGGCCGACGGGTCAACCACGTCGTGATCGACCGAGATACACAGCTTTCCAGCTCACCCCTTCCTTACCCGTGCGTCATCAAACCCCTCGACGACAGCGGGAGCACAGGGGTGACGGTGTGCGCGGACGACCGCGACTGGGCCCGAGCGCTCGAACGGGCGCGGGAGGTCCGGCAAAACCTGCGTGGATACGTGTGCACCGGTGGGCTCCTGGTCGAGGAGTACGTCGAGGGGGTCGAGTTCACCGCCGAGTGCATGTGGGACAACACCCGGCACGGCTGGCAGCTTCTCGGCTACACGCGCAAGCTGCTCGGCCCGCCGCCAGCCCCAGTGGAGACCGGTGCGATGTTCCCGCACTGGTTCGAGCCCGCCCTCGACGCGCGAGTCGAGCAGACCGTGTACGCGTGGTTGGAGGCGGTCGGGCACCGGTACGGCTCGGCGCACGTAGAGTTCAAGATCTGCGGGGACGGCGCCACCGACAGAGATATCGCCTTGATCGAGATTAACCCTCGCCTCGGCGGTGACCAAATCCGCGACCTCATTCGGATCACCGGCGGAGTAGACCCCATTGAATTGTATTTGGATCTCGCGTTGGGAAATCCGGTTGAGGTCAAGCGGGTAATGACTCGAAACGCCGTTGCCACGAGCTTCTACAAATTGCCACCTGCGCTGGGACGAGTCATCTCGGTAGTGGCCCCCGAGATTCCGATGCCGGGAGTCGTCCGGCACAGCCTCATGGTCGGCGAGATGACAATCGATGGAGTTCGCGACAACGACGACCGACTCGGCTATGTCATCTGCGTGGCCTCCGATGCTGAGAAGTCGTTAGCGATCGCCCAGGAATTCATGGAAAATGTGACTGTGGAGTATGCGTAATGAGGTTCAGTTCCTTCGGCGCAATCGGTGGGGACACACCATTGGTCGGCCTGCCCCGGCTCTTCGCAGGCACCGGCATCGACGTCCAAGCCAAGCTCGAGTTCATGAACCCGACGGGAAGCGTCAAGGACCGGCCGGCACGGCACATCCTCCTCTCGTGGCTGGCCTCGGGCCGACTCCATCCGGGCATGCGGCTCGTAGAGAGCACCTCGGGCAACTTCGGGGTCGCCCTGGCGATGTACTGCGGGCTCTACGACATCCGCTGCACTCTCGTCGTCGACCCGCTCGTCAGCAAGATGAACCACGCCCTGATGCAGCACTACGGCGCAGATGTCGTTCAGGTGAACGAGGTGGATGACCAAGGCGGATACCTACATACCAGGCTGGCGATGGTCCACAAGATCGTTAGGCACGACCCCGAAGCGCTGTGGGTGAACCAGTACGCCAACGACCTCAACTGGGAGAGCCACTACTACGGCACGGGCGCCGAGATCCTCCGCGATGTCGGCGGCCCGATCGACTACCTGGTCGTGGGACTCAGCACCGCAGGCACTATCACCGGCACGGCCCGCAGACTCCGTGAGGAGCATCCCGACATGCGGGTCGTCGCGGTGGATGCAGCGGGCTCGATGATCTTCGGTGGTCCCCCGGCGCCAAGGCGCATTCCGGGAATCGGCGCGAGCCGGCGCCCGGAGATCCTCGACGAGTCCTTGATCGACGAGGTGATCTACGTCACTGACGAAGAGGCAATCGACGGTTGTCATCAATTGCTGTCCTCTGAAGGAATCATGGCCGGTGGCTCGTCCGGCTCGGCCATTCACGCAATCTGGAGATTGATCCCGCGTCTCTCCTCGGGGACTCGGGTCGTAACGCTCTTCCCGGATCGCGGTGAGCGCTATCTCGGCGTGATCTATGGTGACCGGCCGAACGGCAAGGGCGACATTCGTCGGGCTCGAGGCGTCGACTGAGCGAGACGGCCGTCACTTGCGTAACCGAGGACGCTGGATACGCGCATTCGTACAGGAGAGAGATGTCCGTAACCCTCTTTGGAGCCAGTCCCCTGGGTACCCGTGCCCTGGTGCGACTAGGCGTTGCCTACGACCTCGTGGTGCGGCCCGGTGAGGCCGTCACCGGCCTGGTCGGCGCGCCGCGCTCCGTGACATGCTTGCCCTTCGAGGCCGAGCCCGAGTCCGCCCTGGCGCTCACGTGCCGGGACGACGCGCAGGCGGTGGTGTCGTTCACCGAGCCGGGCCTCATGCCCGCAGCCCTCGCCGCGCATGCCCACGAACTGCGCGGAACGTCGGTGATGGCGGTCGCCCGCACGCACAACAAGCTCGCGATGCGGGCCCGCCTGCACGGGCACGTGCGTCAGCCGCGCTTCGGTCAGGTCGGCGTCGACGCCGTCCCCCCGGACTTGGCGGTAGTCGTCGTCAAGCCGATGTCCGGCACGGCCGGCCTCGGCGTTCAGCTGCTCCCGGCCGACGAGGTCCGCTCTCTGCCCGCGGAGCCGCCCCTGCTGTGGGAGGAGTACCTCGACGGGCCCGAGCTCAGCGTCGAGACCGTGAGCCGCGTCGTGGGCGGCCGCCTTCACGTGGAGGTCCTCGGACTCACCGACAAGACCACCTCGGGCGCGCCGCACTTTGTCGAGCTCGGCCACAGCGCGCCGGCCTGCGTGAGCGACGCGCTGCGGGGCCGCATCGAGGCGGTCGTGCGCCGCGCGCTCGAGCGGCTCGATGTATGCCTCGGGGCAGCGCACAGCGAGCTGGTCGTCGTCAACGGCGAGCCCGTCCTTGTGGAGACGCAGACCCGGCCCGGCGGCGGCCGGGTCCCCACGCTCCACGAGCTGGTCAGCGGGGTCGACCACTACGAG
>Ga0209539_1001079_pt1 | contig 15050 bp, 12 predicted proteins | sample BarGraNGADG00312_2_FD_184499 | JGI IMG/M metagenome (GOLD analysis project Ga0209539, IMG submission 184499) | Arctic peat soil microbial communities from Barrow, Alaska - Barrow Graham LP Ref core NGADG0011-312 (SPAdes) (version 2) | ecosystem: Environmental > Terrestrial > Soil > Wetlands >... | reverse complement strand
AGTTGTACCCGCCCCTGATGCATTCGGACCCGAGGTGGATAGTGCTGCGGGAGTACTACTGCCCGGGGTGCAACACCATGCTCGAGGTGGAGGCGGTGCCCCACGGGTATCCAGTAATATTCGATTTCCAGCCTGACCTGGAGACTTTCTACAGGGAATGGCTCGGGCGCGAACTGTAGCGCCGTACCGAAAGGAGGCGGGAGGATGAAGGTCTTTTCCAAAGAGTGGATAGACGCGCTGGCGGAGACGCTCGCCACCGACGAGGAGTACCAGAAGGCGGCGGTGGGCTTCGACGCCATCTTCCAGTTCATCGTCGAGCCCGAGCCCGAGCACGGCATCCCCGAGCGCAAGGAGGTCGGGATCGTGCTGCCCACCTGCGACGAGACCTGGGAAGGACTGCGGGACGACGCCAACTACACCATGAGCGGTAAGTACGGGGTGTACGTGGACGTCCTCACGGGCAAGACGGGCGCTACCAAGGCGATTACCATGCGCAGGCTCAAAGTCAAAGGGAATCTCGCCAACCTGCTCAAGTACAAGAGGGCCATCGACCGCTATGTCGAGGTGCTGGGCGATGTGGCCGCCGAGTTCGAAGGCGACTACGCCTGATCCGCGAGCAAGTATCTGAGCAAAACGATATGTAACCTGCTCGAGGGCGTGCGCTGGTTTTCAAGTGCAGCAACAGCAGGCCTGCTATCAAGCTCGGTCCGAAGCTCGCTGCCAGGGTCGGCGGAATCAATGTCCATAAGAGACGCCAGGCCTCGGTTATTCGACCGTCAAGGGAGGGGTAGGAATGTCTGTTGTCGCTATAACGGGTTGTTCGGGTTACATCGGGTCCAGCCTTCTCCGCTTAATGGATGAGAGCGCGGATGTGGCGAGGATCGTCGGAGTCGATGTGAATGAATGCCGATACTCCACGCCTAAAATGGAATTCCACAAGCTTGACGTCCGTGACCCGTCCATAACCGATTTATTCATCCGCAATGGTGTGAATACCGTGGTCCACCTGGCTTTTATCGTCAACCCTCTGCACGACGACGCCCTCATGCACGACATCGACGTCAACGGCGCTCGAAACGTACTGTCGGCAACAGCGGCCTGCCGTGCGGGGCACCTCGTACTGGCCTCATCCAGTTCGGCCTTCGGGGCTTTCCCCGACAACCCGGAGTGGCTGACAGAGAAAGACCATCCCCGTCTCATGCGTAACTATACCTACGCTTCGGACAAATACGAGGTGGAGATGACAGCCCGGATATTCAGAGAGGAGAATCCCGGCGTGAAGGTCGCGATAGTGCGGCCGTGCATCGTCTACGGGCCCAACGTGGACAACTACATATCACGTTTCATCCTGCGCATGCCGGTGCTCCCCCTGGTGGGCGGCGCGAACCCCGAGATGCAGTTCGTGCACGAAGATGACGTTGTGGAGGTCTTTTTTAAGGTGATCGAGCAGGCGGCGGAGGGGTTCTTCCACGCAACGGGTGAGGGCACCATCAGTGCCGTCGAGATTGCTGAGATGGCCGGGATACCGACGTTGAATCTACCCGCCTCCGTGATTTATCCTGCGATGGATCTTCTGTGGAGACTCCACGCTCCTCTGATCGAGGGGCCCTCGGGAATGCTCGACCTTATCCGCTACCGCTGGACGATATCCGATGAGAATACCCGGCTCGCTCTGGGACTCGGTCCGCGGCACGCGAGCAGGGATGTCGTTCGCCTCATGCTCGAAACCCACAAACGCTAGTAATTAGATAAAGCAGAGTGCAGGATTTCATCTGGCGCTAGCGCTGTAGGCGGCGGTCGGAGTTGAACCGACGATAGAGGTTTTGCAGCTAAATACAAACCAATAGAGTAGATGCGGGGATTCTGGCGATAGGTCTTATTAAGGGGGCACAAACCAGAAGAGCCTGTAGCGGGAATAACAGTGATGGGCCGTGAAGGGTGGAACCTTCGACACCCGGATCAAGAGTACTAGTGATGCGCCCGATAACAGGGGTTATCGTTGTCTACGTGGTCTCGGCAGGTTGAGCCTCATGGCGCCTGGGTCGAATCCCTCTCCCCTGGCGAAGCATGATGTTCTAAGGAAACTGCTTATCTGCCCAGGTGAAGAACCGCTCTACCCGCTTCATTGCGCCTGAGGCATCCTTCCGCGTGCAGCCTCGTGCTTCATACTCAACTAGTCCCTTCAGGGCGAGCACCTGCGACATCTGCTCCTTGGCTATCGAAGCATCCGGACCCATCACTTCTTTCATGTATTCGGCAGCCTGACCGTGGTCTTTGTCTGCATAATACTGCCCGGCCTGTCTGCCCGTGACAGCATTTGCCATCAGGATAACCGCGTGCACGGCATTCGAGACAGCCACGTCCCAGAGCTCCGAATCAAAAGCGAGGTTCATTGCCTTCTGATACTGCAACGCCTTGGTCTTGAACTGAGTTACTTGCGACTCTGTTGCTTCCAGAGTTCGCCGCTTCTTGACCATCTACCGAACCTCTCTCCCAGAAAGCAGGACGCCTTCCTTGACAACCTCTTTGATGAGCGGATGCCTCTGCGCTTTCATCCTGTGGAACTCCTCGTGATCATACGTGATGGTACTGACACCCACGCGGTAACGCTTGTACGCCTGCTCTTTGTTGCTCGCCAGTGCCTTTTCCACCGATGGCTTATCAACGGTTTGCTTCAGGATGACGAGTAAATCAACGTCGCTCGAAGGCGTATCTTCCTCACGGGCAACGCTTCCAAAAAGATAAACTGCAAGGATCTTCCCTTTGATTCCGACAAGCATCGTATCTACCAGGCCCTGGAGCAACAAGGATTCTTCTTTGAAAGCAGGCTTAAGGATGTCGGTGATGAGCGCGGAGGCTTCAGCGATCTCATATGTCGCGCTACTGCCAACTCTCTTTCGCAGAAGGAGCCCTTGGTCGACAAGGTTGTTCAATGACCTTATGCAGGTCGCGTGGCTCATACTGAGTTCCCTGGCAATGCCCCTACCTGTGATAACCGGCGAGGGATAGAGAATCATATGCCGCATTACCCGAACATTGTTCGGATTGCCGAAAAGGTCATCAAGGGGTCGTTTGATTCGCATGTCATACTCCTCAGCCTGTTTCGTATATGATACAACTGTATCACATATGTGACAATTGGATCAATTAGACTGTCAGGATAAACGCAGGGCCTTTGATGCCCTGCCCCTGTCTGCCAGCGCTCGATAATAGGCATTACCGTGCGCATGGCCTTTCAGAAGAGTTAAGAACCAGAGGAGTAGTCAATGAGACTGCCTCTCAGTACTGATCTTAGAAGTCGGAAAGGTTTTGCGTTTCTGGCACAGGCTTGGTTGACGCCAGATTCAATTCTTGGCGGCCTTCGGGGGTCAGACCGATGGTCGGGCGGTAGGAGCCCTCTTGCGCGATCAAACCATCAGTCAGCATGACCTTGATGACATCGCGGATGCGTTCCTGTGTCGCGTTCAGGCTGCCGAATACCGCCAGTTCGCCGATCCCGTGTCCGCTCGTCCATGCCGCGCTTGTGCCGGAGAGTACCGCGGCTATCTTCACTGCGCCGATCGGGAACGGCATCGTATCTATGCACTGAAGAACCGCGAGCTTTATTTCCTCGGTCGTTGATTTATGGCCGGGGCTTCCAATCGGCCTGCGGCTGACCGCGCGATGAGTGACTTCCGAGTGTCTACTCCCGCCTGCGCCCGTACCACTCGTTGACTTCCCATCGGAACCCGATGCCAGACTTCGGAGAGTCCTGGGGTCAACAGACTTGGCCTCCTTCTTGCCGCTTTCAGTGAGTTTCAGGACGGGGTAACCAGATTTGATCTCTTGTTCGATGTAGTTCGCGTGGATCAGGTTCTCGATGACTCCCTTTACATAGTCCTGTTTCATGTGGACCGTTCCATAAGCCGGGTTTCTGTCCAGACCCCACTCCAGTATCTCTTTGGATCTCGAGCCTGTGACCACTTCAGCCACCCGGCCCTTGCCGATGGGGAACTTCATGAAACGCAGGCAGACGACCACCGACAGAGCGGTGCTCCTGTCCCGCCCCGTTCCGCCAGCAGCCTCTTTCTCGCCAGACGCATTCTTCCGGCAACAGTCGCAAGTACCGCACGCGAATGCTTGTTTCTCCCCGAAGTAACTGAGGATATATCCGCGTCTGCAGCCTCGCTGGAGAATGAACTTCTCCATCGCCGCCAGCTTGTCTTCTTCCATCTGGCGAAGAGAGCAGTGCCGTTCCCAGTCGATCGCAAGGTCTTCGAATGGTGGCGCCGGGTCGACCAGCCTCTGCAGGCCCCGGCCACGGAACGGCGGCTCGTACCCCAACAGCCCTGAATCGCGAAGGGAAACCAGCGCCCTCTTCAACTGCTCGAGCGAAACACCGGAGTCGGAGGCCAGTTGGTTGATGCCGATCTCGACGTGCCCGGGGGACTCCAGATCGACAGAGGATGCCAGTCCTTCGAGCACCTTCTGCTGCATTGAACCACGTACTTCCCGGCCGGCGCCGGCAAGCGGGCGGGTTACCGTGATCCCGACCGTCGGCTCGCCGCTGTAAGCGCGGAGCACGCCGGCGCCGTCGAGCATGCGGATCGCAGCGCCCATCTGTGCTTCTCCTACGTACAGGTCGCACAGGCTGGCGATCTTCTTGTATGTCATGAGGATCGTCTTGTCCGGAATCGTCCAAATGGTCTCGTAGACATCCCTGACGAGATCCGCATCGGGGTAGCTGACGTCTATGAAGAACTCTCGGAGGCTCCTGTCTGCGGAGGAATAAAGAAGCACGCAGCGCGAATCGAGGCCATCACGCCCGGCGCGGCCTACCTCCTGGTAGTACTGCTCGACCGATCCGGGGTAGTTGAAGTGGACTACGAAACGGACATCACGCTTGTCTATGCCCATCCCGAATGCCGAAGTGGCGGCTACTACTCGCGCGTCCCCGCTGAGGAACGCTTCTTGAGACTTGACCCGGTCCTCTGGGTCCATCCCCGCATGGTACGCGACCATGCTCGGTTCCACAGGTCGCAGGGCCGCGACGATCTCGTCTGCGTTCTTGCGGGTCCCTGTATAGATGATGCCTGACCCGCCGTTCTCGCGCAGGAAACGTGACAGGAACTGCAGTTTCTTCTTATCGTTGTGTGTGACCTCGACGCTCAACTCGAGGTTCGGCCGGTCGAACCCGTGCACGTGGAGATCGGTACTATCCTTTGTGAGACCCAGTGATTCGATTATGTCAGTTTGCACTCGGGGGGTCGCTGTAGCCGTAAGAGCAGTCACCGGCGGGAAGCCGATGAGCTCGTGAAACTGCTTGAGCCTGCGATAGTCCGGCCTGAAATCGTGGCCCCATTCGGAGATGCAGTGCGCCTCGTCGACGGCAAGCCTCGAGACATTCATAGCCTGCAGCATCGAAAGGAAAGCACTGTCCCGGCACCTCTCAGGTGCGATGTAGAGGAGCTGGAATTCTCCCGTCGCGCATGCGGACAACCGAGCGTTCTGCTCGGCCCGGCCGATACTGGAATTGACCGTTGTCGCTGGGACGCCGAGGGTCCCGAGGTCGTCGACCTGGTTCTTCATCAGGGATATCAAAGGGGATACGACGATCGTCAGCCCCTCGTCCATCAGCGATGGGAGCTGGTAGATGAGGGACTTGCCGCTGCCGGTGGGCATGACAACAAGAAGGTTCCGGTTGGCGAAGACTGATTGAAGCGCCTGCTCCTGTCCGGGCAGGAATTGGGAGTGTCCGAAGCGGTCCGCCAGAAGCCGGCTTGCGTCTTCGAGTTTGTTACTGGACATGTCACTCATTGTGTATCTCTCTTGAACACGATTTCCTCAAGCACCACTCCCCCAGAGACTGAACTCCCCCAGACTGAATGTCTGTTCGGTGTCTGCGACAGAATTGTACAGGGCCGCTATGACAGGTAATCTAGCACAACTCGATCGTGCACTTTTCCGGGGACCTGCAGTACGTGACAACACTTCAACGCCTGATCGGATATCCATTGACCAAGGCGCATGTGCGCGATAACAGGGTTATCGAGCACCTCTCTGCAACCCGCATGATGTGTCTAGCGGAGAGGGTGGGATTTGCCGACAGGATCGCCCTACTGACCGGGCAGGCTCTCGCCCATGGCCTTGAAGATCTCGTTTGCGGTCATCTCCGGTGCCCCGTACATCCATTCCATTCGCCCTTCGCTGTCCGCCGCGGGCATGGCGTTCATGAAGACACAGACCGTGAGCTTCCTGTCCGGATCGCTTCCCCCGTAGGAGCTGTAGCCGGCTACCGCGCCGCTGTGATTGTAGACGTTGCCGGTTTTCTTGACTCCCAGAAGGTATTGCGAACCGCTCCCCGCGTCAGCACCGTTGGCCAGCCTCTCCTTGCGCATCTCGGGGGTCAGGAAGGTGCCGTTCGCCACGGCCTCCACCCATTTCTTGAAGTCACTTATATCCGTCACCACCGACCCCGCTGCCCAGGTCCAGGAGGTACTCCAGTCGGTTGCCTCGATATACTTGCCCGAAGGGTCCCATATGTATCCGTTCGAGTGCGGGTGCGCGAGCAGGAAGGATGCCTGGGGGTCGAGCCGCGTATTGGGCATTCCCAGCTTGTCGAAGAACTCGGCCTGCATCTGCGCCGCCAGTTTCTTGCCGGTCACCAGCTCGACAATATGCCCCAGCATGTAGAAATTCCAGTTGCTGTAGTGGTACTTGGTACCGGGCTCGGAGAGCACCGGCATCCGGCTTCCGAACGTCATGACCTCCTCGACGGTGAACTCGTGCTTCGGGTCTTCGCCCACGACCGCCTTCATTGCCTCGCTCTCGTTCGAGGGGTCCGCCAGGCCCGACGTGTGGTTGAGCAACATGCGTATGGTTATCTTGTCGGCGTTCTTGACGCCCCTGGCGAAGTCGAACTTGGAGAGCGTGTCATCGAGGCTCAGCTTCCCCTGATCGACGAGCTCCAGGATGAGCGTTCCGGTTATGGTCTTGGTGTTGCTCGCCGCCTTGAAGAGGTCAGTCGTGGTCATCTTGCGGCCCTTTGACATGTCCGCTTCTCCGTACGCCTTGACGTACTCGCCTTTGCCTTCCTCCCAGACGCCTACGATGGCTCCAGGGACCTTGTGATCTTTCATCACCCCGGTGACTATCCCGTCGATCTTGTTCACCGTTTCAGAACTGAACGATGGCGTCCCGCACGAGGAAGCGCAGAACACCACTGTCAGCAGTGAAAGGATCACGAGCCCCGTCACTGCAAATCTCGACCGCCAGGGAAACTGTGAGCGAACCATTGCATCTCCTTCCTCGGCCATCAAGTATAAGAGTAACACGGCATTTGGCCGTCCGCGCGTACTTGTGGGTGGGTACCGATGGTCACCGACCGGGAGGTGTTCGGTTGCCGTATCCACGGGAGTGCGATTGAGCGCGATAACCAGGCTGGCTTTACTTGTCGGTACCCGTGATAGAATGTGCACAACTGACTGAGGGGGACAGTCATGGAGAGCGGCACCTCTGCGCGAATATCCCACGATATCTATATCGATAGTTGGATCGCTTTCAGAGAAGGCGAGATCGTCACTGTCGAATGCGTAAGTCCCAACGAGATGCGGTCTGACTACAAGTACGTCGTTACTTCAACCTCCCTCGGCAAGAGGTTTCAGCTCTCTGATGCAGACATTGCTCCGATGCGGTATCCGAGCCAGAGCGCTCCGGTGCCGACACGCAAGAAACACTTTCTCGCTATCACGATTGTCTCCCTTTTCCTCGTTTGTGCAGCAGTTGCTGTAATCCTTTTCTTCACTCTCAGAGGCAGCGGCATCCATACAGCGGTAATCAAGGCGAAGAGCACAAAAGTATTTTCTCAACCGCAGGAGACCGGTAAAGTTGTGGCGCAGCTGGAAGCCGGCGTGAACGTGCTGGTTGTCGGTGAGACCGAGAGCGCTGGAAAAAAGTATTCAAAGGTCGTTGTTTCTTCGGATGTCGTCGAGGGAGCTCCGGCCCTCATGAAGAACGCCTGGGTCCTGTCAGAGGACCTCAAGGTAGACAAGACGTCGTGTACCAGGAGCGTGAGCGAGCAAGAGTACAAGGCGGAGTGTCAGAAGCAGATATCTGCCTCGCTGAGCAGCATGAATGAGGCACTGGCAAAGCCGGACAAGATACTGGCGGAGCTTCAAAGCAAGATAGAAGTGTCAGGCGAACCCGATTACGACAGCATCATCAAGGCGATGGACGTAACCATCAACACTTACAACGCTGCGATTCCCGACATCGGCAAACAGATCGAAGCCGCGAAGAAAGCCAGGAAGTATGTCGCGTTGATGGCGCCGCCGGCGAAGCTCCTGAACTTCCACGCGGGGACGATCGACTTCTTTGATGATGTGATCCACGACCTGACCTATACGAAGGATGCTTACGCGCTCGCCACCGCGGTCATCCCTATCAAGTTCATCGTATGCGCGTACGTTCCGCTTGCCATGCTCGGAATGCAGATGCAGACGGCGTTCAACGGACAGGCCGCGGGGTCCGATATCAGCAATTCGCTGAAGTTGATCGGTTATGCCAGGGAGTCGATGGCCAGGTGCAGCAACTCTATCAAATCGTATAAGTTCTCAATAGACATGAAACCTGTGGCTGACCTTCTGGTGCAGGTTATTACCGCGTCGGACAACTACCTGGCCGAGATCGAGGCCAGCCTCAAGGCCGGTAACACCGGCTCTCTCGGTAGCATAGGTGAAGATTCATTTGACCCATATCAGGACAAGATATCGCAGTGTGAGAAGAGCCTTCAAAGCCCTGAAGACCTGCTCAAAGGCACGATCGGTAAAGGTACCCGTTTACTTGCTGACCTTCAGTATCAGAGTTCCGCGCCGGCTGCGAAACAAGGAGATGGGACCGGCAGTAGTTCGACCGGCCCCGGTGCGCCTCCGCCGTCGACTGCGACAACGCCGCCATCGACGAATCAGGCAAAGGATGTTGCCGGAGAGTACGTTCTTCCTTACCTGAACCCGGACGGCACGCAAGCAGGCTCCGACTGGATAATGCTGAACGCCGACGGCACATGCGAGTGGCACGAAGGCTCAACAAACGGCACGTACATCGTAGAAGGCGGTACCGTGCACATGTCCTGGGACAACGGCGTCAGTGAAGATTTCACTCTTCAGGGCAAAGACCTGGTGAACGAAAGAGGCAAATGGGCAAAGAGGTAAAGGTATCGCCGGACGGCAGGCGACATGCTCGAGAATAGCGGGAGGCTGATCATGCGAGAGAAGATTCGGAAGGTTCCGGTCGCGGTCACTATCCTTTTCCTGGCGTCGATGCTGATGTCTCTTTCGAGTGGCGTGGCCACCGCGTCATCGAACATGATGATATGGCAGCAGCTTTCGCTTTCTGACAAGTTGGTCAGTACGGTGGAGCTGGACCCTGGAAATCCGACGACCATGTACGCCTCTCTCTCGGGGGGCAACTATGACGATGCGGGGCTTTGGAAATCGATCGACGGCGGCAGCAACTGGAGCCACGTTCTGAACTACGCGATGGATGACTGTTCCGTCGACCCGCGCAACTCGCTTAATGTCTGCGCCGCAGGCGCCGGGATCTACACAACAGTCAACGGGGGGACCTCCTGGTCGCAGCGTGTCGCCGGGTCGGAGTACTACGGAAAGGTTCTAAGAGACCCGACCAACCCGAGCATCATCTACGTTACGTACAGATATGCGGAGGTCTATAAGTCAATTGACAACGGACTCTCATGGAATCACTACCAGGCAGGAACGGCGTGGACAATGCCTTTTGACATCGTAATAGAGCCGACAAATCACAACGTTCTTTACATTCTGTCCGGCTACGACGAGTACGTGTTGAAGTCTACAAACGGGGGTGCGGGCTGGACGCCGATCCAGACGGGGTTGCCCATCAACCCGAATGTCGTGGGCATTGACGTCGATCCCAGGTCCCCCGGACACCTCGTACTGGCGCTATATCAGGGAGTGTACGAGAGCGTTGACGCCGGAGGTAGCTGGCAACTTCTGGGAACCGGGCTCCCCAACGAGCCAAATCTTGAAGACATCCAGTTCGATACCGGCAACTCGAGCATCATCTATGCTGCTGCTTACGACCACTGCTACATATCGCAGGACGGAGGAGCCGACTGGCAGGACCAGTCAACGGGCCTTGAAGGGGGCGGCTTCGCTACGATGACCCCGCATCCGACGACGCCGGGCATTGTCTACGGAGCAGGTAATTACGGGATCTACGTAGGTTCCTGGAAGTTATATGACCCATCAACCTGGTATCTCGCCGAAGGTTCAACTAACTGGGGATACTCGTGCTACGTCTCGATCGAAAACCCCAACGGCTCCGCCGCTCCGATATCCGTCATCTACAACACTTCGGACAAAGGAGCCGTGCAAGGGCCTTCATTTACCATGCCTGCCGGGAGCCAGGCAACCATCAACCCGGCAGACACTCTGGGAGCACAAGACTTCTCAACAAAAGTAACGAGCTTGTCAGGCGCGCCAATCGCCGTTGATCGAACGATGGGTTGGAACAAGACTGGCCAGGAGGAGGCTCACTGCTCAGTTGGGGTAACGGCACCGGATACCACGTGGTACCTCCCAGAGGGTAGCGCGTCATGGGGCTTCGAATGCTGGCTGCTAATACAGAACCCGAACAGCCAACAAGCTAACTGCCAGGTTACTTACATGGTGGAGAACGCAGGGCCGCGTACCGTCACTAAAACGGTGCCGGCCAATACCCGCGCCACTTTTAATATGGCCAACGACCTCCAGGACGTCTCAATCAAGGACGCCTCAATCAAGGTGACCTCTGATGTACCTGTGATCCCCGAGCGAGCGATGTATCGCAACAACCGCAGAGAGGGTCACGACTCCATTGGTACGACCATGCCGGCAAGAGATTATTATCTCGCGGAGGGCGCTACCGGTTACAACGTAGGCTACATCACCTACGTGCTGGTGCAGAACCCCAATGTGACTGCGACCGACGTCAACATTACCTACCAGACCGGCTCGGGAACGATCACAGGCCCCTCCTTCAGGATGGACCCCAACTCACGCAAGACAGTAAAGGTGAACGACCAGCTAGGAAACAATACCGATGTGTCCACCCATGTATCCGGGTCACAGCCAATAATCGCCGAACGGGCCATGTACTGGAACAACGGAACGGGCGAGGCATGTCACGACTCCATCGGGATGGCCTCCCCCCACAAGACCTTCTATCTGCCCGACGGGCAGTCATCGTCGGGCAGGGAGACGTGGACGCTCGTCCAGAACCCGAACAGCTCTGACGTGCAGGTTGACATCACGTACATGACCCCATCGGGAACCGGCAACATCACCAAGACCGAGACGATCCCCGCCAACTCGCGCAAGACGTTCAACATGGCGACACACTCAGGCATTAACGGCCGGGCGGCAATCGTGGTCAGCTCCAGGGGCCTACCGGTTATGGTTGAGCGTGCCATGTATTGGAACTCAAGAGGCGCGGGAACCGACACGATCGGGGGGTACTCTGATTAGAAGCCGGTTCGGGAAAGCTATCGAGGGAGAGGGTCTGCATGTTCCGGCTTAACAGTCTGGGAACGTTGATCATTGGCGTTCTAGTGCTTGTAATCGTAATCACTGTTGTTGTCTATATAATCATACGCCGGCACCGAACACAGATGCGACTGCAATCGCAGCGATACATCAACACCCACATGAGCCCCTCGGAAATCATCACGCATGCCGACCGTGTTTACCTTACTCGAGGCTGGAGCCTGAAGGCGAGAAATGAAGCAAGTAGTATCTATGAACGGCGCATATACGGGAACATAGGAGCGACGATCCTTCTCGTCTGTCTTACGGTAATAGGTGGGATACTCTACTACTTCCTGTCGGGAAGAACCGATGTGACGGTAATCACGCTACGGCCTCAAAGCAACGACGTTGCCACTGTCTACTTTGATACCTCTGGTTGTAGGAAGAAAAGATCTCTAGATTGCGAAGACGCGTTAGCGACCGTTTTAAGCACCACGCTACCGTTTGTGCCCCAAGCAACTTGAGCCGTGTTTGGCTTTTCTTCGCGTCATTTCTAAGACTCAATAATCGGCATGTCAAATGACCTCAATGCGCTCGATAATAGGCATTATCTTGATCTTCTCCGTAATAGAATGCAGGGGCAACTACGCCAACTTTGAATATCTCAAGTTACATTACGACATAAGTATTAGTTTGAATCTTGCTCTTACGGGTTTTTGATGACTCGCGCCCCTATGCGTTTATAGACCCTGACCTGCGCTACCTGCCCGCCTCGTGCTTGCGATGTCCCGTGCTTGCGGACGGCGGATACTCCGGTGGGGTGTCCAAGGGCTTGTCCTTCTTTTGCCTGTCACGGATGAGCCAAATAACGGTCAGTATTACCAGCGCGATCGAAATAAAGGCGTAGCCCCAGAAGAATGCCACGTAGTCGCTCAGTGCGCCTATAGGCGGCGCGCCGGGCATCGCGTTGCGGAAGGCCACGAACGAGAACAGGAACCCAGCCATGAACGCGAACATGGCCAACTCGACCTTCCTTCCGAACAGCACCGCGAGCAGCATCGCGATAACGGTTAATGTAATAAGCCACAGAAGTACGATTGCGAAGGTCACAACTATCAGTATGATAGTCGACCGGGTTATCTCCATTTTGACGACGAACTTACCATTTTTGAAGCTGGTCTCCTGCTTATCGAGCGTTGTCCGGATCTTTACGCCCGCGACCTGGCCGATGAAAGACGTCTGCATAGGCACGGGCTCCGACTCGGCGTCCTTCACGGGCTTCTCCAGGTACGTGATTAACTGCGCATAGTGCCTATCCCAGGGGTAGTTCGTTACGGTTCCCCCGTAGAGATCCAGGGTGATATCCGTCGCGTTCATGTTCTTGCCCTTCTCGTACAACCTGTTTTCTCCACCTGTCGCGGAGTTCACGAAAAGCACGAGATCGGTCGTGAGCGCGCCTTCCTTGTCGACAAGGTTGCCGTTGGGATTGAAGGTCATTCGTACATACATCTCGCCTTTTATCAGGTCGACGCCCAGTACCTTGCACTCGTTCGCGACGTAACCCGTAGTGTTTTCCGGCTCCGGGAGTTCGATAATCGCTGTGCGTGAATCGAGGTCTTTGTAGTAAGCCATCAGGGTAAAGTAGTAGAGCAGGCCGAAACAGATCACGAACACGGCCACGATGACGATCCCGACGTTGCGCTTCTTCTTCGAAATCTTTCCGTTCATTCGTGCTTCCCGCACAGATGTTTACGTTGTGGTGCACTGAATAGGTTATTTGCTCTGGCGAATTCCTGTGCTTGCCCGAATTGCTCCATCATTGATTACCGTTCCTCGCTTGATTCGTGAGTGATTAACTTCGGTGATGGTCGAGCGAGTCTCGTCGTCAGCACTCGCAGGAACCACTCGAGGTTGTACTTGCTGCCGGCTTTCTCCCAGTAGAAGATGAGGACTTCCAGGAATGCTACGGCCCCCAGCCCGCACAGCAGTGCGGGGATGCTGCCCATCAGGTCTGACAGGTAGTAGTGGCCGGCGAAGAGCAAGACGACCGCCAGCGTCCAGCCGATGAGCAGGTACTGGAGGAAATAGAACGTGAGCGAGAAGCGGCTGGTGCGGTTGTAGATCTTCTGTATCGGACTTGCTTTCGACTTGTTCTTCTTGACGACGTCGTAGAAGTAGAACAGAGCGCCGTATACCAGCAGGACCATTCCCGTCTGGAAGATTACCATGCTGAAGGAGTTCGGGTAGAAGCTCAACTGCGTGACGTAGTGGCTGACGACCGCTGAGGGCGCGTAAGTCCTGGCCGTATAGGCGATCGCGAGACCCGCGACTATCATCACCACGGCAAGGCCCAGCAGCCATGGCAGGTCTCTGCGCATCTTTCCCTGGACGATCCTCCTGCCCAGCACTAACCCGATGAGCGGGAACAGCAACCACGGCAAGACCGGGAAGTATCCGCTCAGCATGAACCCCTGCACTATGCGCTTGCCTGACCAGATGACCTTGTAGTCGGTCGCGGGGTGGAGAAGTACTCCCGGCACGTAGCGGGAGAACACGGGCTCCTGCACGAACTTGCCTCCCCACTGCGTCGCGAAATCGAACGTGCCTCGCAGCAGGGGCGTCACGGCGGCAAGCCCGATACACGAGCAGATGATCGCCCAGGACGGCAGGAAGCGGCAGAAGAACAGGACGATCGTCGCGAAGCCCATCAGCGTCAGGATGTCCCAATCCCAGAGGTGGTATGGGCCCCATGTCAGGGCGAGCATGATAAGCCCGATGGCGAACAGGTAACAGCCCCGGACCAGCGCCCGCTTGAACAACAGCATGTTGTCGGGTGCCTCGAGCTTCTTGCTCGACAGCACCTGGCTCATCCCCATCATCATCAGGAAAGCGGCGGCTCCCCAGCCGGCCAGGGCGTATTGCAGGATGAAGTATGGCCAGGTGCTAATGGCACCGAGGTTTCCGAAGTAGATCATGAAATGGACCAGTACCAGGCAGATGAGAGCGAAGCCTCGCAACACGTCTATGGACAGGACCCTTCCCGGCAACCGGGTCGGTAGTTCGGATTGCCCCGTCTGCATTGTTTGTGGCTGTGTTGATTCAGTTGGCATTGTCATCCCTCATCCCGTTGGCGTCTTCGCTTTTACACTGCCTGCCTTAGACAATTGCAGAAGAAGAATTGATCATCGACTGGTCGAAGTCATTTGCAGCGGGAGATACGACTCGCACCCGCGACCTGGACTAATCGCTGTACCCGCCTATCGTATCCGTCCCCGCGCCCTTGTTGTTCCAGTACATGGCACGCTCTACCATTATTTTTTTGCCGGCAGTCTTTGAGGTGACCACGATGGAGGCCCTGCCTGATGGCACCTTGTCAGCCATATTTAAGGTCATGCGGGAGTTGGCAGGGATGCTCCTGGCAAGGGTCACGGCTTCCCCTCCGGCCTTCAGGTAGGAGACATCTACTGTCACGGAGATTGAGTTCGGGTTCTGCACAAGCGTCCAGGTCTCTCTTCCGTTGGAAGTCTC
>Ga0209539_1001078_pt1 | contig 15067 bp, 6 predicted proteins | sample BarGraNGADG00312_2_FD_184499 | JGI IMG/M metagenome (GOLD analysis project Ga0209539, IMG submission 184499) | Arctic peat soil microbial communities from Barrow, Alaska - Barrow Graham LP Ref core NGADG0011-312 (SPAdes) (version 2) | ecosystem: Environmental > Terrestrial > Soil > Wetlands >... | reverse complement strand
TAACAGCTATGCAAGTATCTCCCTTCACATGGAAGGGAAGGAAGGCAAAGATGAAATCTGGAGAATTGACAAACAATACGGATTTGGTTCATTCACAAAAGGAATTAACTATAAAAGTGCAAATTCTAAAAAAGATTTATCAAATTATAACCTGGTCATTATTGATGATGCCGGCATGGATTTTAGTTCTCACGTAAATCAGAAAAAAGTCTGGCCATTGATGGACAAATTAGCTAAACCTATAAACAGTAATAACGGCGTCGAACTTGTAATCTGTAAGAAAAGCGGGGACATAAGAAAAGGCGAGTTATGGAAGGAGTTATTGAATGCTTCCGAGGAAGGAGTGATAAATCTACTCGCAATTATTTCTGTCACCGATATACGAAGACAAGATGCCAGGGTTTCAATAAAAATATCATGGGAACAATCTGCTCTGGATCTGGTATATGAAATTAAAAATAATATCAATCTGGTTGATCTTCGAAAGAGCAAATATATCGTTGTAACTTTTGGCGCATCTGGAGCAGTACTAATTTTAAACAAAGGGGATGGAGCTTTTGAATATAAACTAATATTTGACCCCCTGCATCTTGAAGATGAATGGGAAAATAGTTATGAAGGTACAGTCATTGGAAGGATGTCATGTTTTACTGCGGCTCTGGCTCATAAAATGGACCTTAGCAGACCAGACAAAGATTACTTTATAGAGAAGGCAATTATCAAAGGACTTCAGTCATTCAGAGGTTTTTTTGATCTGGGATACATATATCATAAAAATGAACTAAAACTACCACTCAAAAAAATTACTGACGCCTGTAAAATGCATGAGAATACTTTTACTCAGGCAAATATACCCACGCCGGGTGGTGATTCCAGCTTCCTTGAGAAGGATTGGAGCATCCTGCTTGATAATTTTGAACCCGATGAGGAGAAATCCAGTAAATCCGACAAAACTTTGTTTGATCTTGCAAGATACGTTGTGGTAAATGGACGTCAAGCTCTTAATAACGTGCCGTCTTTAAACCTCAGAAAATTATTCACTGTTGACAGAAATGAAATTGAGAGTTTGAGAAACATAAAAAAGCTAATTGAAAATTATATTGAACAAAAGGGACCAAGCATTCCGTTATCAATCGCAGTATTTGGACTTCCAGGATCAGGGAAATCCTTCGGAGTCAAAGAAATCGGAAAAGGAGTTTTAGGGCCAGACTTACCAATTCTTGAGTTTAATCTTTCACAATTTGCTGGGCCAGGTGATTTGATTGGTGCTTTTCATCAGGTAAGAGATGAAGTTCTAAAAGGAACCACTCCACTTGTTTTCTGGGATGAATTTGATTCTAATGAATACGAATGGCTGCAATATCTACTAGCTCCAATGCAGGATGGTAACTTTCAGGAAGGACAGGTAACACATACAATAGGAAAATGTATTATGGTTTTTGCAGGTGGTACTAGTTTTAAGATGGAATTATTTGGCAATTTTAACGAAATAAAAGAACGCAGGAAATTTCTGGAATTCAAGCTAAAAAAAGGTCCTGATTTCATAAGCCGTATCCAGGGTTATATTAACATTCTGGGACCAAATCCTGGCATAATCAGAAACCTAGAAACTGGAAATTGGGACATAGACAAATCAGATATATGCTACCCATTAAGAAGAGCTTTATTTATCCGGCAGATTCTGGGTTTAAAGGATGATAGCCCCTTTGAAATAGACTGGGGACTTCTCAATGCTTTGCTGAAAGTCGACAAATATAAACATGGTGCAAGGTCATTAACATACTTGTTAAAGAACCTGAAGGAAAACAGCGGAGGAAGAAAGATTCTTCGCTGCCATCTCCCATCAAACGCTATACTCAAATTGTATATAGAGAATCTTGATGATTTCTTCAAGAATCTGAATGAATACAACAGTTTTTATGAAAATGTTTTCAAGATAGCACCAGCCATTCATCAGGTTTGGATGGAAAAATCGATAACAAAGAATCCTGAATATGTGAAGGAGTTCAATATGCTTCCAGTATTTATTAAAGCCAGCAACATTGATGCAGCTATACGTATTCCAAAAGTACTTGGGAAAGTAAAACTAAAACTTGTTCAAAAGATAGATGATAGGGTAATGACAAGTGAAGAATATCTTGCTTACATAGAAGCTAATAATAATAAATTCCTTGAATGCATGGCTGAAGAAGAACACAATCTATGGACAGATTTTTATAAAAAGAACGACTGGAAATACAATGAAAAAAGGAATGATTACAAAAAACGTCATAACTGTCTTGTCGATTACAACGATCTAAAATTGTGTGATGCAGATAGAAAAAAAGACGGTGATCAGGTAAGAAAATACTGGGAATTTTTAAATGAGGTAGGATTCGGTATTGTGAAAGAATAAGTTAAGTTTCCTAATATTTATTATATGGAACACAAAATCAGAATATTTATAAGTTATTCACATGAAGATAAAGAGCTGGTTCACAAACTGGAAGAAATATTAAATAAAAATGATCTCGAACCCTTATGGACGGAAAAGCTAAGCGGAGGAAGCGGATTTGATGACCAGATTAAAATATTTATCGAACATGCTCATGTTTTTATGCCGGTACTTACAAAAAAATCCATCGAACGCGGGTGGGTCCACCAGGAGATTGGATATGCTGTAGCATTACATATTCCTGTTTTCCCCGTCACAATCGAAAATGTAACACCTGGAGGTATGCTTCAGATGATTCAGGCAACTAAGCTTGATATGAACCATCCAGAAGAAGTTAAGAAAAAGCTGGCTGTCAAAGTCTTTGAAGCATTACTTCTGCACGAAAACAAAACTCCTCTGTGGGAATTAGCTCAGTTTGAAGAAGAACGGGCTGTTTTGATGAAGGAATACTCTACAAAAGCACATAAGGCTGACTATCTGGGTATAGTAAGACAAAAAGGCGGATTGTCATCATTTCATATACCTGACAGGTACATCTGGCACAAACAATGGTTGGATCGTTACGAACCCGATATAAAGAGTCTGTATCATAAAAAAGTCCAGAGAGAGGAAAGACAGGCTCTTGAAAGTCATGCAAAAGGAGCTGGCTGCAAGCTGATAATCAGTCCCGACTATGTAACCGGAAAGAGAAGCGGAATTTCAATAATTGCCAGGATAAATGCCCTCATTGATTTTCTGGAAAAGATGCCTGACGAAAAGGTAATAATCGCAATACATGACTCTCCTGACGCTTATGAATCAGTTACAATTGTAGGTGATCTTTTCCTTGCAGAATCCACCACATTCAGATATCATGAAGGGTTTACAAATACCTTTTTTACCCGTAATGCGTCAGAAATAACCAGGCGAATCAAGGATTTTGATGATGAGATGGAGGACTTGTTAAAGGAAAGGAAATGGACAGCAAAGAACTCGAGGTCAAAAGCAATTGAAGAATTAAAGAGAATTCTGACAACTATAAAGAAATAGTTCATGCCACAACAAACTAAAATTTTTCGCGTATTTATCAGTTCCACATTTGCGGATATGAAACAGGAAAGAGGTATCCTGATGAGAAATGCCTTCCCACGCCTAGAAAAATATTGTGAGGAAAATAACGCCAAATTTCAGGCGGTTGACTTACGTTGGGGTGTGAACGAAGAATCGGCACGTGACCAAAAAACCTTGCAAATCTGTTTTAATGAGATAGCCCGGTGTCAAAAATTGTCGCCTAAACCCAATTTCCTGATTTTGCTGGGAGACAGGTACGGATGGCAGCCAATCCCTGAATTTATCCCGAGAGAGGAAGGGGATGCTATTCTAGATTTTTTTAAAGGAGATCAGAAAGCACTGTTCGACACGTGGTACAGACAGGATTTTAATGCCATTTCGGAGCTTTATGTACTAAAATCTAAAGATCGTTTAGTCAGAATAGAAAATGAAAAGGATGAAGATTTAAAAATACGAGAATATAAAAACTGGGAAAACATAGAGAAAGAGCTCCGGGGTTTATTGAGGAATGCTGCTACCTCGCTGAAATTTACGGAAAAGCAGAACGAAAAATACTTTACCTCTGCCACACACCAGGAAATTCACCGTGGAGCATTAAATCCACCCAATGAAATAAAAGAACCAGAAGAACATGTTTTTGCTTTTTCACGCAGGATTAAAAATTTACCTGCTGATAAGTCGGCAAAAGACTTTCGCGATTTTATTGACAATGCACCTGATAAGGAAAGCGAGATAAAACTCGATGTACTCAAAACTGAGCTAAAACTCATTTTGAGTGAATGTCACATTAATGAAATTAAACAAATTACCAAAACGGAGAAAGAAGAGGCCGTTAAAGAATATGCACTACCAGCGCATTTTGTGAATTATGATGCAAACTGGGTCAATAATGAGTTTAATATAAATGATTTGCAGAAATTCAATGATGTTGTTCACGATGCATTGAAGAAAGTTATCAGCGAACAACTAGCATTAGTTGATGACAAAGACGAAATCGACCAGGAGGTGAGACTACATACTGAATTCAAAGCAAGACTAACCGAACATTTTGAAGGGCGGGACGATATCTTAAAAACAATCCAAAACTATCTGGATAACTTAAGTGACAAAAAAATATTGTCGCTGATTGGTGATTCGGGAACAGGAAAATCAAGTGTTATGGCACAGGCTATTAAACGGAATGAAAATAAAGACACAACGCTTGTTTATCGTTTTATTGGAACAAGTTCCCGTTCATCCAACATCATGTCTCTTCTTCAAAGTATTTGTGGTGAAATAGCCAGGGCTTATGGTATTGATGCTAAAACTCTTGCACGCGAAGGCGATGAAAAAGCCTGGTACGACATGAACGGACTTGCTGATATTCTAAGAAAATGCCTTGATTTGGCAACTACCGAAAAGCCTATACTCCTTTTCCTCGATTCACTCGATCAACTCTCTGATACAGATAGTGCCAGAGCTTTGTATTGGTTGCCCCGTGAGCTACCGGATTATTCCCGCTTTGTTGTATCCTCGTTGCCTTTGCCCGATTTAGTAGCAGCTTTACATGCAACTGACAGAGTGGACTTGCTGCTATTGCCTGTTGAAGATGCCATTAAAATTTTAAATAAATGGCTTAAATCCATTGATAGGGAACTCACCGACGAACAAAGAGAATTGGTGATTGATAGTTTTAATAACACAAAACTTCCCATTTATCTGAAACTGGCCTTTGAAAAAGCACGCAAATGGCACAGTTACGATAAGCCGCATACGCTAAAAAAGGATGATTCCGGAATTATAAACGATTACTTCGATGACTTAGAGTCCGAGCATGATAAAGACTTTGTAACGAATGCAGTTGGGTACCTGCTTTCCGGGCGTTATCAGGGATTGGCAGAAAACGAAATACTTGAAATTCTTGCTTTTGATCCGAAGTATTGGGAAATCTTCCTTGCTAAAAATCAATTCCATAAGCATAACCTTGAAGAGTTAAAAATCTTTCTTGAAGGAACAAACCGAGAAAAAGGAGGCTATATGAAAATACCCATTGCTGTTTGGTCGCGACTTTATCTTGACCTTGAACCATTTTTGACAGAAAGAGATGCTGATGGAGTGCCGATTATTACCTTTTTCCACAGGCAGTTTAATGAGGTGTTAAGAGAAAGATACAAAATAAAAGACCCAGGTCTTCAAAACTAAATACTTTATAAAATGACAGTTTTGGAAACAGCTGATTTTCATATGAATCTAGCAGCCTACTTTGCAAGTAAACCTCTCTATCTGGACGAGCCCACACAGCTGAAATCGGATATGCGCAAACTTGTTGAGCAGCCATGGCAGCTGCTTCAAACTCAAGAATGGGAGAAAATTGAAGATCTATTGACTAATTTATTTTTTTTAGAAGCCAAATCAGAAGCAGATTTGGTTTTTCAACTTGCAACTGATTTTAAAAAAGCAGTTGCTGTTGTTCCCAAATATAGATTTAAACAGCATTTCCTCAGATTAATCTCTGAATCTTTAGATCGAGATATTCACTTTATTTCAAATCACCCAACAACAATTTTTCAATGCTTATGGAATAGATGTTGGTGGTATGACCATCCCGCTGCCGTTAATTTCTTTGAAATTGTTTCAGATTCCACTAGTACAGCCCCATGGGACCTTCCAGAGCCGAGATTATACAATCTTTTAGAAAAATGGCATGAAGATAAGAAACAAAAACTCATCGATTTTACGTGGGTGAGAGCTTTACGTCCAGTTGACGTTTTATCTGACAACTCAAATCAAAAAGTATTACGCAACCATGCTGGTGCTGTTTGGTCAATTTCAATTTCACCTGATGGTATGTCTATCGTTTCTGGTGGTTTTGATGGTACGGTTCGCCTATGGTCTGTTGAAACTGGTTGTGAGTTAAATCATCAACATCTGCATAATAAACCGGTTACAATGGTTCAGTATTCGCCAGATGGTCAGGTAATCTGCTCTTCTTCTCGTGATGGTTCAATGAGATTTTGGGGGGCAGATAGTCTTGATGAATTGTCTTTGATTAGAATTGAGAACAAGGAGATCTGGGCCATTGCATTTATGCCAGACAGTAAAAGAATAGCATGCGGTACTGATAAGGGTGAAATATATATTTATTTGATTAAAAGCCACACCTTAGACTCGACTTTTAATGAAGCTCACTCTGATTATGAGAATCACGTTAATACTCTGTTAGTTTCTGCCGATGGGAAAAAACTTATAGCTGGTATAGGTTCTGCAAATACCGAACGAACAGAAGCGAGTTTATCTGGAATATGGTATTGGGAATTATCAAATTCTCCATGTGTCGGTAATCGTATAGGTAGAAACGAAGAGGGAAATTACTGTGTAACTGCAATTTCACCAAATAGTGAAAATCTAGCAATAGGAAATCAAAACATGAAAGTTGGAAATCTTGGGATTGAACCATCCCTTCTTCCTATTTCGGAAAATAATGATTGGATTAGAGCAATAGCTTACTCATCAGATGGCATATTAATTGCCTTTAGTGGCGATAATCCAACAATTCATATTTGGGATACTCAGACAAAAAGTGTACGATATAACCTTGAAGGTCATACTGAGAGAGTAGAATGTTTGTCATTCTTTCCAGACTCTCACAGAATTGTTTCATCCTCTGATGATGCTTCAATACGAATATGGAATATAGATTTCCAAACAACCAATGTAAAGATTAAAACACCAATAATAAATCCAAAAGAGTTTGCCTTTTCGCCAAATGATACTATTGGAGCTTTTTTGCAAGGGAATTTAGTTATTGTAACAGACGCATCATTTTCAATCTGTCAGCGAACACTAGAACATAATTCTAAAGTAAGTTGTTTTTGTTGGACTACTGATGGTACACAAATAGTGTCAGCCACACAGGATGGTCAAATTCATTTCTGGAATCCTTGGACTTATAATCAACTAAAGACTATCAGTAGTAAACAGAATATTTGTTGTTTAGCCTCATCTGATAAAGGGAATTGGACCATTTCAGGTAACACAGATGGCAAAGTCCATAAATGGGATTCAAAAGGTCAATCCCAAGAACTAGTACTGCATAACAATCCGCCCCCAATGGCCATAAGTTGTGTAACTATTTCTTCAAATGGATATCTTGCTGCAGGTGCTACTTATGATGCTGTAATTAACGTTTGGCATGGTCACACAGGAGAAATACTTAGAAGACATATTCCTGAACAGAGTGCTTTATTTGGATTTTTGGCTTGGGGAGAGAGCCATATACACGTATTGGCATTTTCAGAAAATAATAACGATTTAATTATACTTCAAACAAACCTGGGAGGAAGTGTATCTCAACTTCAATGGAATTTGGAAATTGATAACAATAAACCGAAAGTCATTAGTAGTATCGTTGGCGATGTGAAAGCATTAGCACAAGGTTCGGACAAGAACCAATGGCTAGCTTTAGGGCGGTCTCCTGACACTGTAATAATTGACACAAAAGATAAGAACAAAAGAGTTGCATTCTTTCCAACTCAACTATCATATTTGACATCGGCTCCATATTGTGGTTTATGGGCAAATTTAAAAGGTACTCAATTCTCTGTTTTTCATCTTGAAAGGCATATTCACAATCCAAAAACAATAACAAAAATATCCTCATTAAATAATACACCTGAGACTGAAAAAGAATTAAAAATAGTAAATCCCGAGAAGATGAAAAACAATAATTTCCCAATTTCATTTTGCCTTCTACTTGAAAATGAGTCTGTTTTAAAATATCAAAAGACGATTGATTCAATTGAAGATTTTATTAATTCGAGTTCAGTAGTTTCACCAACAAAATCTGAAATAATATGTGTTACAGGTGTGGATGAGGCGGCATCTAATATAATTTCAAAGAAATTACATATGGTCGGCCCCCGTGAATGGACAAATACTGAGAAAGGAACCAGAATTGCTCCAGAAGTAGTACACCAATATTCTATGGCAACAATAAGAACAGGAAACCCTTTTATCATTATTGTAAAGCCAGGTTCAAGTATTCAAAATTATCATGCTTTAGAATCGGCTATTAAAGATGTATCCGAAATATCGACTTTGCTTGTCATATCTCATGATTTGAGGAAAACTACTTTTCCTGATTCAGCAATAATAAGCACTATGTCTTTTATGGGAATGTGGGCCATTACATCGGGTGCCGCTAACTGGAATGAAGTAAAAGTTAAAAAGAAATTATTTGGTGGAATATCCTATTTATTTCATGGAAGTGTTGAAAATCCAGATGTATCTTGGTTAATGGGAGCTATTGCTGCTGAATATGAGCGTGATAGAAGGAATAATGGTCTTAAAGTTAAGATTACTTCATGGATGTAAATCTTAAAATTTATACTATAATGTTAACAATCGTCCAACACATAAGAATGTATTTCTAAAATACATTTGATTAAGTAATCTGGATTTGAAAACGATTTTTTGATGACCAAATTGAGCCTTTTAAGAGTAGTGAACCCTAGAGGGAAAAGATGTTCTGAGATAATTGATAATTCCAATCGATAATGGAATCAAAATCCATATATTATCATTCGTTTCTTTCAAAGTATTTTAAGAGCAAACCTCTTTATCTGGAGGAACTCACCCAGCAGAAACCTAACACCCGCAAACTTGTTGAGCAGCCCTGGCAACAAACAACTGGAGAAATGTGGGATGAGGTAACAGAAACTTTATGTAACCTTGATTTCATCCAGGCCAAAGCTGCTGCTAAGATGACCTATGAATTGATAAATAATTTTAATGAGGTTTTGGAAGTTATCCCGGATAATGCTGAAACTATAAGAAAAGAAAAGGATCGTCTAGAAAGGATTGAAATTTATATGCGAGATCTTATTCTTTATTCAAAAGGTGAGATAAGAAAACTAAATGTGCCGAAAAGTGTAAGCCTCTGGAGGGAAGAGCAAATCAATTCTGAAATTGAACGGATAGAAACTAATCCTACCAGGGCTGACATGTTAAAAGTTTTTAAAAATTTTCTTGGGCAGCAAGTGAACTTTTTAGATAACTTCGCCTATATGTTCCCAGGATTAGTAATTCAGCAAGCATGGAATAACTATAACACTGGACCAGTAGGAAAAGAGGCCAATCGAACAGATCCTATAGTTCTTTCAAAATTAATTTTACGTATTCCTTCTACCCGCCCCGGCGGGGATTATTTACCTCTCGCTTTAAAAACTTTAGCTGGCCACAATGAGTCTGTAAACTCGGTCGCTTTTACTCCTAATGGTAAACTTGCTGTTTCAGGTTCAGGGATTTACGATGCTTCATATACTGATTCAAAAGACAACACCTGTATCCTCTGGGATTTAGAAACTTGTAGGCCAATTAAAACCTTAAAAGGTCATGCTGATAGTGTTTTAGGAATTTCAATCACTCCTGATGGGAAAAATATGATATCAGCCTCTAGGGATAAAACACTTATATTATGGGATTTAAATAGTGGACAAATAGTAAAAACACTCAAGGCACATCAAGGAACTGTTAATGCGGTTTCAATTACTTCAAATGGAAATCTTGCGGTATCAGCATCAGACGACCTTACATGTATTTTATGGGATATCCAAAAAGGGAAACCTTTGAAGATATTAAAAGGACACCAGACTCCAATATCCAAAGTTGTCATATCCTCCGATGGAAAAGTAGTTGTATCTAAAGATCAATTTGAGATAATTTTGTGGAACCTGCAAACTGGGAAACCGCAACAATCGTTTTCTGGTCATCATGGGTATATAAATGCTATCGCAATGACATCCGATGGCAGATTTTTGGTGTCAGGATCTCAAAATGGAGTATGCATCCTATGGGATACACAAAACGGTGAGATAATAAGGACTTTTAATGATGTTGATTCAATTTATTCTGGAAATAATGATAGGATAAATGCTGTCTCTATTACTCATGATGGGAAATACTTTATATCAGCTTCCGACCAAAATACCTTTATTCTTTGGGATACCCAATTCGGCTATCCCATTAGAAGTTTCATAGGCCATTCATCTGATATAATTGATGTCATTATTGCCCCAGACGCGAAATTTGCATTATCATCTTCAAAAGATAAAACTTGTATCCTTTGGGATCTGGAATGTAGTCAACCACAAAGAAATAAAACCAAAGCATGGCCTAGTATTGCTACAATTGAGAATATTCCAGACAAGAAACTCATAGAATCAAATATTGAGACTGAAATCCAAAAGATAAATCCCTTTCTCAGGTTCAGAAGTATAAAATTGAATGATTCTAAAACTCATTGGATTTCAGTCAATATTGTTAGTTCAGACGGTGAAATATTGGAATCTTTTTCTGATTATCTGGATACTTTTTCTGACCGATTAGAACTTGAGATTGAAATATATGGCGGTAAATATATCGCAAAAGTCGCGGCTATTTCTCCAGATGAAATTTTTGGTCTGCTAAGTATGGGAAATGAAGAATGTATTTTATGGGACTTAGTAAAGGACCAACCCATGAGAACTTTGAAAGGACATACTGGCAAAATTATTTCTGTTGCCATTTCAATGAATGGGAAAATAGGTGCTTCTACTTCTACAGATAAAACATGTATTCTTTGGGATTTAGAGACTGGCAAAGTACTGAATATATTACTTGGTCACACAAGTCAAGTGATTGGAGTCGCTTTCACACCGAACGGGAAACATATTATTACTACTTCGTGTGATGGGATCTGTATTATTTGGGACCTTGAAACTGTGGAGAAAAAGGCGATATTTTATATAAATCAAAAACTTGACTATTTTTCGTTGCGAAAGACGGGACTCATAATAAGAGGAATAAACAGAACATTTATTGAACATCACTTTTTAGAAATTCCAAATTTTTATTTAAATAATGGGGAAAAAATAACTACTCTCCGACTTTTAGTAGATCCTAATATTCCAAAATATCAAAAACTATCAGCGGATTGTCCAAGTTGCTTTACAATATTTTGTCCGGAAGAATCAATTCTTTTAAAAATAGATAAAATTAAAAAGGAAGCTGGACTAATGCCTGAAGAATCATCATGTATAAAATTACCAAAAAAAATCTTTGATGAACCTGAATTGATTAGTAATTGCCCTAAATGTGGTGAACAGGTGAGATTTAATCCCTTCATAGTCGATCATACTGTTCAATATTATTTTTCAGAAAAGAAGAATGATAAACTTGAACTCTTTTTTTTAAATAATGACCCTAGTTTTCTTCGGGAAGAAGCATTTAAGCAGTTTAAATTTGGCAGATACAAAGAAGCAAATAGGATACTCCAATTATTATTATCTGTAAACTACGAAATTTTAAGTACCCGTATACACCTCGCCAGAATTGCCCTTATTTCAGATAACGTTACAGAAGTCAATAAACAGATTAAGAAAGTATGGGACAAACGTAAAGATATTAAACCTTATTTATTGGCTCGTGTTTTATGGTTCAGACTCTACCTAAAGTACCTTGAATCTGGAGATCAAAAAGAAGCTGCAGTTATTATTGGCCAACTTAAAACATTACTTCAAAATGAGGAAGCAATAAAGGAATGGACTATGAAATCAGTTTTAGATCATTTAAGACCACAAATCTATGAACATCAGCACTCTTTTCTTTCAGCACTGGTTAATGCATTAAATGCTAAACAAAACCTGGAGAAACTAAATGAATTCGCTGAATGGAGAGAAGCAAAAGTGTAGTACGTTCAAACTTCGGGATGGTATTAAGCACAGATTCAAAATATAAGATTAGCCCAAGCGCGAATCACTCAAATCTGTTCTATTACCCTTTTTAATAAATAGACTTATCAATTTAAACCGGAATGGATTTTTCGGTTGTTTTCAACATACTCCTCCCCGTTAAAAACAAAATGCTTAACTGCACCTGGTGTTTTATCGTTCCATTCATTCATTTCACTTTTGGTCTCAATATCAAACCAGACTTTGTTGCTTTTAAGAATACGCATGTTTGAATATCCGTCGATATAATCAATATTTTTCGGATAATCATTGTAATATTCATAGCTTGTGAAATCAAAGACAAGTTCAAACGATTCATCAACCTCCGAATAAACCGATTTGGATTCTTTTTCATGACCTTGCCCGGAATAACTTGTATGCACTATTACTGCATATTTATTGTTGTACCCAATCCTCACCAGTTCACATCCAAGAGGTTCATATCCATATTCATTCCCATTCCCGAATGCTAAAAAACTCCGGGTCATATGCCAGCTTTTACGATCCTTCTCAAACTCGAACAGGCTGATCCTTCCCGCAGCTGCATGATAGTAGTTGCCATCATAATTACAAAATGTAATGACAATAAAATTTTTCAATGGAGAGTGATCAGAAGGAAATTGCTGAGCAAAAATCGTTTCATGAAAAATGTCGTGCAGATCCTCTTCGCTAAATTCTTCATTCCAGTTAAAACCCTCTAATTCAGGCTCTATGATTTTAATAATTTCATCCGGTAGTGGAATGGTATCATTTTTTAATTCTTCAAAATCTGCTTTTAAAGAATCCTGTTTAGCGTAATACTTTACCTCAGAATTATCCTCATTATCTGGTTCATGCAGCTCTGCCGGTTTATGAGGAAACTTATTAATCAGGACATCCCAATTCAGAATTATCATCAAGGCCAGAATCATGATCAAAAGAATGGAATTGAGAATAAGTATTTTTTTAATTGTCGGATTGATCATGATCTTAATACCCTTATTATTGTTGAAATTTCTCATCCCCGATAATTTTAAAATCCCATAAATCCAGGGTATTTAAGATAATTCATTTGTTTTCTCCTGGCGTCAATAAGGTCTTTCAATTCGATCGCCATGTTTTTGTTTACCTCAATAGCCATAGGCAGGACATATTTTTCGGTCTGATCCAGATAGCTGCTCATCCTGGCTTTTGAATAATGATCGCGGTGAAGATCGGTGAGATTGCTGATCCGGTCCGCCACTTTTATTATCTTCGCGTTACGTGACCCCTGTTCAAGTATCCTCTTCAGGAATACCGCCTTGTTCATACCAATTGGTTTGCTAAGTTCCAGCACCAGGTCCACAACCTTATTCGCCTGTTCATCAATCTGACGCAATTCCTGTTCATCTGTTTCGGGAACGTCTTCGATCAGATCGTGTATTACAGCGGCTTTCAATAAAACATAATCATCAAACAGCTTGTAATCAAGCAGAATAGCAAATGTGGCCATAGCATGCCGGAACTGGTTCCCTCCTACATTTCTATGCCTGCCAATTAAGGCAGTTGCTTTAATTATGTAAGGGGCCAGCACCAGGTTTTTCAGTATTTCAGTATCGTTCATAAATTCTCCAATTTGAAGTTGCTTATGTAGCTTTCCATAATCCGTGCCAATTTTGTATACTGCAGATTATGAAATAAATATAATACTATTTCGTTGAGATTCAAAAGTTGAGTTGACCTAAAATTATTTATCTACGGTTGACAAACGCATTTTCTTACTTTAAATATAAGAAAATGAATATTCTAATACTTACAGATACTAAAAATAATTTGATTCAGTTCCAAACAAAATGTTTTTGTATATTTAGTCTGTAAATTCCGGAATATGAATATAATCCTTTGTCCTGAGTGCCACTCGGACAATATCAGATTTTTTGAATCCAGAAACAGGTATAATTGTAACAATTGTGGCTGCAACTTTTCGGATCAGGATCAGATCACGAAAAGACTCCGGATATTTCTTTCCTATGGCCACGATGAAAATGAAGAATTAGTACGCCTAATCAAGGATGACCTGGAAAAAAGAGGCCATGATGTTTGGTTCGATAAGAACGAGATTAAGTTTGGGGATGAATGGCGACGATCAATTACTGATGGAATTATAGACAGCAACCGGGTTTTGTCCTTTCTTTCAAAACACTCCACCCGCGATCCAGGTGTTTGCCGCGATGAGATTGCGATTGCCATTGGAGTCAAAGGAGGCAACATTCAGACTATCCTTGTTGAGAGCGAACAAGAAGTACAACCACCGGTTAACATTGGTCATATCCAGTGGCTCGATATGCATGAGTGGCATGAGAAACGAATGAGTGGCACTGCAGCATGGAAAAACTGGTACCAGTACAAACTCTCAGAAATAGTCAGGGTATTGGAAAGTGATGAAAGCCGTCGTTTTGCAGGGGAGATAGACAAACTCAACGAATATTTAAAACCGATAAAGTCAGATGCCCGCATTTCGGGCTTGCTAAGTAAATGCTTTTATGGACGGGAATGGCTTTTTAATGCTGTTGAGAATTGGCGACAAGATACGACACATAATTCCCGTCTTTTCTGGATTATGGGCGATCCCGGTGTTGGCAAGAGTGCATTTGCCGCCCAACTCACTCACAAACATGGCGATATAGTTATTGCTGCCCAGTTCTGTGAATGGGACAAGCCCGATCACCGCGATGCGAGACGGGTAGTTTGCAGCATTGCTTTTCAACTCGCAATACGTTTACCCGATTATCGCAAATTGTTGTTGACCTTGCCGGAAATTTCAGAATTAGACCGAAAGGAAGCCTCGGAATTATTCGATTATTTGCTCTCAAATCCA
>Ga0209539_1001075_pt1 | contig 15078 bp, 14 predicted proteins | sample BarGraNGADG00312_2_FD_184499 | JGI IMG/M metagenome (GOLD analysis project Ga0209539, IMG submission 184499) | Arctic peat soil microbial communities from Barrow, Alaska - Barrow Graham LP Ref core NGADG0011-312 (SPAdes) (version 2) | ecosystem: Environmental > Terrestrial > Soil > Wetlands >... | reverse complement strand
CGACCCCATGGCGGTGACCCGAGTCCACTCGGTGCTCATGTGGTTGTACCTGGCGCTGCTCGCGCTCACCGTGGTGGCCACGCGGCGCGCCGGTCTGGGCTGGCGCCGCTGGCGGTGGGTGCTCGGCATCACCATCACCCAGGGCCTGGTTGGCTACCTCCAGTACTTCACCGGGCTGCCGGAGGTCCTGGTGGTCGTCCACATGCTGCTGAGCGCGGCGCTCGTGGCCACCCTCACCACGGCCGTCACAGGGCTGTGGCCGGCTGAACCTGGGTGCTACCGCATCCAGGGGCTGTCGGCCGGGCGTAACCCCTCGTAACCCCTCGACCTCGCCTGGGCACAGGCGAGGATCCCCACGGTCGCGGACGGGCTGTGCACCCGACCGTCCATGACGGCGGCGACGGCGTCGTCCAGGTCCACCCAGCGCAGCTCCATCTCCGCCTCCTCCTCCACGCGTTCGAAACCGTGCTCGACGGCGTGCAGGTCCCGCGCGAGGTACACCCGCAGCGACTCGTTCGAGCCACCCGGGGTGCAGAAGATGTCCACCAGCACATCCCACCGCTTGGCCCCGAGGTCGGCCTCCTCCGCGAACTCGCGGGCCGCGGCCTCCAGGTAGTCCTCGCCGTCGTGGTCGAGCAGCCCGGCGGGGATCTCCCAGAGCGCGGCTCGCACGGGGTGGCGGTACTGGCGCTGGAGGGCGATGCGGCCGTCCTCGGCCAGCGCCACGATTGCGACGGCGCCGGGGTGGTCCACGTACTCGCGCAGGATGGGCGGACCCGAGCCGAGGTCGACGTCGTCGGCCACGACGCCCACGATCCGGCCGCGCCAGATCTCCCGGTGGGCGACCACCGGGCGGGCCTCGCGGGAGTCCGTGAGGACGCCGTCGCTCATCGGGTGGTGCGGCGGTACTGCAGCGCCGCCTCGATCAGGCCGGCGAACAGCGGGTGCGGCCGCGTGGGCCGGGACCTGAACTCCGGGTGTGCCTGCGTGGCCAGGTAGTACGGGTGGACCTGGGGGTCCAGCTCCACGAACTCCACGAGGGACGTGTCCGGGGAGACGCCGGTGATGCGCAACCCGGCGGCCTCGAGGCGGTCACGGTAGGCGTTGTTCACCTCGTACCGGTGGCGGTGGCGCTCCGTGACCCGGGTGGCGCCGTACGTGCGGGCCACGAGGGAACCCTCCGTGAGGATCGCGTCGTAGTCCCCGAGGCGCATCGTGCCACCGAGGTCGCCCTCGCCCGAGACGATCTTTTGCTGCTCCGCCATGGTGGCGACCACGGGGTCCGAGGTGTCCGGGTCGAACTCGGTGGAGGACGCGTGCGGCAGGTCGAGGACGTCGCGGGCGAACTCGATGACCATGCACTGGAGGCCGAGGCAGAGGCCGAGCGTGGGGATGCGGTGCTCGCGGGCGTGGCGCAGTGCCCCGAGCTTCCCCTCGATGCCGCGGATGCCGAATCCGCCCGGGACCAGCACGCCGTCCACCCCGGCCAGGGCCTGCTCCGCACCCTCGGGGGTGGCACAGTCGTCGGAGGGGACCCAGCGGATCTTGACCCGGGTCTCGTGCTGGAACCCGCCCGCCCGCACCGCCTCGGTGACCGAGAGGTAGGCGTCGGGGAGGTCGATGTACTTGCCGACGAGCGCGATCTCGACGAAGTGCTTCGGGTTGCGCACCTGTTGCAGCACCCGGTCCCACTCGGTCCAGTTCACGTCCCGGAAGGGGACGCCGAGGCGGCGCACCACGTAGGCGTCGAGGCCCTCGCGGTGGATCACCCGTGGGATCTCGTAGATGGAGGGGGCGTCCTTGCAGGTGATGACGGCCTCGGCCTCCACGTCGCACATGAGGGCGATCTTGCGCTTGACACCCTCGGGCAGGTCGCGGTCGCACCGGCACACGATCGCGTCGGGCTGGATGCCGATGGACCGGAGTTCGGTCACCGAGTGCTGGGTGGGCTTGGTCTTCAGCTCCCCCGACGCCGCGAGGTACGGGACCAGCGAGACGTGGAGGAAGAAGACGTTCCCGCGCCCGAGGTCCTGGCGTACCTGACGGGCCGCCTCCAGGAACGGCAGCGACTCGATGTCGCCCACCGTCCCACCGATCTCGGTGATGATGATGTCCGGCGCCACCCCGGATTCCGGGTGTGCCTGTGCCCGCATGCGGGCCTTGATCTCGTCCACGATGTGCGGGATCACCTGCACCGTGTCCCCGAGGTACTCGCCGCGGCGCTCCTTCGCGATCACCGTGGAGTACACCTGGCCGGTGGTCGCGTTCGCGGCGCCCGAGAGTTCGACGTCGAGGAAACGCTCGTAGTGCCCGATGTCCAGATCGGTCTCGGTACCATCCGCGGTGACGAACACCTCACCGTGCTGGAAGGGGTTCATCGTGCCCGGGTCGACGTTGATGTAGGGGTCCAGTTTTTGCATCGCCACCGAGAGCCCGCGTGCCCGCAGGAGGTGTCCGAGGCTGGACGCCGTGAGGCCCTTGCCCAGCGAGGACGCGACGCCACCCGTCACGAAGATCTGCCGGGGGATGTCGACCGAACCGGTCGTGTGCCGGGAATTGTTCACCACGGGATTTCACTCTATCCCAGAACCCGGCGGTACCTCTCCACCCACGCCAGTGCGGACGCCCCGAGGTCCGGCCATGTCGCCGCCCGCTCGCGGCCGCGTGCCGCGAGGCGCTCCGACCCGGCCGGGTCGGAAAGGATCCGGCGGACGGCGGCCGCGGTGGCCGGGACGTCCCCCACGGGCACCAGCTCGCCGATCACGTCGTCCCCGTCCCGCATCAGGTCCGGGATCCCGCCGGTGTCGGTGGCGACCACGGGCAGACCCGCCGCCATCGCCTCCTGGACCACGAGGGCGCGGGCCTCCCACGAGCTGGTGAGCGCGAGCACACTCGCCGTGGCATAGAGCCCGTCGAGGTCCGGGCGCGGTCCGAGGTGGACCAGGTCGCCTGCCGTGTCCTGGGCGAGGAGGCGGCCGAGCAGGGCCTCGTCGGCGGCCCCCACCAGCACCACGTTGGCCTCGCCACGCAGGTCGCGGGCGACGTCGAGCAGGACGTCGATGCGCTTCTGTGGCGCCACCCGCGCCACCGAGAGCACCAGCGGCAGGGTGGGGTCGAGGTCCGGGCGCCGCAGCGACTCGAGGAATGCCCGCGACGCCTCGCGCCGGGCGGCCCACCCGCGCGGCGGCGTGGCCAGGAGCGCGGGGACCCGTGGCGACGGGACCTCGGCGAGTTCGGCGGTGCGGGCGCCGTGCCCACGGGCGAGCGCCACGAGGTCCGAGGACGCGCCGGTGACGAGCGCAGCGCGACGCGCCACCCGCCGCTGGATCCCGGCCGACACCACCCCCGGGAAGGCCCCGGGGAGCACCGTGTTGTGGAGTGAGACCACCAGCGGGGCACGGCCGGCGAACATGGCCGCATACGCGCCCGCCTGATGGCCGTGGGCGTGCACCACGTCGGCGCCACGGGCGAGGGCACGCGCCCGCCGCACGGTGCGCGCCAGTCCCAGGGGGTTGCGTCCCCGCGGCCAGAGGAGGTGGGCGTCCTCCCAGGAGAAGGTGGCGGCGGTGAGCGGGTCCGTCAGCACCTCCACCTGGTGGCCCAGGGCGCGCAGTTCGCGCGCCAGGCTGTCCACGTGGACGCCGATGCCCCCGGTCGCCCTTCCCAGCACCATCAGGATTCTCACGACTTCACTCCGATCCGGGCAAGTAGCGGCCCGAGGGTCGCACGGTCGAGCAGGTAAACGGCCGCCAACGTGACCCCGAGCGCGACCAGCGCCCCGGGGATCGCCGCGAGGATGCTCCCGATGAGCCCGCTCCCCGCGAGGTCCAGGGTGGCGTCCACGACGAGCCGGCCCAGGAGACCCCCCGCGATAGCGCCCGCGCCGGCGATTGCGATGGTGCGCAACGTCCCACCGGTGCCCTCCCCGCCGGTGAGGCGGTGCGTCGCGAACAGGAGCCCCGCACCGGCAAGCACCATGCCGATCGAGTTGCCCATGGCGAGCGCCCGCAGCGTGGCGCCCGAGTCGCCGCCGTCGGGGGCCATGACCCGCACCAGGACCGTCGAGGCCGCCACGACCGCGAGCCAGCCCGCCGCCGTCGCCGTCACGGCGCTGCGGCCCCGGTCGACGGCGTACAGCACCCGCGACGAGTGGAAGACCAGGGCGAACCCGACGACGCCGGGAGCCAGCCAGGCGATCGCGTCACCCATGGCGTCGGTGACGCGGAAGACGGCGGCGGCCGTGGGTGCGTCGGCGACGAGGACGGCCATGCCCACGAAGCCGACCACGAGGATAAGCCGCGTGGACACGGTGGTCAGCCGGAAGAACTCCACCCGCGAGTGGGTGGCCGCGAACTCCGACAGCCGTGGGAAGACGGCGGTGGCGAGCGGGACCGCAAAGATGGCGTACGGCAGCACGTAGACGGCCTGGGCGTACTGGAAGATCGACAGCGTGCCGGCGTCGCCGCCGAGGGGCGCCAGGACCACGACGGCCAGCACCGCGAGTTGCTGGGCGAACAGCGCGCCGAGCCCGGCTCCGGCGAGGCGCAGGGCGTGCCGCCCCTCCCCCTCCGGGAAGTCGAATCGCGGCCGCAGCCGCACGCCGAGGCGCCACACCGGGATCAGGAGGGGCACGCTCATCGCCACGACCCCGGCGGTGGTGCCCCAGCCCAGCCACGCACGGGCGGCCCCGGACAGGGCGCCAGGGTTGCCCTGCTGCCCGGCGGCCAACGCCCCGAACACCACGTACGAGCCGATGACCACGATCGAGGACAGCATTGGCGCGAGCGCCGGCCAGAAGAACTTCCTGTGTGCCTGGAGCACCCCGGTGAGGACGATCCCGACGCCGTAGAGCGGGATCTGGATCGCGAAGATGCGTAGGAGGTAGGTGACGAGGGCGTCGGCGTCGGCGGCCTCCTGCGAGCTGAGGGCGACGGCGTCCGGCAGCAGTCCCGCGATCCACCCCGCAGCCAGGGCGACGACGCCCGCCACCGGGACGAGGGCCAGCACCGTCCAGGTCATGAGTGCCGAGGCGGTCCGGTCCACCTCGCCGCGCATCGAGCGCGCCAGCGGGGCGGCCACCAGCGGGACCACGACCGAGGCGAGCGCGCCTCCCGCAGCCACCTCGAAGAGGATGTTGGGGATCTGGTTCGCCGTCGCGTAGGCGCCGGCCGTCACGGACCCGCCCTCGAGCATCCACGAGTGGACCAGCCAGCGGACGAACCCGACGAGTCGGGATGCGATGGTGAGCACCGCAATCAGGCCGGCCGCACCCATGATGCCGTCGGCAGCGCGCCCCCGAGCGCCGCTCATGGAGCCAGTCGGCCCCAGTTGTCGAGGCGCCGCAGCGGCTCGCTGGATTGGATGACCCGCGAGAAGCTGACCTTCTCGCTCGCGAGCGTGAGTCCCACGACCGCCGCGAGGGTGGTGTACCGGCAGGCCCGCGACGGGGACGCGGCCACGGCCGTGCCGAGCAGTGCCCCCAGCGCATTCGCGCCCGTGTCCCCCAGCATGGTGCGCTCCCCCAGGTCGTCGCCCATCGCGGCGAGGCCCACGCCGAGGGCGCCCGCGGCCCGCGGAGACCCGGCGAGCGTTCCGACGGCAGCGCCCAGGGCGGCCACCTTCAGGGTTCGTCCCGGCCGCAGGTCGAAGAGGTTCATCAGGTTGGCGCAGCCGGCCACCAGCCCGGTTCCCACCGCCACGTCGAGCGTGGTGCGGGGGCGGGGGGTCAGGATGACGGCGGCCACCAGACCAGTGGCTCCGATCCCGAGGATCTTGAGGGCGCCGGTGGTGATCCTCCCGTGCCGGAGGGCACCGAGGTGGCCCCGAAGTCCCTTCGAGCTCGTCGCCGAGTCGGCGCCGAGGTCGTCGATGGCGCCGAAGGCACCGCCCCCGAAGGCCGCGACCACGGCCCCGGCGGGGCTGGGCGTCGTCGCGGCGGCAAGGACCGCCGCCTTCGCCACCGCGACACCGCCCAGCAACGTGACGGTCCGTCCCGCGTAGTTCGTCCGCTCCCACCGGGCGGTGCCCCCCGGGGTCCACACGCGCAGGAGTGCCCACACGCCGGCGTAACCCGCGGCACCCGCCACGGCGCTCACGAGCCGGGACGGCATCAGCCCGCCGTCGCTTCCGGCGTGGGCTGGAGGGCGGTGAGGCTGACGAGCGGCGGGACTGGGTCGTTGGCGCTGGGGGCCGAGCCGTAGCGGCCGTGGGTGCCGCCCAGTTCGGCCGCGACGGCAAGCGGCACGGACACGGTGGCGGGGACCTCGCCGATCGAGTCGATGGTGGTGGTCGGTACTCCGGCCTCCCGTAGGAGGAGGATCAGCTCCTCGGCCGCACCGACCGTCACGGTCGGGAGGGTCCCGGCGAACGCGGAGATCATCTGCACGTGGTCGACGTCGGCGGTCACGGCCGCGGTTTCGGTGGGGGTCGCGTCCGCCGCCGGCTCCGGGGTGGGCCGCGGACCGATGACCACGACCGACCCGGCGGCCGCCGTCGGGTCGGTGTCCAGCGCGATGAACGGTGAGTCGCCGCCGCGCAGCAACTCGGCGAGGATGCCGGGGTTCGGGTTGTCGGCGCCCGCCCACCCCTGCAGCATCTGGGCGATCGCGAGGGCCATGATGCCCTCCGGTCCGGCGTCCGCCGCGGGCGCGGGGTTGAGGTAGCCGGCGAGTTGCTGGGCGAACGTCTGGCGGAAGCTGGCGTCGCTCGTGGTCCACGCGTCGGTCAGCCGGACCTGCGCCGTCACCTGCGCGCCCGCCGACCCGAGGACGTCGGCGACGGCGTTCACGTCGTCGTCGGTCGCGTCCGGGAGGACCACGATCGCCACCGTCCGACCCGTGAGGGTCCCGGCCGACACCTGGGCGCCCATGGTGGAGATCCAGGCGTCGCGGTCGTTGGAGTCGACGGTGCGCTCCTCCAGGTCCGCGCGCAGCTGGTCGCGGTCGGCGCGGAGCACCTCGACCTGGCCCGTGAGCGTGTCACCGATGCCCTCGCGCAGCGGACCGGCCCCGAGGACGATTCCCACCGCGAGGGCCAGGAACACCGAGATCAGCGAGACCAGGTGGTACCGGAAGTCAATCATGGGTTCTCCTCAGGAGGTCGGTGAGGCCGGCGCGAGGCCGAAGAGGCCGCGCAGCAGGTTCCACAGGTCGTCCAGCCAGGCGCCTGACAGGCCGAAGAGCGTCTGCCCGAAATTGGTGGCGAGCAGCGCGACAACCACTGCGAGCAGCCCCGCGAGCGCGAGCAGCAGCAGCTGGTAGGTCTTGATGCGCGGGCGCGAGAGCTGCGAGACGCCCTTGGCGTCGACCAGCTTCGTACCCACGCGCAGCCGCGTCAGGAAGGTGGAGGCCATGCCGGAACGGCCCTTGTCGAGGAACTCGACGAGCGTGGCGTGCGTGCCGACGGCAACGATCAGCTCGGCGCCCTTGTCGTCCGCCAACAGCATGGCGACGTCCTCGCTGGTGCCGGTGGCGGGGAACACCACGTGGTCCACTCCCAGCGCCTCGACGCGCTTGAGGCCGGGGGCCCGGCCGTCGCGGTAGGCGTGGATGACGATCTCGGCCCCGGACCTGAGCGCGCTGTCGGACACCGAGTCCATGTCGCCCACGATCATGTCCAGCTTCATGCCGTTCTCGATGATCGCGTCCGCGCCGCCGTCCACCCCGATCAGGACCGGACGGTACTCGCGGACGTAGGACCTGAGCATCTGCAGGTCCTCCTTGTAGTGGTAGCCGCGCACGACGATGAGGACCTGGCGCCCCTCGATCCTCGTGCGGACCTCGGGGACACCGACGCCGTCGAGGAGGAGGTCCCGTTCCTTGCGGAGGTACTCCATCGTGTTCGCGGCGAACGCCTCCAGCTGGAGCGAGAGGCCCTCGCGCGCCACCTCGGTGTTCCGGTCGATCGTTGGCTGGTCCTGGAGCGTGCCCTCGGCGATCAGCGTGTCGCCGAGATGGACGGCCGTGCCGTCGATGCGGACCCGCTGGCCCTCGCGCAGGTTCATGATGCCGGGCCCGAGTTCGTCGACGAGGGGGATCCCGGCGTCCAGCAGGATCTGCGGCCCGAGGTTCGGGTACCGACCGGTGGTGGACTTGGCGGCATTCAGCACAGCGGCCGGCCCGCAGGCGACGAGCGCCTCCGCGGAGACCCTGTCGATGTCCGCGTGGTCGATGACGGCGACCTCCCCGGGTTTCAGCCGCTTGGTGAGGTTCTTCGTGCGCGCGTCGACACGCACCAGGCCAAGCGTTGCCCCACCGTCGGCCTTGTCCTTCCGGCGCTGAAATGGATTGATCACCATGTCATGGTCCCACGCGCACGCGCGCGAGGAGCTCCTTCGCGTGCCGGAGTGCGGTGGGTGATTCGTCACCTGCGAGCATGCGCGCCAGTTCGCGCTCGCGGTCGGCGCCCACGACGGGGGTGGCGACCGTGGTGGCAGTCGTGGACGATGTCCGCTTCGTCACGACGACGTGGTGGTCGGCGAATGCGGCCACCTGCGGGAGGTGAGTGACGACAATGACCTGGTGGTGCGCGGCGAGTTCGTGCAGCCGGCGCCCCACCTCGACGGCGGCGCTGCCCCCGACCCCGGCGTCCACCTCGTCGAAGACGAAGGTGTGGTCCCCCGGCTGCCGCGCGAGCGCCACCTCGAGGGCCAGCATGATGCGGGAGAGTTCACCCCCGGAGGCCGCCGACGCGACCGGCAGTGCGGGCGAGCCGGGGTGCGGCACCAGGGTGATGGCGACGTCGTCGCCGCCCCACGGGCCGAGCGGTGCCGGCTCCACGGCCACCCCGAGACGGGCTCCCTTCATGGCGAGCCCGGCGAGTTCGGCATTCACCAGCGCGGCGAGTTCGCCGGCCGCGGCGCGGCGTCGGGCGCCGACGTCGCCGGCGAGCGCGGTGGTGTCCGCGAGGGCGCGCGCCGCCTCGGCCTCGAGTTCCGCACGGGTGCCGGGACGGGCCTCCAATTCGGCCAGCCGGGCCCGGGCGCGGTCCGCCCAGGCGAGCACGTCGTCGAGCGTGGGCCCGAACTGCCGCATGAGGCCGGCGAGGTCCGCGCGCCGCGCGTGGAGCGAGTCCAGGAGCCGGGGGTCGGCGTCGAGCTCGCCCATCCCGATGCCGATGTCGTTGGCCACCTGGGACAGGAGGCTGTTCGCCTGGCCGATCGCCTCCGCCCACTCGGCGAACTCGTGCCCGAACCGCTCCACAGCCGCCAGGGCGTGGCGGGCACGGCCGATCTGGTCCAGGACACCAGGTTCGTCCCCGGCGCCGGAAAGGATGCCGTACCCCGTCTCGAGAGCGACACGCAGGTCCTCGGCGTTGCTGAGCCGCTCGGTGCGCAGGCGCAGCTCGTCGTCCTCCCCCGGTTGGGGCCCGACGACGTCGATCGCCTCGATCCCCGCAGTGAGGTGCGCACGCTCGGCCCGGATGCGGCCTGAGGTCTCCTCCCAGTCCGCGAGATCGGCGCGGCACCGCTGCAGGCGGTCCCAGGCGACGCGATACGTCGTGAGGAGGTCCCCCAGGTCGGTGAAGTCGTCGAGCGCGGCGCGCTGGTGCGCCGGCGAGCGCAGTCGCTGCTGGTCGGCTTGCCCGTGGACGGTGATGTAGCGCTCCCCCAGGTCGGCGAGCGTCGCGGCCGGCACCCCCCGGCCCCCGAGGAAGGCACGTGCGCGGCCGACGGCCGGCACCACCCGGCCGACGAGGAGCGCGCCGTCGTCGAGGACGCCGCCGGACTCCACCGCCCATGCCCGGAGCTCGGTCTCGTCGTGGGAGGTGAGGACGCCCTCCACCTCGCCCTGGGTGGCGCCGTGCCGCACGATGGCGGGATCGGCCCGGCGCCCCATCAGGAGGCCGAGGCCCGTGAGCACCATCGTCTTGCCGGCGCCGGTCTCACCCGTGATGACGCTGAGCCCGGGTCCGAACGCCAGCCGGGCGTGCTCGATCACGCCGATGTTGCGCAGCGTGAGCTCCTCAAGCATGGCTTTGCGGGCCCCTCCATCCGTGGACGGGGAGCGAGAACTTGGCGACGAGGCGCCCGGAGAAGGGGGTGTTGGTCAGGCGTGCGAGCAGCACGGGTTCGGGGCTGCGACGGACCGTGACCACGGTTCCGTGGGGTGCGGCGATGCGGCGGCGGCCGTCGCACCAGATCTCGGCGTCGGAGACCAGGTTGGTGTCCAGGTGCACGGTCATCTCGGAGTCGGGCCCAACGACGAGCGGCCGCGAGAACAGTGCGTGCGCCGCGATCGGGACGGCCAGGAGCGCCTCGACGTCGGGCCACACGATCGGGCCGCCGCCGGAGAACGCGTACGCGGTGGATCCCGTCGGGGTTGCCAGCACCAAGCCGTCGCAGCCGAAGGAGGACACCGCACGGCCGTCCACGCCGAAGGCCACCCCGATCATCCGCGCGCGGTCCACCTTCAGCAGCGCGACCTCATTCAGTGCCCAGCCGGTGGTGGTGACGCCGTCGGGGCTGGTCACCGACACCTCGATGGTCATGCGCTCGTCCACGGAGTAGTCACCTGAGACGACGCGCGAGACGACGTCACCGAGCGATTCGGGGTCCGCCTCAGCGAGGAAGCCCACGTGGCCGAAGTTGACGCCGAGCAGGGGGATGGGGCGTCCACGCACGAGTTCCGTGGCGTACAGGATCGTGCCGTCACCCCCGAGGACCAGCACGAAGTCGGCCTCGCGAGCCCGCTCCTCCGGCAGGATCGTTCCCCCGAGGTCAGCGATCGCGGCGGAGACAAGTTCGGCCTGCTGGTGGACGCCCGGCCTGGAGTGCCGCACGAGGGCGATCTTCTGGCTCATGCGTCTCCCTCGCGATCGTCGGTGGCGCGCCCGCCGGCCGGGCCCCGCTCGATGGCCGAGCGGACGGCGCCGGACAGGTCAGCGCCGCGCAGTGCCCGCGGGTGCGCCTCCTGCAACGCCACGAAGTATTCCACGTTCCCGGCGGGCCCGGGCAGGGGGCTGGCCGCCACGGCCCAGGTGTCCAGGCCATGGGCGGCGGCCGCGGCGCACACGCCCATGATCGCGTCGTGGTGGAGATCCGTGTCCCGGACGACGCCGCCGCTCCCCAGCCGCTCCCGGCCCACCTCGAACTGGGGCTTGACCATCAGCAGGAAGTCGGCGCCCGGCGCGGCGCAGCGGCGCAGGGCCTCGATCACGAGGGTGAGGGAGATGAACGACAGGTCGCTGACCACGAGCTCGGGGGGCGGGGCAACGGCGTCGGGTTTGAGGGTGCGGACATTCGTGCGGTCGAGAACCTCGACCCGCGGGTCCTGACGGAGGCGCCACGCCAGCTGACCGTAGCCGACGTCGACAGCGACGACGCTGGCGGCGCCCGCCCGGAGCAACACGTCCGTGAAACCGCCGGTGGACGCGCCGGCGTCGAGGACGCGACGGCCCGCGATCACCGGGGCATCGACCCCCAGCGCCTCCAGGGCCCCGAGGAGCTTGTACGCCCCTCGGGACGCGTAACCCTCGGAGGCCTCGCCCGAGACCTCGACCGCCTGGGCGGGGTCGACCTGGCGCGCCGCCTTCGTGGCGGCCTGCCCATCCACGCTGACGCGTCCGGCCTCGACCAAGTCGGTGGCGTCGGCGCGCGAACGCGCCAGCCCCCGGCGGACGAGCTCGGCGTCCAGCCGAACGCGACGGGCCATCTAGGTCTCGCTGCCCTTCAACCGGTCGACAAGCTCGCGGTGGATGGCCTCATAGAGGGTCACCTGCTCCGGGAGCGGGTGCGCGTGGATCTCGCGCATGACGTCGCCGGCGTGCGGCGGCGGCGGCGTCGGCCTCGGCGCCGGGTCGGGAGGCTGTCCCGTCACAGGGCGTCCACCACCTCGAGGGTGGGGCACGCCGGAACGTGCGCGGCGGACCACGCCGCCACCGCCAGGGCGCGGTACTCGTCGAGCGTCACGGTCTCAGGTTCCGCGAGTTCGCGGACGCCGTCGCGGTCCAGTTCCAGGCGACCGTCCGCCACACGGGCGCGGGCGGCGCGGCACACGGCCCACTCGCCGTCGTACTCGACGACCGGGTGCGGCCGCGTGAGGTCACGCAGGTCGATGCCGAGGTAGTTCGGGCGTTGTGAGGCCGGAGCCGTGACGACGTCCCGCGCCTTGGAGACGCCGGTGAGGACATGCAGGGACGGCACGCCGGAGGCCACCGCGCCGGCGATGTCCGTGTTGAGGCGGTCGCCGACGGCCAAGGGGTTCGTCGCACCCGCGCGCTCCGCCGCGAGGCGGAAGACCTCGGGCTCCGGCTTGCCCGCCGACAATGGCGTCACACCCGTCGCATTCGCGACGGCGGCCACCAGCGACCCGTTGCCCACCGCCAGGCCCCGTTCCCGCGGCAGCGTGGAGTCGAGGTTGGTGGCGATGAACTCGGCGCCGCCGTTTATCGCGTAGGCGACCTCCGACAGGTCCCGCCAGCAGATCGACTCCCGGAAGCCCTGTATCACGGCGACCGGCTTGTCGTCCGCGCTCTCCACCAGGGTCAGCCCACCCTCCTGGGCGGCCTGGACGAGCCCGGGACCGCCCACGATGAGGACTCTCGCCCCGAGGCCGTGCCGCCCGACCGCAAGTTGCACCGCCGCCATCGCCGAGGAGAAGATCTCGTCAGGTGTTGCCGGCATGCCGAGGCTCGTGAGTTGGCCCGCGACGTCCTCCGGTCTGCGCGACGAGTTGTTCGTGACATAGAACAGCCGGAGCCCGCGCCCCCTCGCGGACGCCAACCCCTCGGCCGCGTACTCGATCGGGGCGGCGCCCTCGTAGGTGACTCCGTCGAGGTCCATCAGCGCGACGTCGTGCACCTCCGCAAGCGGAACCTCACTCGCCAGCAGGGTTGTCATCGCTCGTCCCGTTCGCCGTCGCCCGCCATTTCGTCCTCGGGCGACTCGCCGCCTGCGACATCGTCACCATCGGGTTCGGCGGGACCGTACGGCTCGCGGACGTCGTCGAGGTCGCCGACCACGCGGAAGTGCTCGATCCCCTTGGTCTCGGGCACGCTCTCATCGACGCTTGCAGGTGGTTCGTCAATCTTGGGCTCGCCAGTGCCGAGGTGTTCGTCGCTCTCGAGTGCGGCGGCCTCGTCCCCATCGGGTTCGGCGGGACCGTACGGCTCGCGGACGTCGTCGAGGTCACCCACCACCTTGAGCGGTTCGCCCGACGCCTCGTCCGAGTCAGCGTCGTCGTCGAAGTCGTCGTCCTCGGAGTCGTGCCCGTAGGGCTCACGGACGTCGTCGACGTCACCCACCACGTTGAACGGTTCGCCCGATTCCTCGTCGAAATCGGATTCCTCGTCCGCATCCTCGTCAGAGGCCACCTCCCGTTCGCGATCCGCGGCGTCCTCGAGGTCCACCGCCATCGCGAGTTCCTCGTCGAGGGTCTCGTCGATGTAGAGGACCGACTCGTCGTCCTCGGACGGTTCGGCCTCCAGCATCGCCCTGACCTCGTTGGCCTCCTCGGTGCGTTTGAGGTCGTCGAGGCGGTCGGCCTTCACGCTCAGGAGGCGTCCCCGCAGATCGACGTCGCGAATGAACCTGAGCGCATCCTCGATGACAAGGAGGCCGGCCTCGAACTCACCGAGGTCCGCCCGCGCCCCGGACGCCACGATGGCGAGTTCCGTGCGCGCGTGGGCCGGTTGGTGGGCCAGTTCGACCTCGGCGATCACGGCGAGTGCTCGCTCCGGACGCCCCAGCCCGCGTTCGGAATCAGCCTCGATGGCCCGCAGCGAGTCGTCGCCGGAGAGCCGTCGCACGGTGCGGGCCTCACGGAGAGCATCCGCATAACGCCCGGTCTGGTAGGCGGTCAGCGCCACCGCCTCGCGAACCACGTCCACGCGACCGGCACGCCGCTGGGCCGCGAGGGCGTGCTGGTACGCCAGTTCAGGGTCCGTGTCGAGGTACTGGCCGGCGGCCACCAGGTGGCGCGCCACGTAGTCCGAGTTCTCCTTGTTCAGGGTCCTCAGATGGGTGCGCGACTCCTTGTCGAGCATCTGCGGCGTGATGTCGTCATCCAGGGGCGGCTCCGCGGCGCGCTCGGCGGCGCGCTCCACCCGACGGCGATCGTGGGAGTCATCGTGACGATCCTCCCACTGCGGTCGGCCAACCGACGGGCCGCGGTCGTCGTAACGCCGATCTCCCCTGTCATCCTGGCGCAGGCGGTCCCGGTCAGAGGTGCGGGGAGGCCGGTCACCGTACGAGCGCTGGGGGCGGTCCCCGCCACCCTCGTAGGGGCGACGCGGGCGGTCGTCACCACTGCGCTGCGGGCGGTCACCGCCGCCCTCGTAGGGGCGACGCGGACGATCATCACCACTGCGCTGCGGGCGGTCACCACCGCCCTCATAGGGGCGACGCGGACGATCATCACCACTGCGCTGCGGGCGGTCACCGTAGGAACGCTGGGGGCGGTCACCGCCACCCTCGTAGGGCCGACGCGGACGATCATCACCACTGCGCTGCGGCCGGTCACCACCGCCCTCATAGGGGCGACGCGGACGATCATCACCACTGCGCTGCGGACGATCACCGTACGAACGCTGGGGGCGGTCACCGCCACCCTCATAGGGCCGACGCGGACGATCATCACCACTGCGCTGCGGGCGGTCATCGCCACTGCGCTGCGGGCGGTCATCGCCACTGCGCTGCGGGCGGTCACCGTACGAGCGCTGGGGGCGGTCCCCGCCACCCTCATAGGGCCGACGCGGGCGGTCGTCACCACTGCGCTGCGGACGATCACCGTACGAACGCTGGGGGCGATCACCGCCACCCTCGTAGGGCCGACGCGGACGATCATCACCACTGCGCTGCGGGCGGTCACCGCCGCCCTCGTAGGGCCGACGCGGACGATCATCACCACTGCGCTGCGGGCGGTCATCACCACTGCGCTGCGGGCGGTCACCGTATGAGCGCTGGGGGCGGTCATCGCCACTGCGCTGCGGGCGGTCACCGCCGCCCTCGTAGGGCCGACGCGGACGATCATCACCACTGCGCTGCGGGCGGTCATCGCCACTGCGCTGCGGGCGGTCACCGTATGAGCGCTGGGGGCGGTCACCGTACGAGCGCTGGGGGCGGTCCCCATACGAGCGCTG
>Ga0209539_1001074_pt1 | contig 15087 bp, 13 predicted proteins | sample BarGraNGADG00312_2_FD_184499 | JGI IMG/M metagenome (GOLD analysis project Ga0209539, IMG submission 184499) | Arctic peat soil microbial communities from Barrow, Alaska - Barrow Graham LP Ref core NGADG0011-312 (SPAdes) (version 2) | ecosystem: Environmental > Terrestrial > Soil > Wetlands >... | reverse complement strand
GCTCACCGAGCCCGGCGACCACCGGCTGCAGCAGAGCCCGGACCGGGACGAGCAGCACCCGGATCTCACCGGTCGGCCCCTGCTCCGGGTCGGGATGCGCAAGCCGCCGCAAGACCGCGAGCCGCCGCGCGACGGTGTCGCTGCGCGGTGACAGGCGCTCGTGCGGCAACGTCTCCCAGGCTGGGAGCACGGCGACGTCGTCGTCCGGCAGGTAGCAGCGGAGCGCCGCCGCCAGATCGTCCGCGTCGCGCGTCGTCGCGACCACGACCACGACCGGGCGCCCCGGGTGGCCGCTTGTGCCAGCTGCCAGCGCGGCGATCGCGCTCGGTCGGACGCCGGCTGGGGCGATGACGTCGACCTGGCCACGCGCCGATGCGACCTCGAGCGCATCCGCCAGAGCGGGGTCGGCGAGGACCGCAGGGATCAGGCCGGCGAGGTTCATGGCTCCTTCGGAGTCGAGGTCCGGACGCGTGAGCGCAGCACAAGCGCCCCGCGATCTGCTGATCCGGGGGCCTGGCCCAGGGTACGCCGTCGACCCAACGGGTGAAGCGGGGCGCCCACCATTCCCTGCGGCGTACAGGTGCCTTAGGCTGAAGAGACCGATTCACCCGACTTGTCCGGTTTGGCGGAGTGCCAGCTGAGCGCCAGCCGGTGCGGGAACCGAGGGGAAGTGGCGTGCTGAACGCGAGCCGCGCGAAGGTCATCTCCGCAGCATTGGCTGTCGCCGTGCTCGCGGCGGTCGCGGTCGTGGCATTCCTCTCGATGACCGGCTCACCTGGTTCGAACGAGGCGCGTCCCGCGCCGTCGCCGCTCGCGACCGTGCCTGTCTCTCCTGAAGCGAGCCCACCCGCCACGTCCGGCTCGGGCAGCAGCACGCCCGGCGCTTCCGGCCAGGCGACGCCACCCGACGCAGCCGCCGGGGGATCGCAGACCGGATCCGGGGAGGCGTCGAGTGCCGGCTCGCCCGGCAGCACCCCGATGCCCGGCAGCACCCCGACGCCCACCTACGCCATGGTGCACAGTCCTCTGCCAGGGGTGGCGAGCGCCGTTGGCGCGGTCGTCGCGGGCTTCCCTTCCACGTTCGTCCCGATCCCGGACGGCGCGACGGTCGTCATCACGACGGTCACGTCCGAGGGCTCGATCATGCAGGCCGGCTTGGAGGCGAAGTCGACCGCGACCGTGGACGAGATCGTGGCGTTCTACCGCCACGACCTCGATGCCCAAGGGTTCACGGCGAGCCCGGCCGCGGCGCTCGGCCCCGGGCAGGCCTGGCACTTCCTGCGGGATGGCGAGGGCGTCGCGCTAACCGTGCGCACAGCAAGCGATGGCGGGACCAGCTTCAGCGTCGCCGGCACGTTCGTCGCAGTCGGCTGAGTGCGCGTTCTCGCCGCGGGCCGTGGACTCCGGCGGCTCCGACCGGATGAGCGCGCGGCACTCGACCGGACCATGATCCTTTGCCCCTTTTGCCCCCATTGGGTGAATTCGACCGCAAATGCTGGTGCCGGCGCCCCGTCCCGGCGATCATTGGGTGATTCGGCGCGCAATGCTTCGACGTCGCGGTGAGGGGTCACGGTGAAGCGTTGGGACAAGGCGTCCTGGTGGTTGCGTGCTTGCGCGCGCTTCGCGTACGCCGGCTCCAGGGGGTCGCGGTGAACTCGCGCGCGAACGGCGACACGACTGCCACCTGGCCGGAGGCGCGCAGCCGCCTTTCGGGCCTGCTCGAGCTCGCGGTCCGCGGGCTGCCCGCGATGGTACGGACGAACGGCACCGATGTGGTGCAGACGGTGCGCGCGGCGCGCACCGTGGGCGGTGTCGTGCTGCGCCCGGAGGGCCAGAACCTGCGGTACGCCGCGATCTGCGCGCTCGGACTCGCCCGGACAAGCGATGCGGAGCAGCGCCACGCGTTGCGTGGGCGCTCCGCGGCCGAGCTCGCCTCGACCCTCGCGACCAGGGCCGCTGACGACGCGGACCCCGGAGCGGTGGCGCTTGCCGCGTGGGCCACCGCTGAGGTACTGGGCGAGCCCGCCGATGACCTGCTCGCCCAGCTCGTCGCACGGCTCAAGTCCGGACAGCCCGCTGCCACCGTGAACACAGCGTGGGCCCTGACCTGTGCGATTGCGAGCACGTCCCGACGCGCCGAGGAACTGATCGAGCTCACCGCGAACCGCCTGCTCGCCGCGCAAGGCGCCGCCGGCATCTTCCCGCACGCGCTGCCGCCCGAGAGCCTCGGCCGCTGGCGCGCGCACGTGGGCTGCTTCGCCGACCAGGTGTACCCGATCCAGGCGCTCGCTCGCCTCGCCGCCGCGACCGGTGATGCAGGCGCCCTCGAGGCCGCCAACGCGTGCGCCGCGCGGATCTGTGCGCTCCAGGGGCCGGCCGGCCAGTGGTGGTGGCACTACGACAGCCGGGACGGCACCGTCGTCGAGGGCTACCCCGTGTATAGCGTCCACCAGCACGCGATGGCTCCGATGGCGCTCCTCGAGCTGGCCGAGGTAGGCGGCGCCGCTCACCATGCCGAGATCGCCGCGGGCCTTGGTTGGCTGGAGACCCATCCCGAAGTGCTCCCCGAACTCGTCAACGACCGCCTCGGTGTCGTCTGGCGCAAGGTCGGGCGCCGGGAACCACCGAAGGCCGCTCGCTCGCTCTCCGCGGTCACGACGTCACTCGCGCCAGGATTCCGGCTGCCCGGCCTCGACCGGGTGTTCCCGCCGGACCGGATCGACTACGAGTGCCGTCCGTACGAGCTCGGATGGCTGCTGTACGCCTGGCTGCCAGACCGCGTCGGGCGAACCGACGACGGCGGCAAGGAGCCGCGCGATGACTAGCGTCGAAACGACCCGGCGGCCTCGGCGGCTGCTCTTCGGCGTCGAGCTCGATGCCGTCCGTTTGCCGGAGGTCGTGGAGCTCTGCTCGACGGCCCTGGACTCGCGCGCGCCGACGCTGATCGGAGTGCTCAACGCCGCGAAGGTGGTCAAGCTCCGCCATGACACCGTGCTGCGCGAATCGCTGCTGGCCTGCGACGTCGTGGTCGCCGACGGGCAGTCCGTGGTGTGGGCGAGCCGGATCCTGCGGCGCCCGTTGCCGGAACGGGTCGCCGGGATCGACCTGTTCGAGTCGCTCCTCGCCCTCGCGAACCGGCGGAGCCGCTCGGTGTACCTGCTCGGCGCAACCCCCGAGGTCTTGACAATGCTGGTCGAGCGGGTGACGACGACCTACCCGAACCTCCGCATCGCCGGCCGTCGAGATGGCTACTTCACCGACGACCAGAGCTCCGGGGTGGCCGCGGAGATCCGCGCGTCCGGAGCGGACATGCTCTTCCTCGGGATGACGTCGCCGAAGAAGGAGATCTTCCTCGGCACCTATGGCGACACCCTCCGCGTACCGGTGCTGCACGGCGTCGGCGGTTCCTTCGACGTGCTCGCCGGGGTGACCCGCCGAGCGCCCGTCAGGTGGCAGCGCCTGGGGATGGAATGGGCCTACCGGCTGGTCCAGGAGCCTCGGCGGCTCTGGAAGCGGTACCTGACGACGAACCTCGGGTTCCTGGTGCTCGTCGGGCGCGAGCTCGTGGCGCCCTCGCCGGCGTACCGGGCCGGCGCGCCTGGCCGAACACGTGACGATCGACGACAACTGCTGTGACGCCTTCTGGGGGATGCGATGAGTGAGACATTCAGCGGCCGGGTCGCCGTGCTCGGTCTGGGCTACATCGGCCTACCGACCGCAGTGGCCCTGGCCACCCGCGGGGTCGAGGTCATCGGCGTCGACGTGAACGAAGAGACGGTCGCCGCGGTTGCCCGCGGGGAGGTGCCGTTCGTCGAACCAGACCTCGCGATCGGCGTGAGCGGTGCGGTTGCGATCGGACGGCTCACCGCGACCACCGAGACGCCCGAGGCAGACGCGTTCATCATTGCCGTGCCGACACCGTTCCTGCCGGATCGCACGGCCGACCTGTCCTACATCCGTGCCGCTACCGAGCAGATCGCGCCGCGACTGCGGGGCGGGGAGATCGTCGTCCTCGAGTCGACCTCACCGCCCGGAACGACGGAGACGCTGAGCCGGTGGCTGGCCGAGCTCCGCCCGGACCTCAACCTGCCGCACACCGGTGACGGCCTACCCGACGTCCACGTCGCGCACTGCCCCGAGCGAGTGCTGCCTGGCCGGATCATGATCGAGATCGTCACGAACGACCGCGTGGTGGGTGGGGTGACCCGACGCTGCGCCGAGCACGCCGCGAGCATCTACCGAGTCTTCAGCCAGGGCGAGATCCACATCACCGACGCCGCGAGTGCCGAGATGGCGAAGCTGGTCGAGAACGCCTACCGGGACGTCAACATCGCGTTTGCGAACGAGCTCTCCCTCATCTGCGAGAAGCTGCGTCTCGACGTGTGGGAGGTCATCCGGCTCGCGAACCGCCACCCGCGGGTCAACATCCTCAGCCCCGGGCCCGGCGTTGGCGGGCACTGCATCGCCGTCGATCCGTGGTTCATCGTCGGAGCCGCGCCGGAGCTCGCTCGACTGATCCGCACCGCCCGCGAGATCAACGACAGCAAGCCGGGCCATGTCGCCGACCAGGTCGCCGCGACCTCGCAGCGATTCCGCGAACCCGTGGTGGCCTGCCTTGGCCTGACCTTCAAGGCCAATGTGGACGACATCCGGGAAAGCCCCGCCGTGGACGTCGTCGGCCTGATCGCGGACCGGCTGCCCGAGACCGAGATCCTGGTCGCGGAACCGTTCCTGGCGAAGCTCCCGCACGGGCTCGCCGACCGCCCGAACGTCGAGCTGGTCCGAGCTGCCGACGCGGTCGAACGCGCCGACATCGTCGTACTGCTGGTTGATCACGACCAGTTCCGGACCGTCAGCCGCACCTCGCTCGAGGGCAAGGTCGTGTACGACACCCGCGGGTTCTGGCGCTAGGACCGGTCCACGGCCCGACGCTGGTCAGCCGGCTGAGGTCGCCGCGAACGGCTCCGGTCGCGGTCCGAGCCCGAAGAAGTGCTCGATCGCCTGGACCGAACGTTCGGCTGCGCGGCCGTCGCCGTAGGGGTTCACCGCGTGCGCCATCGCCCGATACGCGGCGGCGTCGTCGAGCAGCCGGGAGACCTCCGCCACGATCGTGTCCTCATCGGTTCCGACCAGGCGGACCGTGCCGGCCGCGACCGCCTCCGGCCGCTCGGTGGTCTCGCGCATCACCAGTACGGGCTTGCCGAGGCTCGGCGCCTCTTCCTGGACTCCCCCGCTGTCGGTCAGCACGACGTCGCTCGCGGCGAGCGCCTGGGCGAAGTCGCCGTAGGACAGCGGATCGGTCACCAGCACGTTCCTGAGGCCGCGGAGCGGTGGCAGGAGCACCTCCCGCACTGCCGGGTTGAGGTGTGCGGGCAGCACGATGTCGACGTCGGGGTACCGCGCGGCGAGCCGACCGAGGGCGCGGCCTACCCGCGCCATCGGCTCGCCCCAGGACTCACGCCGGTGCGCGGTCACCAGGAGCCTCCGAGGCCGGGCCAGAGCGCGCAGATCGGCGTTCTCGATCGCCGGCGCACGCGCCACGATCTCGACGAGCGCGTCGATCACGGTGTTCCCGGTGACCGCGATCACGTGGTCGGGAACCCCCTCGGCGAGCAGGTTCGCGCGTGACGTCTGTGTCGGGGCGAGGTGCAGGGCCGTCAATCGGGACGTCAGGCGCCGGTTCGCCTCCTCCGGGAAGGGGTTGCCCACGTCTCCGGTCCGAAGTCCGGCCTCCAGGTGCACGACCGGCACCCGGGCGTAGAACGCCGCGAGTGCGGCCGCGAAGCACGTCGTCGTGTCCCCCTGGACGACGACGGCGTCAGGGCGCTCGACCGCGAGCACGCCCGACATGCCGGTGAGCGCGCGGACGGTGATGTCGGTCAGCGTCTGGCGCTGGGTGAGGATGTCGAGGTCGTGGTCCGGGGTGATCCCGAAGAGCTGGTTCACCTGGTCGAGCATCGAGCGGTGCTGCCCGGTCACCGCGACGATCGGGGCGAGGTGTGCGGACCGCTCGAGCGCCGCGACGAGGGGAGCGACCTTGATCGCCTCCGGCCGAGTGCCGTAGGCGACGAGGACCCGCTTCACCGGACCTCCCGGCTGCGGCGGCTGCGGCGCGGTCATTCGGAGCTCGCCCGACGTCGGCGAACGGCCCACTGGTCGGCGAGCGTCGCGGCCGCCATGGTCAGCCCGGCACCGAGCAGGACCGCGACCGGGATAGCCCGCTTCCGCTCGCCGTCGGCGTAGAAGATGTTCGTCGCCGAGGGTGCGACGGTGAGGTGGATCATGTTGACGTCCTCGACGCCGAGCGCACGTTGCCGCAGGTAGACGCTGCTGCGCACGCGCTCGACCGCGGCGTCGAAGAGCGCCGCCGCGCGCTCCGGTGTCGGGCCGACCGCCTGGACATCCAGTACGGGTCGATCGAAGTTGTTCGCCCACTGGCCGCCGCTGTTCGGCAAGCGAATGCGTGCGCCGTCCCGCACCCCCTCGTCCACGATCGTCACCGAGGCCGAGGCCGCGGCGGTCGCGGGCGCCGGCGACTGCCTGTTCACCTCTCGTTCGGTGACCCCGGCCATCGCGATGAGGCTCTGTGAGGTGGTCCTCAGCGCGTTGGGAAACCGGTCACTCGCGGGCGACAGGAACACGACGTCCGCCTGGGTCCAGTACACCCCGGTCGCACGCAGCAGGAAGGTGAGCACGACGCCTACCAGCGCAAGGCCGAACAGCGTCACCGGCCAGCGCCGCACACAGGCAGCGAGAACGTCCCCCACGGTCACACGTCACACCTCCCCCAGGTGAATGGTGACATGACGAAACGGGGCGAACTGCGCCGATCGGGTCAATGTAGGGGTGAAATGCGGTGATTTGGTCGCAACCGCGCGGAGGTGCCACGATGCGGCCATACGCTGTGCTGCAGGTCCTGACCCGCGGCGTAGGAGCCGTTGGCGACGGGGCCGGCGACCGCGAGGGAGGTCGGACGATGTACCTGGGTGACCTCGGCACGAGCCTGCGGCGACGCTGGCGCGTCGCGCTCGCGGGACTGGCGGTGACGGCTGGTCTGTGCGCGACAGCTGCGGCCGTCGTGCCACCCACCTACGAGGCGCAGGCAAGCGTCGTCCTGCTGCCGCCCGCCGGAAGCGCCGGAGAGGGCGGGAACCCGTACCTCCAGCTCCAGGGTCTGAGCCAGGTCGTCGACGTCCTGACCCGCGCCATGACCTCACAGACCACCGTCGATGCCGTCAAGACCGCTGCCCCGACCGGCAAGTTCGACGTCGCACCCGACTGGGCGACCAGCGGGCCGATCCTCATCGTGCACGCGACGGCCCCCTCGGCAGAGGTCGCCCTGGCGACGATGGAAGCGGCACTCGCGCAGGTGCCGAGCAAACTGCATGCCCTGCAGGCCGCGCTCGGGATCAGCCAGGGCTCTCAGATCACCTCACTCACCCTGACCCAGACCGCGGAGGCGAAGACCGTCCAGACGACCCGGATCCGCGCCGTCATCGCGGTGGCCGGGCTCGGGCTCGCCGTCTCGGCCTTCGTGGTCTCGCTGGTCGACAGCCTCCTGCTGCGCCGATCCCGGCGGCGCACCGCGAGCGGCCCGCCCCCGGGTGTTGCCCAGGCACCGCCCGGCCCGGCGCTGCCGCGGGGCAAGGCCGCCGCGGTCCCGCGTCGCGGCTGAGCGAGACCTGGATCAGCCGTGCAGCCGGCTCCCCTCGATCCCGCGGTGCGCCTGCGACCCCGGGCGCCCGCTGACGGGGCGACATTCCTCACCATCTACATCGCGCTCATCGTGGCGATCCCCTCTCGCCTGCAGGTCCCCGCCTTGGGTGGGGCCGGCAGCCCGGCATCGATCCTGGGGCTGGCCGGTCTGGGCTGGTGGTTCTGGCACCAGATCCACCGGACGGAGCGAACCTCCGTCCCGCGCCCGCTGCTCAAGATCGCCATGGGGGTGTTCCTCGCGGCCATCGCGGCCAGTTATGTCGCCGGAATGGCCCGACCGATCGGTTCGGATGAGGCGAGTACCGCGGACCTGGCGCTCATCGGCGCGCTCTCATGGCTCGGCGTCGTGCTCATCGCGAACGACGGAGTGCCCACGCTGAACCGGCTCTCGACGGTACTTCGCCGGCTCGCCCTGGCGGGCGGTGTGCTCGGCACCCTCGGCATCGTGCAGTTCGTGACGCGCCAACCACTCGTCGACCACATCGTCATCCCGGGCCTCGCCGAGAACCAGGCACTGATCGCCGTGCTCGCCCGGGACGGATTCGCTCGCCCGGCCGGGACGGCCATCCACCCGATCGAATTCGGCGTCGTCCTCGCGATGTTGCTGCCGATCGCCCTCACCGTGGCCCTCAGCCGCGGGCCGCGCTCCGCGCTGCGTCGCTGGTTCCCGGTCGCCGCGATCGCGGTCTCGATCGTCCTCTCGATCTCGCGTTCGGCAATCATCGGCGCACTTGTCGGCATCCTCGTCCTGGCGCCGACCTGGACGCGCGTGGACCGGCGTCGGATCCTCGGTGGCACCGTCGCCCTGCTCCCGGTGGTCTTCCTGACGGTCCCGGGAATGCTCGGGACGCTCGCGGGTCTGTTCACCGGTATCGGCTCGGACAGCAGCGCTCTCTCGCGCACCGAGTCCTATGGCATCGCGTGGGAGTTCTTCCAGCGGGCGCCGATCCTCGGCCGCGGTTTCGGAACCTTCCTGCCCCGGTACCGGATCTTCGACAACCAGTACCTCCTGCTTCTCGTCGAGGTGGGAGTCGTGGGACTCCTGGCGACGCTCGGCCTGCTCGGAACGGCGGTGGTGGCCGCCCGTCGAGCGCGTCGTCTCGCGACCGACCCGCCGACCAAGGCGGAAGCGCAGGCGCTCGCCGCCGCCGTCGCCGTCGGTGCGTGCAGCCTCGCATTCTTCGACGCCTTCTCGTTCCCGATGGCGTCCGGCGTCCTGTTCCTTCTGGTCGGGCTGACCGGCGGCCTGCACCGCGTGACCGCGAAGCCATTCGGGGCCCTGCGGCCCGGGATCGTTCCCGAACTCGCCGGAGCCGCCAACGCTTCCACCGGTCTGTGGCGAGGACTCCCGCGTCGTCGCCGCGCAGCCGGCAGCACCCCCGCGTGCAACGCCGACGATCCCTGAGTTCACTCGAACGGGTGATACGTTTCCTATCGAATGTTGCATTAACCGCGTGTCAAGCGTGCAACGTCGATTTCACCCGGCCGATCGCGCTGCTCCGGTGAGGAGACGCCGAGTTGCCCGAGATGACGAACGTGCGACGACCGCTACCCTGGCGCGGCTCAACGGCGCGTACCCGCCTCCTCGGCCTGGGTCTCGTCGCAACCATCGGTCTGATCATCACCGCCAGTGCCGACGGCACGCCGCCGGGCTCCGCTCTCGGCGCCGGTCACGGGCCGAGCCCGAGTGCCGCCGCAAGCCTCGATCGCGAACCGACGGTCGCAGCGCGGCTGGCGCAAGAGCGCGAGGCGCAACAGCGTGCGGAGTCCGTGGCGCCTCCTTCCGACGCGCCTGGCGCGGCTCCGAGCGCCGGCTCGAGCGCCTCGTCGACGCCAACGGCGAAGTCGGCGGCCGGCAGCAGCGCGGGCTCGACCGTCGGCACCGCGGGCAAGGTCACCAGCGGCTCGACCAGCGGCTTGAGCGCCTCGGCGGCGCCCGCCAACCCCGGTGTCACCGCCACCGGCTGTGCGGCTCGACCGAGCGCCTGTGGGTACCCCGATGCCTCCAACACCGGCGTCAGCGCCGGCGTCGCACTTCGCGCCGTGCCGGCCAAGGTCACCAGTGGAGCGGGCTGGCACTGGGACGGCAGCCGGGTCACGATCGACGGCGCGGGCACCGTGTTCGAGGGCTTCTCCGTGAGCGGCCCGGTCGAGGTCGGCGCGAACGGCGTGACCGTGCGCAACGTCGCCGTCGCCGAGGACGGGAACTCGGTCGGGATCAAGCTCCTGCACACGGCGACGACCCGGATCGAGAACTGCGAGATCACCTCGCCGGTGGGGAAGGTGCGCCTCGAGGCGGGCATCAAGGACGTCTACGGGGACGCGACCGGGACCACGATCCTGAGCTGCGACATCTCCCGCACCTCCACCGGGATCCAGACCCACGAGGGCCTCATCCAGGGCAACTACATCCACGACATGGGCCTCCAGGCCGGCGATCACCTCAACGGGACGACGTCCAACGGCGCGACGACGCCGCTCACCATCCAGCACAACACGATCCTGAACAAGTACGGCCAGACCGACGCCATCAGCCTCTTCGAGGACTTCGGCCAGGAGGGGAACCGGGTGATCGACGACAACCTGCTCGCCGGCGGCGGATACACGATCTACGGGGGTCAGAACCCTGGCAAGGCGACGGCCTTCAACATCAAGATCACGCACAACCGGATCTCCCGGATCTACTTCCCGGACGGCGGCTCCTACGGTCCGGTGACGGCCTTCGACCCGAGCGGTCCGAACAACGTCTGGTCCGCGAACATCTGGGATGACACCGGTGCGGCGATCCCGACGCCCAGCCCGTGAGCAGACCACCGAGGAGCGCTGCGTGGCGCCAGTTCGGCTGACGGCACGGGTTTCGCGCGGCTTCCGCCTCAGCGGGGCAGCACGTGCTCGGAGCAGCCCAGCTCGGGCGGTCTGCTCCGCGGTGCGAGCAGCGCTCGGATCGCGGCCCGCGACTGCCGGTGCCCCCGGGCGAGCCAGGTGGCCTCGCTCGCGATGGTTGCCGCCCAGTAGAGCCAACCGCGGACCGAACCGCGCCGCCGGACGTAGAACCGCACCCGGTTCACGATCTGCATCACGTGCGTTCGATCGCTCTGACCGGATCCGCCGCCGATGTGGACGGCGACGGCCGAGGGCTCGAATCTCGTGAGCCAGCCGCGGTCCCGGGCCCGCAGGCAGAAGTCCGTCTCCTCCGAGTACAGGAAGAACGACTCGTCCCAGCCGCCGAGCTCGTCGTAGCACTCCCGGCGCAGCAGCAGGACCGCGCCTAGCGCCCAGTCGACCGGGTGGGCTCGCTGGTAGGCGGCGGCGGCGGTCACGTACTCGGAGAACGCCGGCAGCCGGGTGAAACCGAGGCCCGAGGCGCGCCCGAGGGTCGGCTCACGGCGCAACGAGCGCGACACGCTCCCGTCTACCTCGAGGATCTTCGGTGCCACGACGCCCACCCGCGGCAGCGCAAGCGCGCGGAGCATCTCCGGGACGGAGCCCGGCTGCAGCCGGACATCGGGGTTGAGCACCAGGATCGCCGGGGCCGGCGGTCCGGCCGCCACACCGCGGTTGATCCCGGCGGCGTAGCCGCGGTTCTCGGCCTCGACGACCTGGCAGTCGCCGCGGGCCCGCAGCACCGCGACGGTCTCGTCCTGAGAGCCGTTGTCGACGACGATGACCGCCCCGTGAACCCCCGCGAGCGCCGCCGGGACGCAGTCCAGCAGATCCGGGACGTCGCGCGCGCTGTTGTACGTCACGACCACCAGGACGACCTCAGGCTGCATGCCGAGCACAATACGGATGAACCGGATGCCTCGGGCGCAACCGGATCGAGTAGCGTGCTGGCGTGGCACAGGTCCTGCTCATCGCACCTACCTGCGACGGCGACGACGTCGGCGAGGCGTGGGTTGCGTTCCAGTGGGCTTCGCGCCTCGCGCGCCGGCACGACGTCACGGTCCTGACGTACCACAAGCGGGGCAAGCGGACCGCGGCGGAGCAGCTGCCGGGCGTTCGGGTGATCGAGTGGATCGAACCGCCGCTGCTCGGGCGCGCCGAGCGGTTGAACAGCTTGCTCAAACCCGGCTACCTGCCGTTCTACTGGCGCGCTCGGCGCTGGATCCGCGCAGCGCTCGCGGCCGGCGAGCACTTCGACGTCGCGCACCAGGTGTCCCCCGTCGCGATGCGCTACCCGTCACCCGCCATCGGGCTCGGCATCCCCGTCGTGATCGGCCCGACCGGCGGAAGCCTCGACTCGCCGGCCGCGTTCCGGGCCGAGGAGGGGACGGCGCCGTGGTTCATGGCGCTGCGCAACCTTGATCACGTGCGGTTGCGCTTCGACCCTGTGCTCCGGCGCACCTACCGCGAGGCCGCGTGCGTGCTGGGCATCGCCCCGTACGTGCGCGAGCTGTTGGGCGCAATCGAGCTGCGGCGGTTCGAGGTGCTCAGCGATACCGGGCTCAGCGAGTTGCCCGAAGCGCCGGCACCGCGGGCAGCGCACGACGGCGTTCGCCTGGTGCACGTCGGCCGGCTGGTCCGGACCAAGGGCGTGCGCGACGTCGTTCGTGCGCTCGCCCAGGTCGCGGACCCCGCGGTGGTGCTCGACGTGGTGGGCGACGGCCCCGAGCGCGGGGCGTGCGAGACGTTGGTCAGCGAGCTCGGGCTGGGCTCGCGGGTGACGTTCCACGGGGCACTCCCGAAGGCTCAGGTCACGGAGTTCTATCGGCGCGCCGACGTGTTCGTGTTCCCGAGCTACCGCGAGCCGGGCGGAACGGTCGTCTTCGAGGCGATGGGCGCCGGGCTACCCCTCGTCGTCGTGGACCGCGGCGGGCCGGCGGCGTCCGTCGACGAGCACTGCGCCATCCGCCTCCCCGTGACGACCCCGGAGGCCCTCGCGAAAGACCTGGCGGAGGCGATCACCCGGCTCTCCAAGGACCCCGAGCTGCGCCGGGCGATGGGCCTCGCGGCGCGCCAACGCCTGCAGGAATACGGACTTTGGGAGAGCAAGCTCGACATCGTCGACCGGCTCTACCGCGAGCTGACGCCGCGAACCACCTGAACGGGACCGTCATGCCGTGCCACGATGAAGCCGTGAGCGAGGACCCGCCCGTCGAGCCCGCCCACGTCGGCGCGCCCGTGGCCAGTATCGTCATCCCCGCTCACAACGAGGAACGGACGATCGCTCGGTGCCTGCGCGCCATCCTGTTCGACGCCCGTCCGGGTGAGTTCGAGGTCATCGTGGTGCCCAACGGGTGCTCGGACCGGACCGCGGAGGTCGCGCGTGCCTTGCGCGCGGGGATCCGGGTGATCGAGATCGCAACGGCGTCGAAGCAGTCTGCCCTGCGCGCCGGCGACGAGACCACGACGTGCCTCCCGCGGGTGTACGTCGACGCCGACGTCGAGATCGACACCGCGAGCCTTCGACTGCTTCTCGCGCCGCTCGCCGACGGCGCGGTGCACGCCACAGCGCCCGAGCGGATCCTCCCGCGCGACGGCGTGGCGCCGCTGGTCCGCTGGTACTACGACGTCTGGGAGCGCCTCCCTCAGGTGCGCGCAGGGCTGTTCGGTCGCGGCGTCATCGCGCTCAGCGCAGTCGGCTGGGAGCAGGTGCGCGCCCTGCCACCGGCGATGTCCGACGACCTCGTGATCTCCGAGGCGTTCGCGGCGCACGAGCGCCAGGTCGTTCCAGGGACGCGGGTCGTCATCCGCCCGCCGCGCACCGTGCGGGACCTGATCCGGCGGCGCACCCGGGTCGCGACCGGCAACGCCCAGGCCGATGCGACCGGCCGGCGGAGCGCCGACGCGACCACCTCGCTCGGTGGTCTGGCCCGGCTGGTCGTCGCGGAACCGAGGTTGGCCCTGAGGCTGCCGGTCTTCCTGAGCATCGCCGCTTGGGCCCGCCTCGCGGCATGGCGGCCGGTCCGGTCCGGCGACTTCCAGACCTGGCCTCGCGACGAGAGCTCTCGCGCTCCGTCGCCGCCGGGCGCCGCGGTTCAGCCGTAGACCTCATCCTCGATCACCGCGCGCACCGCCTGCTGCGCGGGCGCCCAGTTGTCGGCGCGCACACTCGCCGCGGCTGCGGCCGCGCGCGCCGGGATGTCCGCCGCCTCGACGATCGCACCGAGCGCGTCCGCGATCCCGTGCGGCGTCGGCGCCGCGAACACCGCGTGCGGGTTCGGCAGATCTGCGCGGGAGTACCGCGAGTCGTTGATCACCGGGATCGCGCCGGCGGCCAGCATCTCCTCGGCGACCAGGGAGATGTTCGTGAAGGAGAGCGCCAGCCCGGCGCAGGTGCGGTTGTAGAGCGCGTTCAGCTGGTCCGGGCTCAGTCGTTCGTGCCTGGTCACCGGGACGGTCCAGTCCCGCACCGGGTCGCCGTACACGTGCAGCTCCTGCTCGGGGTGACGCCGGTGGAACTCCTCGAGCGCGAGCTTGCCGAGCAGGTACCCGCGCCGGGCCACCTCGGGCTTGGTGTACATGACGACACCACTGCGCGCTCCGAGGTTTCTCAGCGAGTACACGCCGGCGTCACACCCGAACGGCGCGAAGTCGGCGGCGACGCCGGTCTCCTCGCGAATCGCGTCCTGCACCATGTGCCCGAGGGCGATGATGCGCAGTCCCAGCCGATAGCTCTCCTCGGCCAGCGCGTACTCGGCACCGCGCGGGTAGAAGAAGGCCTCGAAGTCCTGCGCGAAGTAGAGCCGGCGCACCGCGGTCCCGGGGGTGGCCGTCCGCGAGGCGAGGGCGTGCGCCGTCTGCCACGAGGTGGCCACACATGCATCGAGGCCGTCGAGGCCACCGTCGAGCGCGACGACCTCGGCCTTGACGCCCGGCCAGCCCGCACGGATCACGGCGGCGTGACTGGCGGGGTCCCCGCCGTAGACGTCGTACAGCACGATACGGCACCGGTGACCCGCGGCCTCGAGGCCTTCGACCATCCGAAACGCCGTGGTGTGCCCGCCCGAGCCGAGCGACGGAGGCGTCATCAGCCAGCCGAGGGTCAAGCCTTCGCCACGTTCCGGGCGGCGCTCCGGCTGGGTCAGGGTCAGCCGCCGAGAGTCCGCGATGTCGCCGACGAGGACGGGCAGCACCGCGCCGCCGGGGCCGAGTCGGGTCTGGACCCTCCGCACGGCGCGCCGGGCGACCTCACCGACGCCGTTCCGACGCAGGTGCCACCAGACCTGTCCGAATCCCATCGTCCCGCCTTCTCGTGCCGCCTTCTCGTGCCGTCGTCGCCGGTCGTCGCCCGGCGGCTACCCGTAAACGCCGGTTCTCAGCCACCGCCGGTGGCGACGCACGTCGTGGACCCGCCGTAGCGTCGCACGCATCAGACCGAGGCCGCGCCCGCCGACCGACCTTGGTCCTTCGAGCCGCTCGCGGACCCGC